>Ga0209507_1000280_pt1 | contig 62694 bp, 93 predicted proteins | sample AD_UKC028_MetaG_FD_184414 | JGI IMG/M metagenome (GOLD analysis project Ga0209507, IMG submission 184414) | Active sludge microbial communities of municipal wastewater-treating anaerobic digesters from USA - AD_UKC028_MetaG (SPAdes) (version 2) | ecosystem: Engineered > Bioreactor > Anaerobic >...
CATATTTACCAACAGATGTTTCCACAGAACGAAGTAGTAAATTCTTAGTCAAGGAGGTTTGTGCTATGCCACGAACAGAGGTCGAAGTCAAGAAGAAGTTGAAGAGTGTGTATCTTGACGAGGTCACCATCGCCAAGATCACCAAGATCGCGAACAAGGAGAAGCGGTCCTTCTCTGCCCAGGCCGCTATCATCCTGGAAGAGTGGGCAGGAACGCGTATGGGGGTACGTGCTGCTAACTGAGTTCAACAACTGAATAGAGGAGGAGGAAGGGTTAGATGCGTGGATTGACACCTGCGGCTATTAAGAATTATCGCGCGGCTATTCAGGTGGCATGTGAAAGTTCGTACATGCCCTACGACACGACCGAGTCCTACGACGAGGTCACCAATCCATTCATTCTTAAAGGAGGGGACAGTCCTGAGGATCTGTATATCAAACGTGAGTCGTTCCTCAAGCTGTCCGATTCGGCAAAGTTGTTGGTGCAACTTATCTTGAGCGGTCCGAATGAGGTCACTCAGGAGATAACCAACCCGAAGCATGGGTCACTTTCCAGGACACGCCTTCGGGCGCATTTACACAAAACGTTGCGGTGGCGGCATAAGAAGATAGATGACGTCACCGCGGAGATCAGGGAGGCATTATGCGTATAGACATCCTGGACGCTGTAACAGCAAAAGTGCTTGAAGCCACCCAGGAAGAGATGAAGGAACTCATTTCCCTACTCTCTTTCAAGGCCGAGTACTACAAGCCGGCTCGGTACGGGATGGAAAAGAAAGAGTACCAAAAGTGCATGGTGGGCAAGGCCACCCGAATCTTCTACACAGGGCTGGTGCAACGGGTGTTCGATCACTTCACACGAATCGGTGGGCACGTGGACATCGTTGGTAGTGTGCACTGGCTCGCGTCGGGGAGTGAACCACATCTGAACGGACTCACGCTGCGCGATTTTCAAGAGCAACTCGTGAACAAGGCCTTGCTTGCACAGCGTGGGGTTATCCTCAGTCCGACTGGGTCGGGGAAGACAGTGATTGCCGCGGCAATCCTGTCCTGTTTTCCAGAGAGGAGGTTCCTCTTCCTCACTTCCCGACTTGACCTCATCAAGCAGACCGAGGAGGAGTTCAAACGATTCGGTCTAAAGGACGTGCAAACGTTCACGGGTGGGAACAAAAGGATCGGGAACATCACGATCGCAACCACCCAATCGCTGGCACGGATGGATCCGAAGAAGTACAACCACCTGTTCGATGGGGTGATTATCGACGAAGTGCATCACGTATCGTCTACGAGCACGCAGGTCGCCAAGATCCTCAGTGTGCTCCCGTGTCCCATTCGAATCGGTCTGACGGCCACCTTGCCGTTGGACAACCCGGAAGCGTTGTTCTGTATCGAGGGACTCGTTGGACCCGTTATCGGGGAAATGACTGTGGAGGACGGAGTGGAAAGAGGATACCTTGCAAAGCCGAAGATCACGTTGATCGACGTTCCGATGGCCGTCCATGTGGAGAAGCTCCGGACGTACCAGGACATCTATCAAAAAGGAATCGTTGAAAGTCGCATGCGAAACCACCTGATTGCCCAGGCCGTGGCCGAGCGCGCCGACGCAGGAAAGTCTGTTCTTATCCTGGTCAATAAGATTGAGCACGGCGAGATCCTTCACGAGGCCCTGTTGAAGAAGGGTGTCGCCAGTGCAGTATTTATTCAAGGCGCCACAGAGACCGACGCGCGGGCGCTGGTGAAGGACGCATTGAACAAGAAGCACAGTCGGTGCGTCATTGCGACAGTAATTTGGCGGGAAGGTGTCAACATTCCGTCGCTCGACACAGTCATCCCTGCCGGCGCTGGGAAGAGTGAAATCGCAACCGTGCAAGCCGTCGGGCGTGGGCTCCGAACCACCACCGAAAAGGAAACGGTTGAGGTGATCGACTTCCTGGATCACGGTAAATACCTGGCGGCGCACTCTATCAACCGCTTGGCAGTGTACGTTGCCAACGGTTGGTTGTGAGGTGAGGTATGGACATAGCGTATGCGTTTGAATGGATTACAGCGGGTCTTTTGGTGTTTGTACTAATAGTTGCAACTTTTCAAAATTGAAAGGAGATGTGCCCATGAGCATGCGGAAAGACATGAACCACACGTTCTACACGATGCGCGGTATGCTGAAAGTCTACCGAGTGATGGAGGAAACGAGCAGCGGTCACTTCCTTCCCCCGTACCGGTTCAAGTGGCTGGTACGGATGTGGAATGACATGAAGTGCAGGGGGATCTACCCCACCCCCACCGAGCTGCTTCTCAAGGGATACAACGAGCGGCACGCCAAGGACTTCCCGTGGAAGGACAAGGGGACGAAGTCGGAGTCCGGCTTCACCTCTTTCGTCAAGCTGTCGGAAGCCAAGGCCTTCATCTCCAACCGGGTCCACATGAAGCGCTTCCGTGACAAGAAGTGGGTGGTCATCCCGGCGTGGGTCCCGACGGGCACGAAGTGCATCTACGGCTTCCGGGCGAGGCATCCCCACAAGTACCCGAAAGTCATCAACAGCAAAAACGAAAACGGTCTCCGTCGGAAGGAGAACCTGCGGGTTGTCCAGTCGGAACAGCTCCAGTTCGGTGCCGAGACTGAGGTCCTGTTCCGAATCAACGGTGCGAGGTACACCGGATGACAATCCAAGTCAACTTTTCAAAAGCTGAACTTGGTGTTCTTCACTCCCTTGTGCGCCGTCGGATTGAGGCGCGCAAGCGGAGGAAGGACAAGTCAGGGTTTGTCCCAGAGCCCGGACACCGCGACATGGAGCTTCGGCACATCCAGCTCCTTGAAGGGATGCAGCGGAAGATCGCTGAGGCTCTGGGACCTGACTTCAAGAAAGGAGGATAGGTATGAACCGAATCCTGGTCATCTTTACCATGCTTCTTTCACTCCTACTCACCGGCGTGGCTTTCGCGGATGAGGTACGCGTCCTTGATAAGGACTACAACGTCAAGTACCGAATCAAGGACGGGAAGATCATGGACAAGAACTACAACGTCAAGGGATATGTAAAGGACGGGAAGATCTATGACTCCGAGTGGCGATATAAGGGACAATTCGAGCGGGAACGAGATCGTTCAAATCGAGGGAGCTCAGAACGTCGTCATTCGGGCAGGGAGTTTTGAGCTCGTAACCCTGTCTGGGCACCTTGCCGATGTCTCAGTCAAGATTGACGGACGAGAGGCGCGAAACATAGAACGCTTGGAAGTAATAGCAGACGCACGCTCGGGGAGGATCGACATCTGGCTCAAGATCTTCCCCGAGATGTCCATGTTCGAATGAAAGGAGGAGGAGGAATGAAAACACTATGCACCATTATCATAATCGTTCAGATCACACTGTCCCTTGCTGTTCAAGGCTGTACCAACCCTGAGGGGGCGCGTGAGGTTCTCGAGGGGGCCGGGTACACCAACGTGAAGATCACTGGGTGGCATCCCTTCTCCTGCTCCTCCGAAGACGACATGTTTGCGACAGGTTTCGAGGCCGTTGGCCCTACAGGGAAGCCTGTGCAGGGCACCGTTTGCGAGGGTCTCATCTTCAAAGATTCTACAATCCGTCTAAGGAGGTAATACCATGGCTGTTAAGTGCCAACTCTACAACAAGGATGGGGTGCTGGAGAACCGAACCCTCACCCGTTCAAGGGCCGTGAGGGAGCGGTGCTTCCAGTGCTCCAATTACCAACCGTCGGAAGTGACCCGTTGCTCCCACGTGTCGTGCCCGCTTTTCCCATTCCGAAAGGGGACGTCCAAGAACTCTTCCCCCAAACGGAATGAGGCCGTGAAGGCGTACTGCACCTGGTGCATGGCAGGGCAGAAGCACGAGATCAAGAACTGCACCGCGAAACACTGCCCTCTCTACCACTTCCGAATCGGTGCCTCCCGAACCGAGGTGGACAAGGTAGACAAAGGTCCTCCCACCCTGATTCTCGAGGAAGTTACTCCGTTCGGGAAAGCGGAGTTCGACAAAATCCAGGGCACCATGACAGGGAGGACACTGCTCAGACGCCCCAACTTCAAGGAGGTCTAATGCCTAAGAAATCTGCACGCTTCACACCAAAAGAATTCAAGAAGTTTGTCAACGATCACTGTAGTGATCTCGAGGACGCACTGGTTAATATAAACAAAGATCACGAAACACCCGAAGCTGAAAAGGCTGAGGACAAGCTCATCTTCACGTCTATCATCACTTTGATAAGAGCAATCGAAAAGGAATGGGAAAAAAATACGGATGACCTTTTTCGTATGGTGTTGGAGCATACGATCGAGACACTCCTTCCTATTCCCGACGATTGGATTGAGTTCATTAACTTCTCAAACCACATGAACCAACCAACGTTGGTGATAAAAAGAAACCCAGGTGGCATGACCATTGAAGACCTAATCGAGGAACTCGATGGTTCAACGGAACGAAAAGACACCAGACATTAGGGAGGTCTGATGCGCGTGATCTTCTGTGGTAACAGGAACTGGAATGACATCTTCAAAATCCATGCGGAGATGCGACGCCTCCCGCAGAACACAGAAATCGTGCATGGCGGGGCTCGCGGTGCTGACTCCATGGCGGGAACCAGTGCCCGAAGTTGTTACTTCAGGGTGACTGTGTTCCCTGCCGAATGGGAGAAGTACGGCAAAGCCGCGGGCCCCATCAGGAACAGGCAGATGCTTGACTACCTTCTTAAGTATGATGGTGAGAAGAAAGTCGTTGCTTTTCACCATAACATTGAAGTTAGTCGCGGAACCAAAGACATGGTGACTATTGCACGGAGAGCTGGTGTCGAGGTAAGAATCATCACCTAAAGGAGGGACACCATGGAAAACAGGATCAAGGAGGCGAAGTTAGTGCTATACAGTCTTCTCCTGAGCAAGAACCCCATGGAGATGACCGACAAAGAAGTTGACATCATGTTCTACCTGTCACTAGATCCAGCGATCCAAGATAAGTTGGGCAAGTACGCGAGCCTTGCTGCACTTCAACCGAAGAAAAGGAACTATAAGGAGGTAGGACAAGTGCTTGAAACGTTCGACGTGATCGAATACCTGCGCGACAAACGAATCTCCTACACCCAGCAAGGGAAGAACGTTTCCGGCCGGGACGTGGTCGGAGTACAGTGCCCCTTTTGCAACGACAAATCCAACCACCTTGGAATCTTCTTGACAACCAAGATGCTGTCGTGTTGGAAGTGTGGTCCTCACGGACCCATTACGAACTATATTCGGGAAATTGAGGGGTGTTCCTATGCACAGGCCGAACGGATTTTGCAAATGTATCAGGACAGGTCCCTTCCCGTTCTGAGGCAGGACATCCGCCAACGTGCCAGTGATCTCACCTACCCACCCGAAGCCGTGGATGAGATCCCGGAACTGCATCGGGCGTATCTAGAACACCGTGGGTTCGATCCTGAGTTTCTTCGCGCAAAGTACAAGCTCAAGTTCTGCAACGAGTTGGGTCCATACAAATTCCGAGTAATCGTTCCGGTTATCGTCGACGGAGTCATGGTCAATTTCTCCGCCATGGACGTGGTGAGGGATGATTCTAACAAGGGACGTTCAAAATATGTCCACTGTAAGAACGAACTTGCTATCACGCCCATGAAGCGGTGTCTATATAACATCGACTCCGTTCGCCGACACGCCCTAGTTGTTGAAGGTATGACTGACGTATGGCGTGTTGGTGACGGGGCGGTGGCCGTCATGGGAATCCAATTCACTGCGGATCAACTACACCTCCTCGCAAAGAAAGAGCTGCTCAAGGTCACCATCCTTTTTGACCCTGAACCCCAGGCACAAAGACGTGCAGAAATTTTTGCAACAAACCTGGCAACCGTGGTGAAGAAGGTCAGTATTTTGCAATCTGATGGCGGCGTAGACCCTGCAGACATGACTGATGAGGAAATTTCACAAGTCCGAAAAATTTTCCTTGACATGGAATAATTTTTGTAATATGTTTCAGGCACACCGAGGGGAAGCATCATCGAGAGAGATTTAGGAGAGACAATGAAAACGGTTTAGATTCTAAATAGGAAAAGCTTCTGTACTAGGGGCGAAGCGATTTTGCTTCCCCGGCAAACATCAGAAAGATTTTGACCTTTACCTCCTCCTTGTGGTCAAGCTCCTAATCTATCTCTGATCTTCGCCCCTAGCACAGGGGCTTTTCTTTTTTTAGTTCTCTTAGTATTCATCTCATGGGGAGGGAAACCGATGAGTATTGATGCTACTGCCACACCTGAGCAAAAAAAGAATGTATTTGAAGAACTAGACAGGATTCTCTTCGCATGCCCACCCAAAACACTGCTTGTTTCATCAGAAGCACTCTTCCATGAAGACTTAAACTTTTCAGATGCTATCCTTCTTTCCCTGATCCACCATTGCATTAGAAAAGATGGCTGCACTGAATCCAACGAATTCTTTGCAAAGGTAATGCGTATGGCTCCGGGCTCTATCAAAAACAGTATCGCAAAATTAATTCGTGTGGGTTTTTTACACAGGGAATTCTCCGATAATGGAACCAAAAGACACCTGTACACGTTCGGGTATCTCATGCAGAATCGGCATTCACTACGACAAGGGGTAAAATAGTATGACCACCAATAACGATTGCGAAAGAGTTTGGATGAAGTTTTACTTGGTTCCATCAGAACTCGTTGACGACCCAGAAGTGGACAGTTCTCAATACGGAATCTGGGCAATAGTGTATGCTTTGGATTGGCTGGAAGGTTGTTTCGTTAGCAATAAAGTTATCGCCAACACGTTGCATCTTTCAGAAGGGACTATAGTGAATGGAATCACGAATCTTGTTCGTTTAGGATATCTGACAAGAGAGCAAGATTCGGTCACTAAAGTTCGTACACTCCGTTTGACTAACAAGATAAAGTTTTCGTATGAAAAAGGTTCGGGTGCATCTAAAAATGCCCCACCGTCCATTCACAAATGGACGGGTGTCCATTCACAAATGGACAGGCTACCATTCACAAATGGACATATAAATAACATTGAAAAAAAACCTTCCAAAAAGAATTCTTCTCAAAGAGAAGAATGTACTGTCTGCGAAGCAGACAGGTTACCCTTGAGAGAGGAAATCAAGATAGGATCGTGGTTCCCTCTTAATTCAAACGCAACAACAGTGACAGCACCCCTGTTGAAAAGAAGGACCCCTGCCCCAAGTATTCATGACCTGCCAGTCCGAGAACGGATGCTTTCCGCAAACACAGACAACCTTGCTCCCAAACCGAAACAGGCACCCTTGCTAAACGTCCCAGCGTCGGTGCAGCAAGTGATCTCTGCTTGGGAGACCCGTGGGTTCATTCGACACAACCCTTCCACAAAAACTTTCCGAGAAGCTGTTGCGAGAATAAAGAAACTATTGCGAGGAACCTTTTTCGATTCGCATGCACAGTACAGGGTTTGGCATGGTAGGAAGTTCTCCATTGAGGAGATCATCCGAAGCGTCGACAACTTGCATCTTGCAGCACACAACGCCGATTACGAACCAGGAGGAAGCTATAAGCAACACTTAGCGAAGATGAGCCTGTCAGGGTTCTTCTTCAACGATTTTTCAACCAACGGTGAAAAAAGTCTCTTCATCAAGTACCTTGAGCGTCCCGCCTTATTGGCATCCACACAGAAGACAATCGAAGATCCCAATCCCTCAGTCACCACTTACTTAAAGAATTGGTACAGCAGGGAAGTGCGCGGTGGGTTCACTGCAGCGTTTTCAGCGGGAGATGAGACTGCCTTCCGACATGCTACGGGGCGCTTGATAAAGTTCCTTTCCGAGAACAGGGCACATCTCAACCTGATGTGGCAGGGCACACCCCTGATTCAGCTAGCAGAACTCCTTTGTGAAGCATTAAAGAAGAGTGTTGATGGGCGTGTGGAACGGTTGACACCGGGGTGGTTCTGTTCAGATACCACATTCAGTTCACGTTTACCATCCTATCTAAACTCGCAGGGATTCGGGCAACAGGCACCATCTGACATTGGTTCAGAATTTTTTTAAGAAAATTTCCAAAGTTGTGTATAATTAGGGCGAGGGAAGAACATGCCACAGTTTGAAGAAGAACGAGAACGATCCTTCCGCGCTTGGGACAAAAAAGAACGGCGAATGGTCTATGATGTGGGCGTGTATGCTGGCACGGTGATCCAATCGTATGAACATCCGTTCAATGGAATGAAAATTTTAGGTCATGCTTTCTCACAGCATTTAATTCCTATGGACTTTGTGGGCCATGAAGATAAAAATGGCAAGAAAATCTGGGAGGGAGACATCGTGCAGTACGATGAGCCCGGTTTTTCGAAAGTCACTTCATACTTTTACGAAGTGTTTTGGGACAAGGATCGTTGTGGATTCTCACCATTTTCGAGAGACGACGGGTGTGGATGTTGCTCTTCTGTCTTAGTCAGTCCGGAGGAGGTGGTTGTTATTGGTAACATCTATGAAAATGTGGATTTGATACCGAGATAGTATGGTGCACTTAAAAGGAGGAGGAGGGGGATAGTGCTTCGTGAGAGACAAGTTAACATCGACATCGAGAAAAAGATTCTTACTGCGCTGATCGTCTCTGACAAGTTCTGCCAAGAGATTCTGCCCATGATGCGTTTGGAGTATTTTCATTCTGATTATTCCAAGCGCATTGCTAAATGGGTCGCGCAGTATCATGCCAAGTACCGTCAGGCACCCGGCGTACACATCCAAGACATTTACGAAGTGGAGCGTGAGTCTCTTCGTGAAGACGGCGAGAGGGAGATGATAGCCTCCTTCTTGCAAGGGATGTCTTCGGAGTACGAACAAGGAACACCACTCAACGTTCCGTACTTAGTAGACAGGTCAGTTGCACTCTTCCGAGAAAGAGCCCTGCACAACACCAGCGAAGGAATCAAAGCCTACCTGGGTGCAGGGCGTGTTGAGGATGCAGAGAAAGTTTTGCAGGACTATCGAAAGGTAGCGAAGTCCATCACGCAATGGGTCAACCCGTTGGATGCACAGTTCGCAGCCAGGGTGTTCGAGAACAAATTGCAAGATGTAGAGGACGACAGGACAGATTTTCTTTTCCGTTTCCCTGGGGCATTAGGAAAGTTATTAGGACACTTCGAGCGCGGCTGGCTGATATCTTTCTTAGCCCCCATGAAAAGGGGAAAGACATTCTTCCTGCAAGAGCTTACGTTTCAAGCGCTGTTAGCCCGTCTGAACGTTGTCTTTATCTCCCTTGAAATGAGTGATGATGGAATGTCCGTGCGTTTTTACAAGCGCGTCACGGGCCTTTCACAGATGCAGGGAGATATTCTCTACCCTGTTTTTGATTGCGAACGGAATCAAAAAGGCTCCTGTGGGAGGAGGGAGCGTAGCAACCGTGTGGCCATCCTGCGGCAAGATGGCGCACGAATGTCCTATCAGCAAGCCGCGGCGGCCGGGTACAGGACTTGCGTTTGGTGTAGGGAGAATGATCCTCACAACGTAAAGGGGTTCCTCCCGACATCATGGTTTGAGCCCCTGCACCGAGACAAGATGAGTTACAACCGGGTGGTGTCGCAACTCAATGGCTTGACCACATCTTTCGGTGATCGGTTGAGGTTGAAGTCGTACCCCGCGTACTCTGCTAACCTCTCCACAGTTCTTCATGATCTCATTCAACTTGAGTTTACGGAGAACTTTATCCCAGATGTAATCGCCCTCGACTACGCTGATATTCTCGCCCCCGAAGATACCCGACTGGAGGGTCGAGAACGAATAGATCAGACGTGGAAGATGTTGAAGCGCATTGCGTCGGAGCGACACTGCCTGGTTGCAACTGCTTCTCAGGCCAACAGACAGAGCATGGACAGGAGGGATGTTCGGAACATTGACGTAGCGGAGGACATTCGGAAGTTAGCGCATGTGGACGCGATGTTCACGCTCAATCAGACACCCTGGGAAAAACGAAACGGAATCATCCGTGTGGGCACCATCGCACATCGTTGGAATGATTTCGATGCGAACCGGCAGGTGATGGTGTTGCAGAACCTTTCCCAAGGGCAGGTTGTTCTGGACTCCGAGATCATGCGCTACGAGGTAACTTCACAGGAAACGGCCGAGGGGGCCACAACGTAAAGGGGAAAAGCGCCCAGAGAGAGAAATAAACTTAGTGAGGTGCTTGTATGAGGAGAATCGTTTTTGTTTTGGTGGTGGTGCTTGTTTTTCTTTCGAGCACTGCAATGGCAACGGACAAGTGTAACCATTACGGGTGCAACAAACCCAAGGGACACCCCGTAAACAACACGGCGAATGCCAAGGCCAGTGCGTACGCCGGAGCCATGGCGGTTTCTAACCAATGGCTTTCGGCGCGGCAGAGCATGACTTTCAACCCTTCCATTCAGGCGGGTGGTGCAGACGTCTCCATCGGCGGTGGTCAGTTTGAGGCCCCGAAACCGGACTTCCCGGTAGCGTACGCACCCGTGGCGCCGTCCCCGCTTGACTACCGTGGTCCGTACGACTACAGCGTCTACAAAGACGACCAGCCGTGGTTTGACAGGTCGAAATGGATTGCAGACTTTGCAAACAATCTCCCAGACGGTGGTGACATCAGGGTGGGCCTGTTCGAGAAAGCAGAACCCGTCAAATACTTTTATACTCATGATGGGCGTGAGCAGGAGTTTCAGTCTGCACCGGGAAGAATGGTCCTAGGAAAGATCTATTGCCAAAGCAAAGGACCGGAGGACACCCCGAGCTCCGTTTGGGGTGGTTGCGCCCGCGCGATCCTAAAGGGAGGTTGCGAGTATGTTTCCCTGGTCGGAGGCGATGTCTCTTACGGCAGCCGCGCTAAGGCCGTTAACGTGGGTGGGGGCGTATCCCTTTCTTCCATTTTCGGCAGTTTGTTTGGCCTTACAGGTGGTGTTGGTGGCACAAACACGGATTGGGATGCTTCCCCTTATGAGCGGGTCCACCTCATCTGGAAGTGCTACTCCAAGTACCGCCCGCAACAGTAACGGGCCCTAGTGTAGGGTCGGGGCGGGGTCTCAGCTAACCTTATGGGAGGCACCCCGCCCCACTAAATCTTTTCTGGGGAGGTGATAAAGATGGACTTGATGCGTTTCGTACAAAGATTGCGGCGAATGGAGATTAACGACGGCGATACCATCCTGGTACAGATGAACGACAAGGAGGGTGCCTCCCCCACCGAAATCACGAAAGCCATGCGGGAGTTCGAAAAGAAGCTAGAAGAGGTGGGCTTCCATGATATGAAAGTCCTCGTTATTGACAGCACCACCAACATCGAAGTCGTTCGTGAGAACATGCAGGCACAGAAAGACCGCATCCGTGAGGGTGAAATTGCCGACCCCGAAGAGCGGGAGCGCGTCCGTCGGGAACGGATGAAACGTATGATGGTGGAATCCTCCAAGAAAGGAAGGTGACCTTGTGCGTATGTGGAATGTGAATCCCGCAGTAATGTGCCGACAGCATCTCTTGGGTGAGCACCTTGAGATGCACATGTTCGCCGGCTACATTCGTTGCGGGAGGCGCCTCTCTGGTTTCATCAAGAACGGACTCGTCGAGGTTGAGCGCGTAAAGTCCCGTCATGACGAGTTGGCGGGGGAGATGTGCCGTCGTGGGTACGCGCATTGTTCCCCTTTGGAAGTTACACCCAACGGGATCTTCGGTGGTTGTGTTGACCCTGAGAAGTCGCGGCAGGAATTACGCACCCGATGCCCCGTTTGCAAGCAGTTACAGGAGAAAGCCCATGACACAAATCTGTAAGCGGTTCCATTTTGACTCAGCGCATTATCTCCCTTGCCACGAGGGTCGTTGCAAGCATCTCCACGGTCATCGTTGGGTAGTTGAGGTGAAGATTGACGGACCCCTACAAGACACGGGTCCTCAACGCGGGATGGTGATAGACTTCAAAGAGTTTGATGCAATCGTGAAGCCTATAATCGACGGGCTTGACCACAAGGTTCTCAACGACATCTTTCTTACTGACCCCACGGCGGAGCAGATTTCCCGGTGGATGTACGCGAAGCTCGACGGTGTGTTCACGGAGCGCTTCTACGGGGAAGTCACAGTTGTGTACGTTCGCATTTACGAAACCCCAGATTGTTACGCCGAAGTGGGGGTGGAAGATGTCCGATAAGTGTTTACTTCATGTCGCGAGTTTCTTTCAGTCGTTTAACGGGGAAGTAACAGCGCTTCATCAAGGGAGCCTTTGCACGTTCATCCGATTGTCCGGGTGCAACCTTCGTTGCAACTACTGCGACACGAAGTACTCGCAGGAGGACACCCCTAACACATCCCTTATCTCACCTATCGAGTTGATGAAAGAAATCTTTACGTTACCACACAGCACAGCACGTGTAACGATAACGGGTGGGGAGCCTCTGCTGCAACGTGACCCGCTGGACCGGCTGGTCGACTTTCTCAACTATCTGGACATCCCCGTGAGCATTGAAACCAACGGAACACTTCCCATTCCATACTCATGGAACGTGGCGTCCTGGGTTGTGGATTGCAAACTTCCCGGTTCGGGAACCCCCCGGGAGGTTGCTTGCAAGTACTACGAGAGTTGGGTAACGGGTCTTCGTAAGGAGGATTTTATCAAGTTCGTCATCACGAACCGTGCGGATTTCGACGAGGCCGTAAACATCGCACACAATCTGAAACGCGATTCTTGCCGCGCCGGTGTTGCCTTCTCTGCGGCATCGGCCAATGTTTTCGGACACACGCGCTTGCTGGAATGGCTTAAGGAAGCCAATCTCACTCATGCTATCCTCAATGTGCAAATTCACAAGATTCTTTTTCCTGGTTCTGGAGGAGGAAGGGAAAGTGAGGTCTAGTGGGAATCTACCATCCTGTTGAGAGAAAAAAGATTAAGTGTAAAATCTGTAAGAAACTGTTCCGACCAACACGAAAAGACAAGGTCACCTGCAGCGAACCCTGTCAAAGGGTTTGGAAGAGGACGAAAGATGGTGACCGTCAACGAGAAAAGTACAATGGGGTTCATAAAAAGACCCGTGAAGCAACCGAGCGCCGCTGTGTTCGTGAGATCAACGGTAAACCTTGTGGGAGAAAGGTGCCAAAGGGTCTTTTCTTTTTTTGTCGTAGTTGTTTTTCGGCAGCCTCCGACGTTGTAGACTTCCGTTAAAAAAGTTTCAAAAAAAATTCGCACAAAAAGTGAAAGTTGTGTATAATGAAGATGAAGGGAAGAAACAAGTTCAACGGAGGAGGTACTCATGGCATCATACGCGGTTATTCTCAATGGAAAGAAGACCCCCTGTGCTTCGAAGGAGGACGTTGTGACACGCCTCTTCACGTTTGCAGTGGGGAACTACAGGGTGTGTTCTCTCCATGCCCTTCGTGTCAACCTCACAGTCGCCGCTGACCTGTTAGTGGAACTGTTGGCGGACGAGCAGAAGGTGCTCGAGGAGAAGCGCAAATCGGTCAACGACAAACACTCACGGAAGACGCTGGGCACGCAGAAAGCATCGCTCACGCGCATGGTAAAGAGAATGTTGCTCTTTCAGGAAAGCGTCCGTAAGAGCACGGACGTTGGGGCGCTCATTGCAAAGACCTACGAGATGGTTCTTTCACTTGAAGGCAAGGGCCTGCTCCCCGGGTTCGGGTTCACCAACCGTTTCAAGGACACAATCCATGGTGACCCCGAGAGGGTCAGCATTCTCAGTGTCAACACGTTAACGCCAGGAAGGTAACACTCATTTAGGAAAAGGAGGTTTCACAATGACGGACAGAACCAAGCTTCTCGCGGCAATCAAGGCTGTCAACGACAGCGGACTCGCAACCAAGAAGGCCCGAACGGTGGGCAAGGTGGAATTGCTGGTCGAAGACTTCCTCTCCACCGTCGAAACGGTCCCCCAGGACAAGGAGAACCAGCTCCCGGCCGAGGTCGTCGATCTGTTCAACACGCTCATCGACAAGCTGGCCGAGCAGAGCGTCCAGCCGGCATCGGAGGCACCGACACCCGCACCGGTTCAGGAACCCGTCGTCACGGCAGCGTCCGAAGCCGCAGCACCTGCAGCTCCCACCAAGGCGAGAAAAGCTGCGAAGCCCAAACGCGCGACGGAGGCACAGGCAGAAGCACCGGCAGCACCTGTCACGGAGATGCCCGCTCCGGCCCCCGCAGCGCAGGCGGAACCCGCAGTAGCCGACACGGCCGACATCGACACCGGGGTGGGCCTCCACAAGCTCATCGACAAGCTGACCGCCCGAGGCGACAATCGCACGACATACGTGGTGGACAAGATGCTCGTCGCGGGTGCCTCCAAGGAGGAGATGGCAGACGTCGCGAAGCGCACCGCCATTGCCCTCGGCCAGGTCCAGTACCAGCGCGGTGTGGGTGACATCACGGTCCACATCAATTCCAGGACCAAGAGCGGCTGGGTCATCGGTGAGACTCCCGATGGCAAGTTCAAGATCATCGGGGTTCGGAAGGGAGCCGAGGTTTCGGAATGAACGAAGAGCGAACCAGACAACTGATTCACTCTATGCTGACTGAGGGGTTGGGGTTGGATCTTTCCGACCCCAACCTCACTGATACCCCCCGGCGCATCGCGAAGATGTACTGCCGGGAGATCTTTCAGAACGTCGGCAAAGAGTTTGACCCAACGGAGTTGCGCGTCTTTCCCAATGAGCGCAATTATGACCAAATCATCATGTCGGACGCCATCTTTTTCGCGTCCACTTGCTCCCATCATTTCTTGCCATTCACGGGACGCGCGTGGATTCTCTACATCCCGAGCATGAACATGGTGGGGCTTTCAAAACTCACCCGCCTGGTGGAGTTCTACTCACGACGACCCCAGTTGCAAGAAGCGCTCTGTCACGACATCATCAACACGTTCGACAGGTACCTGGTTCCGAAGGGTGCCATGGTCGTTCTCCGTGCGGAGCACGGCTGTATGAAATGCCGTGGGGTCTGTCAGCACAACGGGGCAGGGATGATTACTTCGGCCATTTCGGGGTGCTTCACGGAGGACTCAATCAAACGCGAAGGCCTTGACCTGATAAAGATTTCTCTCTTAGACCGTGGGTAAGTCAATGCCAGAAAAGAAGATCTACGCCGTCGATTTGGACGGCACCCTTTGCACTGAGGGAAAGGAGTGGTGGCGATACGCTTGCGCCAAACCACTCCCTGGGAGTGTCAAAAAGATCAACCGTCTCAAGCGCTTAGGCCACACGGTGATTTTCTACACCGCACGTTTCGAGGAGGATCGTAACGTGACAGAGGCCTGGCTTCAAAAGTATCGGGTGCAGTACGACGCGATTGTCTTCGGCAAACTCCGTGCTGATTTCTATGTAGACAACAACTCACTTCGGATGGAGGACTTGTAATGGACAGCAGCAAGGTAAATCTGTGGAAAAGTGTTCCTGGGTGGCTTACTGATGCCGAAGCGCACATCCTGCAGGTGCTCGCCTACAACAAGGTGTGCTTGGAAATAGGTTCATACCTGGGCAAGTCCACCGTCTGCATGGCCGCTGTGGCAAAGAAAGTGGTTGCTATCGAACCACACAACAGCGGGACGGATGGTCAAAAAGTTCTGGGTGGCTTCACCACGCTGTTTCAATACGCCAACCACGTAGAACCCTTCTCGAACATCACCTCCATCATTGGCATCTCAGATGATGTTCTCCCCCTTCTCGCGAAGAGGTCCTTCGATTTCATCTTCATCGATGGTCTTCACACGTACGAGCAGGTGACGAAGGATTACCTCAATTCCATCGAGCTTCTGGGAGGGCATGACGTTGCGATTGCCTTTCATGACTATGAAACGCCGTATTACGACGGCATCAAGAAATTCGTGAAGGAGCTTCCACATTTCGACACCGGTGTGGTTGTGGATAGTCTGATCTATTTCCACTACCAGGGGGTCGATCCATGCAAACGCTGAAAAGCCTCCAGGTTTTAATCATCGACGTGTGCAACTATGCCTGTGCCATGTGCAACATCTGGCAAAACAAGCGGGCAAACATGCTGGAAGTTCGTGACCTTTCCCGGTTGCCTCATGGGCTTGAGTTCCTCTCCATCAACGGGGGGGAAACCACGCTGCACCCGAGGCTCCCGGGCATTGTTTCGTATGTGCATGACATCTTACAGCCAAAGATGTTACTGCTTTGCTCCAACGGTTCGAATCCCAGGCGCTTAGCACAAGCTATTGAACTGTTCGAGGACGTAGCGGTTTCGTTGAGCTTCGATGGCTTGCAGAGTCATGATAAGATCCGTGGAAAACGGGGTGCTCTTAACACGCTTATGCAGAGCATGAACACGTTGCATGACCATCCAGGCAGGAAGATCCTCAGTTTTACTTGCCTGGACACAAACAAGAGAGAAATACGGGAGGCTTTCGAGTTCGCGACAACATTCGGGTGGGAGTTTGACTTCCGCCTGGTCGACCAGAACGAACTGTACGGAAAGAGCCCGTTGGAAATAGACGACCATCTTCTTGAGGACCTCCGATGGCTGCAAGAGAACGAACCTGACGGCGCGAAGAAACTCTTCTATCAGGGGTACTTTGAAAAACCCGTTTTTGACTGCCAGGCAGGAAAGCGGTTCGCGTATCTCCTTCCAGACAAACAGTTCTATGCGTGTCTATCACGCAAAGAGCCCATCGGTAACCTCGAAACGGGGATTACGAAACCCACAGAGTGCAGCTGCGGTTGCTGGGTCGATTGCTACTTTTACGACAACTTTCACGACAAGCTCGGGGACGTCAACTGTATCGATACCAAACACAAGAAAGGAGAGTTAGATGCGCCCTTTAATCCAAACTTCCGATAACATGGTCCTTCTGTACAGCGGCGGGCTGGATTCGTACATTGCCTGGGAATGGCTGAAACGGCCCAAGACAATCTATGGCGCCCTCTCCCATCGGTATCAAGACTTTGAACTTCGTGCGGTGCGCGAAACCATCCCGAGCACGGTTATCGACGACTCCTTGTTCCTCAAATACTGGGAGGAGGATGATGCAAACATTCCCATGCGAAACGCCCTCCTGCTCATGTCCGCAGCGCAGCGGTTCAAGGAGTTGAACCCGTTGGACCTTGTTCTCGTTGTTCAGCGTGGTGAAATGACCATCCCGGACAGGACGGAGACGTTTTTCAACACCATGGGCACCCTTCTTTCCACACTCAACAAACGGATGATCTGGGTAACGTCCCCGTTCTTTCATCTGACCAAGACGCAGATGGTGGAATGGTACGTGAAAACCGGGTTTTCCATTCCGGCACTTCTCAGCACCAGGAGCTGCTTCAACGGGTCAGAATACAAACCTTGCGGGGCCTGCAGTGCGTGCTTCCGAAGGTGGGTAGCGTTCACGAACAATGGCATCACCGAAGAGTACGTCAACGATATTCGGCGGTGGTCGGGAATCCCCCCGTACATCAAAAAGATGCTTGCGGGTGAGTATGATGAACTCCGTACGAAGGAGACCATATCTGCCTTGGCGTACCACAAAATAATCTGAGAAAAAATTCCTACAAAATCCCAAAGGTGTGTATATTGAAAATGTGAATGGGAGGTCTTTCAATGTTCATCAAGGCCGAAGTTCTTCTAACCCGAAAGTGCTCTATCGGGTGTTCCTACTGCAAAATGCGAAGAGATGATAACTTTCAGATGCCCATCGAGGAGTGGGACAAGGTCCTTCGCACACTCAGGGATTGGGATGTCAAATTTTTGGCAATCTACGGTGCCGAGCCCACAGAGTACCCCGACTTCATCCCCTTTATGCGCCTGGTGAAAAAGTATGGTTGGGGCAAAGCCAACTCAGTCATTACCGCAGGGCACCATCCTCAGATTCTCGAGCGCGCCTTCAATGAAGGCCTCATCGATTCGTTGACCGTTTCGTGGGACTTCAACCGAACAGGGAAAGACAACCTCGCTGAGCGTATCTGTGAGCGGTTCTTCGACCGCGTTTCCGACCTGGAACTTTCCGCAACGATTTTTCCTGACACAGACACGCTTGATATTGACGTTCTGGCGATGAAGGCATTCTTGTACGATGCCTGGATTTCGTTTGACCTCGAGCACCGTGACCCGTTCAATCATGAATGGTCGAAGGTTCCGCATGGAGAAAAACGTGTGGCGGAAAACGACGCTGTGGTTCAACACCTGATTCGTTTGTCTCTTGACCACAAAGTCAAGGTGCATCAGACAGTCAAATCCATGGCGAACTGTCTCACGGATTTCCCCCTGTGGAGGTGCTCATACCCATATTTCCTCACGGTGAATTGTGATGGGGTACCGATGGTCTGTGACGACTACGGTTACCTCGGGAAGAAGCTGTATGAGTTCACTGAGGAAGAATTCCGGGTATGTTGGAGCAAGGTTGCACCCCAATGTCCTGGGTGCAAATGGACAACCCACTACATGTCCGAGGAGATGTTCAACGGCAAAGGGGTTGAGCATTTCGTCCATGGGAGGAAGTGATGGGCCGAGGTTTCAAATTCAACACGAAGCTGGGGCGACTTTGCACGAGCATCGTAACGGGAATGGGTGTTCTCGCTCTGCGCTTTGCAAGGGCCTGTTTCCGATGGTCACTCGGTCGTTGTTCCTGGTGTGGTGGTAACCCTGGGATGTCGTCAACCATCAGTCAACGTGGCCTCCGTTGTGAAACATTAGAACGGAGCTGCAGTCGTCTCCCGTATTAAAGAAAGGAAAAGATTATGTGCGGGATTTTTGGGGCCGTTGCCCTGCCAGGTCATTACGGTGCGGCTGACAAGCACCTCACGCATCTTCTTGAAACGTCAAAACTACGTGGGCGTGACGGCTCCGGGTACGAGATGTTCGAATGGGGATTCATTGGAGCGTCCAGGGCCAGACCGCTTCCCGAAGGTACCACGTTCACGTACCCCCACAAATTCAAAGACATGAGCATCGTGTTCAACGGTACGCTCAGTAACGCCGACGAGATCGCCTGTGAAGAGGAAATCTCAATGACCGTTGACACCCAAGTCATCGGTCCCATGGTGACGAAATATGGCTCTATAGGCGCTGCAGAGAGGTTTGTAGGGGGTTTTGCCATCATTATCGGACAGGAGGAAAAGGGCCTCACGATCATTCGGAACTTCAAGACGCTCTACTACGTCCGCCTTGAGGATTGCATCCTGATCGCATCCGAGAAAGAGTTCTTGGAACCCCTTGGTGGCGGTCTCATGAGTGGGCAAGAGCCAATGTCCTTTCCCAGGAACCATGTGGTAAAGATCGGCCCTGACGGGAACATCCGCTCACGCCCGTTCAAACCGTCTATCTGGGGTGGGTGTGAGCTGGACGAGAATAAAGCAATCATCGTGGCCTCCGGCGGGATTGACAGTGCAACCGCCGCAGCCGTGGCGAAGAACATGCACGGTAAAGACGTGATGATGCTCAACTTTGATTACGGTCAGCGCTCTGCCGTCCGGGAGTGGCAAGCAGTGAAAGACGTAGCAAAGGCCCTGGGGGTAGCGGCGGAGCACATCAAGGTTGACTTCACGAAGGTCTACTCCGGTTCACCTCTCACCGACCGGTCGATGGAACTACCTCTCGGAAAGAAATCAGTGGAAAGCACACTCTGCTGGGTCCCCGCACGAAACTTCTCCATGTTGTCCATTGCCGCTTCGATGGCGGAGGCTCGTGGTTACAAATGGCTATACTTTGGAAACAACATGGAAGAGGAAGCAACGGGGTACTCTGACAACGACCTTGAGTTCGTGGTGCGTATGAACGCTGTGCTGGAGTACGGAACGCTCCGAAGCGTGAAGATCAAACGGGCACTCGCGCGCCTGATGAAGATTGAAATCATCGCGCTGGGCACAATGCTCGGTGTCCCGTTCGACAAGACGTGGTCTTGTGACGAGGGGTTTGAACAGCCCTGTGGTATCTGTGGCTGTTGCACAACGCGCAGGCACGCTTTCGTGGAGGCGGGTATTCCCGACGAACAGGAGTACCTGCACCCGTTGAAAGATGAATACTTCTCTGGCAACCCTGTAAAACCAACATTCAGTTTGGCAACACTTTCCTCCCTTGTAGGAGATTGACATGCTGGATATAGATTTCTTTTTGGACTCCGGTGCTTACTCCGCCATGACATGTGGGGTGACCATCAACATTGATGAGTACATTGCGTTCATTCGTGAAAACGAAGAGAAGCTCACCATGTATGCCAACCTTGACGTGATTGGTAATGAGGAAGCCAGCTTCCGAAATTGGCAGTACATGCGTGAGCAGGGACTGAAACCCGTCCCCGTTTTTCACATTGGATCGGACCCAAAGTTCCTCAAGCATTACATGTCCAAGGTGGATTACATAGCGGTGGGTGGCGTCGCCGATATGACCCCGGAGCAGATGCTCGACAACCTGGATCGCCTGTGGTCGTTGTACCTCACAGATTCCCATGGCGTTCCCAATATCAAGATCCATGGGTTTGGTATCACGTCCATGCGCTTGTTGAACCGCTATCCGTGGTACTCAGTTGACAGCACAACGTGGCTTCGCCAAGCCATGTATGGTTCGATCATGGCCCCACGATGGCGTGGTGGCAAGTACATCTACACAGAGGCACCACTCATCGTTTACATTTCCAACGAGTCCCCCCGTAGGGGTGTCCCTGGTAAGCACCTGACAACGTACAATCCCACCGACCTTGAACAGATCATGCAGTACATCAACGAGAATCAGATTCCCATCGGGCTGTCTGATTTCAAAATCGTTGACAAAAGTTACAAACTCCAAGACGGGGAGCAATGGGCACTCTCCGACAACGTCTTGGACATCCATTCCAAGAAGGAACTAAACACCGAGGGCACGTCCAAGCGGATTGTTGAAATCGTTGTGGAACGGGGTGTTTGCAACAGTCATGCTGAAAGGGCACGCTGGAATGCCCTGTTCTTTTTAGGGGCAGAGGCAAACGCACCCCCATGGCCCTGGCCTTTCAAGTACAAACGACCGGTTTTCGGACTGAGGGACCGTGCATGAAAACCTGTGCTAATTGTGACCATTACGGGCCGCTTGCTAATTGGTGTTACTTATATCAAAAGGAACCTGTCGATCCAAAAAAGGAGACACAGTGTCCAAGTCATAATCCACGACCGGAGAAAGGGAAATGAAACTTTACTTTGCTGGTGGTTCCAAATCAGGGTACCTCCCAGCCCTTATCACCACAGGGGCAAAACATTGGTTGTCTTCCTTTCACGGGATAGACAAAAGTGTCCTGGAGGGAAGCGAGGAGTACAGGCTGAAAAATTCAAACGACGGTCCGAAGGAGAGACAGAATGCCAGTACAGCTCAATCGTCAGGGCTTAATCGACGTCGTCAACGTCGTTAAAAACGGAATCTCAAAAACGCCCATCTCTGAACAACTGACGCACGTCTTTTTCTTGAACAACCATGTGGGGTGTTTCAGTGGTGAGCGGTTTATCGTACGTGAGTTTCCCACCGGACTCACCTTTTCAGTTCCCGTTGCGGCAATCCTCCCCGTGCTTGAGCGCATGGACGGCGAGGTGGTGCATGTTTCGTTCGATGGAAACACGGTGAAGCTCACCTCCAGGAGGAGTCGCTCAGGACTGACAATCAACTTGGATGTGTCCGTGATGGATCCTGTCCTTCAACAGGTTAACTCATCCGGAGTCTTTCAGATGCTCCCACCGATCTTTTTCCAAGGGTTGGAGTTCTGCAAATTTTCCGCGTCGGAGGACATCACTCAGGGAATCTTGAGTTGTGTCTGCACACGCGAGGGCGTGATGTACTCCTCGGATGACTTGCGAATCACCCGTTATAATCTCATTTCGGGCAACGATTCCGTTGACTTTCAACTGAACATTCAAGTGTTCGATGCTGAAATACTGTTGAAGAACAAACCCCTGGGCGTACGAAGTAACGGAAACTGGACAATCTTTTCAACTGATCCACAGAACGGACCGTTAACGATTATAGGAATCACGCCATTCGATGGTGAGTTCCCCAATGTAGATGACTTCTTCACAATGGAGGGGGCGGAGATCAGTTTCCCTGAAAGTCTCCCCACGGTTGTTGCTGAGGTGTCCCATTTCTGCGACGGGATGTTCACGGTGGACAAAAAACTAAAGCTGCAAATCACCAACGAAAAGGTGATCTGCAGGGCTGAGAACCAGCGAACATGGTTTGAGAAGGAGATTGCCCACGCGCAACCTCTGGACAGGGAAATCAATATCGTCATCAATCCCCTGTTCTTCGAACAAATCCTGCAGAAAACCAAATCGGCCGTAGTTGGTGAAGACCGTGTCTTCTTTACGTCAGACGACTTCGAACATGTTCTTGCTCTTCCTGGTGTGTGATGCGCGGATTTTTTACCAACAAGGATTATAGCGTCAAGTACGCTAAGCCCCGAAAATCGGACGACAACCCGACTGTCCCGCGGAATGGGGCTCCTCGTGAACGACGTGCGTTTTCCGATAGCACAGATCCGTGCGATATCTGCGGACTTCATCGAACGTGCATCTCCCCTCGAATGCCGTACACAGGCCAGGGACAACTCGGCATCTTCGCTATGGCCGAGGCTCCAGGTGCAAACGAGGATGAGGGGGTGCAACTGATTGGTGAATCAGGATCCCTACTTCGACAAGTCCTTTGGGATGTTGGTCAGTTTGACCTTGATCGTGACTTCTGGAAAACAAACGCGCTGGCGTGCCGACCGCCTGACAACAGGACACCTTCAAATCGTGAACTTCAATGCTGCGCTCCCAGATGGCGCCAGGCTATAGCGGAGACACAGCCAAGTATGATCTGGTTGTTCGGTGCAGTCGCCGTCGAATCCTTCTTTGCTGATCACGATATAGAAAAAGTTTCTATCACCGCCGCACGAAAATGGTGCATCCCAGACAAACGTACAGGTGCTTGGGTCGTCTGCATGTACCACCCAGCGTTTGTTCTTAGGAAGCATGACAGGGTTCTAGATTCCATTTTCAAGAATGACATCCATTGGGCGCTGTCCTGTTTACACAGGAACCCGCCTGAGTTCCCTGACGTTGATTCGATGGTGCATTGTTTGACGAACTTTGAGGAGGTTCGTCAGCTCCTACTTCGTGTTCTCAACGAATGGGATTTGTTAGTCTTCGACTATGAAACGTCTTCGAGGAAGCCGTACCATCCTGGGAACATGATTCACAGTATAGGGATATGCTCTCAGGACAATGAAGCTTTCGCCTTCCCATTTCAGTACCCCGGGCACTGGGAGCCTCGTCAGTATTCTATCATCAGGAACCTCTGGGTGCGCATCCTGATGAAAGCATCCTTGAAAAAAGTCGCGCATAATCTCAAGTTTGAGCACAAATGGAGTCGGCACATTCTTCGTGTGGAACCGGTTAATTGGTATCGTTGCACAATGAACGTGGCACATCTCCTTGACTCGCGCAACGGTATAACGAGTTTGAAAACGCAGGCATTCCTTCGCTATGGTGTTGAAGACTACCAACGAGAGGTTCGTCCTTTCATGAGGATAGATCCCACCACGAAACTTAATAAACTACACGAGTGCCAGCTTCCCAAACTTCTCAAGTACAATGGACTGGATGCCCTGTACGAAAAATGGTTGCACAGGGACCAGGAAAAAGAATGGCGCAGGATTTCGGATCTTCATCATGTGTACGATGAAATCGTGCATGATGGATTGCTCGCTCTGGAGGACTGTGAAGATGCAGGCTTTCCTGCAGATGAAACGTACTTCAACCAACAGAAAATTGAACTGACCACGCAGATCGATAACCTGGAAGAGGCGCTGGTAACAAGCCGCGAGGCAGTGGCCTTTGAGGAACGGACAGAACACAAGATAAACTTGAGATCCACGAAAGATCTCAGGACTCTTTTCTATGACATCCTGCAGTATCAGCCCATTAAACAAACGGATTCGGGGAACAACTCAGTTGATGAGGATACACTTTCCCGTTTGCAAAATGAGTTCGCACAAAACCTGGTAAAGATGCGGAAGCTTTCAAAGCTCCGTGACACATATCTTTCTCAGTTCTTGCATGAAATCACCAATGGACACATCCACCCCTCGTACAATCTGCACATAGCCGCCACAGGCAGATCATCCAGTTCAGATCCCAATTTTCAAAACATTCCCAAGCGCGATGAGGAAGCGAAACGAATCATCCGAATGGGGATTATACCATCTCCGGGCCATGAGTTAGTTGAGGCTGACTACAAAGCAATCGAAGTCCGTGTCATGACGTGGTACACACATGATCCAATCATGCTCAACTACGTCATAACAGGAAACGACATGCATCGTGACCAGGCGAAGGAGATCTTCATCGTTGACGATCTTAGCCTTCTCACGGGTAGATTGCGCCACATTGGTAAGAACGGTTTCGTGTTCCCCCAGTTCTACGGTGACTGGTACAAAGCCTGCGCCGCTTCGTGTTGGGAAATGATGGACGGAGAACGCCTGTCTAATGGTGTTCTTGTCCGTGAGCACTTGAAGAATCAAGGCATTCGTACCTATCAAGACTTTGAAAATCACATGGCTACAGTGGAACGCAAGTTTTGGGAGTTGTTCCACTACACCAAGGAATGGCGTGATTGGGTCGTTGATGAATACGAACGTCTGGGGTACGTCAGTAATTACTTCGGATTCCGTAGGACAGGTTACCTTGCAAAGAATCAGATTATCAACTCCCCAGTACAGGGAACTGCTTCACAGTGTCTGCAATGGTCCCTGAACAAATTGAGCAAGATCAGGAAAGAAGAGGGTTGGGTAACAAAACTTTGTGGGCAGATCCATGACAGTATTATCCTCGATGTAAAGTACGACGAACGTGAATACGTCCTGGGCAGGATTCGGCAGGTAATGTGCGACGATTTGAAACAGCAATACTCATGGATTATCACTCCGGTGGAAGTTGACTTTAGTCCAGGTGGACTAGACCGACCCTGGTACTATTGTGGGAGCTGACCAATGACCAAGTGTAAATACGCTGTTCTTTGGGTTGACCCGATAGACGGTGCGGAGGAGAAGTTCAAAACCCCACGCTGCATGAAAAAGCAGAAGTGGATCACTCCACAACTCTGCATAAACTGTGACTCCTACTTAGTTTCGCTAAAGGAGAACGACGATGGCCAAGAATCTTTACCTTGATCTTGAAACGACAGGACCCAACAAGGAAAAGCACGCCATCATCCAAGCGGCCGGCATTATCGAAATCGACGGTCGTGTAGAGCTGGAGTTTCAATTCCTCGTTCGTCCCCATGCAGGGTACACTTGGGACAGAATGGCGGCATTGAAAACGGGAGCCGATCAATCTGTGGTGGAAACGTACCCGCCCGCCGAGGTGTTCTACAACGAGTTCTTGCAGATCATGGGGAATTACGTTGACAAGTTCAATGGAAAGGATAAGTTCAACCTGATCGGGTACTGGTGTCAATTCGATTACGATTTCCTCTGGAAGTTGTGGGAAAGGATGGGAGACCCGTATTTGGGATCCTGGTTCTTCGTTCCACTGATTGACGTTGCCACCCTCGTTGCGTACAACGTGATGGATCGGAGGAATCAGTTTAAAAACTTCAAACTTGTCACGGTTTGCCAAGCGTTGGGAATTGAGTTTGATCCTGATGCGGCACACGATGCTTTGTATGACATCAGAAAAACCCGCGAACTATTCCAACTAGTTCGCTCATGGAGGTAGTAGAATGACCGACCTACCTTTGCACACGAAATACCGACCGAAAACCTTTGACGAAGTGATGGGGAACGACGCCACCGTTGAATCCCTGCGTTCTACCCTTCAACGCGAAACGGGACGACCACACGCTTTCCTCTTACAGGGGCCCTCGGGTTGCGGCAAAACCACCCTGGCCCGGATAATCGCAAAGGAGCTTGGCTGTGGTGACATGGAGTTTAAGGAACTCAACGCTGCAAATGTCCGTGGGATTGACACCATCAGGACGATCATCGACGGTTGCCAGTACAGGCCACTGACCGGAAAATGCCGAGTATACGTCCTCGATGAGGCGGCAAAACTGACGTCAGATGCACAGAATGCCCTCCTCAAGATTCTTGAAGATCCGCCGTCGTATGTGTACTTTATTCTTTGCACAACCGACCCTGAAAAATTGATCCGCACCATACGGACACGATGCACGACATTCCAAGTGGCAACTCTGCAGCGTGCAAAGATGTACTCCCTTTTGGAAAAGGTGTGTCGTGAGGAGAACATTCAAGTTCCCGCAGACGTCATGAAGCAGATCGTGTGGGTGGCCTCTGGCTCACCGAGGAAAGCCCTTGTCCTGTTAGATCAGATTCGTGGAATTGAAGAGCCGGGCCTGATGGCTGCAGCCATTACGGAATCCTACGCTGACGAATCCGCCATCATTGACATCTGCCGAATTTTAGTACAGCCCGCCAGCAGCACACGATGGCAAGACCTAGCACCTCTACTCAAGGACTTCCGTGGTGACCCAGAGCAGGCTCGTTATGCCATCATGTCGTACCTCGAAAAGGTGCTTCTCAGTACCGGTGAGAAACGCATCGGGCAAGTGATGGGCTGCTTCATGGATTCATTCATGTATACTGGCAGACCTGGTTTAGTTTATTGTTGTTTTTTATCATGTTCTTATTAAAAAAAATCAAGAAAAAATCCCAAAGTTATGTATAATGAAGTGAGGGGAAGGGGACTATGAATTTCCGCGAGATGCTGGCGATCGACCAGCACCATCTCGATTATGAACTGCTAAGACAACCCACCCTGGTACAAATAGTATCGGAGGAGCTGGTACGTGCAGAAACCAAGCGCGCCAGGGCAAAGGAGAACGTTGAGCTTGTCAAAGCAGAACTCTACACCGAAGTACGAAACAACCCCGCACGATACAACATCAACGAACGAGCGACAGAAGGGGCAATCCAGGCCGCCATTATCCAGCATGCTCGATACCGGGAAGCCATGGAAGCCTACCTCGTGGCAAAAGAAGATCATGGCGTCCTTTCAACAGGACTCGAAGCGCTCCAACACAAAAAATCTGCGCTTGAGAATGGTGTTCGCCTACTGTTATCGGGGTTCTGGGCTCCGCCAAGCGTACCACGAAATGTTGTCGAAAATCTCGGAGATAATTCGAACAGGGCAACACAAGAAGTGATCGACGGGTTGAATAGAGACGTAGTTCTCAGAAGGAGGTTCGGTCGTTGATTCCTAATCTTCCATCTTTCACTGAAATGTTCCAGTTTGTTGTTCTCGCAGGTATTGCCCTCGTAGGTACCTTCGTGGTGGTTCGCGTTCTTTCGGCAGCAATCTTTTTGAGTTGGGCCGAAAAGAAAAAAGAAATCCTCACCCATGAGTACTTGCAAAAGGCATGGTATGAGAAAAACACCAACCCCAACAACGGCAAGGAGGTCAGTAAGGTATGAGCATTTGGGAAGAGAAACGTCGACAGGCCGCCGAGCAGCTAGCGGCCCGGACTCAAGAGAGTCATGAAACGAGGGAACGTTCAGGGAAGTTCAGGGACTTCCTCAGAGCGGACATTCAGATCAAGCGGTTCAACTGCGGGGAGGGTGACCACCTGCTCGATGTTCTTTGCTACATCGCCGGTGAGAACAATCCGAACCCGAAAGTCCGTCCTGGTGACCTCACGTACGTCCTCGACATCTGGGTTCACGACGGCATCGGCGCCAACGAAGACCAGTTCGTGTGCCTCTCGCGCAACTACAACCTGCGCTGCCCCATCTGCGAGCGGCAGAAACAGCTCAAAAACGAGGGGTACGAATGGGACGATCCGCAGGTCAAGGCACTGGAGCCTCGTCGGCGAACGCTGTACAACGTGCTCTGTTACGACAACGAGCGTGAGGAAGCAAAAGGCGTTCAGGTGTGGGTTGTTTCCCACTGGAACTTCGAGCGTCACGTTTCCGAACTGGCGAAGGCAACGCCGCGTGGCGGTGGTTGCATCATGTTCTCCCACCCCGATCAAGGCAAATCGGTTGCCTTCCGTCGTGAAGGGAAGAAGATGACCGACACCAAGTACGTCGGGCATCGGTTCGTTGATCGCAACTACGTCATTCCCAACGAGATCCTGGAGCAGACGCACTGCCTGGAAGATCTCATCAACATCCCCGACTACAAGACGGTGTACGAGGCGTTCTACGGGCGAACGTACGTTGAGGGTGAGGCCGCTCCCCCCGTCACCAGCCGTGTAGACATGCCTGCACCCGCTGCAACAACCCCGGCCGGGAGGTTACTTCGAACAGGAAGAGGTGGCGCCGCTCCCCAGGCTCAAACGCCGCCGGCCGGCCCCGCCGCTCCTCCCCCCACTGCAGGCCCCCGTAACGCGGGTGTGTCTGCTTCGCCGGCTCCTGGAACAGCACCCGGAAGTTCTGCAGCAGGCACTGGAACGCCTGCTCCAGGACCCGTCAATCCTGCCCCGCCTGCAGCCGCAGCCACCGGTAGTGGCAACGACGTACCAGTATCCGTGGAGCACAGTGGTAGATGTCCCGTGGCAGTCGGCGTATTCGGAAGGGACATCGACAGACTCGATGCTTGTGCTGAATGTGCAATCTGGGACGACTGTCGGGTAGAGGCAGATCGTCTCGCGGAAGAATCCCGAAGGAATCGTCAGAACGCTCGGCTGAATCGTCCCGCTCGATAGTTCAGTCTTTTAGGAAGGGGTAGGGAAAATGCTGCGACGGCGGAGTAGTACTGACATCTCGAGTCTCGTTCAAAATGTAAAAAGTGCCATCCGTGCGGGGGACACAGACACAACACGAGACAATAAGGTCCTGATTCCAACAGGATCGACACTTCTCAATCTCGCACTTTCGGACTCCAAAGAGGGGGGGTTTTCCCCAGCGACTGTTGTCAACCTGGTTGGCGATAGCTCTGCGGGGAAGACCTTCCTTCTCTGGACGTTATTCGCGGAAGCTGTGAGGCACCCAATCCTCAAAAATTACCGTCTGATCTACGACGAACCCGAAACGGCCTTCTTTATGAAGGCCGAAAAATTGTTCGGAATCCGTCCTGGTCGGGTGGAAATGGATGAGGCCAACCGATCTGAAACCATCCAACACTGGTACAGGAGAATCGTTAAGACAATCGAGGACAACCGACCTTTTATCTACGGATTGGATTCGTTCGATTCTCTTTCCTCCGAAGAAGAAGTCGACTTGGAAGCGAAGCTCTTGAAATCCGGTGAAGATGGTGGTAGCTACCAAATGCAGAAGCCGAAATTGGCTGGGCGCATTCTTCGTCGTGTGACTAGTCGAATTGAGAAAACAAACTCGCTGGTCATTGTTGTTTCCCAAACACGGGACAATATCGGGGTAACATTCGGGGAGAAAAAGACACGAAGTGGTGGGAACGCCCTGCGCTTTTACGCTACCCATGAAGTCTGGCTCTCTGTTGTGAATCATGAAAAGCGAAAGGATCGGGAAGTTGGGGTCAACGTTCGCGCGAAGGTGAAGAAGAACAAACTGACGGGCAAGCTCCGGATCGTTGAATTTCCCATTTACTTCGACTACGGGGTGGATGACATTGGTTCCTGCATCGACTTCCTGTTGGCAGAGGGGGTCTGGACCCGCTCTGGGAACAAGATCAACACCAACGGAGTGTTTATTGATACACGAAGGGACTTGTTGATTTCTCACATCGAAGAGAGTTTCTCTGAGAACAAACTACAGGCACTCGTAGAGGACACATGGAGATCCATCGAAGCCTCCATTCAATCTGGAAGGAAACCCAAGTATGCCCCGGTTGAAAACGACGGAGATCAAGAATCTTGGCCAGAATGAAGCAACTCTGGTAGTCGACTGCAACAATCTTTGCCATATTGCGAAGCATGCCCTGAGAGGCCTTTCGTTCAACGACTTGTCCACGGGCATTCTTTTTGGTTTTTTTCGCCAGATTTTGTCGTTGGGGATGCGTTTTCACACTGACAAGTTCGTGTTTTGCTGGGATTCGAGAAAGAGTAAGCGTCGCGATATGTGTCAAACGTACAAAGTTCGCCCCAAAATGGAACGCACCCCAGAAGAAGAATGGGAGAACAAAGTTCTGTTCGAGCAGTTCGTCGAACTTCGTCAAGAGTGTATTCCCGCAGTGGGCTTTGTAAATAACTTCATCAAGACTGGGTACGAAGCAGACGACCTTTTAGCGTCCGTTGTCCTCAATAATGGTGGGAAGTACATCATTGTTTCTACAGATAATGACCTATTCCAGCTTTTAGATCACTGCTGTATTTTCAATCCGATCACTAAAAGGATAGCAGACGCGGAATGGTTTTCCCAAACATACAACATTGACCCATCGAAATGGTCGGAGGTAAAAGCATTAGCAGGGTGCTCGAGTGACACCGTTCAGGGTGTTCCGGGAGTGGGTGAGAAAACAGCGATCAAGTACCTAAAGGGCGAGGTGAAGCGCGGAGGGAAACTGGATGAGAAACTCATTTCAGGCGCGTATCAAGAGCAGATAGACTTGAATCGGATGTTAGTAACACTCCCATTCCCTGGAACCCCTGAACTGAAAGTGAACGGAAATGGAAACGGGTTTAACTTCGACGCGTTTGAACGAATCTGCTACACGTACGGTTTCAACTACTTCTCGAAGAATATGGCTGACTGGAGGAAAGTCTTTGGCTCCGAAAATGGAAGTAGATGAAATAACCTGCGAATCTTGGGAGTGTCTGATAGAAAAGTACAAATTATCAGACACCGACGAGAAGAAAGTGCAGTTGCGAAATGAACTATTCGCCGAGATGCAAGGCTGGATGGAGCGCTGGGTGACTTCCATTCTGATCCGAATGGGGCGTTACGAATCCAAAGAAAACATCTGTTCATTAAGTTGGATCTGTTTTTGTTACTGTCTAGATAAATATAAGAAGCGCCGAAAGAAAATATCTGTTCCGGGACACTTCCACACTTATTCACGTTTTTACATAAGGAACGAGTACAATTCAACCGCACAACAAGATGATAATGTGCTCTCATTATCAGACGCGGCTGTGTGGCGAGAAGTCTGCTCACTTTCGGCCACCACCGGCCCAGATATCTGTGCACGAAACGTGTTGGGACTACTCAAAAATTTTCGTGATGGGCTTCCAGATGGTTACAAAGTGGTTTTCGATGATGCTCTACTCTCAACTAACATCGGGGTGAAGGGTCGTGTCCGTCGTATTGAGGAAAGTGGTCTTTCATATTACAGTTACCACGAAGCAAAAAGAATCTTCGGTTATTTCATCCATTTTATAAATTCTAATTTTAGGTAGACAATGATCGAAAAGCTCCGATTGAAAAACTTTAGGAGTCATCAAGATACCACACTTGAGTTTCACTATGGTGTCAATGTCATTCGTGGGCTTTCATTGAGCGGAAAAAGCAATATAATCCGCGCTTTACTGCTGTTAGCCACGAATCGTCCTTTGGGATTCAAATATCATTCGAACTTCACTTCTGATCCCAACACGGAAGTAGAAGTCAAGGTCGAAAACGGCCCCTCCATTTTGTTCAAAAAGAACAACGATGGTGCTTCTTACGTCGTCGAAGGATGCCCTGACCCTTTCCGTGGGTTCGGCGCCGCTGTTCCCGAGCCCGTGAAGGATGCATTGAATCTCACCGACGTCAACGTTCAAGTGCAAATGGATCAAACATTCCTGATCTGTTCCAGCCCGTCGGAGGTTGCCCGGGCAATCAATCAGATCACACGAATGGAAGATATCGATAACTGGACAGGATACCTTACGGCGAAGATTAACGATGCCAACCGACACAAGAGAGATTACGAAAAACGTGCGGATGATGCACGAACAGAACTTCGTAAGTACGAAAAGCTTGGCGTCGTTGAAACGCTTGTTTCGGAAATGGAGCAAGTTGAAAGCTCTATCGCTGACTGTGCCCTAAAATTCCGAGACATCGCCCTTTTGTTGGGGGAGTACAAAGTGTTGACACAAAAAATTAAAGCCCAACAGCACGCTGTTCGTAAAGAACGCCTGGTCAACTACGCTTTGTCCGTACAAAGAGAAATTGCCACAACCGATGGTAAGATCAACCTGATAGATGACCTATCAGAATTGCAAGTGAAGATCTCCCGTTTGCAGTACCTGCTTGAAAAAGAAAGTCTTCTCAACCTTGCAAGCGAACAAATGCAAAGTTTCAACGACACGAAGGCGAACGGCAAAAGTTTATCCGATCTCCTCCGAACAGTTCGTGATTTCAACAGATCAAAAAAGGTTCATGAAGATAATCTAAAAAAGGTACGTGAGGAACTCGATACGTATCTTTCCACGGAACTCAAGGGCACCTGCCCCGTGTGCAGCAACGCCATTGAAGGTGACATTGATTTAGGAATCTTTCTATGAAATTGATGCTTTTTAGTGACATGCATCTTCGGATGACCATTCCTGCAGCCAGGGTAGACAATGCGGTCCTCGCGCAAGCGGACAAGTTTATCTACGCCATGAAGTTTTACAAGGAAAACGGCATTGACGCCATCCTGCAAGCGGGGGATATGTTCGACAGTCCGCGTAGTTGGCGTGCCCTGTCATTCTACAGCAAACTTCTCCAACACTTCCGGCCCAACTTTTACTGTGTTGCGGGGCAGCATGATACGTACATGTACTCTGAAAGTACACGTGACACCACCTCGATGGGGATTCTCGATGGAATCGGGTTGGTGAAAGTTCTCACACAGGAACCCGTCCAGCTTGGAAATGCCGTTGCCCTTTACGGGTGTTCGTACGGGCAACCCGTCCCAGTTCCATCCAAGGTGACTGGCGTGAAAAACATCCTCGTCATTCACGCGAAGATCGCCAGGAGTTTACCATTTGAACTTCCTGGAATCGTGTACGCATCCAAATTTTTAGAGGAACACCCCGGGTACGACATCGTTCTCTGTGGTGACATTCACGACAAATTCACTGTGAAGTATGAGAAGAGTGTGATTTGCAATACTGGCCCACTTCTCCGTGACGCAGCTACAAGGGACATGTTCGATCACCACCCTGGGTTTTTCATCTATGACACAAAGACGGGGAAAATGCGTTGGGAAACCATCCCACATGCAGAAGCAGATAGAGTTCTCACACGTGAGCACATTCAACAAGTTGAGCACCGCGAAGAGGTGCTGGATTCATTCATCGAGCAGTTGAATTTGTATCCCGAGCGCGCATCGGAAAATGACGACTTGTTCTCATACAAGGATAACCTGTTACTTTTCATCAAGGAAAATTACATTGAACCCGCAGTTGTAGATCTTATCTCTGAAACGATGGGGGACCAAGATGACAATCGATAACACTTCTGAAAAACTGAAACAGTACGCGCGAAAGATTCAAGATGCCAGGGCTTCCATCAATAACCTCACGGGCAGGCAGGAAGCCATCATGGCCCAACTGCAACGGGACTTCGGCATAACCTCAGTGGAGGATGCCGAACAGGTTCTCACCAAACTGAACGAACAGCGGGAAGAGTTGGAACAAAAACTCGCGAACTATATGAGTGAACTCGATGAGCACTTCCGCAACTTACCGGCTTAAGCTGGAGAACAAGAAGGCAAAGCGCGACCTCCTGCAAACCACCGTGCACGATATGGAGATGCAGGCCCAAGCCGCGCAGGAACGTATTGACAACCTCGCAAAGGCTCGTTGGGTTGTCACCGAGGTTGGGCGCCAAACACAGACGAAAGTCAAGTCGTACATTGAAGAATTGGTTACCATGGTGATCCAGTCTGTGTACGACGACCCCAACATGAAGTTCATTCTGGATTTTGAACTCAGTAGGAATCGTTCAGAAGCTTTCCTCTACATCAAGGAAGGGGATAGTGAGCCTTACGTCCCCAAGGATGAAATGGGTGGCGGCGTTATTGACATCGTAAGCCTTGCTCTCCGCGTCGTTCTGTGGAGTCTGCAAAAGCCACGAAGTCGGAACGTGTTTATTCTTGATGAACCCTTCAAATGGCTGGGAACAGGCGGGCGTCTGATTCGCGGTGGTGAAATTCTCCGGGAAATTTCTCACCGACTGGGCTTTCAACTTATTATCGTTACGCACGAACCTGAACTGATCGAAATAGCAGACAGGGCATGGGGTGTCACTCGTGAGGGCAAAATTTCCAAGGTTGAGCGGGTGAAGTGATGGCGAAGGGTGGCGCATTCGAACGAGAAGTGAGTGTGCTCTTATCCAAATGGTGGACAGGGGGTAGGAAGGAAGATGTCTTCTACCGTTCTACGTCTTCCGGTGCGAGGTTTACTGCGCGATTTAAACGAGGGAAACAAACTTCGGATCATCATGGAGACATCTGCTCTATCGACGTCTGTGGTAAGCCCTTCACAGATACTTTCAGCTCTGAACTCAAAACTGGCTACTCAGGAAGAAGAAAGGAAAAGACTGGAAAGGTTTCTATTATCAACTGGTGTGTTTTAGATATCCTTGACAGTCGACAAGCCCTGCCCGTTCTTCTGAAAATGTGGGAACAAAGTGCCCGTGATGCAGAACGTGCAGGAAAGATTCCACTTTTGATCTTCCGCAGGCCCATGCTCTCCCCAAACATCACTATGGAAGAGCGTGTATTCCTTTCCTTGGGAGCACATTTCGATAACGTTCCCCAAAAACGGATCATGGTGCACACTGAGGAATACTCCTTGGCAGTATTCTCTCTGAAGGATTTTTTCTCATGGGTTGACGGGGAAGTCCTTTGCTGCCTTCTTAATGAGAAAAATATAGTATTTTGAAGGCGTATGATGCCCAACAGAAGAATAAATGACATCATTAGTGATCTTTACATGATATGTTCAGATCAAGAACTGGCTGCGTTGATTAATAACCATCTACCTATGAATGGCAGCGTTACAGCGAGTGGCGTAAGAAAACGACGCCTACGCATGGGATTGAAAAAGGGTGAAAAGGAAAAGCACACCGCCAATCAGTATGCGGAGTCCATTCTCATACTTCAAGCGGCGATCTACGAAGCGTTTTTGAATCTGAAGATTAACTGGTTTTTCGGAGAAGAACATTTCGCACGGTTCCTGTCTTCCCCTGACGGCAAGAAACTACTTACAGATGTCACAATACGTTTGGCGAAAGAGGTATTATATGCGCGCATTAAAAATAGCGAAGGTTGTGAAAGTTCAACAAAAAACAACCAAGGGGAACGACATCTTTGCGATGCAGCTTTTGGATGATAATGGAGAGAAATTCTATACCACTTTTGAGTGTAAACCCAATCACTCTGATGGCGTGGTGAAGACCATGAGAAGGATCGTCCCTATCGACGAGTTTAAGGATACACGCCCCGGAATGGGGATAGTTCTTCCCAATAAGGAATGAAAATGGAGAAAGCACAACGACCCAAAATACTATTGGTAGGACATCATCCCAATATAGACACGGGAAATGGCCAGATGATGGCTGGTTTTATACGCCAACTCGATTTGGAAAGATACGAAATCTCCGTGTTGGCTGTCACGCCACCAAAAGCCATCGACCCCTTTGAAGTTCCGAAGTACACAATCCTGGAAGCTATTCGTCCAGAAATAGCGGGGGAAACATTATTGTCCCTTTGCGGATCTGTAAACCTGGACATCATCGCGTTTGTTGGATTGGACATCTGGGAATTTGCACCTTTTATTCCACGGCTGAATGAAATAAAGAACAAGACGCGTTTCAAAACAATCGCGGTCTTTCCATGGGATACATGTACTTTCCGCGAAGATTGGTTGAAAATGGTGGAAATGTTTGATTTCCCATGCGTGTATTCCCTATGGGGTTACGAACAATTAAAGGATAAAGTGCCCAATATTCGTTATTTTCGTCCGGCATCTTTCAAAGATCATCATATTTTCCGAAGATTCTCACCGAAAGAAAGAATGCTCGCACGAAAAAAGTTCTTCCCCATCACGGAGGAGGAAACCTTCATCTTGGGGTTTGTTGGAAACAACCAATTTCGGAAAGATCCTTTACGACTCGTAAAAGCATTCTTCCTAGCGAAAGAAAAGTTTCCTAACATGTGTCTCTACATGCACACCGAAATGTTGGGAAAGTACAATATTAAACAATACGTCAAGGACCTCGGTGGGAAGATGGGTGATGTTTTCTCACGAGATGAGAATCCGTATACACGTGAGGAGATCGTAGGTCTTTACAACTGTTTCGACGTGTACGTCCTCCCATCATTGCAAGAGGGCTTAAGCCTGACGATACTCGAGGCTATGAAATGTGGCACCCCTGTCATTGCTTCACACAACACGGCACACATGGAACTACTCGATGACGATTCGGGCCTTCCTGTAGAATGCACGGAATTCTTCCCACTACTTTCACACACTGAATCCGGTATTTCTCATATCGAAGCATGGGCCTGTGACCTAAAGGATTTGACTAATAAAATACTTATGTTGGCCGAAAACAAAGGCCTTCGAGAAGAACTCTCAATTCGCGGATTAAAAAAGGCGGAGGAGTGGATAGACGGTATTGACGATTTTTCCAAACTAGTAGAAGACGTATTGAGAAAGAAAAACACATTCCGACTAAGCTCCAAATTAGAACGTGTCCTTTTTGCACAACACTCTTCTGCCGGCGACGTGTTAATGACAACCAGATGCCTTGTCGGATTGAGAGAAAGGTTCAAAGGAATGCCCCTTGATTACATGACATCCCGCCAATACATGGAAATCCTGGAAGGGAATCCACATATTGAACACATACTTCCATGGGATGAAAAAACGATGAAAAACTATCGTTACGTAGTCAATCCTCACGGTGAACGAATCCTGCCAGGACACTGGGGGCGTAACAGCAATTCGTTGTTGGCAGACTTCTACTGGAAGATTTTGAAGATCACGCCTACGAAGGCCATCATTATCCCGAAACAGCCGGAGGATAACGAGCTTACAAAAACCATCGAACAGAAAGCATTTATAGTTGTGCATACAACAGGTGGTGACCCTGAGTTCCGTTCTTACTATTATATGCCAGATGTGTGTTCAAAGATTCACGATCTTGGATTTGTCACAGTACAACTCGGGGGCGAGGACGACGTACCTGCCGGTGCAGATATTGATCTTCGTGGTAAAACCACCTTCCGCGAATCAGCATGGATCATGAAAAAGGCCGTGTTCGCAATCACCGTGGATAGTTTCATGTCACACTTGGCAGGATTCCTTGACATTCCTCAAGTTTGTTTATTCGGATCTGGCAATCACAACGTAGTCAAACCCGTAGGAAGAACGATCTGCATGGTTCCTGACTACGTCAACTATTGCAAAGGTCTCGGTCCGTGTTCCGGGGCGGTGAAGGATTGCCCCGTGAAATGCACAGGAATCCACGAACCTGAGGCTGTCGTGGCTGCATTGAAATACCTCATTTCCTGGGAGGTGCAGGCAGTGCAGGAAATAGGGGAAGCTCGAAAGGGTGTTTCGGCAATGTCGAAACAGTAAGCGGCACGCCCGTCGCTTACCTTCCCCTCCGAAATGGGGGCGGCTTGGAATAGAGGCAACTGCCGCAAGGAGCTAACCAGAACAGCCCAGTACGGTGATGCTCAACTCGATGTGCCGTTGACTTCTTGCGGAGAAAAGACGGCCCGCCCCTTTATAGGAGGGAGCATGGACGAGAATCAGCAAGCAGCATACATAATCAGTCAGGCGGCGTGCCTTATGGCCGATATTCTCGGGATGCAGGCCGAGAATATGCAGCGGGCGCACCGGGGAGAATCAATGGCCTTTATCTACGCCGACTTTGAGGAAGCCATGCTCAAATATGGGATGGCACACAATCAGGTGATGGGATACTTTCAGGGGAGGCTGCCATGACTGACGCAATCAGGAAGAAGCACGAAGCATTCAAGCGGCGGCTAATCGCGGGTGAAAACATACGGGCGGCGCACCTGTCCATCTCCGAAGTTGACGCCCTGTTCGCCGCGCTGGACGAGGCTAAGGACGGACTGACCGCCGCCCATATGCACGGATTTGAAGAGGGGAGGGATCAGTACATGGACAAAGTGCGAAAACTGCAAGACGCGCTGGACGCAGAGAGGGGGAGAATCTACCCATGCGCTGACTGCGGAAAGATGAGAACCAAAGAGGAAGGCGGCACTACTTTCACGGTATGTGACGAGTGCTGGGATAAGCGCTTCGACAAGAAAGGAAACAAATGATCCTCACCGGGGAGGGATGACATGACTGTTAAGGTATTCTTTGCTTGGTACGATTTCTGGATTGGCTTTTTCTACGACCAGAAGAAGCGGATACTCTACATCTGCCCGTTTCCGTGCGTGGTGATTAAGATAGAGCGTAACCAAAGCGACGGAGAAAAAACAGTGGAAGCAAAATGGAAAATTGACCTCAGTGCGGGAAGGCCCGTGCTTACATATGAAGATTGCAGCGTGATACAGGATGAACAAGCCGAATATATTATGAATCTCATACAAAATGACTACAGGAGCTGAAAGGAGAATGTGATGCTAAGAGTGACTATTAAGGCTGGAATCGACTGGAGAGAGGCATTAGACGCTATTGAACGGTTTACCACAACATTTGATGGCTCTCAGTTTGCTCCTCATGATGCAGATAGATTGCATGAAGCCGCAAGAGTGGTAGTTGAGAAAATCAGAAAGCACCGTCTTTTAACCGACACGGTGAAGCCATGACCATCGACGCCATCAGGAAGCGATATGCGGCAAATGCAGACGCAGATAACCCAACCTACTATTGCACGTTGAGCAGTGCTGACGTTGACGCCCTGTTCGCCGCACTGGATGCCGAGAGGGAGAAGGTGGAGAAGGCACTAAAAGCAACACGGCGGGCTATTAGTAAGTGCCGACGCCTGCCTGCCGACTGCGAAGCCGAATTAGACCTTGAAGAAATCGAGCAAATCCTGGAGGGAGGCGGGGATGACTGACGCGATCAGGCGGAAGCACGAGGCACAAGTAGCTTACACGAAAGAGAAGCAGGGGAATTTCCCTTATTTATTTCAGTCGATACAGTCAAATCTTCGCATCTCCGACGTTGACGCCCTGTTCGCCGCGCTGGACGAGGCGCAAAAGAAGGTAGATCGAATCAAGGAGAAGGTGGAGAAGGAAATCTCTCATGCAATCTCCGGCGGGTACTGTATCGAACCTATAGAACTTCAGGAGATCATCAGTGACGAGGTGGAAAGGGGTGAAGATGAAACGCGTGACGTTCGCTAGTAACATGTGGAATGAGATAGCACAACTTCCCGACTGGTTCGAGAATGTAAAACACTTTGCTGATGGTGGAATTTTGATTGTTGACTCCGGCTCAACTGACGGGACAATCGAATATGCACGTGACCAGGGGGCCATCGTTGTCGTTGACGACATCATTCAACGTGATGGATACGCAGCGGCCAGGAATCAATTACGAAAGTTGTCCCGTGAGAACTTTCCAGATTCTCACTGGATGATGTATATGGATGCTGACGAGCGTCTGGACCTGGAAAAAGCGCATATCTTCCGCTGGATAAAAGATTACCTTCTCCCTCAATATGACATCATCGCATTCCCCAGGATTGACTGGGTAGACACAGAGAAGAAACAAGCAGCAAACGACATCATGGTTAATCCCGATTGGCAAGCGAGGATGATACGCGTAGATTCCGCGATGTTTTTCTACCGACGCCTTCATGAACAGATTACCAATTACCGAGGTATCTACGCCAACACATCTACTCCACCGATTAATCATTTTCATCGATCAGCGAAGGAAAAACGAGATGTTATCGGGAAACTCTGTGCCAAACTTCATAGAGAAGACACAGAATTTGGGCATACTTACCCGGAACACCCGAAAGAGAAAATGTATCGTGAACTATACGATAAAGAGGGCTTGTGAAAAGCGTAATAGTTTTTTCTAGCTCGGTAGGAACATTCGTTGGTGGCGGCAGTAAAAGCTACATCGATATGCTTCGTGAGGACTACACCACCTACGGTCTATGGGCAAATGGTCTGACCATCATCCACGCTCTAAAGTTTGTGGGACAAATGCTCTACAGGAACTGTTCCACCATCATTCTGCATGTAGGAGCTGTGGAAGCGTTCACCAACCGGGCACCTTACTTTTTGCACTGCACAATCCACGACATGATTTTGAACCATCTAAACCAAGATCAAAATTTCATGGCGTACGTAGCGCCGAACATGCTGCGGGCAGCGCGGGAACTCGACTATGAACTAGACCCCGATTACTACCGACGTGTGGAACCAGAGGATTTCCGCACTTTGTTACGAAGGTTTGCCACCTTTTCAGAAGGCTTTCGAGTTCTTGTGTTGGGCATGACTCACCCATGGGTGGGTCATTCCAGAGCTGTCGAACAAACAGAACAGGCGCGCGAGTACGACAACATTCTCAAGGACGTCTGTGCTGAAACCAAACACATGCAATTTGTACCACTGCTCGATATAACCAGCGGGAAAACGATTGATACCTGTCACATGACCACTGAAGGGCATGCTAAAGTTTACGACGAACGAATAAAACCACTCTTGGAGGCCTAGAAAATGAATAGTAAAGAACAGGAGTACACATCCACAGGGACGAAGCTGCTGCACCACCCGTCCGTCGTTTCAAATATCAAACGACTGCGGATCGGCACCCCTGTCAGTTTGCAGGTTGCCCCCACCAGTCGGTGCAATCTGAACTGTTCCTTTTGCTCCAACGCCAATCGTGAGCAGCACGAGGACCTGCCGGTGGAAAAGCTGGTTACACTCCTTCGCGAACTGGTCCCCATCGGGCTCAAAACGGTGGAGTGGACCGGTGGTGGTGAACCTCTTCTCTACAAACACCTGGAACTCGCCGTGTTTTTCACCCACGAACTCGGGTTGAAACAGGGATTGATTACCAACGGAACTTTGCTCAGCAAAATGTCCAAGGAAATACTTGTGAAGTTCCAATGGATTCGCGTGTCCATGAACTGTCTGGACTATCGTGACGCAGTGGAACTCCCTGACAACATCCGTGGGACGCTCGGGTTCAGTTACGTTATGAATGACGACACTACGGCCGAAATACTCACCAAGTTGGATGAGCATGTAAAACGACACAAACCGTCGTACGTCCGTATCGTCCCCAACTGTCAAGCCACGCATGAGGAACAAGAGGTGAACAACCAGAGACTCTCCGCCATGGTTTCCTCTTGGGGGGAACCATATTTCTACCAGGCAAAGCACTTCTCGAAACCGAAGAACTGCTACTGGGGGTACTTAAAACCCTTCCTGCTCCACAACGAATGGGTGTACCCGTGCAGTTCTGTTGTTCTCAACGAGGACAGCGACAAGACATTCCACAGCAAGTACAAATGGGTGAAGATGGAGGAACTCCCCGGACTCTACCTTAGCTCAATGAAGGGTGGGGACTGGGATTGCACCCATTGCGTTTTTCGTCCTCAGAATGATATTATCGAAAGCCTTCTGAATCCCACGGGAATGGAAGATTTTATCTAAAAGGAGGATATTCATGATTCTGCTTAATCTCGGATGTGGTTACCCGCGACCTGGTGCTCCCTGGATCAATATTGACCAACTGCACACCACACTACCTAATCCGAAAAGTCCTGAACGGATTAACTTGGCGAAAGAGCGAAACTACATCGACTGTGATCTTTCAAAAGGTATACCGTTCGGTGAAAACGAGGTGGACGGTATTTTTGCTTCACATTTTCTTGAACATCTGACCCCCCAAGAGGGCGTGCAGTTCCTACGGGAGTGTCACCGTGTTCTAAAAGTGGGTGGAATTCTTCGTATCAGTGTTCCTGATGCAACGAAAATGTGCGACTACGATAAAAACGGGGTGGAATACTGCTTAGAGTATCGTCCTCCAGGAATGACATTCACAGAACATGTGCTTCTTTTCCCAGAGCACAAGATCATTCCAACGTACGAAGTTGTTCTAATTATCTTCCACTTGGCAAAGTGTTTTAAGACAGTGGAGCGGGCAGAATTCGGAAAATCCCTGCTGGCAGAATTGGCAGATATCGACAACAGGCGGGAGTTTTCTCTGTTTGTGGAGGCTGTGAAATGATACCATGCCCGTATTGCGGAAAGCAAATGCGGAATGTGTTTGAATTTTCCGACGATATGAAATCATGGGCGGTTTGGCATTGTTGGAATTGCGACCTAACCATAGTTTTAGACGCGAAGACGGAAAAAGTGGATTACATCTGGGTGCGAGAGGAGAATAAGGAAAAATGAAGATTGATCCCAAAATCTACGATGCCGACTATTTCGAACGGGGGATTGAAAGTGGAAAGAGTTGCTATCAAAATTACCGCTGGATTCCTGAACTCACAATCCCGATGGCAATGACTGTATTGGAATTTCTAAAACTCTCGCGCGATGAGAAAGTTCTCGACTTCGGATGCGCCAAAGGTTTCTTGGTGAAGGCTCTGCGCCTCCTGCATCGTCAAGTTTGGGGAATCGACGTGAGCGAATACGCCATCTCACAAGTTCCGCAAGAAACCAAAGATTTCTGCCGTCTTCCATGGGACGAACGCCCGGGCTTCCCCCACATGTTCGACACTTGTATAGCAAAGGACGTCTTCGAGCATATCCACGAAGGTGAGATCGACATGGTTCTCAAAACCATTCCTGCTCAGGCGCTCTTTGCAGTCATACCGTTGGGAGACGACGGCGTTTTTCGTGCGAAAGCAAATAACTACGATGTGACCCACGTACTCTGCAAAAGTGAGAAATGGTGGCTGGACACCTTCAACAAGAACGGATGGCATGAGTATTGGTGGGGATTCCGTATCGATGGAATAAAAGATAGTTATTATCGAAGTAACCCCCATGGTCACGGGTTTTTCTTACTTGCACGATAATTGATAAAAGGAGGTTCCAATGATGGAATGGGTTCGTCAGGTGTTCTGTCTCTTCGGCTTCCACGCGTACTATGTCGTCGCGGCGGATGAAAATTCTTGCACTTTCACCTGCCCCCACTGTGGTGATACTGTTGAACTGATCGAACAACAAGGTGAATAGGGGGTTTCATGTCACCCTTTGGTTGGGGAGTTCTCCTTGGTGGATTGGGCGCGGCGTTTGTCCTGGCACTCGCCCACGTTGGAAGGGGATGGGCAGCTGTGCTGGCAGCTGTTGCGTGGGCCGTCGTGCTAACCATCATCCCCAACCATTGGGTTGGCATGGGAAGGAAAAGATCATGACCGAAATGAATGATCCCGCGGAAAAACAAGTGGAGCAAAACCTGCTGTGGTGCCCCTGTGAGGGGTGGGCGAAGAGTATGCCGTCGCTCACATCTGCACAGATGATCGCGTTTTTACACAAGAATCCCTATACAGGGGAACCGTTTTCGTATTGTCCTTGGTGTGGCGCCCGACTCGGTGCAAATTTTGTTGGGGAATTTTAGACAAAAAATCAGGAAAAATTCCCAAAGTTTATTATAATGTGGATGAAAGGAAGAAAACGACCTTAAACATCCAACAGAAAGGGGGACATTATGAAAGGAACACAGACAGTCGTTGTCGATGCTGGTAAAAATATCACGGAGATGCTGGAGAAAATTGCTGCGGCGATGGGCACCACCGTCGAACAATTATATCCTTTCTACTGTCAAGCAATCTCGCAGGAAGCACTCATGCGCAGCATAGGTTGTGCCATGGCATTCGTTGTGTGCCTCCTGCTTTCCCTGGTCTTTTTCTGGGCCATCTACAAGATCAAACTGGAAGATGCATCGAAACAAGGGACGGCAGTTATCATTTTGATCTGTGCTGCGCTGTTTTTTTCCGCTCTCTCGATACTATCGTTCACAATCTTTGCGGTTAACTTCCCTACGTGGTACGCACAAATGATGTCTCCCGAGGCGTTTGTTCTTCACCGCATAGCGGCAGATGTCGGTTTGGTGAGATGATTGGCGCCTTAGTACATACACGCTAACGGGAGGTTGCACATGAGAAGCCCATGGAACAGGAAAGCGAAAAATTGCACGCTTATCCGCTGGGCGTTGTTTCTTCTCCTTTTCATCGCAGGTACAACCGGTTTAACTATCTTGGTGTCAACCTGGATAGCCTTGTGTAGAACCGATTGGAATTGGTGACGTATGATTCCTAAATCCCCTGGTGAAATAGTTGACACTTGGTCAATTCTCCGGATGAAAGCCGTACTAATCCCTGATCTTTTCTGTGAGGTACTGCAATACCAAGGTGTTGTATCAGGAATGTTCTATGAAAAACCGGAGATCTTCGCTCCTGTAGCATGTATCATCGAAATGAACGCGAGGATCTGGATGTTGGAAGCAAGTATTCGTTCAGGTGAAATTACTGATTCTGAACTCGTTGAGATCGGTAAACGGGCAATAAAAATTCGTGATTACAATGCACGACGTGTTGAAGCAAAGGTGGCGATAGATAAGATTTTCGGGCATAAGGGCATCGATGCCAAAGTCGAACATAGATCAGTTGTGAAGGAGGGGAAAGATGGAACTTCGTGATGCAACCAAGAAAATGATCGAACGAAAACAGCAGATGGAGGGGGCCATTCTCGATGCGGTGCGCGCGTTTGAGAGTGGCACCGGAGCTCGTGTGACGAGCGTCTACATCCGAAGGAGCTGTTGCGTCAACACGTACAACGAGCCGCAGGAGATCGCTACAGAGGTTTCCATCGGCAACGGGGGCTAAAATGAGAATAAGCGACGATCGCGTACAGCACTGGCGGCGTGACCATACCGAGGTCGCGCAAGGTGATTCTCCCCCGATCCCGTTTGATGGAGAAGTGTACAACGAATTTCGTATGTGGCACGTTCTCGAACTCGGGCCGGGGGAGGGACGCCAATTCAGGAAAGTTGCCCCCATCTGTGCCTCCTATTCCATTGCTGACATCGTTCCCGAGGTGCTCCAACTTCCTATTTACGACAATGTGGCCGGGAAGTTTCTAATCACAGATTACACCTCCGACAACTTCGGGAAAATGTTCGACGTCATTCACTTCTGGTACGTTCTTCATCATGTATTGGAATGGGAACTACGCGATTTCTTCCTCTTCTGTTTCCGACACCTGTGCAAATACGGAACGTTGGTTTTCAACACACCGTCACTCATGTGTCCGCCGGAAGTGTATTTGGGAGATGGAAAGCAAACAACGAAGCACACCCCCGAAAAAATTGTCGAAGTGTTGCACTCTATCTGTCCCACACTTCGTATTACCATTAGCGGGGTGAGCTGCAACAAGTCATGGAGTCATGGTTACACTTTCATCGTAAAATGGGAATAGAAATCATGAGTATAGAAACACTTCGTTGCCCAACTTGCGGTCGCAACAGTGTTGAGTACAATCCGTACCGCAAACAGTACCAGTGCACAATGCACGGCTGCAAGTTCTGTGCACCATTGGAGGATCCCAATGTTACACCGTTTGAGGATTTACGCGCGAGACTCTTTCTGCAGGGGCTACGGGGAAATCGACTTGTCGATGATGATAAAGAATCCAACCACGGCCCAGAACAGGTATAGTATCATTCAGGATCTAACTGTGACCGAGCTGCCAGATCACACAATGCTGCGACCAGACGATTACCCACAGTTCGCCATGGAGGCTGCAGATGCGAAAGAACTAATGCAGCAAATGTGGTATGCAGGTGTTCGTCCCGAGCACATGCAGGAAACGCAAACCGTAGTTGATGCTGTCAAATCGGAAAACAAATATCTAAAGGAGGTGAACACAGAGCTTTTGAAATTGGTAAACCAGTTGATTCAACAGTCGGCTGGTGCGGAGGCGACGAGGGCTAGGCATCTCGCCTACACAACCCTCGCTCGGGCAGAAGAACTTGCTCAAACTATCAACAGGAGGTAGTTATGGCTCTGGTTGAGAAAATCAAGGAACTGTACAGCGTCCTCGACACCTGCGTCGCCGAGGCCGAGAAGCTGGAAAACAAGGGGAACAGGACTGCCGGCACGCGACTGCGGCTGGGTCTGCAGGATCTCAAGGCGAAAGCACACGAGCTCCGGAAGGAAACCCTGGTCATCAGGGACAAAAAGCCGCCGGAGGCTCAGGCGTAGATCTCTCTTAATGTGAGTTTTAGGGATTCTGAGAAAAAGAGCGACGGTCCCCTCAAAAAATTCCGTCGCTCTTTTTTTGAGAAAATTCCCAAAGTTCATTATAATAAAGTAAGAACATAAAAAGGGACGCAAAATGGACTTGTACGAAACATTGGGAGTTAAGAAAAACGCTTCTCGTGACACCATTCAGAAAGCCTTTCGTAAAAAGGCTAAGAAAACTCACCCTGACCGTGGTGGGACGTCCCAAGAATTCATGGCTGTGGCGCTTGCGTACAGAATTCTTTCTGATGATGGGGCACGAGAACGCTACGATCGTACAGGTAGTACAGACACAACGCCACGTGAGCAGGCTATAAACACGGCAGCGGTGGAGCGCTTCTGTCAACTTTTTGTTCGTTGCATTGAACAAAGTGGGGGTCGAGAAGACATTGATTTCCTGAAAGAAATACGAAATGCAGGAAATACGTCTAAAGACTCGATTAAACAAGAGCAACGAAATCTAAACAAAAAGTTGAAGGAGTTGAAATCCATCCGCGATCGTTTGACATATAAGGGGAAAAAACAGGACGTGCTGTCCAACGTCCTCGCGGACCGAGAACGACAGCTCCGAGGGGCCATCGAGCGCCTCAAGGAAGAAATGGAAATCACCAACAGGATGATGTCCGTGGCAGATGAGTATGAGTTTAGAATAATGGAATCACCCAAAGAGTATGAATTTATGCAGTCAGGCGGACCGATGTTTATCCGATTCACAACGCGGTAGCTCGCCACGGGCGTCCTCCACATAAGGAGGTAGCCATGAAAAAGTTAACACTAACCGCGATAGTTTTTCTGTTCTTTGCAATGTTGGTTCCGTATGAAGAGGCTTTCCCCACTCCCACGACGGAACAAAGGATCATCAAATCGAAGATCATTGAGCTCGGCGCCCCCACAGATCGAGCACATGTTATAGCTTCCGCGATCTTTCATTCGGCAAACATTTCGGGACTGCACCCGATGTTGATTGTGTCCCTGATGAAATCGGAGTCGGACTTCAAGGAGAAAATCGTCTCAAGTAAAAATTATCATGGTCTAATGCAAGTTCCCTATCCCATATACGACCCCCATGTAAACACCCTGCTGGGGGTGAGGATCTTGCAAGAAAAACTTCGTATGACCGACGGAAATCTGACCAAGGCCATTTGCAACTATAAGGGTTGGAAGTGGAAAGAAAAGAAGGGTCGTATGGTTGCTAAACGTGTGGTGAACATGTACCTTGATCTCAAGGACGCCTCACTATGGGAAACGAGTTCTCTTGCCATCGAATCTATAAATGGGTAAAGGAGGAGAGAAATGAAAGCTACTACGATCAGCAGGCTGTTGGTTGTTTTCGTTGCATGGCTTATTGTGACAGTTTTGACTGTCGGTTCGTTTTACATGGGTCGGAAGTATGAACAGTCGTTCCGCCCATCGGCACCAACCAACCTCACCGTAACTGAAACCAAACCATGCCCAACGTGTCCGGAAGAATGTGTGTACAACGATCGTCATGCCTACAAGCTGATCCGATTCGTGCATAGTAAAGATGGAAAGGTGTGCTACGGATTGCGTTCGTATGAAGGGGGACGATTCGAAGCTATGTGGTGCGGGAAATGAAGAACCCCATTTTGTTTACTGACATGGCGCGGGCAGTGGAAAAACTGCCCAAGGGCTACATCCCCGCCGAAGAGGCAATCGTCGATGTTCACGACACACTACTAGGTGTAAAACGGAAGGTCACCTTTCGAAGACGGACGCTTGTCAAAAACGGAAAGAAAATCTACTACTGGGTAACGTTCGGGATCCTTGCAGTGGAGCAGGCAGAGGCTCCCCCGATAGTTGAGGAAGCCGCCGTTGTGGAAGAGACGGAGCCGAGTGGGGAAGGAGGCGGATCGTCACCGGGCAATGACGACTGGTAACCACTCGGCTCCGTTAGTTCAAACTAGAGGGGTGCGCTTGTTAGGGGGAAAAGGAGGGTTGAAAGACCCCACGCACCCCTCTAGATCAATCCTTTTGAATAGGTGCAACCTTCACAGGGACACTGCCCGGGGAGGGTTCATTGGTGACCACCGGGGGCTGTCCCTCTTTCATTTGCAAATACAGATACTGCTGTTGTCGTGGCTCCTCTTTGAAGATATAGTTTTTTGCTAATCCCCACCATGCGGTGTTGATTAGTCCTAGAAACATAGCCCCAACGAGTGCTGCCAGGACAATCTTTCGTATCCCCAAACCGAGAATATCTGTGACCCAAGAGGAACGTTCTAGTTTATCCAAACGATCCTCAAAACCCGAGTGTTTTGAGTCATACGTATTTTTAGACGATCTTACTTCCCGACAAAGATCGTCTATTTTTCTTTCCAATGGCTTGGTGACCTCACCACTCTCAAGTTTATTCTTGATATAGTGCAAGTTAAACTTGTTCTCGGTGGCGTTATCACCTATATCTTTCGTTTGGCGGAAAAGCTCCACCTTTACACGCTCAAGATCATTCACTTTTGATTCCAACACGGCCAATCCCTCCCCGTGCTTTCTCAACACCTGACCTTGTTCGCAAAATGTATGATCGTTCACTTCGCCACCCTCCCCCATCAGGTTTCTAGCGGGCGGGGCGGGGGAGCCCCGCCCCCACTCAGAAAATTATTTACTACGCTTCAAACGATACGTGCAAACTACTTCACCAATGTAACCCCAGCGGGGATACCTGGCGACGCAGGACGAGTAAACGTAAAATTTGCAGGGGCACTTTCCAGCCTCCCCCACACGGCGTCGACTTTGTAAGCCTTGATAGTCATAGTATGTGTTCCTGCCGTCACGGACCCGACGTCAAAGTACAATCGTACACCGCCAGTAATGGCCTGCGCTGTACTGTCTACAGCGGCACCACTATCAACAGTTACGACGAAACCGTCCGGTTGTGTGACAGTGGTTGGATAGGGGTCCGACACCACGAAGGGTGATGCAGAACAAATAGATACGACACCGAAAACCAACGCTACGATCAATGCTCCAATCCATCGTTTCATTTCTTCTCCTCCTCCACGACGTCCGTTAGTTCGATCACTTCTTTCTTTAACCGATCCGCGACTACTACTTTCTCGGAAGGTCGTTTCAACACCTTCACCTTGAACCATTCCAGAAGCCAGTTGTCCCAACGCCACGGGGTTTTCATCACGACCCAGGTCAGCCAGGAAAGACCTGTTCCCGTAAGAAACCCGAAAAACCAGGGATTTGTTTGCACGAACATGTCCAGCCAATTACCCCACTCTCGAATCCACGCATCCACCAATGGAACTCCGTACCTTCCAGGATGAATAATGAACTCCCATAGATCGAACTTACTCCACCAGTCCATTGTTTCAACCCTCCTTAATTAAAACACACGATCCTCCCAACGGTCATCATACACATCGGGCGCTTCGGGCCGCAGTGGCAAGCCTTTGCGTCTGCGGTATTTGTATTTCAGCCACGTGGGCCACCCGAAGAAGACCACCCCCGGGAAGTACATCAGGAAGGACAGGAAGAATCTCCAAACGACCACCCCGAACCAGCGCCACTCCTTCCACCAAACCTCCTCCTTGACGAAGCATTTCCACGCATCCAAAACGTAGGTATCAAGAAGGCCCTCGAAAAACACGAGGTCGCATTGGCGCTTCGGGATTTCCTGCTTCGCATAATTGTCATCGTGGGTCGCCGCTGGCCGTTTACCCCTTCCCCCCAGGAGCATGTAGATGATGGGAAGTCGTGGAACGCTGGCAAAGTCTGTCACAAACCCCGCCTTCGTTTTGAACTCTTTGGAAAACCACCGGCTGATAAAGACAAGGTCTTCCTTCAGCATGGCCCAAGTATCGTTGATGTTCTTCGTTATAAACTCACCTTCGTATGGCATTGTCGCTTCCCCTCATTCGGGTGTGGATGGAGCGGCAACGCGCCCCACCCACACATGCTTCAATTTTTCCCCATGGCCGCGTCGGCTTCGTCTATGATCTCCTGTGAGGTTTTCAACCGAGCTGCGTTGAGGCGATTGATTTCATCAGTTAGGTCAACGGGTTTCCCCTTCTGCATCGCGTCGTAAATCTTCAACCCCATCGACATGACGATAGATAGTGCGGTCAATGCTTCTACCACCATAACTGTGTTCCTCCTTTCTATTACTTACGAATCGGGATATCTGGAATAATCGGCACCTCCCCTTTGAAAATGCCAAGTTGCTGCGCGAGTTGGAGAAGACGCAACTGCGCCACGGCCATCTGGGCCATCGCCATACGATACTTCTCTTCCGTGGTAGCGTCAGTTGGAAGTTTTAAGTAAGCGATACGGGCATCAATCATCTGATTTTGAACGACGTACAATACGTCGTACGCATCACGAACTGACTTGAATTGTGCCTCATTGATCTTTCCGAGATTGTAATAAACACGAGAATAGAAAAGGATGTCTTCAGCAAGTGTCTTCGTTGTCTCGGCAGTTGTCACAACCGATGGCCCCGCACCCGTATTATCACGAGTGAAAGGACATCCGACAAGAACGAAAAACAGGGACAGCAAAACGATTGCGATAAAAACTTTCTTGAACATAACTACCTCCTTTTCTACCTCGGTTGTTCGAAATGACACATGTCTTTTTTGCGGAAACGACCTCCCCAGACAAGACCTACCGACTCTCCTATCAAACCCGCCTCTTGATAGTCAGATACCTCATTTTTATTGACGTTTGCCTTCAAATCCCAATGTGCTTTTCCACCAGGTGTCAAAAGCGCAAAGTCAAATGCCATAGCCTTATCGTTTTCAGGATTGTCATCTTCCCAATTAACGATATGCTTTGACGAAAGTGTCCAAGTTACTTGCCGTTGATTTTCCTTCTCTGTTATGGGAGAAAGACCAGCTTTCTTCCTTAAAAAGTTCGTTTCATCTAATGCCTGCCTTCCTTGAGCATACAAAGCCACTTGCTCTTGAAACGTCCTTGCCGTGCACGTTACAATAAATGGAATTCCAGCAGATTTCATTGCATTTTCAAATTTGTAGTACAGATCGATCATCCGCTGGGTCATGTCTTCAATTTTACGACTCGCCATCTCGAGCCTCCTCTGCCTGCTTGTACTTTTTCAGTTTATTGTGCATGGATTTAGTCATGGAGATAGCAATTCTGCACTTCATTTTGATTTCTTCGTTGTCCGTCATTCTGTAAATCTCCCGAATGAACTGACAAACAGAATGGTGCCCGTCGTAACGGTGCTTATGCATCTCACTGCGCGATGCAGGATCCTCCATGGGCATGAACAAATCCCCTTCGGGGTTATTCAGTTGCATTTCCTGCTCGGGCACAGGCTTGTGCGTCTTGTACGGCATGGCAGTACTCCTTGACAATATCAGAAACCTTCATCCGCTTCCCTGTAATGTTCATCTCGCAGGGCCAGTCAGGGATCATCCCTAGCCAGTAAAGAAACTCGTCCTTGTCAATGAGATAGCGGTATGCGTTCTGTATTTCCACTGGTTTGTGCTCTTCGATTCTTTTCCGAATGTAGTTAATCAACGTGTGGGGGTTAGTGCCCCAAGTGATGTTTCCGATCCTGACGATTGTGTGCTTACGGAAGTAGGACTTCACCAGCGCCTCCATCTGCCACTTGTGATTGGCGTAGCGCCCCGTGGAGTAAAATACCGACAGACTGCTGAAATAAACGAGGTGCTTGGAGGTGTCCTGCTTGAGGAGCAACTCAAGTTCCCGATGATATTCGCTCTCGCGAGCTTCACGACTGTTGCTTACTCCACTAGCGAACCAGATCCGATCCGGCCGATCGGTCAATACGCTGGCGATGTCTCCACGTCCAACGATCATATGTCCAACTTCCCCCACATCCACTTCTTCCAAAACCAATTAATTTGGTAAAGACCGTGGTACCCGATCCACCACCAAATCCGCCAGTACCATGTATTAGGTCGCACCGAACACCCCCTTTGTCGTCGCCTCTGCTAAAAATTCCCAGAACCTACCCTTAGTACGACCCCAATAAGGAATCTCATCAGCAAGGGTCCAATCGACCACTTGATTCCTATACCCACTAGGATCGAAAATATTGCGCGTCACTGCCGTTTTGTGACGAATATCAACGTGGGGGATCTTTGCAAACCACGTTTCAAACCCGTGCTTAGTCAGTTTGTTATATCCATCACGGTAGTTACTTCCACCAGGTTCGAAGTGCCGACGCCCACCGATTTCACCGCTTTCAATCAATCTGACCCGATTCTCATAATATTCTATAAGTATATCTTTGTGCGCGCAGAGACCCGAAACCTGTTTCGCTTTGAAATGAAGGGCTTGACCATCGTCAACACGAACCTTCCACCAATTCAAATCGTAGTAGAATACGTCTTTTCTCGGGGGGATAAAATCGAAATGACTCTTAGGATACAAAACATCGTGTTCCACCATATAAGCAATATCTGCCTCGAGCCATTGCAAGCCCGTAAGCTGCTGTTTTGCCATTGCCAAATGCCCGCGACGCAAATCCAGGCAGATGTTCTTACCAAACTTCAATGGTTTCAACGATACGGAAACCACGTCATGCCCATTGCAAACTTCCACGAGATTGGTGAGTACTGCTGAGGCTATTGCCTCGTTCAACTGACTATCGGTGTAATAAACCATCCCTATACGAGGTTTCCTCTCGGTGGCGGGCTTAAGAACGGGTTCGGTAATTGCCACGGCTTTAGACTCTTCGATCGGCGCGGGTACAGAGGACACTGCTCGAGCAGCCAGGGATTTTCTGTTGCGAAGTTTCTCCCGTTCTTCCTCCGTCCATCCGGGGACCGGCCAGAACTTATCGAGCAACCAGGTGAGGGGACGAAGCTGTAACGGCCAACTGTTTGTAAAAAATAGGTCCCGTGCGAATTTCTTTGCAGCTTGAACCTGACGTCCCGACAGTTCATACGGAAAGCCAAAGTCACCTCCCTGGGTGCGGAACATATGCCCATACCACGTCTTGTGATTGCAAACCACCCTCCCCCCGGAAAGCCATGTCTTCACAGCGACTTCAATGCCCTGGCTGCCCCAGCTACCAAAGGCCTCATCGCACAGGTTCAACTCATGGTACTTTTTACGGGTACACATGAAGAAGGACCCTTGCAAAGACATGGTTTCCGTAAGGGGGATGTTATTCTTGTACTCAGAACGGCTTTTGAAGTCGTTGAAGTATTGGAAATGTGGTTCACTATCAAAACAATACGTCGTACTTTGCGGGTTATTTTTGGCAATCCAGCGAACGTCCCGATGGAAACTGGTCTTATTATCGCATTTGGCGCAGGACGTGGGAGTGGGACCTTGGTACCTACGATCACCACAATTATCGCACACCCAATCAAATGCATGAAGATTTCGCATGATGGGAACCATTGTCCAATCATCTTGCATATCTGCCATTAGTTTCACATCGAAGCCCTTATCAAAAGCGCAATGAGCGTCGCACTTGATAAGGTACTTTGCTTGTGATATCCTAGCGGCTTCGTTTGTTGCTGCTCTTTGCCCTATGGATACAGGATGGTAAATTAGATGAACTCGTGGATGGTCATTGATTGGCGGGTCTGGCCAGCTGCCATCTGCTATCACGATTACTTCGGTATCTCCCTCAATGTTCTCCAAAATATCCTGAACAGTTCGGGAAAGCCACATTTCGTTACGAGCAGGTATCAAAATTGAAAGATCCATCAGACAGATGCGCCTCCTTTACCTATATCGAACAAAAGTCAGGTATGGAACCCGTGGATTGTTATACCCCCTAGCAATGTCTATAACATTCACTGCACAGCCCGACTTCCAAAGAACATAGGGAAAAGCCAACTGATCCACAGAGTGAAATCTGGACGTCCTGTACCACCACTGGATCATCGCTTCTTTAATCTTTTCACTATACTTATAAATAAACGCCACCGAATGGTACAACTTATCATCCGTATAAGTTTTATCGGATTGAATCTCCACCAACTGATCGTCGGCAAGTTCATTGTCATACCTCGGAACGATGTACTCACATCTTTTCTTTAAACGATCCTTAATGTACTCCGCTTCCTGCTTAATAGAAGTTCGTTTAGGATGAGGAAAAACAGCAATATCTGCCGTACCACATTGTTCCAAGAACCATCTAACCGAATCCCTGTGCAAAAGGGCAGAGGAAGCATCTACCCAAATGTAATAATCGTATCCAGGGACCATTTGCCACATGAACATCTTTGGTATACGCGCTTGCAACCGTGATGTCATGGAACAATATCTCGGTGGAAAATTCTCATCTGTGAACCTATAAAAATCGAACGGGACAGATTGTTTTACAGGATCTACCACTTTATCAAAGTGGCCCAGGTTAGCTGTTACGACGGCAATACGCATAAAACTCCTCGAACATCTTTTTATCGAAGCTCAAATTATGACTGGTCGGGTAGTACCGTTTCTGCGCTCCGAAACGCACCGCCTTTATTGCGAGATCGTAAAGTGGATCCTTTGTCTGCTCAAACAACGGGGTGAGAAAGCGAAGCATGAACAATCCGTCTTTTACCCCGTTGGTGTAAAAACGACGAAAAACCTGAAACTCATCGGGTGAGTCACAATGGGTGCCTATGTTCACACCCTCTTTGAAGGGTTTTTTTCTTTTCCATCCCATACGTTGGATTTTCTTCCCAGCGTACACGTCATTCGAAAGCATATTCGGGTAACGAATAGATCGATACAGTCGTGCACGAAAAACACCCACCCCACAAATGGGGCGTTTTATGAAAGTATCATCCAACCCGAAACTGTACATGTAAAGATCAGATTCATTCTCGTCAGAGCTTCGTAACACAGTTTCCACAGCATCTTCGTACAGGATCATATCCCCGTCGATTTTCATCACCCATTCATTCGTTACGAGCGAAATTCCTGAATTAAAAGCATTGTGCTCAGGGGATATTCCATTGATGTGGGTAATATTGGAGAAAGGAATAGTTTGCTCTCGAACAGCCTGCAAACATCTTTCCAACTGCGGCTCGTTAAAGGAGATAATCAATGCTTCAACCGATCGGGGCATCGAACTTCCTCCATAGTTCTTCTGAATCCCCCCATGGTGGGAGAGTACGAACCTGACGTGCGGTATTCGGGACGTTCCGAACACTGCTCAAACTGATTCTGTGACGGAAAGTTAAAGGGCTAATAACTGTATGAAACGGTCGGGACTTAACCGGCGGCAACCCCAGCAAGTGCTCGGCTCTTCCCGGTTCGCCAAACCCCCGCAGTATCGAATCATTATCAGGAAATTTCTCAAATCGTTGGTTCAAAGTTTTAATTAAAAGATCTGTGGGAACGATACATTGAGACATAATGCGATGCCCACGAAAATAGAAACACTTTGGGCGAACGTGCCAATGACTGACATTGTAGTAAAAAGCATCTTCTGACGGAGTAAAATTGAAATGTTCCTCGCAATAAACCGTGTCATCCTCACAGCAAGCAACAAACTCAGTCTGTGCGCGCTCTGCGCCTATCAATATCTGCTGGTAAACATTGTACGTGCATGGAACAAGTCCCGGAAGGTGTATATTCTCACCAAAATCTAAAGGCTTTTGCGAAATGCTAATGATGGGTTTTCCAAGAGAAACTTTGAGGAGGTGCTCACGAACGTTTTTTGCAAACGATTCGGGGATTAGATTGGCTGTATAGTAAAGTAGTGTAATGTTGCCCATCAATCTATCATCGGTTGTGGAATTTGTTCCAAACTGAGTTTATGAAATAATCCATGGGGATTGTTGTCCCCGTCGTCTCTAAATTTACTAACAGGGTAGCAGTAGATATTCGGCCCCACCACCGTTGGCTTAACAACGCCGCTTTGCTCCCTACGACGGTACTTATTATTAAACGAACGTTCCTCACTATTGAACTTCCCGCCCATGTGAAACGCACCGATTCCAGCAAGGTCTTCACGATACCCGCCGAGTTCCCAAAATAAAGATTTTCTTATCACGTACGTGTTACCATGGGATCCCCCGTGGAGTCCCCTTCTTTTGAACCGGGCGCGACTATAGCCGAAATCCAACACAGATTTAGCATCTGACAAAACAGTGCCGAATCTATCCAAGATGCCCATATAGCGATAGAACACCATCTTGTCACCGTCAAAGGATCGGGCAGCTTGGACAGCTGGTTCTGATAGTATATGATCGATGTCAGTAAAGAAGAGGTATTCACCACGGGCCTCCCTAGCCCCCCTATTTCTCGCAAGTGGTTGTGTCCATGGACGCTTGTCGTTAGTATAGATAATACGTAGGTTAGGAAGAGCCCCCTCGTAGTTTAACGGCGGATTGCTCCCGTCATCCACCAAAACCAGCTCGCAATCTAATGGGAGTGGCATACGTTTGAAATGCCGTAGTTGCCGAACCACCACCTTGTGACTGTTCAACACAGCTATAACTATACTTACCTTCATTTTTTATAACGATCGCCATCTTTCATGGTTTAACCCAAAGGAAACTAGCCAAGTACTCCTGCGTAGCGTACCACTGCGTGATATTGTGCCCTGCAACGTAGGCGTTCACGGCAGGGATCACTCCACAGTTGTGGAGAGTAGTGTAGTCATGCCCTGACACGATACCACCTGAACGAACCTTTCTGCTCCACCCGATCAGATCCATCATGACATTATCGAAGTCATGCATTGCATCTATATAAACAAAATCGAGCGCCCCATCGGGGATGTCTGCAAGAGCATCCATGCTGTGTTTCTTTACGAACACGACGTCATGTCCGGCCAAGGTCCTTTGTGCACGACGGAAGCGTGCGTCCTGGCGCTCCTGGCTAGTGCGGCTATATGGCGCCCAAGAATCCACACAGTACAACTTTATTCCTGGGTTCTTATCCAAGATAATCTTGGAATAGATCCCCACCTGCACCCCGATCTCGGCCCCGACCTTGTAACCAAAGTCATGAAACAAATCAGGGATGTCCATACGTGTAGCGGGGAACCATCCTGTAAAAGGCAGCGTTTCGTTTCCCTTTACCCTCCATTTCCAACGAATGTGACGATTCAAAGGATCCATTCAACCCTCCTTATCAAAAGGCAGTGAGGAAATTCCGTTAGGATCGAAAATACGAAAGTTTCGATTCATCTCAGGCTTGTCACGATTGTACTCAGCCCGCTCCTCCTGCCAATTCTCAGGCCAACTGGGAATGGGCCAAAAATGATCTACAAACCATTCAATGTCCCTTGTACGAAGAGGCCATTTATTATTCATCCAGTACCACGTTTGAAACCGTCCCGTCTCACGCATGGCCTTGTACGAAAGTTTCCATGTACGACCGTTCACATCACGTGGTTGCTCGTTCTTATGCATGTGTGCATACCACGTGTTCTTGTTCACGATGCAGCGACCTCCGCTCAACCAAACCTTGAAGCCCAATTCCTGTGGTTCGTTCTCCATCAAATCACACATTTTCTCATCCAGTCCACCGACCTGCAAATACTTCTTTTTGGACATCATCCAGAAAGAACCCTGAAAAGTTTGCAAATCGTCCACCCGCTTGTCCTTCTCATGAATTTCACGGTAGTAAAACTGTTGAAACCCCGAGTTTAATCCCGCTCCGAAGGCTCCAGGATTGGCTGGGTCTGGGTATCGTGGGCCCCACCATTTTTTTCCATGCAATCCATTTCCAAACTGATTGTCTTCGACATAAGGGAAGGTGATATACAAGTACTCTGTAGGTCCTCTGCCCCTCTCCCAATTAGCAGCGTCGAGAGCATATCGGCTGGGATTACAGAGCCAATCCCATTCCATATCTTTTTTAAGTATTTCATCGAAGCCCTCCCCAAACATGCAATGGTCATCGCATTTCATGATCCACTCGCCAGTGGCGATCTGAACCCCGATGTTGACGCTTTTACGAAGTCCTGTTGCTGTTCCCTTGTGCACTACGATGAGATTCTTATGTTCTTTAAGCGGCGGGTGTGGCCACCAGTTATCCAAAACGATAATTACTTCGATTTCGCCACGAGCCTTCGCGAAGATATCTTCCACAGTTTTAGATGCAAACTTGCAGTCCCTGGACGGGATAATTACTGAAAGCTTTGACATTTCCTACCTCCCTCTCAACGTGCCCTGAAGTTCAATCATGGTGGTTAGCCCGCCCACCAGTTCAATCGGAGAAGCAAACATTGATTTGAGTTCTACAGCTTCAAAAATAGACGCCTGTACGTCAAATTCAGCTAGCGCTGGGCTGGGACTTGGACTCACACTTGGTGACGCTGAAGGTGACACACTCGGACTGACCGAAGCGCTTGGTGACAAGCTCGGACTTACACTCGGGGACACCGAAGGTGATGCGCTAGGTGAAACACTAGGTGATGCGCTAGGTGAAACACTAGGTGATGCGCTAGGTGAAACACTAGGTGATGCGCTAGGTGAAACACTAGGTGATGCGCTAGGTGACACCGAAGCCGATGGGCTTAAACTCGGTGATACACTGGGACTTACGCTCGGTGAAACCGAGGGTGAAGCACTCGGACTTACCGAAGGACTCACACTCGGAGAACCCGAAGGACTCACACTCGGTGAGGCACTCGCTGATGGTGACAACGAAGGCGAAACCGAGGGACTTGCACTTGGACTTACAGACGCCGATGGTGACAACGAGGGGCTCACTGACGGTGAAACACTCGGACTTACCGAGGGGCTCACTGACGGTGAAACACTCGGACTGACGCTGGCTGATGGCGACAGCGACGGGCTCACTGACGGACTAACGCTAGCGGAGGCCGAAGGACTCACACTCGGGGAAACCGAGGGAGAAACCGAAGCCGAGGGGCTGATACTTGGTGACACCGATGGGCTGACCGATGGACTAGCCGACGGTGAAACCGAAGCCGAAGGGCTAATGCTGGGTGATGCACTAGGTGAAACACTAGCACTCCCTGCAGATGGGGATGGTGACAGACTTGGGCTGACACTCGGTGAAACCGACGGTGATACACTGGGTGAAACCGAGGGTGATGCACTAGGCGATGCGCTCGGTGACAAGGACGCACTCGGACTCAAGCTCGGACTAACTGAAGGACTGCCACTTGGGCTAACCGAGGGAGATACGCTAGGTGACGCGCTAGATGATACGCTCGGGCTTGCTGAAGGCGACACCGATGCCGATGGTGACAGCGATGGCGAAGCACTTGGACTGACCGAGGGGCTTACACTCGCTGATGGTGACAGTGATGGTGAGGCTGAGGGTGAAGCACTCGGACTAACAGAAGCCGAAGGTGATACACTCGGGCTTGCGCTCGGGCTTGCACTGGCCGAGGGAGACAGCGAAGGTGAAACCGAGGGTGAAACCGAAGGACTCACACTCGGACTAACCGAGGGGCTTACACTGGGTGACACACTCGGACTTGCAGATGGGGAAACTGACGCCGAAGGACTGAGCGATGGACTTGCACTCGGGGATACCGAGGGGCTCCTGCTCGGGGATACCGATGGACTAGCACTCGGACTAACCGAAGGCGAGGCACTTGGACTCACACTGGCCGACGGTGAAAGTGATGGAGAAACCGACGGGGACGCAGAGGGAGAACGACTCGGTGAAGCCGATGGACTTACACTAGGGCTTATACTTGGACTTACCGACGGACTTACACTTGCACTTGGGGAAAGTGAAGGCGATACGCTCGGGCTTACACTGGGTGATACGCTCGGGCTTGCCGAAGGGCTTACACTAGGTGATACGCTCGGGCTTACACTTGGTGATACAGAAGCCGAAGGCGAAAGCGAAGGCGATGCACTTGGGCTTGCCGATGGGGAAACCGAAGCCGAGGGGGATAGCGATGGGCTAACACTCGGGCTTGCTGACGGAGATACTGAGGGGCTTACCGAGGCACTGGGTGACAGGCTTGGCGACATGGAGGGCGACAAGCTGGCACTGCCCAGTGAGGGCGACAGCGACGGACTTTCACTAGGCGAAGCGCTCGGTGAAACCGAAGGCGAAACTGAAGGTGATACGCTCGGGCTTCGGCTTGGACTTGCGCTAGGTGAAACACTCGCACTGGGTGACAGGCTTGGACTCGCCGATGGAGAAACGCTGGGGCTAACGCTCGGGCTTACCGATGGGGAAGCTGAGGGGCTAACCGACGCCGAGGGACTCAATGATGGACTGACACTCGGACTTGCAGATGGACTAACACTCGGACTAGCACTTGGAGATACCGAGGGACTAACACTCGGGCTTACCGATGGGGAAACACTCGGTGAAACGCTCGCACTAGGTGAAAGCGATGGCGATACACTCGGGCTGGCTGACGGAGATACACTGGGGCTTACACTGGGTGAGGCCGATGGACTGACACTAGCGCTCGGAGAAAGCGAAGGACTTGCACTCGGCGAAGCCGAAGGGCTTACAGATGGACTAGCACTAGGCGATACACTCGGGCTCGCGCTGGCCGATGGAGACAGCGATGGACTTACCGAAGGCGACGCGCTCGGGCTTACGGACGCCGAAGGCGACAGACTTGGTGAAACCGACGGTGAAACCGACGGTGAAACGCTCGGGCTTGCCGAGGGAGATACGCTCGGTGATACAGAAGCCGAGGGGGATAGCGATGGCGAAGCCGAAGGTGATACACTTGGGCTTATAGATGGACTTGCGCTCGGACTTGCAGATGGGCTTACACTTGCACTGGGTGAAAGCGATGGCGAAACACTCGGGCTTACTGAAGGCGATACCGACGGCGAAGCCGAAGGTGAGACACTCGGGCTTCTGCTCGGTGAAACGCTCGGACTTACCGAAGCCGATGGAGACAATGAAGGGCTTACACTCGGGCTTACGGAAGGTGAAACCGATGGGCTCCTGCTCGGAGACACTGATGGACTTACCGAGGGGGACGCCGAAGGACTAACCGAGGCCGATGGGCTAAGTGAAGGTGACGCACTCGGACTCACACTCGGTGATACAGACGGACTTGCGCTCGGACTTGCAGATGGGGAAACTGACGCCGAAGGGCTAAGCGAAGGTGATGCCGACGGCGATACCGAGGGGCTTACACTGGGTGAAACACTCGGGCTCACCGAAGGCGATACTGATGCTGAAGGAGAGAGCGACGGTGAGGCCGACGGACTTGCCGATGGGGATATAGAAGGACTCGCACTTGGCGAAGCACTCGGAGACCGCGAAGGACTTACCGAAGGACTCACCGACGCTGAGGGGCTTAATGATGGTGACGCGCTCGGCGAAACAGACGGGCTCACCGATGGGGAAACTGACGGTGAAACCGAGGGGCTTACACTGGGTGAAACCGAGGGGCTAACGCTTGCACTAGGTGACAGGCTTGGGCTGGCCGATGGAGATACACTAGGTGAAACACTCGGACTCACACTCGGTGATACAGACGGACTAACAGAAGCACTCGGTGACAGGCTTGGTGATGCGCTTGGGCTTACCGAGGGAGAAACCGAAGGGCTCACCGAAGCTGAAGGGCTGAGTGAAGGAGATGCCGACGGCGACGCACTGGGGCTGACCGAGGGCGAGGCGCTTGGGCTTACACTCGGACTAACAGAAGCCGAAGGGGACAAACTGGGGCTTACCGAGGGAGATACGCTCGGTGATACAGAAGCCGAGGGGGATAGCGATGGGCTAACACTCGGGCTTGCTGAAGGCGAAACACTCGGGCTTCTTGACGGTGAAACCGAGGGACTAACCGAAGGCGATACGGATGGACTTACACTCGCACTTGGACTTAAGCTCGGTGAAGCACTCGGGCTTACTGAAGGCGATACTGATGGACTTACGCTAGGTGAAGCACTCGGGCTTCTTGACGGTGAAACCGAAGGACTAGCCGAAGCTGATGGACTCAGGCTTGGGCTAACTGACGGACTCGCAGAGGGCGATACCGACGGTGATACTGACGGTGAAACCGATGGGGAAACACTCGGGGACACCGACGGGCTAACGGATGCCGAGGGTGACAATGAGGGACTGGCCGAGGGTGACCCCGACGGGGATACCGATGGAGAAACCGACGGGGACGCAGAGGGTGAAGCACTTGGACTTCTTGATGGCGATACCGATGCGCTAGGAGAAAGTGACGGGCTTGCGCTCGGTGAAGCACTCGGACTTACAGATGGACTAACGCTCGGGCTAGCGCTAGGCGATACTGAGGGAGATACTGATGGACTTACACTCGCACTAGGAGATAATGACGGTGACACCGAGGGTGACACCGAGGGGCTTACACTGGGTGAAACCGAGGGGCTAACGCTCGGAGACGCGCTGGGGCTTACACTCGGAGACGCACTCGGACTTACGCTAGCACTAGGTGATAAACTAGGAGACGCCGACGGGGACATTGACCAGCTACCCGCACTGGGGCTGGGACTGAGACTTGGAGAAGCACTAGGAGATTTACTAGGGCTTGCTGACGCCGACCAAGGCTCCGCGCCGATAATAATTTTCGGATATACTAGGTAAGAATCAAGGGCAACCCCTGCATTTGTAATTCTAAACTCAATCTCGTCCCCATCTGATAAATCATCCGAAAGCTGCAAACAGAATTCAACTTCTGTATACCGAGAATGGTCAGGCGCCTCGCTAGGGGAAACACTAGGAGAAACACTTGCACTCGGAGACAGCGATGGCGAAGCCGAGGGGCTAACACTTCCACTACCCGTACTGGGACTAAGGCTGGGTGATGCACTGGGTGAAGCCGAAGGACTTAAACTTGGTGAAGCGGATGAACTAACACTCGGGCTTCTGCTTG
>Ga0209507_1000281_pt1 | contig 62388 bp, 82 predicted proteins | sample AD_UKC028_MetaG_FD_184414 | JGI IMG/M metagenome (GOLD analysis project Ga0209507, IMG submission 184414) | Active sludge microbial communities of municipal wastewater-treating anaerobic digesters from USA - AD_UKC028_MetaG (SPAdes) (version 2) | ecosystem: Engineered > Bioreactor > Anaerobic >...
CGCCCCCTTAGAATAAGGTTGGCTGCGCAACGCTGCGGGTCAGAGCCATGAGGCCTGTCTGCAAGTCGGTTGCACCAATGGAGACCCAGCGCTGGTCGATGTGATCGGTCTCAGCGCGCAGCTTCTCAACCAGTTCGCCGAGTTCGGCACCCTTGGTCTTGATCTCGTTAATTAAGGCTAACTCTTCGGCCGTCAATTCCCGATAGCCCTTCAAAATGCGATGTTGGTTGTCCATCCTATTTCTCCTGTTCAGCCCGGAATCTCAATATCGGATTCAACGAGCGGTGTTTTGTCACCCGCCAATTCTAGCAGAAGTTTGCACTCACGCAAGGAGGCACGCACCTTCATGGTTTCATCGTAGTTGATGTCACCCTCCAAGCGGTTGCGCAACTCTCGCATGCGGGTGTTTAGGTACCCCACAATTAGTCGCCAAGTCGGGCTGTATTGGTCGATCTTCATGGTTTAGTAAAGCGCTTGAGTTTGTAGATCGCCTTGGCGTAGGCGTGGGTGATCCCGTCATGCAAATTCTCCAGCGTGGGGTTTCCCTGACACGCACCATCCCGACCATCAACCAACTGCACATAGCTCGCTTCAAGGCGGGCCAGCATGTCGGGCTCACGGTCTTCAGGTGGTGGCAGGTCAAGACCGATCGCTGCCTCGGTGAAGGCATCAACCGCTTCACGGGCGCTGGCGTAAAACTCACCCAAGGCTTCGTGCTGGCTCAGGCTCTCAGCGAGCAGGTGTTCGCGGTGGGCCTCGGTGGCATCACCGAAAACCAGATCAATAATTTCGTCCATCAGTGGAGTCTCCTGCGTAGTTGGGCCAAAGCATCTTCAGCATTGAATGCGAGGACAACCTCATGGCCTAGTTCGTTAAAATGGGCGTGCAGTTCGTCTTGAGCCTTCGAGGTGCGCCCGTCACGCGCTTTCATTTCAATGGTGAGCACCTCACCCATCGGCAGCATGACAAATAAATCTGGCACTCCGGCCAAAACCCCTTGTACCTTGAGTGAGCTAGCCTCCAGTGAATTACGTGACCCACCGTTTGCGACATGGAATACCACAGGGCGCTGGGCCAAGTCCGCTATGGTTGCCCACTTGCGGCGCAAGGCCCCGACCAGCCGGGCCTGCTCCCGGGCCTCTTCCTTTTTGATCGGGATAGTGGCCGGGTCTTGTAGTTCGAAGTCGTCGGGGATCGGGATCATTGGGTGAATGCCTGACCGTTGGGGGCGCGGCCCGGGGGCTCAACCGCCGGTGTTGCCACCTGAGCCATCGGGTTGCTTTCGATGTTCTCACCGCGCACCGTGGAGGCGATTTCATCCGGGGTTGGCAGGGTGGCCAGTTCGCGTTGCAGATCGTTGCGGCCAGCTTCGATAGCCAGTTGGGCCTTCAGCTTTTCAAGGCTGATCTGGTTGTTGTTGGCGTATTCGAGCAGAGCCAGTTCGCGGCGCAGTTCCAGTTCGGCCATCTTGGTGGCGCTGGCAACCTGCGTGCGCTGGGTCTCCATGCCGACGTAGATGGAATCGCGATCGGTATCGCGCTGCACGCGAAGCTGATCCGTTTGGTTCTGCATCTCTGCAACCTGCAACCGGGTCTGGTTGGTCATGGTGGCAACCTGAATCTTCGGGTCTTGTGCCATCGCCCGTGCCTGTGCCTGTTGGAGCGCGGCCATTTCCTCGGGGGTGAATTGCAGGCTCTCCGGATCATGAATGCCGGCGATCTTGGCGATTTCCTTGAACAGCTTGGTGGGGTCAATGCCAAAACTCGGGTTGGCCATCAGGCCGGGGGCGACTTGGGTGATGAAGGTGTTGCGCTGATCCCGGGTCACCAGCGCACTGGAGCCGTGCGCCACTACACGGAAGTCACCCTTGATGCTGGAGTCCTCGCCATAGCACATCATCCAAGCGTAGTAGGCCCGAATGTGGGGTTTGATCAGGCAATCATCGAAGATGCGAGCCATGCGGCGCAGCAGACCTGAAGCATTGGCCACCAGAATCTGCATACCACCCACGGTCTCGGGCACGCCGTTGGGGCCTTGCTGGCCTTGCAGCAGGATTGGCAAGCCCGTCACGTTCTCGGCCATCTTCAGGGCAAACTCGATCGCCGACAGAAGCTCAGCCTGAATACTGGGGATAACCACCGAGTTCATCGCTTGCGACACATCCTGCACATCGGCGTCAGCCTTGAGCAACCAGACCTTGCGCGGGGTGATCTCCCAACTACCGTCAGCCGGTGTCACTGAGCCCCGGGCAATGATGATCTGCGGGCCACTTGATAGGCCAGCATTTTCCATCATGGCACGAACATGGGAATTCAGGATCGCTTGGCAGCTACGAATCTGGCGGGCGATACCGATACCGAACGGTGAGCCGGCAACCTTCTGCCAACACATGAAGTCGTAGGGGAAGTGGCCGTCGGATGAGAGGTTCAGGTGGGTCTTGACCGGGGTGTCGTTGATCATGGTGACCACGACCGGCACGCCGATGTTCTTCAGTTCGTCAGCTTCCTCGCAACCACAGTTCATGGCCAGCACATCTTCGCGCTTCAGGAAGCCATAGTAATACCAGACATGGTATCGGGCCGCCGACTTGTCTTGGTTGGCGTGTGGGGCCTGCGACATGGCTGAGATCATGTTGGTGCGCGGGCCTTCTTCCAGTACCGACAGAATCGCCTCTTCGATATAGCCCGGTTGCCCAACCAAGTCACGCACCTGCCGCTCAACCATATTGTCGTGTTCGACAAAGAACTGACCGTTGTGAATGTTGTCGCCACAAGCCGGATCAGGGAAAGCATCCCAAACACTGATCTTCTTGGATGATGGGTCGATGGTTTCCAGAACCTCAATCTTCTCTTCACCATTTTCACCCATGGTGCTCTTCATGGAGCGGGTAACCTGTGGCACAGGGCCACGCATGATCCCGGTACCGAGTCGAGCAGATTCATCCACAACCATGCGGAGTTCGCCACCGAAGTCGCATTGCTCCAGCTTGTCGCCGATCCACACCGTAGCGCCGGCAGCGGCGCGCTTGGCGGCCTTGATGATCTCTTCGTTCTTATCGACCACAGGTGCGGGGCCTGCGCTGGGCTGCCCCGTGGCCGGGTCGATCCCACCCTGAGCCTGCACAAGCTGGGCAGCCTGCACCAGTGGGCTGGGTTTCTCGGGCATCTCCGGAATGGAGGTGGGCGCCAAGCTCCACATTGCCTCGTCGCTTGGGGCCAACACGTCGATCACCTTGGAGGCGGCGGTCTCCACATAGGGACGCGTGATGTTCAGGAAAACCTTGGAACGGAACTTGCTTTTAGGTTTGGCGATAAGCGGCGAGTCGGCCGTCGTGCCTTTGTAATAAAGGGTCTTGGCGCTCTCGTCCTCACCCTCGTAATATGCTTGGTCCTCTGCCCATTGTTGCTCGATACCTGAGTTCTGGCGATAGGTAACAGCCTCGTCGCGGTGCTTGGCCAATATCTTACCCAGCGCTTCGCGGCGCTCAGCTTCAGCCATCTTCACGGCGCCGGCCGCATCCTCCAAGGCTTGCAACTCATCCTCGGTCATATCCTCAAGGGCACCAAGGGTTTCAGTCATCTCTTCTTCATGCGGCATTACAGTTGGCCTCCAAGAGTGCGGGCAAGTATGCCAGCTTCCTTTAAATTGTTTGGGTCTTCGGGATCGGCGAAGGCTGAAATTTTGCTTTGGTCCATTCCAGCCAATTCATTCTTCCCGATGATACCTTTGTTGGCCAACATCTGCATACCAACCTGATCGACACTTGGGTTGCGCAATTCACGAATATCACCTTGGGTCAGGTTCGGGGCGCGCGGCACATCACCTTGGGTTGGTGCGGCTGGGGCTGTTCCGGGGTGAGCTACTTCAACTGGGATACTTGTCTTGCGGGTACCGTATTGTGCTGGGGAGATTTGATTACCAGCGTCATCATAGGTGGCGTCGTTAATAAACACGGGCCTATCGTAAAACCAACCCCCACCTTTATCCTGATAGATAGGCCCGGGTCGTGGCCCCTGAGAGAACGCATCTGTAGTTGGCCCTTTGTAGCTGATAAGCCCGCGCTTGGGGTCAAGCTGCTGCAAGCCACCATCAGCATCCTGAATAATCTCACCGGCATCAAGCCCCTTCAACTCTTGGTTGAAGGCGTTGATCTGGGCGTTGTACGCATCGGTCTTGCCGGAATACACCCCATAGGCTGACTGGTACTCAGCATCACCTGCCATTATTTTCTTGTTGTAATCTTCCAGCGATTGCCGAAGTAGTTTTACGTTCGCCATGGCGCACCCCGATTCAAGTTGTCGGGATGCTACCTGATCTTTGGGCTTGCGTCAAAAAACCCCATGATCGCCTTCCCACGCTTCGGCGAGCGGGCGGTCATCATCGAACTGAGACCCGAACCCGCTGACACTCAAATCCTCGCCGGGGGCGTAGCCATCCACCACCGACATGGCCTTCTTCATCCCGACAGCCAGTATTTGAAAGGCATCAGCCCCGTTGGAGAATTGATCATGCAGCGGCGCCGTGGAATACACCTTGCGCTTGTGGTCGAAGGCAAAGCTATACCCGCGCAACGCCTTGCGCCCGTCGGCCGTGGTGTCCTCGTTGAACCAACATTTCGGTAGCAGCATGCGCCCGGCTTCAATCTGCTGATCCTTGGGCAACTTCGGCACGACCTTGATATTCCGCAACCCCTTGTCACGCAGAACCTCGACACGGGTCTTGCCGGTACCCAGTTCCCGCACCTTCGAATCGTGTGGCAGCAAGTGCGCCCCCAGCCGGTTAGCATAACTCAGCTTGCCCAGCCAAGTGACAAAGTGACCCAAGTCCTGCCCGCTCTCCTGATAGAAATCAAGGATGCGGGGTTCGCGCCCGCACATCTGCATGGTCCAGATTGCCGTGCTGTCAGAGATACCCAAGTCCCATGCCGTCACCACCGGCGCCCCCTCGGGGTCATACGGTACGCGCGTCACCTGCTTGGGCTGCATATAGGGCAGGAAGATGCGCCCACTCACCGCGGCGGCAACATTGCATTCCATTTCAACTTCGTAGGCTTCCTCGCTCATCGTGGCTTTGAGGTCACGCAATTCCTCGGTCGGGAGCAAGCCTGATTCCGAAGCCTTCAACACCATGCTGAAGTAAAGCAGAGGTGCGCGCTGGGCCAACTCCAAAGTCCGGTTCAGGAAATCATCCACCGACTTCAGGGTGCCGGCGATCGTCAGCCAACCTTGGCGGTCTGCCAGCGCGGGCCTAATAATGGTGGTCACGGTTGTATCGGCAATATCGGCGGCCTCGTCAATCACGCAACCATCCAAGAACAGGCCTCGCAGCCGTTCAGCATTCTCGGCACCCACCAGCAGTATTGTGCTGCCCGGCCGGTTCGTGTCCCGCGGATCAGGTAGGGTAATTGAGAGGTGCTGCTCCAACGCCTTGTAGCCGCCACACTTGGCAAAGCAAGATGTGAATTCCTTCAAGTACGCCCACGCCACGGCCCGGGCCTGAGATTGGGTAGGGGCCATATAGGCAAATTGCTGGCGTAGCCCATCTGCCCGCGGGGTGAGGGCTCGCACAATCGTGTCATTCAGCAACCCCACCGTTTTACCGGCTCTCCGGTGGCACACCACCACCGCATATCGTTGGGTGCGCTGGTGATACGGCATGAAGGCCGCGCGTGGGACGTACTTGAAATCGTTTTGTGGGTTGGCCATCTACTCACCCCCTTGTTCTTGGGTTGGCCATGTCATTCCGCAAACACGCGAAGCAGATTGCCGGCGGCGGCCGTGATACCACCCACCGTTGTGATGGTCAGGTCGAACGGCGTGCTCACCCAAGCAGTGATCAGGAGGGCAGCGCCGATAATGATCAGGCCTACGCCGATGCGATACTGCATTTTAGATTGGATCGGGGTGGGGTTGTATGGCATTTCGGGGAGGCTCCTGTTCTGCTGCATTTGTCGAGCCCTTTTGGGCGAGACCCTAGTTAAGTGTGTCGCGATAATAGCATTGGTAGGCGATAAGGCGAAACCCCTCTTCGGATTGTCGTTTGGGGGTGGTCGGTGTGGGGGCGGGATACCTTTTCTGATTTTCTATTTTTATCTTTGGAGCCGGGTCTGTGTGTAGGCATATAAGCGTCAAGGCTTGACGGGGATTCAGATGTTAAGCAATATCTCTTGGAGGATCGCCATCAGGAGTCGAGCAGCTCCACAGCGGGGCGGGTGGGGTCCGACAATCCGACACCCGGCAATCCCACAATCATCCCCGAATCAGCGAGCAAGCACATCACCTAACCACGTCAGCACTTAACATCAGGTTAAGCGTCAAGTATTAACAGGCATCACTTAACATCAGGTTAAGCACACAACAACCTAAGCACGCGTCAAGGCTTGACGGGGTACAGCATCATCGGCGGTTATCTTATAAGGCGCGAGCAGGTTATGCACTGGTTAAGCGTCAAGCCTTGACGAGTGTTACACCTTGACGCTGGGGGCTGTGTTACGCCTTTTTACGGGGTTTTAGCGTCACGCCTTGACACGGGGGCGGGGGTTTTGGGGGCCATACCACTACGCAATACCACCGGCACCGGCTGGAAACCCTTGCAGCACAAGGCCATACCACCATACCGGTTATACCACCCCCCACAGAAATAGATATCAATACTTGACGGGGATTTAGCGTAAAAATATAACGGGGGGCACGGGTGAAAGTGCGGTTATACAGCATTATTTAAGCGTCAACGCTTAACGCTGAACCCTCGCCTCACGTTAGACACAAAATATGTATCATATATATCAAATATACTAAATAGGCTAACATTTTAATCACTTACCACTATTAACACGCTTGAATCTGTGACCCCCGGTATAACCGGTATGGGGTTAAAAACGCCCGGAAACCCTTGTGGCACAATGAAACCCCTATACCACCACCACTGGTATATCAAGTGGTACAGCGTGAAACCAAGCCCGAGAATCGGCTGAATCCGCCCTTTTATCCTATCCCGCACTAAATTTAATCAAAGAACACCATTGACTAGGCACCTACACCGTGCTAACGTGACTACTCCAACAACCACGAAAGGAAATCAAATGAACACCACCCGTGAAGCCCTCGCCCTAGAAAGGCTGCGCGCCAGTATCAAGGCTGAACTCGAAGCAAAGCTATATGCTGAAGCCCATGCGGCAATGCTGAAAGCCCTGCGCGCCGAAGTAGAAGCTGAACTCACCGCCCCTGAAGCTATTGCGGTTCGCCGCGCCAACGTGCATGCGGCAATCATTCACCATTCAACCTCTCGCATCAATCCCGATATGCTGCGCGCCCTAGGGCCAGCACTCGCCCCCCGTGGCCCGCTATATGGTGGCGCTGAGGTTAAGTCCGCGACGCTAAACCTATTCTCTCGACCGTGGCGCCGCTTGCTGGCCGACCTAAAGTGCGACGAAACCAGCGAACGCTTCAAGTGCGCAACCTTACTGCTCAACACCCTGCGCGTGAGCTATCGCGATGGTGAAAACAACTCGCGAACCTTCTGGCTGAACCAGTTTTAAGCCAGCACCCGGGGGCGCCTGCACACCAAAGCACGGCACCCCCTTAAAATACCCCTTGACGCGTCAAGCACTAACGGCTATAATGGAACCACTGACCAACCACCCAACCGGAGCCCGCCCAATCCCGGGCAAGCTCTCACACTGGAGAACACCATGCTAATCCAACTAAACGTCGGCCTGCTCTCAGCCAAAACCGGTAACCTGCTCAACACCCTATTGGTTCAAGCCGCGGTATGCAACTCATTCCCCGAAATCCGCCCGTTCGGTATTTCGGCACGGGTAGCCCAAAGCGCTACTGAACCTACCCTGATCTGCCAATTCGAATATCCGGATTCGACGCTGGCCGCGGACATCGCAGAAGCCTGCGACCTACTCTGCCTTGCCTGCGAACAGGATGCTGTAGCTATCAAGTGCGACGAGACCGGCCTCATCCTCGGCCCCAATGCTGCAAAGTGGGGCGCCTTCGATCCGGCGTACTTCATCCCCTTCTAACCCCCTACAAGGCGAAACCGCGGCGCACCTGCCGCGGTCTGGGGGTTTGGCCCCCACTGATGAGCCTAACCACCGGAGAGCCCACAATGAACGATTTAGCAAGAATTGCCCTTTATGCTGTGGCTCACCGTCACAGCTGGGGTCCGGCCGCCGCTCGCCGCTATGCTGCCAAGCATGGTGCGCTGGGTTTGTATCGCCTCGCCTGCCAGCTGGAAGCCGCCCAATGACAAAGCACCAACGCAAATACGTGGCTGACCTCCAAGCCAAATCGGGCGTCACCTTTTCAAGCGTGGAACTATCCAAGGGTAACCACCTGAAACTCTACCTTGAATCGACCGGCACTTTCGTTATCACCGGCGGCACGCCTTCCGACAAGCGGGCGTTCCAAAATTGTGTCAGCCTGATTCGCCGCATAAGTCGGGGCGCAGAATAAACACCTTGACGCGTCAAGCACTAACGGTTATAATGGAAGCATCGAACAACCTGACACCGGAGTATTCATCATGATCAATACCGCCCCCTCTATCCGCTGGGCTGACCTGCAAGCCCCCTGCGCCGCCACACCGACCGACCTCTACCGCGGCCACCTTGCTGACGGTTCCAGCGTCCAAGCCCACAGTGCAGATCGTTTTTATGCTGCTCACGGTATCGTGATGGTTGCCCACTATTCCCCGGGCCGCCGCATTGTCTGGACTGCCACCCGCTACGGCGCTGACATCATTTCCGGCTATCGCCATGACGCCACCCTGAATGCGGCTCTTGGCCTGATTGTGGGGGCATGAATAGGGTTCTACCTGAAACCCCTACTCGGGGGTTTTGTGAAGCACCTTAACGCAGTATTGGAGATCAAAATGACCGCACCCAATTTTCACCACGTTGTTAATGGGCAATACCTTATTCTGGTTTCATACCAAACCCCAGTTGCTGCACTGGACCAAATCACGGGCACCTTGTTTGTTACTTCGAAGCGCTGGTCAAATACCACCACCCGCCATATTTCGAAGTTTCGCGCCTTCTGTAAGTACCCAAACTCGACTAATGTCGAACAGGGGTTCATCGACACCATTACGGAGCAATGAACATGCCGCGCACTCGATACCAAATTGCAATCAGCGTTGTCGGTGAAGGTGCCAAGACCATCATCGCCCCCACCCGTCTTTTGGCCGCCCGAATCGCCTTCGTGGCCGCATGGGCTCAGGGTTATGCAGGTGATGAGGTTTGGTTCCTGCTCACGCCGCGCACCCATAGCGCCGGCTGGAATAGTCGCCATCGCACCTTTTCTGTCACCGTCACCCGTATCAAGGAGCAATGACCATGAACACCAACTTCAACAAGGTGGGCACCCTCAAGGAAATCGGGGCCATCGAGTATCGCCTGAATGATGCAGCATTGCCCGACGCCCTCAAGGCCGCCATCATCGCCCGCAACATTGAGAACCTGCGCGACACCCTGCCGACCGATCAAGGCTTGATGATTGATTGCCTCGACGCCTTCAACAAGGTCCATGACTGGCCCTACTTAGCCGAAGCCCTGCAACACCTGCGCGCCGAAATTCCTTTATCATATGGAATGATTACCGCGGGAACGTGGGTGGAGATTGACGGCCGTATCGGCGCCAAGCGTAAGGGGGGTTTCGAAGTGCCCGCGCTGGGTTTCCTGCCCCACCCTGCCGCCGATACCCCGGTCACCCTGATCAACCACTAGCCAAATGGGGGCCAAGCGCCCCCAGTGTCTGCCGCCAGTTGCGGCACTGATGAGCCCAAGACGGGCGAAACACTGAACAGGATACAACCATGAGCATTGTCAAGAGTTTCCACCGCTTCAATCCGAACGCCACCATGAGCCAAGCTGAAGCCGCTGAACTAGCTCGTCAAATTAATGAGTACGAGGTTCGCATCCCCGACACCGCGGGCGCGCGCCTTTACCTTGTTGGCGGTTTTGCTTTCGATATCGGCAACAAGCCATACCTGATCGACTACGGTTCCAGCATTGTGCGCAAGTGGGCCCGCGGTATCGGCGCCCTGCGCCGCTCCCTGCACCTCTCCCCCGATGAGCGGGTGGTTGTCGATCCATTTGTGAAGGGTGGCACCTAGCCCTAGCGTTAACCCTTGACACTGAATCCCCTGCATGATATGCTGGGGATTCGTCGCATCTGAACAGGAGAAAATGATGGACATGGATGATGAAGGTCGCCCGGTCACGCCACACCGTTCGGGCCGTGTCTCTGTTGTTGGGGGCGGTTCATATAGCTTGGCACTTGCCGCCGCTAGGCTAACCGACCGCCAATTCGATAACTATTGCTATGCTTTGACGAGGGTTCGATAATGATCCGCCAACGCCCCCAACCATTCATCAGGGTAATCCGCTCCAACCCAGCCAAGCGCTACTGCACCAAGCGGAAGCCTGTGCGGCACGCCATACCGCCCCCGCACCCCGTAGCCAATTACGTGGCAGCATTCATACAACTCAACCACTTGAAAGCCTAATCATGAACACGCGAACCACCCGCATCCTTGCAGCGCTGACCCTCGGCTTCGCTATCGCCTACTCACCCAACACCGTGGCAGGGGGAACCTACTGTGGCCCCTACAGATGCACCGCGTTCGATTTGGAGCATGACCGCCGGGACGAGCGCCGCAAGGCTGAACTGGATCGCCGGGACTGGGAAGAAAGCCGGGAGCAAGAGCGCCGGCTCAACGAAATCCTGCGCGATTCGCAGCGCTTGATTGAACAGGATCGCCGAGATTTCGAGCGTGAAGGTCGCCGCAATTATGGGCGCTAAGCACACCGCGGGACCGTGGAATGTACGGGTAAAGCCCACCGGTACCGGCTGCCAAGCCAAGGTTGAATGCGCCGCCGGCTACGTGGTGGCCGAGGCTTTCTCTTCCCCGTCCTGCAACATCCCCTACAAGGCTTTGTGGGCTGAAGCTGAAGCCAATGCCCGCCTAATCGCTGCCGCCCCTGACCTTCTGGCCCAGCTACTCAACCTTGTTGATGCCTTGGAGACTGACGAGCGTCCGAACAGGGGGGAGGTTGCCGCCGCTCGGGCTGTAATCAAGAAAGCAATCGTTAGCACTTGACATCACCCCCGGGGTTCCGCTACAATGGAATCTCAAAACAGGAGAATCAAAATGCGCTTGAACAAGTACGACCGCGATGCCTTTGTGCGCTCGGCAATGAATGACGTGCCTGAGATTGACTTCAACGTGAAGGCCCAAAAGCTGATCATTGATCACTTGAAGGCGACCCTTCCAGTCGATCTGCAAAACGCCATTGCCAAGTACCCTGATTGGTTTCCGGCACATCACATCAACACCCCCTCGGGTTTGAGTGATTTCGCCACCCGCTTGATTGCAGACGCTCGTGAATATCGCAACCTGACCAAGTGGCCTGATCTGTTGCTTCAAGTTCGCCTGATCGCTGAAGAGTCCAGCACCCAACATCAACAGCGAACCACCCTTGAAGCCAAGCTGCGCGCGGCAATCGGCCCCTGCACCACCTTGAAGCAGGCACTGGAACTGCTCCCCGAGTTCGCCAAGTACCTGCCAACCGAGCGTGATGGTGATAAGACTTGCCGCCAGATGCCCGCAGTTGCTAATCTGGTGGCCGATTTGATGAATGCTGGTTGGCCGAAGAAGGAGAAGTAAGCGGTAACCCCCGGCTTCGGCTGGGGGTGTTAAGGGGAGGGTGGCGTGTGGCCACACAGAACTGGGGCAAAAAGCTGCAAACCCTAGCACCCTCCCCTTAACACCTCACCTAACAGGAGAACATGATGGACCACCCGCAAAACGCTGATTTGCTGCGCCCGTTCGACCTCGAAGCCGCCAAGGCTGGGGCGCCGGTTCAAATTCTTGGGCGAGCCCCCAAGCCGAAGACTGAAAAGGTTCGCCTGCTTGCTTGGCTTGGCTTCAATGGTCGGGTGCATTTCGTAAAGGAAGGTAGCCCTGCGCATAATGACGCAACCCGCGCTGAGGGTTGGCGCCGCGTCCCGGGCGAGGATAAGGAAGTCGAGGTGGAACTGTGAATACGAACCCAGCCGCCGCCTGTGTGGTGAATCACCTAAAGGAGTCGAAATGATCACCAACTACCACATCGCCCAAGCGTATTCGCGCGGCGAACTGGTGCGCGAGGTGCAACGCCTGATCGACATGGGTTGGCAGCCGCAGGGTGGGGTCAATATCCATGTCGATTCCATCCAACATACCGATATTTATTCGCAGGCGTTTGTCGCCACCAAGGAATCGAAATGACCATTGACGCAAGCAAGACCAGCCCTGAAAAGCTGGCCGAAATGACCATTGACGCAAGCAAGACCAGCCCTGAAAAGCTGGCCGAAATGAACGACTCCCTGATCACGGACAACCGCTATTTGCGAGGTCGGGTGGCTGGGCTGACAAGTGAAACCGTGCGCCTGAAGAAAGCCATCGAAGTGCTCACGGATTTTGCCCAATCGGTCGGTGGTTCTTCCTCTTTCTGGGAGGATCACTGACCCCAATTTGATCCGGAGAGTGAGCAACCACCTAAACAGGGGGAGTGAAGATGACACCGATTAGCGATGATCTGAAAATAAGAAATACCATTTCCGCAGTATGGCATCTATACGACACCGAGCGAGCAGCAAGGGGGCGCCTTGAAGCAGAGGTGGCTGCGTTGAAAAAGCAGCTTGCACAGTACGCGGAGCAGCTTGACCACGCCTTTGCCCATAAACAGCAGCAAGCCACCATCGCCCAACAAGCCGCTGTGATTGAGCAGATGCGGGAGGCTCTTGAGAATCATAGTGGCAATTACAAGCTGACTAAAGCTGAATGCAAGGTTATTAATGAGGTAATAGCCCAACAAGCCTCCCCGGAAATCCTCGAAGCTAGGGATCAGCGGATTGTTGAGGCTATTGAGAAGATGGCTGTTGCTCTCAAATATAGCGAGGCTTCTTCCAATACAGACCGTCTAATTAATCAAGGCATCGGGCATGTTATTGCAGCAACTAAACAAGGCGAGTGGAGGAAATACCTATGAAATACTCCAAAGCCTACCTCGCCAAGCTGGCCCGCTGGGAAAAGCAAAGCAAGGAAAAGCCTGACCAGAATACCCGTAAGCGTGACGGTGAATATCGCAACGGGGCTGCCAAGATGTTTGAAAAATACGGGGGTTGAAATGAGCGCGAGTCTGCATTTTATCGAGAAGAAAACCGGCAAGATGATTGCCAAGCGATACCTGTTGGATCACATCCCCCGCATTGGTGAAGAATGCCGGTTTCATGGTGAGATGTATTTTAAAGTGGTTCAGGTGGTCAATGTTTTCGATGAAAACGGTGATCAGTACCGGGTTAATATTGGATTGGCGAAGGTGTGAGCGACAACCCCGAAGAGCAGTACCTGATGGACGCCTTGCGTATTCTTCGTGAAGACTACGCAAAGGCGGCCAAGCCCTACGTGGATCGGCTGGTTGCCATTCGCTCCATGCGGATTGAGCCGATGTACATCCCCATTGAATCACTATCTCAGGAGTTTTTAGATGCAAGTCTCAAGGAATGACACAACGCTGGCGCACGCGCTGGCCAAACAGGAAATCAGCAAGGCCTCGGCCAAGCTGCACGCTGGCCAAGGTCACGCGATATTGCGCTGCAACTCGGTCAAGGAATTTGTGCGCCGGGTGGATAAGCTCTTCGCTGATCGGATCATTGATGCAGCTATCGGTCGCCCCATTGGCAGCCGGGCCACGGCCAGCGTGATTGTGGTCGATACTGACACCGATAAAAACCTTGCCCTGACCCAGTTGGTTTTCGATGCCAAGTACCCCCACAATGAGCGGGTGCGCCCCCATGCTGTACCGCTGATCGTGCAGCAACACGCCTATGCTCGCCTGATCCAGCGAATCACCGGCGAGCAGAATCTCGGCAAAGCGGTGAAGGTGATTCAACCACATTTGCATGCGGCTGTCGGTTGGGTTCGTGCAAACTACCCACTGGAGCCGGGGACTGAGCTTTCCGTTTCGGGCTTGGGTATCGAGATTTCCGGATCGGTTGATGGTGAGGGGGCGCTGCGCCTGAAGACGGTTATTGATGCCGCCTGCATGCAAAGTAACTTGCGCAAGGCTTGGGCTTCGGGTGAGCGCATTGAAGTGCGTGAGACTTACAACCCGACCAACCGGAAGCCAAAGGTGCTGGTTGTTCTGGACGAAGTTAATGCTTGACACTTTCGTTAGGTCTTGATACAATATTTGAACTGCATTGCGGCGCATCACAAATAAATGCAAGGTATGGCACAGCATGGTAAAGATACGCGTTCAGGGGGTTTGCAAAAGCCCCTTGTTCGAGTCTCTTTCAGAGATTCAAACGCACTGCACGGTTGCGCAATGTTTCGTAGGGCAAGGTAAAGATACGCGTTTTGCATCTTCTTCGGAGGGTGCAATTCGAGTCTCTTTGAGGGATTCAAATGCAGCACACTGCACAGCCGGGCAAAGTATAGTGGCGCAAATCTACGCAACGCGCCTTCGGGCAAACAAACAGGAGAAACACCATGGCAATTCGCACCGCAAACATCAGCATCAAGGGTATCTCACCCCTGCTGCAATCCAACCCGCAAACCGTTGATCGTTTCAACATGTTCGCCAAGCGTATGTCGGAAATCAACGCCAAGAAGGTGCGCCGCACCGACGAGGATTATCTGGAACTGGCCAACCTCGAAGTCGAGAGCAAGGTTTATTTCGACCCAAGTATCGGCATCTACGTGCCAAGCAAGTGGTTGCATGAGGCCATCGCCTGCAACGGGTTCAAGGTTGCCAAGCTCAGCCGTGACACGATTCGCGGTAGCCTTTTTACGGTTGAAGATAAGTGTGCCCTGAGTTACCGTGACAGCGCCAAGGTGAAGGCGATCACCGACATCATCGGCAATCCGAGCTTCCGCACCAAGCTGATCCTCCCGCAAGGTCAGGTCCGTGTCGCCAAGACCTTCCCGATTTTTCATGACTGGTCATTCAGCACCGCGCTTGAGTTTGATGACAAGCAGATCGACGCTGACTCACTTACCCGCATTGTTCAACATGCCGCCAAGTACAACGGCTTCGGTGATTTTCGTCCCACCTTTGGCCGTGCTGTCGCCACGGTTACCCATGAGTAAGCCCTCTCTTTTTGAGGTGCTGCGTACTGCGGGTCTGTTGGATTACGGCAGCCACATCCCCGGCCCCCTTGTTCGTGACACCTTGGGTATCACTTATCCCGATATCGCAAGCAAGGGTGAGTTCGATCGACTCGCATTAATCGAACTCGGAGCGATGGACGGTATCAAGTCCATGCTGCTTAATCAGGGGAAGATGTTGGTCAGCATCAAGGGTGACTATCGCATCCCCCTACCCAGCGAAAATGCACTTTACGTGGAGGCCTACATGCGGGCGGCTGAACAAAAGCTACGCCGCGCCCGCAAGTTGTTGCGCAACTCACCGGCCGAGGTGAAGCGTGATCTGTGTAATTTAGAGGTCCGGCTTCACATGAAGTCAGGCACCTGATATACTGAGGTTTGCTTCCCCGACACGGAGCACGGAGGGTGATGCTGGATTGATCCCCGGCGCCACCCTCCACCCCTTAAAAGTGTCGATGCCCGTGTCTTGAGGATTAAAATGCAAATCACCACCGAGCGCCACCAATGAGCGCCACCCCCTTCGCCCTCTCGATCAGCGACAATTGCCGGTCGAACAACGTTACCCGCTTGACATTTTTGAAGCTGTCGGACTTTGCGGCATTCATCAATTCAGTGCCACCGGTAGCCGACAAGCTCCACTCCAAAGGTATCATCGCTTCACTGTTCAACAGCAATGTTCGAACAGTTGAAAACATCACATCTGTCACTTCAGCCACGTTGGATTTTGACACCCCATCTGAAGGACTATTTGATGCGGTGACGGCGATTCTTGAAGGTGAAGGTATCTCCCACGTAGCTTTCGGCACGTGGTCAAATCATGGGCGCTTTGCTGTTGTGGTCCCGTTTGCACGGCCAACCAGTATAGCGGGCCACGCCGCCACCGTTGAGCACCTGCGGGCCCTACTCGGAGCCTATGCCAGCTTCGCCCCTGAATCCTCACGCCCGGGGCAACTGCGCTTCATTAGCCCCAATGCTGATAATGAATATCGCAGCTTTAATGTGTTCGATGGTGCCCTTCTGGTGCCAGTTGAACCGGTTGAAGAGGTGGTGGCTACAAGCACCAGCTTTGAGAGTTTCGGTACCATAGCCACCCCCGGGGAAAAGAACCTCTTCCTGATCGCCCTGCGTAACAACCTGCTCCCAGAAAAGCGCCTTGATGTTTATGAGGACTGGTACCCGGTTGTGTTCGCTGCATTCAGGGCTTGGGGTATCGGCAAGAAGAAGGGCGATGTCACCGAGCACCAACAGGAAATGCTTGAAGCCTTGAACCTGTGGTCGAGCAAGCACGAAAAGTGGAAGCCCGGCTGCGTTGAGGCCAAGATTGGTGACCACCTGCGGGCCGGCGCCAAGACCATGACCATCCAATCCCTGCTCAAGATGGAAGTTGAGCAGACTCGGATGACCCATTTCATATCGGCCGACCAAGGGTTCAGCGACGCCGAGAAGCGCGAACTGGGGGCGACCTACAGCCGCCTGATCGGTGGGCAATCCATTACCTGTGTCGCCACCGTTGATCCAACCGCAATCGAGGAAGCACAGGGACAGCGTGCCGCCGAGCAGAGCAAGCAGGATGCCGAGCGCAAATGGGCCATGGGCATCCTGTCGCGCATGCCCGCCCCCACCAAACGCTTTGCTGAATTTCGTGACATCCTGACCGAACTGACAACGCAAGGCCGGCATGAATTCTGGGAGCTTGACCCCGAAGGATGGCACGATTTTCTGCGCCCGGTACCCATGCTCATGTCACTGGTTCAGGTGGCGGCGCTGGGGTTCATGCCGCATGTTCTCTTCAGGCAATCGGATGCGATTGAAGCCAAGGCGCTGAACCTTTTCTTCCTGAACATCGCGCGCGCTGGCACCGGCAAGAGCATCACCCTTGATGTCGCCGGTGACATACTGAGGAAGACGATTTATCGCAACTGCAACCCGCGGGAGAAGCTGCACTCAGCCACCGGGTTATGGGTGAATCACTTCGAACGCACCGGCAACCTCCAGTTGATGACCAGCGATGAGGCTGAGTCCATGTTTGGTAAAGCCGGGCAACAGGATCAACACCTGCACGCTTTGCATACCGCTATCAAGCAACTGTTCGACGGTGGAATCCCCGGCAAGACCTATCGCCCGAGCGCTCAGGTGCAGCGTGAGATCGCCGAACTTACCGCACCCACCCTGTTGCTCAATCTGGCCGGCACACCGGCACTGCTGAACGGTGACATCTCGGGGGCCATGATGTTTGACGGCTTCATGTCCCGCATGGTGACCTACATCAACGATGCTGAGAGCGACACCGAATCCGAGGAACAGGCCATTGCCCGCGCGGTCGAGTTGATGCAGGGTAAGGTGGGGAATTCACGCGAGCAGTCGATTGTCAAGGCGGCCAACTTCTTCAAGCAGGTTTGGAAGGATGGTCTCCACCCCCAAGGCCCAGCCATATTCGACGCACCGGTTGATGCTGATCGGGAATTCCTGATCAACACTATCCGTGAGCACTTCGAGAACCCAGACATCGAGCCGCGGTACATCCGGCCCGGCCGCACCTATGAAGACCTCATGGCCGTGGCCAAGCTGGAGTACAAGGCCAAGCACCGCTTCAACGTGCCGGCCGGCTTGAGCGGCACGGACGCTGAGCCTTGTATCGAGTCATTGAAACAGCGTGCCGGCCTGAAGCTCTTCATGCTGACCACGGTGCTCACCCTGATTGCTGCGCCGGAAGCTGAATACCTGAACCTTGAGATCATGGCATGGGCTGAAGAGTTTTTGTACGTGGCCCAGCGCGACTTCTACAACCACATGATCGGCAACAACAGCATGGGGCTGAGCGTTCTGCCCAAGTACCGGATCAACCCTGACATGATGAAGGCGTTGCGCCCGGCCGTGTTGCCCAAGGGTCCGTTGCACGGTGGTGGTTTGGTCAAGTCGGCAACCATGAATGCCTTCTCTCGCCCGTGGCGGCGCCTGTTGGCCGACCTAAAATGCGACGAAACCAGCGAACGCTTCAAGTGCGCAACTGAATTGCTGATTGAACTTGGCGTTGCCTATCAGGATGGGGAAAACAACGCGCGCCTGTTCTTCATCCGACCTGAAGCAAAGGATTAAACCATGACTGAACCCCTATTAAATTTCGATGACATGTACCTAGGCTTCAGCACGGAGCCGGGTGGAACCCACCTCACCAGCGAGAGCGATATCGTCAAGGCGCGGGCTGAAGAAGATGATCACGCCCTACTACTCAGTGAGCAGGCTGAAAAGTTCTGCCGCCTGATCGTGGTCTTCGGCAAGCTGCCGAGTGATGCGTATGAGTTGGCCTTCAGCGAGGTGGTCACCGACTATGACGATAACAACCAGCCCCGTGAGTTGGTGATCAAGCCTGATCTCCCGGCGTACCAATCCCGGGTGCTGCTCAAGCAACCTGAGACCAAGGGGCGCATTGAAGAACTGCGCAAGGAGGTGCGGGAATGGACCAAAAGCGACGTGGCCGAGGTTGAGATGACCTACCGCTCGGTGATGCTCAGCCCCAACTCGAAGGACACCGACCGCATTGCTGCCGGCAAAGCGCTGTCGGCGTTGCGCGGGTTTGATGCTCAGCCTGATCTCATGCAGGGTGCCCAAATTTTGATAAATTTACCATTTACTCCAAATCTATTAACAAGCCACCGCACTGTTGAAGGTGAATGACAATGGGTTGCGTTTATCTTTTGACATGCGAGGGGTCTGGGAAACAGTACGTCGGCCTGACCAGTCGCTCGATTGATTGTCGATTCAAAGAACACATCGCCGATGCTCGCAATCGAAGCCGCTTCCCGTTGCACCGTGCCATCAACAAGTATGGTGCTGATAATTTCAAACTTGAAACGCTCGCCATTACTGACGACCGGGATGAACTGTCGCGCCTTGAGGTTGAAGCCATCTCCAAATTCAACACCCGGGCGCCGAACGGATACAACTTGACCGGCGGTGGCGAGGCCCCAATCGGTGATGCCCACCCTAATTGGAAGAGTGAAAAATTCGCAGCATTCATGCGGGCAAACAACCCAATGGCCAACCCGATTCACCGTGCAAAAGTTACTGGTTTGAATCACCCGATGCTCGGTAGGACGCTCAGCCGAGAGTCGATTGAACGTGGTCGATTAAAAAAGCTTGGGCGGGTGTGGGTGCATAACGCTATCAGCAAGCACCAAACTCAGATTGAACCTGAATGGCTCGCCCTTTATGTTGAACTAGGTTGGACCAAAGGGCGCTTGCCATTTTTCACTCAGGAGGCTCGCAATAAAATGAGCAAGGCTAGAAAAGGTGGGAAGGCTTCCGCTGAAACCAAAGCCAAGATGTCAGCGACGAGGTTGGCCCTTAACGACAAGAAGAATGGACCCCTACTTGCATCCGTTGATAACCTTGTTCAAGCTGGGATTATGTTGAAAGACATCGAGACCTTGCTTTTTCTTACCCCCGGGCGAGCTAAAGCCCTTCGTCGGAATCGGAGAAGATAATGTCAGCCTTACCTGAAGGTCGCTATGAGGGCTTGGTGCTGGCGAGCCGGCCGACGCCGCGCCACCGCATGTACCATGTTGATATCCGCCTGACCAAGACCGGCGAGCAGATCGAAGCTGTTATGTTCAGCGGCCGAGATCATGCGGTGATGCTGGGCTTGGCTCGCCTCAAGTTCGTGGCCTACGGGCAACCGTGGTTACCAGATCAGGATCGCAGCAAGCCGCTTCCCGTGTTAGTGCTTGACTTATCCTTCGATCAGAAGTATCCTGATCGTAATCGCTTGACGCGGGCTCGGCGCATAGGTGTTGAGGTGGTTTGCGATGTTCGCGAGGCTCCAGCCCGTACCGATTTTGCTGAGTTCTAATTGCGCTGATTTGTTAATACTAACAGGAGTAACAGGGTGAAGAGTCGTAATCCACCGGGTTTTTGGACAGAAGAAAAGATCAAGGAAGTTGCTGCATCTTGTTTTAACAAGGCTGAGTTAAAGCACGCCTACTACGGGGCATATAAGGCCGCTGTATCTTCCGGATTGATCAATGATCTGTTCCCCTATGCTGGAAAGAAGGTGGCCATTCGCAAATGGGGTGAGGTTAAAATCCGCAACGAGGCTGCAAACTACAACACTAAGCGTGAATTTGAGGTTGGTTGCCCATCAGCCTATGTCGCAGCAAACAAGCGACATCCGGGCTTGTTGTCTGAGCTTTTCGGATCAAATTATTCACCTGTCCAGAGTAAGTGGGATGAGATTGAAATCCGCAAAGAGGCTGCAAAGTACGGGTCGAGGAAAGACTTTGCTAGGGGTAGCCACGGTGCGTATAACATGGCCAGAAAACTGAATCTTGCTGATCAATTATTTCCCCCAAAAATAAGGGCGGATTGGACTGAAGCAACTGTTCGCAGTGAGGCTAAAAAATACGGTAGTGTTGTTGAGTTTCAACGTGAGTGTGGGTCAGGTTATAACTTTGCCAATCGACTTGGTATTGTGTGGAACCTTGGGTTCCCTGAAGACCGCGCCCCATCTGACAATAACGCCATCTACATTTGGCGCGCTGTGGGGCAGGTTTATAACGGTAACCCGGTTTATAAGATTGGTGTGACCAGCGCTCGACTCGGAACCGATCGAATTGAAAGGTGCTCCCGCTCAAATGGTTTCGATTTTGAAATTATTTGCTGTGAAACCGTGCAGTGCAGGGGTACCGACTTGGAGAAGAAGTTGCTAATTCTCGGGGAAAACCCTAGGTTTGTAGGCTTTGATGGTTGCACCGAGTTCAGGGCTTTATCCGACAGCGCTCTTTATGCCGCCATCTCTTTAATTTGTGGAGCTATGTGATGGAGCTCCGCCCGTACCAGTCTCGCGTTATTGACTTGACATTGCGCCACCTAGCCGACAACCCTGAGTCACAGCCAATTATTTCGGTTGCCACGGGGGGTGGTAAGTCCATCATCGCCGCATCTTTGTGTGAGGCGCTTGGTGACAAGAGCGACGGCATGGTTATCATCCTCACTCATCGCAAGGAACTGGTTCTGCAAGACCACTCCAAACTACCCCACCACCTTGATGCTGGCGTGTTCTCAGCTGGCGCCGGGAAGAAGCAGTTGCGCAAGATCACCGTGGCATCCTTTCAATCCATTCGCAGCCATGTCGAGAAGCTACCCCGTGTGGATTGGATCATCGTGGATGAGTGCCATTACGCCCTGAAGGGTTACGCTGAGTTCTTCGCCAAGGTGCGCGAGCGCAACCCCCAACTACGGGTTATTGGTATGACCGCAACCCCATACACCCATGAGTGTGTAGGGCTCCACCTCCTACCGGCCGACAAGCGAATTTTCTCAGGCATCTGTGCCGAGGTTGGTATTGGGGAACTGTTGCGCGAGGGGTACCTGTGCCCATTGAAACCATATCGCGGTGACGCCCGCATTGATACAACCGGGGTGGTGATCGACCGGCGCACTGGTGACTTTGCCCAAGGCGCCTTGCAGGTGGCTGTGGATATTGACGAGTTAAACCAACGCATCGCGGCTGAGTCAGTGGTGATTTTCCATGATCGAAATAGCATCATTGTCTTTTGCACCGGGGTTGATCACGCCAATCACATCCGGGACGCACTGGTTACTTTGGGTGAGAACGCTGAGGTTCTTCTTGGTAATACTGCTCACGCTGCGCGTGATGATCTTGTTGCCCGGTTTCGTGCCGGCAAGATTCGCTGGCTGATCAGTGTGGATGTGATCCTCGTTGGGTTTGACGCGCCATGCGTTGATGGCATTTGCTTCCTTCGCCCAACCAAAAGCGCCCTTGTCTGGACCCAAGCGCTTGGTCGCGGCATGCGCCTGTTCGATGGGAAGGATAACTGCCTTGTTGCTGACTTCACCACCAACAGCGAGGACTTCCCACCGCTGGATGAAATCGAACCACAACCACCAAAAGTGAAGAACGGTCAGGCGCCTGTAAAATGCTGCGACAACTGCTATTCAACCATCCTTGCCGGGCTGCGCATTTGCCCGTGCTGCGGCTACGAGTTTCCCCCGGGCGAAGGTGGGCCTGAGCGAAACTTTGACCCGGTTACGGGGATGCTGGTGAGTGGGATTATTCGCAATGAAGATGGGTCAAAGACTTACCCGGTGTCTCATGTCGATTACGAAATCAGGAACACGGCGGCCGGCGCCCCCGCATTGGTTGCCCACTACATGAGCGAGGGGCGGCAAAGCCCTGTCGGTGTTGATTGGTTCAACATGTGGCATCACAAGTCAAGCGTGTCACAGCGCGACTCAGCCAAATGGCTGCGCCGCCAAGTAAATGCTGATGGTCCGATACCCATGACCGCCCAAGAAGCCTTGGCCCGTGCCAGCTTTGGCGCCTTGAAGGTACCCCGCTCGGTCACGGTGAAGCCGGGCTCACCTTTCCCCATTCGCTTTGGGATGTAAATAGTGCTTGACGAAAACGTTAGCGCTTGATACCATAGAACCTCGCTACAGAAACACCATCTAAACAGGAGATACCGATGAGCCGTAAGCTGAAGGAAATCCGCCGCATCCTCACTGAACATGATGTTCGTGACCCGCGTGGCGCACTGGCCGCAGTTGAGCAAACGCTTAACAGCAAGAACCCGAACCCGGAGAAGAAGGTCAAGCCGCTGATCACCGCCACCTTGACCGAGCATAGCGGTGCTGCCGGTGAGGTGAAGGTGGTTACCGGTGAAGGTTTCGAGCCAAAGCACCTGATTGCACTGATCGAAAGCCTGAACCATTTTGGCAACGAGAAGTTCGGCGAGTGCCCGGGCTGCGAGAACTGCCAGCCGGAACTTGAAGGCAAAGAACTGAAGCTCGACCCTGCATTCCTTGAAGTGTTGCGCGGTATTGCCGCCAAGCTCAAGGCCACCCAAGCCAATAAGAAGGAAGGTGAATAATGGAAAACAACGAAAAAGCTGTGCAACTTGGGCTCGCCGGTGTTGATCCGGCACCTGAAGCCGAAGTCGCCCCGTTCTTCTTCAAGCTGGTTGCCGATGAAAACGGTGTCACCGATCTGGCGTTCCGCAAGGATGCGGGCAAGTTGTTTGCCACCCTGCTGTTCTCGTTGGACTACGTGAATCAGTCCTTCGAAGAACCGTTCCCGACCGTCGGCGATTTCGTCCGCCACCTCGCTGAAGTCGCCGACAAGGTGGAAGAAGCCCATGCCCAGAAGGAGAACCTGAATGCCGCAATCGACACCAGCACCGCGAGCGCCAATTAAAACTGGCAGTCAGCGGCAGACCGAATACACCGCCCGAATGCGGGCCAAGGGTTATAGCATGCTGCTCGGCCTGTGGGTACCAAACGCGATTAAAGATGAATGTCGCGAATTGGTGAAGGCTCGGGTTGCACAGTATGAAGAAGGTCTTTCATTCTAGTTAGTGCTTGACAAGTCTCGGCCAGTTTGAATCCGCTAGGCTTGCTGTATCAGAAGCAAAACGTAAGTGGTGGGCCGACAAACGAGCAAGTGATGGGTATATTAAAGCGTGCTCCAACATAGCCAAGGGAACGAAGTTGGCCATGCAGGATCAGACTATCCGCAACAAAATTTCAACAGCCATGCGCAAGCCGGCTCAACCATAGAAAGGTAGGAACCCAAAATTAACGGTCATTTTGAAAGCAACGGAATTTACCCACTCTCGGTCACCCCGGCAGAGGGTTACGGTACCGATCCACTCACCCGCACCGGTAAGCAGATTATCTCCCACGTCAATGGTAGGCATGTTCGCGTTGATGATGCTGAAGTTGGCACCTTCACGCTGGTTGATGATCGCAAAGATGCAAGCCGCTTTGACGATATCAATGTTGCGAGTGCCGCTGCACTTGACCTGATCACCAAGGTTCGTGAAGCGCACGCCCTCAAGCAAGCTGCATAAGTATCCCAAGTAATGTGCTGGCCCCATTGGATCGGGGCTGGTAGCAAGCGCAATACAGCGAAGCCCCCGGCGCCAATAAACCGGGGGCACAAATTCCAAACAGGAGAAATACCATGAAGGCAAAGTTCAACATCGACGGTTCCACCACCCAAGTGCAGCATCTGGCACTGGCCCAATTCTTCATCGCACTGGCCGCCGGTGCGGGCGCCGCACCGCAACTTGGCGGTCTGGATGAATTGGTTGGCGGTCTGGATGAATTGGTTGGCGAGGATGAGCCGGAATTCACCACGTCGCTTGGTGCTGAACCCGCCGCCCCGGTGGTAGCCGGTACCGAAGTGGAAGCACCGAAGCGTCGCCGCCGCACCAAGGCTGAACTCGAAGCTGAGGCGCCGAAGACCCAGCCGGAAGAAGTTGAAGCGGCCGAACAGGCTGAAGCGGGAAACGTCCAAGCTGCTGTTACCCAAACTGCGCCCGTGACGGATACGACCGCGGCCCCAGCTGCATCCAGCACTCCTGCTGCGGCATCCCCTTCTGAACCCGCACCGGACAGCTACGAAACCGCAGCCCCGGCTGGCGCCAGCAAGGCTTACACCGAAGCCGAGATTCAAGACCTCGCCGGCCGTGTTGCTCGGGCGGTTGGTCCGGAAGTGGTGAAGGCTGAGATCACGGCCCTCGGCGCGGCTCGCATCGCTGATCTGTCACCGGAACAGCGCAACACCTTGGGCGCAGTGCTGACCACCAAGCTCCCGTAAGCACCATACCCCAGCGTTAGTACTTGACATTAACGCTGGGTTGCTGTATCATTGGTGAATCGAACAGGAGAATACGATGAAAACCATTCCAGTGTTTTACAGCGACGCCCAAGTGCATGATGCTGCCAGCTTTAGCAAGTCACCCTTGAAGCCGGGCCTGTTGGCTCGGCGCATTGCGCTTGACCCAGCATTCCGTATCACCAACCAAGGCATTGCCGCGGTTTCACCCGAGCGCCTACTTCAAGTGCATGATGCTGACCATGTGGGTGGTGTGTTATCTGCAAAAATTCCAGATGGGTTCGGCAATCGTTCGATCAAGTCCATCACCGCGATTCGCCACACGGTTGGTAACTTCTTGGCAGCCGCCAATTGGGCGGTCACCGATGGGGCAAAGCTCGGGGTTGTCTGGTCTCTGACTTCCGGCTTTCACCATGCGGCGCATGACCGTTCCGCTGGCTTCTGTACTTTTGACGCCCTCACCCTGAGCGCTTACGAAATGCAGAAGCACCTTGACCTGAAGACCCTCATCATTGACGAGGATGCCCACTACGGGGGTGGTTGCGCCGACATCATTGAGGTGAAGGGTATGGGTGGGTATTGCCAATACCTTCAAAGCCGGAACACCCACGGCCATTATTCGGGGGTTTCCATCACCCGCTTTGCCACCGAGCTTGGGCTGAAGTTGCGGGAGTTTGAGCCTGACGTTATCTTTTATCAGGCCAGCGCTGACAACTGGATCGGTGATCCGCTTGGTGGTGCCCTGAGCATTGACCAGCTTTACATTCGCGACTTGATTGTGTTCAGCACGGCCCGGCGCCACGGCATCCCGGTGGTGTGCAACTTGGCCGGTGGGTACGCCAAAGACTATGAACACACCTTGGCTATCCACATGAACACGGGTGTGGCGATGAAGAACATCTACCTTGAAATTGAAGTGGATGCTGAGTTGCCACCCTCCGCAATTGAAAGCGAATATGCAACCTTATCGTCGTAAATATTCTGGCTGGGCTGTCGCGCTGGCATGGTTTTTTCTGATTTACTTTGCCCTCTCCTGCTGGGCGGACCTTGCGTCTTTATTTTTCTAGGAGCAACAATGAACAACGGTTTAATGTCTTTCGACGGGCTGCTTGCAGCCGTTCAGGCTGGGGTCATCTATGATCTCACCCCTGAAGGCGTGAAGGCGGAAATCCCTTTCGATCACATCAATGCTGCATCTATTGATGTTCGCTTGGGCGCTGACATCTTGGTTGAGGAGGGCACTAATTGGCAGTGTGGGCGTTGTGTCAGCCTGCGTGACCGCGACCCACTTGGCATGCGCAAAGTGTTCATGGATGAGCAGGGTTACATCTTGGCGCCGGGTGAGTTCATTCTCGCCCACACGGTTGAGCTGTTCAACCTGCCCAACAACATCGCCTGTGAATTCAAGCTGAAGTCCAGCGGCGCCCGCATTGGTCTGAACAACGCTCTCGCAACGTGGTGTGATCCCGGTTGGAACGGTTCTGTGCTGACGCTGGAACTGCAAAACATCAGCCGCTTCCACACCATTCACCTACACCCGGGCGACAAGATCGGCCAGATGCTGTTCTATCACGTTGATGAGGTGCCGGCTGATCGCAGTTACGCGGCGCGCGGGCGCTTCAATGGTGACGCCTCAGTGCAACAGACCAAGGCTAACCCGCTTGGCGGCGAGCAATGAGCGCCACCTTCCTGCACGTCAAGGGTGGGGGGTGGGTCAATGCGGCCCATATCCGCCACATCAGTGAGCAGGATGTGGCCACCGTCCCAACCGCCAACCCAAACAATGACCACTTCTTCCAACTGGAAGAGGACTGGGCTAACCCCGAATACATCATTGAGGTTACGGAGGATCGACCCGTATGACCGAACAACCGATCACGCTGCACGCCAAGCTCAGCCCCTCGTCCAGCGACCGCTGGCTTGAGTGCCCCGCCTCAATCGTGCGCGCCCCTGAAACCGAGGACGAGGGTAGTGAGCACGCCCGTGAGGGTACCGCCGCCCACGCCCTTGGCGAACACTGCCTGCGGCTCACCTGTGACACCCATGGCGCCGAGTTCCCCAAGGACCACGCCAAGTATGATTCACCTGAGATGCGAACCTACATCCAAGGGTATCTGGATTACGTGCGTCGCCACACCGGCGAGGGTGAGTTGTTCATCGAGCAGAAGCTGCAAATCTTCCCGGCCTTCGATGTCTGGGGCACGGCTGACGCGGTGGTTGTCACGGCCGATGGTGTGCTCAAGGTCATTGACCTAAAGTATGGTCGCGGGGTTCTGGTTGAGGCTGATGACAATACCCAACTGCTGCTCTACGGCATTGGGGCGCTCACCCTTGACTGGCTCTCCCGTGTGCCAGTGCATACCGTTGAGGTGCATATCTATCAGCCGCGGCGCAATAACATTGTGTCGGCAACCTACCCAGTTGAAGAGTTGGTGGCATGGGTGCGGGCCAATGAGCACAAGGTCGCCCGGGCTCACGCTGGCACCGATCTGGCCATGCCCGGGGTGCATTGCAAGTGGTGCCCAACCAAGGGGGTGTGCCGGGAGCGGGCTGAGAATAACCTGAAGCTGGCCGCATTTGACTTTGCTTCAGTGATGCCAACCTGCACCGACAAATCGGGCCTCACTGAAGAAGAGTTGGTCAAGATTTTCCTGAACGCCAGCCTGATCAAGAAGTGGGTCGAGGATGTCGAGAAGGAGGTTGCCAAGCGAGCGCATGAGGCGCCGGTAACCGGGCTCAAGTTTGTCGCCGGCCGGGCAATGCGGAAGATCATCGACAAGGTTAAGGCGATTGGGCTCCTGCGCGCTGTCGGTATCGAGCCAATGAGCGAACCGGAAATGCTGGGGATCACGGCCCTCGAAAAGCTGATCAAGGAGAAGGGCCTGAAGACTGACGAGTTACTGGGTGACACCATCGACCGCATCGTTGGTTCCCCGATTCTTGTCAGTGTTGCCGACAAGCGGGCGCCGATCGACAAGAATACCGCAGCAGCTGAAGCGTTCAAAAATGCTTGACCGCAGCGTTAGTAGCTGATACAATGGGGTCTTGGTGGTAGCAATTATCGCTAAGACCCTGGTCTGATTATCGTTCATCCTATCTGGAGTAATACAAATGGCAAAGCCAAATCAAGCAATCACCGAAAAGGTTCGTGTTTCCTACGCCGACCAACTCTATGTCCCGAAGCCCAATGACAAGAACGTCCTGAAGTACGGGTGTGCATTGCTCGTTCCCAAGTCTGACACCGTGACCTACCAGCGCCTACTCGCCGCCGGTGAATACGTCAAGCGCAAGGCCAACCCGGGTAAGGACGAAGCCTTCTATAAGGCTATGCCCCGCACCATCCACGATGGCGACGGCGTTAAGCCGAACTCCGGTGAAGCCTACGGTCCGGAATGCAAGGGTCACTGGGTCATCAACGTCAGCGCCAACGAGCGCCCGGGCATTGTCGATTCAGGTCTGAGCCCGATGGTCGAGAAGATTTTCAGCGGCGATTATATCCGCGCCGATCTGAACGCCTTCTGGTTTGAGACCAGCGGCAACAAGGGTGTCAGCTTCGGCATCAACAACGTGATGTTCCTTGAGCGCGGTGAGCGTATCGACGGGCGTCAGGATGCAGCCAGCGCCTTCTCGGCCTTCGCTGAGTTCTAAGTTTCAAGCAGCACCAATGCAGCAAACCCCGGGGCAACCCGGGTTCTTTTCGTCCATCAACAGGAGATTCACCATGAAGAAATTCACTTTCATCCTCGCCGCTGTTCTGGCGATTGGCCTTGCAGCATGTGGCAAGACTGAACCCCGTGTTCAAACCAGCGACGAACTGCGCGCCGAAGCATTGGCCAACAGTGACAAGAATCGCAAGTTGCAAGACCTCTTGGAGCAGCAACGCTCAACGGCACTGAGCAACGCCACGCTGAATGCCAACTCGTACTTCGCCGCAAACCCACGCTTCGACAACACTTGGTCGAAGATTCCCCACACCGACGATGTGATCACCCCCTCATGCCCTCAAGGTTCAGGTTGGGCGTGGGTAAATATCATGCGCGTCGAGGGTAAGGCTGTTGAGAAGAAGACGATCTGGTGTAGCACCTCCAGCCGCTCCTTGGGTTGCTATATCGAGGCTGACTTCTTGAAGGGTCCGAATGCTGGCCAGCAAGGGCGCTGCGATTCGAACCTGCCCCACCCACTAACCGCCTTTAAGTAAATCATGGCCGCGGTCGGTGTGTTTGCTGGTCGCGGCGATGTGGTCCTAGCTATGGGGATGGCCCTGTGTTTCGGGGTCTTCCTTGGCTATCACATTCGCCGTGGCGTTGAGTGGGTTTCAAACAGGAGAAAGAAATGAATATGTCGCCGATTGATTTTGTCAGGAAGTTCAGCGCAATGGGCTATGAACCCTTCACCGCTGATGAGTTGGTTGCTGCCCAATCGGCCCGCTTGATTGGCTACCATGGTCCAAATGGTGCCTATCAACTTACCGAGCTTGGGGTTAGCCTGCTGGAAACCCGGCCCAGCCCGGCCTTCTGGCAAGCGCTCAGTGGGCCGGCCGCATCATCCCAAGCCGCCAAGGATGTTCAGGTGGGCGGTGACCACTACAAAACCATGGGCGACTATCAACCGTGGCAGGTACTCGCCGAATGGATGACCCCTGAAGAACTGCGCGGCTATATGAAGGGTACCGTCATCGCCTACCTCGCCCGTGAAAAGCAGAAGGGCGGGGATCAGGATATCGGCAAGGCCTTGCACACAATGCGGTTGTTCGAAGAGTTGCGGAAGGATAAGCCGTGCAAGTGAATATCCTGCTCGAAGCTGGCCATGATCTCGCCCTGCGCGGCATGGCGTACAGCTACAAGGACCGCGCCGTTGATCCTGCCGATTGGTGGTCACCCCAGCGTAAGCGCGCCCTCAAGCGCGCCCCCTTGCTGGCCCCACTGGATGCCGGGCACAACAAGTTCCTGCGCCAGATTGCCCTGTGGATCGACATTGAGGCGTGCCGCACCTTCTGGTCTGAGTTCGACACCTATAAGGTGGGTGTGGTGGCCAACTCAGAAAGCACCATGCACACCTTGGCCAAGCGGGCGCCGCGGTTTGACGACTTCGAGCTGGGCACGGATGCCAGCGTGATCAGTGAGTTCTGTCACCTCCACCTGCGGGCCAAGGGTGACATCAATACGCTGAAGCTGAACCTCCCTGAAGGCTTCCTTCAACGCCGCATGGTGACCCTCAACTACGGGGTGCTGCGCAACATCATCGCCCAGCGCCGGGGGCACCGGCTCAAGTGGTGGGGTGTGTTCATCACCGAGATCATGGCCCAAGTTGCGCACCCTGAATATCTGCGAGACCTACTTAATGAGCCTCAGTGATCAACAGTTGCGGGATGCCTACGCGAAGCTGAATGTGTGTGGTGAGATGACCGATCACCACGTAGCCCAAGCCAAGCTATTCATCTCAGCCGTCTTTGACCTGTTGCCAGCATCCGGCTACACCGATGAGACAAATGCGGTGGCGTGGGATAGCTTCGAGCTTTCCGGCGCCAAGGTTGAACCCACATATAAGAGACCAACATGGGGCGAGTAACCTACGAACGCAAGACCAGTGACGCACCGGTGATGGCCCATATTACTGAGCCAAACTGGGCAGCACTGATCGGGCGCCTATGCCAAAAATCCATTCCGAAGAAGCAGATTGCCGAGCGCTGTGACATGACCCGGCAGGTTCTCTATTCGATCATCGCCGGCAACTCGGTACCCTATTGGCGCCAAGGCCAACTGCTGATCGACCTGCACCAGCGGGTTGTGGTTGATGGTTGCGAACTCAAACAACCCAAAGCCGCCCCCGTGCTCACCCTACTACTCGGACAACTCCAATGTCAAAAGAAGTAATCGTTCTGGACAGCGAAATTGTCCCGTCCCACTACCTGTTCGCAGCCAAGCGGCTGAGCGACGGCAAGCGTATGCGCCTTTGGGGTCACAACCCTGACGACATGGAGCGCCTTGGCCTCCTGCTGCGCAACCCGGCCCTTCAGTGGGTCAGTTTCAACGGGATCAAGTTCGACATGCCATTGGCTGTGGCGGCGGCCAGCGGCGCCAGTGTGCGCGAGTTGAAGGGGATGGCCAACGACATCATTATCAACAACAAGCCTGAGTGGATGACTTATCGGGACTATGCTATCGAGCGCATCATCACGGCCGACGGAAACCTGATTGATCACCTTGACTTGATTGAGGTCGCCCCGGGTGTGATGGTCAGCCTGAAGCTATATGGCGCCCGCATGGGTTCGCCTTCGCTGGTTGATATGCCGTTTCACCACGAAGACTGGTTGGAGGATTGGCAGGCCGATATCTTGGCCGACTACTGCGACAACGACCTTGACGAAACCGAGCGCCTCTACAACAGGGTGAAGAAGCAGATCGACTTGCGGGTGCAGGTTAGCGAGCGCTACGGCATTGACCTGTGCAGTAAGTCAGATGCTCAGATGGCTGAGGCAATCATCACCAAGGAACTAGGGATTGGCCGATCAGCCAAGGCCGAAGTACCGAAGACCGTCACCTACAAGGCACCCCCCTTCATCCGGCCGCGCAGCCCCATCCTGCTCGACATCCTTGGCCGGGTGGAGCGGCACCAGTTCAAGATTCACCCGGGCAACGGGTCGGTGATGCTGCCTGACTTCCTATCCGACGAGCCGGTGTTGATCGGCAAGGGGATTTACCAAATGGGCATTGGCGGCCTGCACTCGCAGCATGATCGTTGCGTGTTCTGGGAAGCCACCCCTGACTTCGAAATCGTGGATGCCGATATCGGTTCGCAGTACCCGACCATTATCAGCAATGCGGGGTTGTCGCCGAAGAACTTGGGCGCCGGTTTCCTACCCCTGTACCGCGGCATTATCAAGGAGCGCTTGGCCGCCAAGCACAGCGGTAACAAGGTGGTCGCCGACACGTTCAAGATTGTTCTGAACGGCAGCTATGGCAAGTTCGGTTCCATGTTCTCCAAGCTGTACGCCCCAGACTTGATGATCGCCACCACTTTGACCGGGCAATTCTATTTGCTCACCCTGATTTATGAGCTGGAGCAGATGGGGGTTACGGTGATCTCAGCCAACACCGACGGCGTTACCTTTGGCGGTCACCCTGAGTTGATCAAGAAAGCCAAGGCCTTGATTGAGGTGTATGGCTGGACCACCAACTTCGAATTCGAGTATGCCCATTTCAGGAAGATCGCCTACAAGGATGTGAATAATTACATCGGCGTCACCACGGACGGGAAGATCAAGTGCAAGGGCCTCTATGCTGAATCGGGCCTGCAAAAGAATCCAACCAACGAGGTCTGCACCTTGGCGGCCCAAGCCTATCTGGCCTACGACACGCCGGTGCATGAGTTTGTCCGCGCCCACCTGTCACTGGTCAACCTGCCCAACTTCCTGCAAGCCCGCACGGTGAATGGTGGGGCTATGCAATGCACCGCGGTTGAAAAGCCGGCCGACATGCCCGCCTACCTGACGGCACACGGCTATAAGTTCAACGGCAAGAAGTGGGAAATGGGCGATGACTGGGAAGGTACCGAGTTGATGACCGGGCGCCGCTGCATTGAGGCTGAGGTTCGCGCTGGTGGTGTCAAGCTGGGGCGCGTGGCTCGCTGGTACTACAGCACCAACCCCAAGTATAGCGAGGGTATCCGCACCTGCAAGGCGGGCAGTCTGGTGCCGAAGAGTGAGGGCGGATGCGCCATGATGAAGCTACCCAGCGAACTACCGGGTGACATTGATGTGCAGCGCTATATCAACGAAACAATTTCAAACTTACACAATATGGGGATTCCGTATGTTTCCAAGCAATGAACCGAAGAAGCGCCTCCACATGGCCAACCTTGGCGACAAGGTTCGCTTAACAGGGGATCGCGAGCGCCGCGTCTTTGAGGTGCGCGAGAGCACCTACAAGGGGTATATTGACCTCTACCGCGGCAAGCATCGAGTGATCACAGCCGCCCCCTCACAAGAGGTTGAGTTCGTTACTGCTTGACAAACAATCAGGGTGGGTGATATCATTCACCCTGAGTTGCAAAACAGGAGAAAGAACATGCACATCAAGTTTGGATCGGAACTGCCGAAGCACCTGCGCGACCCGCAGCGCTTTGCCCGCACGGACCCCAACCCCGCGGCACCATTCGTGCAGGATAGCTCACCCTTGCCCTCACCGTGGCTCGCCATTGGACTGGTGGCTGTTGCACTGGTGTCAGGTGTTGTCGCCTACGTTTGGGTGGTGGCATGACCGCCCGTTTCGTCAGTGCTGAACTGCTTTTTCAGTTCCAAAATGCAGCGATCGAACTGGCTCAGAAGTTGGGCGCGGCTGAGGCTCGCATTGTTGAACTTGGAGTATGAATTGGTGGGGGTTAAGCAATACCTCGATGTCTGTCGGGGGAAGATGCACACCTACGAGGATCGTATCTGCACCCACAACGCTTTGCCATGGTACAAGCGCTGGTTTCATCGAGTATGAGCAACCGATTCCACGCCAGCTTTAAGCAGGTTGGCGACGAACTCGAAGGTAAAGTGGTGAGTGCTGGCTCCCCAGCATTTACCCTTGAGTGCCTCGCTGAAATCGTGACCGGTATCGCACAGCAAACCGGGATTTCCCGGGCTGAAATTGTGCGAGACCTTTATTCACTGGTGACGAACAAAGTCACCTAAGATCAATCGGGATCAACCACCCACCCCTTTCAAAGAAAGGAGCGGACATGCTGCGGGAACAGCCGGTTGGCCCCGACCCCTTTACTGCTTCAAGGCGTCATACTTTTCCAGCAGGGCCGTGGCCTTGGCTGTCCCGGACTCGGTGATCACATTCACCTTCTCGATATCGGCATTGCCACGGGCCAGCGCGCGTTGTTTGCGGGCCTTTGAATCCTCCCGATAGAAGCGGTTGAAGTCATCAGCCAAGGCGATTTCTGGATTGGCAGCCTTGAAGTCGCGGGCCTCTTGACGCAAGCCCTCATCCTTGTTCGCTGCGGCGCGCTCCATCAAACCCTTGTAGCGGTTTTCCAGTTGGTTCAGTTCGCCACTCACTTCGAAGGCGCGAGCCCGAACCCCGACGGCACCCTTGGCCTCACCGTAAATGCGGCCAATCAGGGGGATGCGGCTCACCGGCAACTCTTCGCGCGGCACACCCATCACATCCTTAGCGCCGGCAACCGCCACCTGCCCGGCCTTGATTGCTTCACGGGTCAGGCCACCACCAACTTCGCCAACCAGATAATCAACCTGATCACCGGTTGGGCTGATTGCGCCGGGCTGATCCTCGTTGCCACCGCTGATCGTGTTCAGGAACTCAGCGATCTGGCGGCCGGTGGTTGTGCCACCCTCCTTGGTGCGGGAGAAGCCCGGGGTCTTGTCGCGCTGGTTCATGTCTTCGCGTGCGATCTGGCGACCGAACACATTCTCGTTCATGTAGAGCGCCACGGCTGGGTCAGTTAGCGCCGGGCTGATTGCCATCTGCCAGTTACCTTGACCACCAAACGGATTGAAGGCTGACACCTGCCCGAGCGTTGCGTTGCCGACGTGACCCTGTGCCTTCTTGAAGTCGCCGGTGGCTGCCGAGCCCATTGCCTGCGTCATCTCACGGCCAAAGTTGATCAGGGTGTTGAAGCCATGCGGCATGGGGATTGCCAGATAATCCTTGTCGCCAAGCGGGATGATGAAGGAGCGATCCTTAACCGACTGTGGTGGCTCCTCATCATCGAAGCCCGCGGCAAACAAGAGCGCCGCCTGCAAGCTGCCGAGGCTGGCCAACGAACCCATCACCTTCTTACCAAACGGGGTCAGCGTGGTCTTCTGGTCGGCCATCACCTTTCCATCCTTGGTCACGGTGTAGGTCTTCTTTTCAAACAGCGCCTCAGCCATGCGGGCTGAACCCTGTACCGCAGCATTGAAGAAGGGGAACAGTTGGTTCAAGGCGGTTGAAGCGTTGCCGCGACGGTTGAAGTTGGTGGAGATGTTCTTCGAAATCCCGGCCGCCAAGGTCATTGCATCGGCTTCGCTGTGGCCCTGCTCCATGTACTTTTCAGTTGCCTTCTTGAACACAATGGTGCGGGTGGCTGCCTCAGATGCTGAGTTCCAACGGGCAATGCGTGCGGCGATTTGCTTGGAAGCCCATGCGCCGGCAGCGTTACCTGAAGTCTCACCTTCACCGAACCGGTAAAAGCTGTCACCGATTTTCAGCAACCCACCCTGCGCACGGGTCAGCCAATCAGCCGCCTCATTGGCTGGCAGGAATTGGGACTCAACATCGGAACCATACAGGCGACGCAGCATTGTGCGGGCTGTGTCGGGTTCAGCAATATGCTCCATCACCCCGGTCATGCCACCGGAACGCTGCGCCTGATCCATCCACCAACCCCATGACCCTTGCGGTGCTTCGGGGGCGGCGCCGGTATTACTGTGCAACGCTGCGAACTCTTCGTTCAGGCGATTGTTGATCCCCATGTAGGCGCCGGGGAACTGGGTGGCGATCTGGCGGCTATCGGACCAAGACCAGCCGGGAACCCCACCATCCTTGGCGTTGATCATGGCGGCCTGAATGTCGCGCGCGGAGTTGAACGGCATGAACATCGGGTTGTAGCCGGTTGCCATTGCCACGGTCCAGCGGGAGAACATGCGGAACGGCGTGAGCAACTTCTGCATTACCTTGGCGCCGTTGCCGCCACCCACTGTGGCCTTACCCTTGAGAGCGTTCATAATGGCCATACCATCAACCGAACCCTCATCGAATTTGATGATGTGATTCTCACCTTCAACCGGGATCACCATGACGTTCTGATCGTTCAGCGCGTTTGGTACATCCTGAATGAAGACTCGCTCGCCAGTACCAATCAGGCGGGATTCAATGCCGCTGGTGGTGACATCAACCCCCGGGTTTTGCTGAACCCAGATTGCTTGTTGGGTGTCGGCAAAGAGGCGGGCCTGTTCGCGATTGTAAAACTCCGGTGACATAGAACCATCGGCCGTCAAGGTTTGATAGATGTTGGTGTTCTTGATGACGCGGGTTTGCGGCACCACATCCACTGCCCACATCGGCTTTAACTCAGTGCCGCGGGTGAGGTAGTTGGGCACAAAACCCTTGGCAAACTCCAGCATTGTGCGAGCGACAACCGCATTCTCACCGCGGCTCACAATGCGGGAGCCAAGGATCAAAGTGCTGGCCAGCGGGTCGATAATCTCAGCCGACGAACCCATTGCGCGCTGGGTGATCCCTGTGCGCAACGAGAAGCCTTGCGCGCCGCGCGCCGTACCGATGCCAAGGTTCTCATCAAGATCAAGTTCGCGATGGAACGGGGTGTAGTTCGGGAAGCCGGTTTCAGGATTGCGCCACGCTTCAATCAGGCCAGCCTGCTCCAACCCCTGTGCAACCGCATAATCTTGGAGGTCATGGATCATCTTGCGATACACCTTCTCAGCTTCGAGCAGGGCGGGGGCTTGTGGGCTGCGCTCAAGGCGGGCCAACTCGATAGCGGCTTCCTTGTCGGTAATGCCTGAACCCGGGAACTCGGCGTTGTAGCCGCTCACCCGCTCACCGGCCGCGTTAAACTTGGCAGGATTGATCTCGGCCATACGGCGATTGTATTCAGGCACATGCCGCATTTTGAGCAAGGAGTTGATATCGCGATGGGCATCCTCACCCTTGTTCGGCCCCGTGTAGGCGGCTTGCATGATGTTCTCCATCGCGGCAAGTGGCTCCATGACCAAGCGCTTTTGCGCACTTGACATCTTGGAACCCAAGCGGTCCAACGCCCCCATCGTGTCCATCTTGATCTGCTCAGCCGTTACGCCTGCGATCTGCTGGATGCGGCGCAGCGTCACATGTTTGTCTTGCAGGGCTGAGCGAACCATCTCCATCACCCGTTCAAGCGGGCCGCGGGCGCCGATGTTCAGGATGTTCAGTTCGTTCTGCGGGGCAGCAGATGCAGCCACCGGCGCCACCGTGCGGTTGGCTTCCTGTGCGATGGAAAACTTCATGTTCCCCTTGCTCGCCTTGTTGAAGCGCGGCAGATCGTCGCGATACAGGCGCTCACCTTGGCGAACCTCCAACTCAGCCCGCACATTGGCCGTGTCGAACTCGGTACCCTTGATGCTGGCCAACCACTCACGCCCCAGCATTGAGCCGCCCGGCAACTTTGACTTGGCCAGATTGGCGGCGTAGGTGTCACCTTCAAACTGGGCAACCAGATTGGTGCCACCTTGGCCAGCGCTAACTGGGATGCTGTGCTTGCCAATCACCACAGCTACGCCTTGGTTGTTCGCGATTTGCGGGGCATAGTAACCATCGAACCCGGCGGCAATCACGGCGCGTTCCATGGCACTCACGTTCTCGCCGGCCGCCGCACGGATACCCAGCTTGTCGGCCTTGATGTCATACATATTGTTCAGCTTGACGTTGTGCGCCACACCCCCAACAGCCGACTCAGGCGTGACACCGGACCCCTCATTTACATAAAAGTGGGTGCGGTCACGGATGTCTGCGTTTTCCGGGAGAGCTAGGCGACCCGCCTCTTCACCCTTTGCACCTCGTCCATAAGCCGACGTGTCGAGGGTTGTTCGCTCGGTGTTGCTGAAGTGGGTTGCGTCGATTGAAACGGCGCCTTCCCGGGCTGTGCCGTATTCAGCTTGAGCAGGTACTCGGGCATTTTCGCCTCGAAGGTTTGCGGGCTCATTGGTGTTTTCCTCGTAGTCGATATCGGCCGCGGCGTTGCGGAACTGGTTCAGGGTGCGCAGCTCAGCATTGATCTCGGCGCGGCGCTCGGGGGTGGCGCCCTTATGCTCTTCCATCAGGGCTGCGATTTCACCGTCGAAGTCGCGGCGGCTTTCGCGCATTGAGCCTTGGGTCGTGGCGCTCTTCTTCAAGCCGGCAATCGCCATGCGGGCGAAGTCTTGGGGCTGGATGTTCTGGATAGCCCAGACACGCAGCGCTTCCGGCAAACTCTTATTCTGAATAATAGCGGTACGAATCGCCGACATCAGATTGCGCGCCCAAGCGACGATCGGGTTGGTGCTTTCCGGGTTCTTTACATACTGCTCAACCGCGTAGCCTGCAACCTCTTCCGTGACATTCTCGGCCGGGGTGTTGGCCGGAACAGCGGCGCGTGCATCCTTCACCCACTGAGCCTGCCCGCCAGCTTGCAGCAGGGTATCAAGGCGGCCCATCAGGCGCGTGTAGGTGTCCTCGCCTACCAAGCCCTTCAGTGTGGCGTGCAGGGCCTCATGCTGAAGCACAGCGGCGGCGGTCTTGCCACTCAGGTTTCCCACTACCAGAACGATGGAGCCGTCATCCAGCGTGGCACCCTGTACTGCGCCCGACACCGAACTCAGCGGCACACCGCCAAGATCAGCCAGTTCGGCCGGGGTTTCCACGAAGCGAACCAAGCCGGTGTCAAGCAAAACCTGAGCCACCTTGTCACCAACCACGTCACGCAAGTGCTGGGTGGCCTCAGTTGTGGTGATTCCGATTGCCGGGGTATCTTCGTTTTCCGAAAAGAACCACCCACCCATGGCGCGGCCGGTGCTTCGGGCGACAGCGCCCATCCATGCGGGAATCTCTGCGCCCGGCTTGTTCTCAATAAAGTTCAGGATGGTGTTGTTCAGGATGCCCAGCTTGGCCGTATCGACACCGATACCACCAGTAGCGAGGGACTCCTGTGCAAACGTGGTGTAACCCGTGGCCGGGTTGATCTCACCAATCTTGTCCTTCAGCATTCTGTCGGTGACAACTGTGCCACGCGGGAAACCGAACGGGGCGCGAACACCGGTGCGCAGATTATCAATTGGCTTCGGGTCGGTGACAGCTACGATTTCACCTTGGCGGTTGAACTCCAGATTCTCCAACCACTCACCACCGGTGGCAGTGTTCGCCCGGGTCTCGCTGATTGAGTGGGCCGCACGAAGCGCGTTGAGGCCAACCTTCTCGACAGGGGTCAGGCTGCGCCACACATCCGGCGGCACACCTTGAGGGCCTTGGTTTCCACCAGAAGTGAGTGGGTTGATTGTACCCGGGGCGAACAGGGTGTCAGCCGACATTGATTGCAACTGGCGGCGAAGCGGATTAACCGTACTCAGGGTGGCGTCTGACGGGAACGGAATGCCGCGTAAGGCAGCAACCTCGGCAGCAATGCGGTATGCCAAGTCAGCGGAACCCGGGGCAGATCGCAGGGATGAGGCGTGGATCGTGGAGTCAGCGCTGAAATACGCGGTGGCACCCGTTGGCCGAACTGCATAGGGGTTCTCATTGTGGTCAGCCCGGCCGAGCCCGTGCAGTTGCATGCTGAAACCAGCGGATCGCCCTTCGTATTGCGGGGTCAGGCTGATGATCGGATCGACCCATGTTGCCATGTTGGCGCCGTTGGTGGCTGCCCACTTCTCAGCCATCGTGCGGAGTTTGGCGTTGTAGCGATTTTTGATCTGGGTCAAAGCCGCTTGGGGGAGGGCTCGACCAGTTGCCACCGCAGAACGCATCGGGGCTTTCAGGTCGCTGGTGTCAATCTTGGGTAGGGTGCGCTGGCCGGCATTTCGGGAAGCCATCACATTGCGCCAGAACTTACCCAGCTTTTGCAGCACACCCGCACTCTTTGCAGCTTGGGCGCGTGACTTAAAGTTGCGCTGAACAGAGCGCACCCCAGCGCGGGTGCCGCGGGCGGTCGGGGTATTTGCGGTACCCTCAGCATCGCGTTCAGTGCGTAGGTTGGCAGCTTGGGCGCGATAACCACGACGCTGAACCGGGGTCATGGTGATGTCGCCGGCCATGCGTTCCAACTCGGCGATCTTGGCGTCACGATCAACCACTTCATCCGGTGCGTTCTTGGCTTCACGCAGCATTGCTTCAAGCTGGTTGTCGGCTGGGGTCGAAGCGCTTTCGGTTTTACCAATCGAGCGTAGGCCAAGAATGTCACGCACCCGATTCAACTGACCGGCGTAACGCAAACCACCAACAGTTGCGCCTTCTTCAGATTGCAGCCAGTTCAGAACCGCGGCACTGTCCTCAGCAAATATTGCACTGTCCTCAGCCTCACCCGGTGTGAAACGAGAAACACTCATCATGGCCTCAACCACCTCATCGGGGGCGTTATCCACAACCAGATCATTCAACCGATCGGAAAGCTCAACGGTACCTGTGCGGGTGAGCAGGCGCTCGGCGTTTAACTCATTGACCATCCCCTGATCAATACCCATCACCGGTTCTTCAATTTCGGTGGCGGTGATCTCTTCCACTTCGGGGGTCAAATCCCAACCACGAACCACACCGAGCGCGCGCATAATGGGGTGCTGTTGTGCCAAGGTTGGGTTGTTCAGATTGTTCTGAGCTTGCTGCTCGGTGACATTTTGCAGGAGTTGGCGCAGTGAAGCGGGTGTGCGTTCGACCGCTTGGGCCAGTGTCTGAACTTCAGCTTCCAGATCAGCGCGAGCAGCGCGGGCCTCCGGAGAAACCGGCACACCGCGTTGTTCCAGTAAGGCTTCAGCCATCTGGGTGCGGGCGGGGTCAGCGCCAATCTCAGCGTGTTGGTGGCGCAAATCAGCGGTGCTGGTCTCCACCATGTTGCGTGCGACCTCGGGCAGCATGCCAGCCTCAGCCAAGGCTTGTTTGGCAGCGGCAACGCGGGGGGCTGTAACTGCCTCAACCTCAGCGCCCAATGCGGCGGTGTCAATCACCGGTAGCGGGGTGGCGGCTTCGGCAAGTTGGGCCTGAGCAACCTCAATAGGGGTGTCGCGGGTCAGACCAATCTGATCACTGACTTTAGGGGTGGTAACCTCTTCAATTGGGAAGGCTTCCTGATTTACGGTACCACTGGCAAGCGGGGTGGTGTTGGCAAGCGGGACGCTGGCTCGGGCAACCTCTTCTTGCAATGCAGCATTGACCACATCAGGGATCACCTGCACCATGCCGGCCCGGGTGTTTGCCACAGCCTGCGCATCAACTGTCAGGGTACTGTGGGCTTGTTGGCCATCAGCAAAGGCCTGAACAACCTCATCAACGGTGGTTGCCTCTTCGATTGCGCGCTTGGTCTCGATCGAAACAGAGTCAGCGGCGGCGCGAGCCCCCTCCATGCCGGCATTATCAACCACCACCTCAGCCTTGGCCGTGTCGAGGTTATCCTGTGCGGCGCGAAGCTCGGGGTTGCGAGCGGCAACCACTGCGGCTTGGGCCACATCAATCGCTGGTTTTAGGGCGGCACGCTGATCAGGGGTGGCTTCAACGTAATCACGCTGAGCACGGAGTAGGGAAACTTCAGCTTGCGCTACCGGGTTGGTTGGGTCTTTTTCTAGAACCTTTTCAGCCATTTCCAGTTGGGCCTGTTGGGAACCCTCACCGACAACCGGGTGCATGCCGCCACCCATGACACCACCCAAGGCGGCACCGACAAAGCCTTGCTTGGCAGCGGCTTCAAGGTCCAACTTCTCCCCACGCCCACCCTGTTCGATCAGGGCCTGCCCACCTTCTTGCACGAACTCCTGTGCCGCCTCTTGGCCGACACTTACAGCACCGCGGCCAACTGCACCGACGACACCCGCTTTGGCCAAGCCGGGCAACAGGCTTGGTACGGTGGATTCAACAGCCTCAGCCATACCTTTGCGCGTGGCGCTGGCAAGCACGTTGCTTGGAGTCAAACCGCCGGTGACGGTACCAAGGGCCAGCGCTTGCAATGCGGCGCCGGCAGACGCTGTCTTGTCATAAACGTCGGTAGCCATAAAGGTACCTTCGCCAACACCGCTGGCGAGCGCCGTGCCGAAGCGGGTTGTCGCACCCACACCGCGGGCCAGAATGCCACCGACACCGCCGCCAGCACCCATCGCTGGCAGGGATTCGACAATCATGTTGGCCATCAGGCTCGGGGTGGTCAGGGCGTAGCTTGCCGCATCTGTCAGGCCGCCGCGCTTCAGTTTATCGGCGAGCATCGCCTTCTCAGCCTTGGCTGCATCCGACATACTATCAGCCGAAATCTGTGAGGACCGGTCGAAGTAGTCATAAACGTCATTGCGATTACCAATCGCCGTCGAGATAACACCCTTGGCGAGACCCGCACCACCACCAGCAAGCGAGAAGAAGGCATCGCTTGCAACATCACCAATGCTCCGCTTTGTCGGCTTCTTGGGTTCAGCTTCCGGTTCAGGGAGGCTGTTCAGATAAGCATCAAGGTCGGAGATTTTGGTGATCGGCATGGTTATTCTCGGCATTTAGGTTGCCGAGAATAATACCACCAAACCGATTTTGTGCTACAGGTGCTCGTCGGTAAAGAACGGTGGCAGCTTGTTCAATATCCCCTTACCCCAACCGTAAATACCACCACCGGTATCCGGGCTTCCCCCAACAGCGGATACCGGTGGTACCGTGGTTTTCTTTGCCTGCTCGCGAGCCGCTTTCTGTTGAGCTTCCTCAGCTTTGCGGGCGGTGTAGGTGTCCAAGTTGGTTGCCATTTCAAACTGGTCACCGGCTGGGAGGTTGGCAGTCCTCGGGTCTCGGCGAAGTTTATTGAAATTCTGTGCAGCATCATACACATAGGCTGTGACAGATTTTTCAGAATCACCTGCATTCAACCGCTTAGACACCTCACCCATCATCGCAATGGCCGCGGTCGGGTCGGCCGGGGTAATGACCTTGTTCTTATCTTCAGGATCGGTAATCGCGGGGATGAGGAAGTTCTTCCCAACCATTGATTCAATGCGCTTGTTGGCGATATCGCTTGCACTGTCTGCCGCACCCTGCCGACGAGCCCGGGCTGACTCAGCAACACCCGCCATATGAACCTTCCGATTTTCAGCGTCAGAGAGGTTCTTCTCCCGCTTGTCGATGTTGTCGGTGATCTTGTCATAAACCCCAATATCACCCTTCTCAAGCGCTGAGCTTGCGATGTGGCGTAGCCCCTCAATCTTGTTCGGGTCCAAGCCTTTTTCGCGAGCGTCCGTGTAGTAGGCCCCCATGCGGGCGGTTACCTTTTCCTGCTCCTTGGTTGCGCGCGCCTCCTTCAATGCGTCACGGCTGACTTCGCGCGCACCGATGAGTTCATCGGCATGGGTTTGGAGTTGGGTGGCGACATCAAGCTGACGCTGCATAGCAGCATCGGCTTCACGGGTTTTGCGTTCCTCGGCAATCATGCCATCGAAGATTTCGCCAGCAGAGTGTGCCGCACCCATAGCGGCCCCGGCCAGCGCCCGGCTGAGAGAGAATCCCATTTTACATACCCTCGCGTGTGGCCTTTTCAGCCTCGAAGCCTTGTTGGAAAGCCTCGTCTTCAGTGGGTTCGGTTTCCGGCTTGGCATCGGGCATAGCGGCAACCTGCTTACCCTGTTCGGTTTCATCGAAGCCCAGCTTTTTACCCATGTCATCCACCACATCATCCAACTTGGACGGGTCGATGTTGTAGCCAATGAGGACGGCGCGGAGCAGGAGTTCAAGGCCGTCACCAAGGTCTTTCTCGGTGAATTCAATACCCACTTCGAACAGATAGTCGGCCGCCTCAAACATCAGGGCGACACCTACCGGCACCAAAACTTCTTTGGGGATTGTGCCGTTACCTTGGTTGTCCATCATGACCAACAGATTGGCGATACCCTCACCCAGCTTATTGGCGATTGGGATTTCCTCGTCCATGATGATCTGCTGCATCATTTGAGAGTTGTCAGCCGAATACATCATCTTCATGCCGGCGGTCAGCACGCGGTCGTAAGCGTCACCAAGCTTGCCGTCAAGCATATTCCGCATCTGCTCCAACTCGTCCATGTGGGCCTGAACAATCGGGCTCAGGATGTCGGGGTTCGGCGCGGGCAACTGGCCCTGCGCACCTTGTTGGGGTGTTTCTGGTTGGGCGCTTGCGACGGCCGGGGTTTGTGCTTGATCCATCTTGTGCTCCTGAATTATGCAGCGCGGTTAATGACACCGGCGGTCGGCTGGGAATAGGTGGCTTGGCGAACAACCTGCTGGGCGTTGGCCATTTGCGCGCTGTTGCCAAACTGCGCGCCCGGGGCCTGCTGCACACCGCCACCACCGAATGTCGGGATGATGCCGATAGCCGCGCCGGCAGCCTTTGCCGCTGCCAATTTCTTGTCAAGCTCGGGGTCGTTTGCGCTCAGCATTACGGATTTCTTGTTCTGGTTGGCCAGTTGGAACTGGGCCTGTGCGTTCTGGGTGCCAAGCAAGGTGGCTTGGGCGTCATAGACCTTGGCCCGATTCAGCGCCTCAGCCATCTGTGCGTCACTGGCGTCACCACCCATGCCGTATTTGACACCCATTTCCAGAGCGTTGGCGCCGGTCTTCAACAGTTCCTTGTTGTCACCGAGAAACTTGTTGGTATCCTTTAGCAGACTATCGCCACCACCCTTGGTCAGTTCTTTGTTGATCACGCCGGCATTCGGGTCATTGGCGCTGAACTTCAGACCATCACCCGGAGCGGGGGGTACCGTGACAGGTTGTACAGCGGTACCCTCAAGCGGCACGCCGGTTGGACCGGCGGCACCGAGTTGGGTGCTTTGATCAACCGCGGTTTGGGTGGAGTCGAGCGTCAGCGTACCATTGGGGTTCGCTGCTTCGGGCAACTTGATCGTGGGGTCAGGTGTGGGTGCGGCCGATGCTGCTGGTGGGCCGTTGCTGATATTGTCCGGATTGATCGTACCAGCAGCATCAGCCGGTGCATCGACAGCAATCTCGCCGGCACCCTTTGCCGCATTGGCACCCTGATTACTGTACAGCAAACCACCACTCACGCTTTTGGCAGAATCCATGAAACTGCTAGACATGCTGGCAAGGGCGTCGGAACCTTTACCAAGAGACTGACCAACGGCCCCACTGGCGCCCCCAGTAACACCAATCGCAAGGCCCCCGAGGCCGCCAGCCAGCGACATGATGCCGCCAATCTTGGATAGCTTTTTGTTACCGGTAACAGCCCCCACGCCTGAGAGCACACCTCCAGCCATCATTACACCACCGGCAATCTGGGAGGCTAAGGACATCCCTGCGGCCATCAGGGGCATGGCCGCACCCATCGTAACCACTGAGGCGACTATACCGATGACCATGCCAAGGCCCTTACTTTTGAGGTATTCCCCATAGGGGGCGCCGGCCAGTGGGTCACCGATGGGCATGTCGTGCATGCGGCGCTGAAGGTCGGCACCATACCGGGCCAGCTCGAAAGTGTTAGTGCTCTGCATGGTGGGGCCTCGCATACTTGATCTCGTTTAAAATATAGGTGTGAATTTCGCTGCCGATTGTAACGCCAAGGGGTTGAAAACCCAAGCGCTCGATAAAGCGGGCGTCTTCACCATCGCCAACCTTGGTCACAAGGAAAATCTCCTTGTCCAAAATCGGCTGGAGGAAATCCATAATGCGGCGCAGCGTGACATGGCCTTTGCGGCGGAACTTGCGAAACACGGCAAAATGCACCTCTTTGTTTCGCTTGAGCAGGGTGGCCATGTGACCATCCTTTTCGTCAATGTAGGGTATCAACTCCCAATCGACCAGCGCCGACATCGCTTCTTCATAACTCAAGTTTTCGTCTTCAACCAGATGCTCAAGCCACGGACCACGCACCCCCACGTAACGCGGGGCGCGGGCTTGGTAGGTTTGAACGTCAGCTGGTATGCGCATTATGGTTTCGGTGTCGTTATGGTGCTAAAATCAACAAGACCGGTGATGCCGTTAAGGTTTTGAATCATCGTCATCCCTGATTTTAACCATGCTAACTGGGTGTTTATCGCACCCTGCTTGTCGGCAATGTCTTTGTTATTCTGCACGTCGGTGATATTCTTCATCGTCTGTTCATAGAGCCCACCAGCACTCGAATTCACCTGCATGAGTTGCTTATAGTTGGACTCAATGTTAGCCAGTTGTTCGCGGCTGTTAATGTCCATCGCCTTCACCATGCCCTCGTTCTTTTGGCTGGCGTTGAACTGGTTCTGGGCATTACCTTGCTGCTGGTTCAACTGGGCGGCTTGCTGCTTATTGGCGGCATTCACCTCATTGACGCGGTTCTGTGCCGCCTGATTGGCCAAGTTCGTCTGCTGCTGGTTGCTGGCATTAAACTGCTGGTTTTGCTGCCCCTGCTGCGCGGCGAACTGGCTCTCACCAATGTTGGCCTGCATGTTGCTCAGGGCGGTTTGTTGCTGGTTGGCCGCGTTTGTCTGGGCGGCCTGATTCAGCGAACTCTGATTGGCTAAGTTCGTCTGCTGCTGGTTGCTGGCGTTGAACTGGTTCTCGGCAATGTTGGCTTGCAGGTTGGCCAAGCTGGTTTGCTGCTTGTTGGCGGCGTTGAATTGTGATGCTTGGTTCGTTGCGTTCTGGTTGGCCAAGTTGGTCTGCTGCGTGTTGGCCGCATTGAACTGATTCTCAGCAACATTGGTTGCCATGTTGGTCAAGTTGGTCTGCTGCTGATTACTGGCGTTGAACTGTGACGCTTGGTTCGTTGCGTTCTGGTTGGCCAAGTTGGTCTGCTGCTGATTACTGGCGTTGAACTGTGCCATCTGATTTTTAGCCCCCGCATTGAACTGACCGGCGGAGTTCTGTGCGGCAGCGTTGGTGCCGATAGCTTGGTTGCGGGTGGTGGCGTTGAACTGTGACATGTTGTTCAGGCTGTTCGCATCGGCCTGCGCCAACGGGGATGCGTTGGCAATCATGGCATTTTGCGCGGCCTGAATGCCCATACTTGAATTGAGTAACCCGCGCGAAGCGGCTTGTTGATTACCGGTCGTGGCGGATTGCTGCATCAGCGCCCCACCCTTGTTCAGAATCCCGGATAATTGCTGGGCTGATGTGGTTGTCTGCCCCCGCTCAAGCGCGGCGAGGTCAATGTTGGTGGCACCCCACTGTGAGGCTATTCCCGCATTGGCGGCACTCGATTGCGCACCTGTACCCATGCCCGCGGCAGTTGCATCGGCGACATTGGCTGCGGTGGCCGTGGTTGATTTAGCACCGGCACCCATGCCCGCGGCAGTTGCATCGGCGACATTGGTGGCATTAGCAGCATTGGCTAGAGCACCGGTACCCATGGATGCGGCTTTTGCATCAGCAATGTTGGTGGCCGCCACCCCTGTGGATGCGGCGGCGGAGGCAGTTTTCGCAGCTGCAATTTGAGCCGGCGTCATGTTAAGCGTTGCCGCTGTGTTCATAACTGGTGTGGTGATAGCCATTTACTACTCCTTGATATTGTTGCGATTGTACGCCCCGGCACTCACCGAGCGCAACCCATCACCACCCGGCGAACCATGCCGCGCCCAAACAGACTAGGGTTGGTACAACCCAATCAAGCCAACTATCTAATTTAGTCCATACCTTCGGGTCAAAGCCACCCCACCATGGTAGGTTGATACGCTTGCCATGCCCAAACAAATCAATCCACCGGTATTCGGCTTGGGTGTGTTCCCTGCCGATGAAGAAGAAGGCACCCGCCAGCGCACCGGCCAGCGGGTTTGGGTTACCCATGAGGGTGGTCACAATGTAAATGATCACCAGAATACCCAGCGCCTCTGCGGCATGTTCCAGTGGGGTCAGATTCACAGTGCGGCCCCGGCAATGAAGAGATTATCCAGTGCTGTATCAGATAGCCCCAATGCACCTTGTAGGGCAACCAATGTAGGCCAGCTACGATTCACTTCTGCCGCATATTCCCATTCGATCTGTGTAACTTGATCGGCACTAGCCACCACAGCATTTACCGTATCCAGCAATCCTGCAGCTAGGAGTACCAGCTTGGCTTGGCGCATAGTAATGACTTGAGGGACTATGGTTGCAGTGATTGGCGGAACATGTGTGAAGACATAACAATCAGCTTCACGATCCGGGAAGTCAGTGAGGTAGGATTCACTGTCGAAGTAGTCTTGGGCAAAACCAGATTCTGAGGCTACTGTGATCTTCTTTTCACGGGTGTTGAAGGTAACTGACATTTAGATCACCAAATATGTAAAGGAGTAGGAATACGTGTTAGGTATAAGACTGGTTGCCATAAAATTAAGTGTCACCCTGTTGTTGGTTGCATCTGCAAGAATACCGCCGCCCTCGCTAACGCCAGAGTGACAATAGAAGGTGCCACCAGCCTCAACCTGTGTTGCAAAATTAGACGCAATGGGCAGTGACATACCTAAGATAGTATTACCCGCTGCGGTTGGGTCAATCAACAAAAAGCCACTGACAGTTACCACATTACCAACGCGCATATATTGAGATACTTGCGCTGTACTGAGTGCCACGTTAGTCGTGTTAGTCAGCGTCGGCGTATAAGTCCCGGAGAATACATTGCCATCAGAAGCTGCTGGGGCTGTGACTGCGGTTTTTGAGATAGCCAAGCTACCATTAATGGTAACTAGTCCAGCGCTATCAATCTGCATTCTCTCAGCAGGCACATTAGAGCCGCTTGGCGTAGTAGAGAAGCTAAGTCGGGCCGGCACTGAGCCTGCGCTTGGAATACCATCTACTTTAGCCTCAATACAGGCTGCCCTAATCCACCCAGTCCCAACTGCTACAGCCTGTCCATCTGAGCCTATGAAATTGATTCTACCTAATACATCGTCGTCCACAACAATGGCCTGAGCACCTACTGCTCCTCGTGACCTAGCAAGTGCTACTGTAGGGCCTACTGTACCGGTAGGGCTATTAAAGCTAGCTATAGGGAGACTAGCCTCTGTCCCGGATCCTTGTATCTCTAGTTTGTGGGCGCTGCCGAGGGTGGTGCTGGATATGGGATAGGGGGTAGATGCGGCTGCGCCTATCACTACTTTACCGTTTGCATCAATTATGAAAGGAGTAGTGTCACTAGCTACATCCTCAACAACAAAAGCATTACCAGCACCCGTCTGTGTAACTGTAAGTGCAGCACTGGCGCTATTAGCGGTAATGGACCCACCCGTCACGGGTAAACGGGTGGTGTCGGTCGGATGAACGTGGTCTTGACGAGACACGCGCGCGGAGACCCCCTGTGCAGCCACACCGTTGATCAGTGGGTTGGTGTCGGAGTACGGGCGATCGGCCGCGATCTCAGCATTGACAAATGCTGTGGTGGCGATAGATGTGTCGTTGTCACCCGGGGTTGGTGTTGGGGCCGTCGGGTTGCCGGTGAATGCTGGGGAGGCGATGGGGGCCCGGCTGGTATCAGTCGGATGAACGTGGTCGTCGCGTGAGCCCAACCCACCAACACCGGAGGCCGCGACACCATTCATCAGGGGGTTTGCGTTCGACGGAGCGAAGGTACCAATGGCAGCCACCGTTTCCGTGACGAAATAGGTGGTGGCAATCCGTGCCGAGTTGTCACCCGTTGCTGGAGTTGGGGCTGTCGGGGCGCCGGTGAGTACCGCATTGTTGGCATCGGCCTTGAGGTCAATCCCAAGCGCCGTCTGAGCGCCACCCAGATCACTTGCACCCGTACCACCGTGCTCGATATCAACCACACCAGTGATGATCCCGGTGGTTATGCCGGTAAGCAGTGAGCCGTCGAGCGCCGGCAACTGGTTGTTGGTGTCCAGAAGGAGAACTTCACCAGCACCGGTGCCAGCGTTCTTCGTGGCGCCAGTGCCAAACCCCGGGAAGGTGTTACTAGCCCAAGCGATCGTTTTGTTGGTGATGGTCTGCGCACCTGCGAGCGTTACGAAGTCAGCAAGTATAATGCCCGAATTTACCAGCCCGGTGCCGGTGCCGTTAATGGCAACGATTTCATTGGCGTGACCGGCCATGACGGGAAGTTTGTCAAAGGCAGCCCCCACGCTGGTGAATTCACTACGAATCACCGCCGAAGAACCGGGGGCGTTCGATGCAGGTACGGAGCCGGGTTGGAAATATTCGTTTGACATTAGTTTTCTCGCTCAGAATTTGCGGAAGTGTATCACCGATTGCCGCGACGTGGTGTGTAGTGAAAAATGGCACTGGGGATTGTGAATTCAGAGACATAATCGGAATCAAGAACGACCATCATCTGCATGTTTTCCCCGGTCCCGGACAGTTCGACCGACACCGTATCATTGGATCGACCATCCCAGAAGAAGGTGTCCCAGATGAACTCATCCCAGAAGGCGAGGCTGGCAAACTGAATGGAACCCCCCTCGAAGCTGTGGGGCAGGATTCGCTCACTGGCCCATTCGAACGAGTAGCCAACCTGCAACTCAACGTAGCTGCTACCCTGAAGCTCAAGCACGCAGCGGCGATAGCGCTTGCGCATGCGGGGGCTCTTGGACGAGTTGATGTTGGTGTTCATGTAGGCATTGATCGGGGCGCCGTCGAAGCTGGTACCCACGTCGTTTCGCATCACATAACCATCATCTGTTCCGAACAGGGCGCAAGTCTCACCGGTTGAGAACTCAGCATCGCTATAGGTTGTCGGGATGTCGGGGTAAAGCACAACACCGTGACCCATCACACCTTCAGGGCTAACGGTCACATAGAGACCGTAGCCTGTTGAAAAATAGACCCGGTATTGGCCGTTCTCCCGACTCAAACCGGAACACACCGCAAGACCCCGCTGACTGATGATGAAGGGGCGAATATTGTAGGTGAGGGTGGCAGCTTCAAAGTTACCGTACTTTAGGGTTTGCGACATCATCGTGACGCCGCGATCGTCCAAGCCAAAGGCGTCAAACAGGTTTTGGGTTGTACCCTCCCAAGCACCGATGCCGACGTTGAAATTGACGAAGTTCCAATCGGAAGACGAGGTGCCGTAAAGCACCCACGTTGAGTTGCGGGCGAACACCATGAGGGCTTGGGTACCCTGATTACCCGGCTGGATAAGCAGGCCGGTAATGGCCCCACCTGTTCCAATTTCACCAGCCCCGTTGATCACCTCGAAGTTGTAGGGATTACCCAGTGCCGAGTGGATGATGGAACTGCCGAACACCAGCATCAGGTGATTCGCATGGACCTGTGCAATGGAGGGTTTGGATGTCGCGCCCGCAACGGTAAGCGGAACATAAACCGAACCATCAAATTCGAAAGCATCATTCACACCATCGGCGCCATAAATTCGGCGTGTAGCTGTGCTGGCTGTGAAGTTTCCGATAGTGAAGTTGTACATCCCACCGGGGGTCAGAGTAATTGCCTGCTGCACCCCACTCAGCGTGGCCGTGCCGCCCGGGAAGGTTGCGGCGCCAGCGCTGAAACTGCCACCACTAACGCCACTGATCACAAAATAACCGGCGGCCGTGTCGCTGGTAACATCGCCCGAGGTGATCACCCACCGATTGATTGTTGCTGTGACTCCACCCTTGGTTAAGGTGACACCCTCGCCACTCGGAATATCAGTCATCCCGGTGAAAGCCACTGTGTGACCCAAGGGGACAGCCACCCAGCCGGCGGCCGAACTCTTGTAAATATTGCAGGCTGTTTCACCCACATTGTTGCGCCATGCGTAGGCGACATCGTTAAACAGGAGGCACCCAAGAATCGGGCCGGCGCCGGGTACAGCACCAATATCGGCGCGATAAATGTTGGCCGCCGCCGCCTTGTTCTGGGCCAGTTCTTTCAGCGTGAGTTGGGTATGGTACGCCGTGGCTTGCCCAACAACAACTGCAGAGATGACGATATCACCAGCAACAAACGATGTCGGGGGTGCGCCTGATGTTTTGGTAAGGGTGACATACACCCCAAACGGATCGACAAAGCAAACAGTGCCGTTGATGTTGCCGAAGGCCCCAACGTCACCAACCGCCAAGGATTCACCCGGCAGCATGGTGATATCCAGCGTAATGAACTGAGCCTTATGGGGTTGGAAGTGGCCATCGTAGCGCTCGTAACCCGGGATGCGGTAATACCCACCGGTGGATCGGCACGCGAAGTTGATGCAGTCACGAAGCGCCCCGGGTGGTAGCTGATAAGCCGAGGTGACTTGATCAAACCCACCATTAAGCGAAACCACATCGTATTGCGTCGGCTCCATTTGGGGGAGGTTTAGCATATCGGACCACCAAGGCACACTTCAGGTGCCTGATCAAACTCCATGTGCTGCATTACTTCCTTGTAAGCGAGTTCAGCCCGGCTCACAACTTCAGGGGCAGCCTCAAACATGCCGTAATGGCGAAGTGCCCGCCACACAATTGCGTCATCAAAGCGCTCGGGCAGGATCGACACGTCAGTTGGATCGGCCAAGGTGTCAGGCATGACCTGATACTGAAGGCTCAGCCAGTAAGCCTGTTCGGGCAGCGGGGCAATGCGAAGATGGGTGTCGTTATCAACCGCCACATTGAGGGGGCGGGATTGAGTGGTGCGCCGGCTAGAGAATAACCAGTAATCACGGAAAGCGTTGAAGCTCATGTGATTGAGAAAGGTCTCGTCGGACAGGTTGGCATTCACCGCCACCCGCATGGAGCGAGTGTCCCACTGGACAGCGCCAGCGAGGTTCAAATCGTCAAAGCTGTAATCCCCGATACCGGGTGTGAGTTGGACGGCCGCCGTTTTGCGCAAGAACTTCCACACCATCCCCTGATCATTCAGGATTTCCTTGTAGGCGTTGCGTACCCAGCCAACCACCCGGAGGGCTTCACCGTTCTGGTTCAGCGTTGAGGTGATTTGCCCCGAGATACCGCCTTCCCGATATACCGATTGGCAGAGTTGAAGGAATGTTTGCTGCATGGGGTATCACCTCACTGAAAGTACGCGGGATCATAGCACAATGAAAACCGGCACCACAAGGGTGCCGGGGAAGCCTTATCAACAGGAGGAAGTTAGGGCTTCATTACGTTTGGGACTGAAGCAGGCCGCGGAGCCAAGCTGGGCCGCGTGGGTTCTTGTCGCTGATGACCGAGAACGGGTACTTCAGGGAAGAGGTGCGACGGATGCCGATTGCCCGGCCACCATCCCGACCGGTGTATTCCGGCGTGGTGACATTGTGCTCTTTGACCGAGGCCAAGATGGCAACGAACTTGCGGCGCACAACCTGTGGCACACCACGATAGAAATACTGGGTGACCCCGTTGCAGGCGGTGAAGACTGGGTTCTCAGCATTGTCATCGGTGGATTCGTGAAGCATGACTTCGACAAATTCTTCGTTGAAGATCAGGTCTTGGGCTTGTTGGCTGAGGCCACCCTTACCTTTGACACCCTTGCTGGTGCCCGAGACAACTTCGATTTCCGGGGTAGGCGGAACATAAATTGCACCAGCCTCACCCGACACATCGGGGAGATTTGGCGCTTGGAATTCGGGGGAATCGGTTTGACCTTTTGACACGGTGGTGCTCCTGTTTGAAATCGAGTATGCAGTTTATGGTTAATGGGGGCGGTTGTCAAACCCTATGGGCCAGTGAAATCACCATCAAGCGCCTGCATGCCTTCATAAAACTCACCGAGACTCATGGCCAATCTCCAATAAAAACCCCCGCCGAAGCGAGGGTTTTGTCTGCTTACTACGTCAGAGCTTAAGCGAGGTTTCCGGCACCAACAAAGGCGGTTGCCATCCACTGTTGGTTCAAAAGAACCGAAACAGCGTAAAACTTGGCGCCGATGTAGCCTCGCTGACCGAGCGGGTCCGCACTATCCTTGTTGCCAACCGGGATAACCGACAGGTCGAAGGACTTGGAGCCGCGCAGTGCGACGGTGCCGTAGGATTCCTGACCGACGACGATCAGCGGATACACGTCGATGTTCGCACCACCGGTGGATAGGCATGCCGTAGCACCAACCGCAGCACCGCCGTTCTGGAACGGAATCAGTTCAGGGGAGGCGATGAAGCGGAACTGCTCGAAGGAGCCAAGCTCATTTTCGTGCATCGGCTTGCGGGAACCATAGGCCGCGACCGGGGTGTATGCCGGAAACGCCGTGGTGTCACGCAAATCAGCTTCGATGTCCGAAGAACAGAAGACGAGGAAGGCGGATTCAATCGGCTTGGTGCCGATGTTTGGCGACGGAGCAAGGATGGAGGTAATCTTCTTCGTGTGATTGGTGGCCAGCGACCGTGCGATCTTGCGAAGAATCTTAGCAGTGAGTTTGCCATCGACCGTGGCGATCGTGGTACCGGCGCCACCGTAGAAACGGTTGGTGCTGGCACGAACCTTGGAGTAAAGCTCCAGTTCGCGGATCAGCGCCATACGCTCAGCGACTTGCGTCTTCAGGGCATCCGAAATTTCATCTTCATACAGATCAGCCACCTTGTCGGTGAAGCTGTACAGGCAACCGTACTGCTTGAGAACGGCCGTGATGTCCTGCGCAACAATGCTGTCCGGGGTCGGCGTGGTGCCTTCAGCGAGCAGGTTGGCGGTTACGTGGGTATCAACACGATTAGACGCCTCGGTTTCAACCGTGTTGGCTGGGGACACGTTTTGCAACAGCACGTTGGGGTTTGCAACGGCCGCATTATAAGGAACCCAACGGCGATACACGACGGTATCGGACACGTTTTTGGGCATCTGCTTCTGGGCGCCGGCAAGCTGGAGGACTTCGGAAGGGATAGCGCGAGCAAGAATCTCGCCTTTCCATTTGCCGATTCGCGCGGCTTGCGTACTCATTGTTTGGGTTGCCATGTTTCTTCCTTGATGGTTTTTAAATAAGGGTTTGGTTTGTCATTCGGCCATCAAGGTCGGATGTTTGGTTGCGTCGCTATGGGCGCACGGTTGCAATCTATATCAACAATAAACACTTGTCAAGTGTTTATTTAACATTCAGTTTGGTTCGCTCAACCACGCCGTCAAACTTACTGGGTGGCCAGCCAATGGACGAGAGTCTGACTTTCGGAACATACTCAATGAACTCAACCCCACCTCGGGGATGGGCTCTAGCCCCTTTGACAATGACGACATGCGGGAACCTTAGCCTACTTTCTGAAACCGTCATGTGAAATAGCAAACCGTCACCGCCCGCATAGTCGAAGTTTGCAGCCGCCCATGTTGCGCAATTATCCCGGGTGTTAAATCCGAACAATCTACGAACCCGCTTCTCAACCATCCAGAAGATAAAGGCAAGAAGCAATGCGATGAGACCTAGCGCTCGTATCATGGTATCAGTATAAAAACCCCGGCTTTTGACCGGGGTTGCCTATCGGCGAAAAAGTGAATCATTGTACAGAGGGGATTAGAAAACTACAACTGAATCCAAGCGTTAGACTGTTTAACAAACACACCAGACTGCTGGTACAGCCCCGCTTGTTTAACATACACACCAGAAACCTGCTCGTAGATTCCAGATGCTTTCACAAAGACTGTGGGGGCAAGCCCGTTGTTTCCACGCGCCATGCCGCCAGAGCCAATCCCGGTGGATATTCCTGTGCCGCCAGCCGCCGAGCCGTTCGCACCGCCTGAGCCGTTCGCGCTGCCGCCTGAGAAAACAGTATCGGCAGTGGTTACTGCAAAGGTTGCCGATGCAGCAATATAGCCAACCGTTAGCCCTACTGATGCTGGCGGACCAACTGCAACACCATCCACGTAAAGCTGATACTGAAACGAGTAAACACCGTCTGGCGCACCTGAGAATTCAAAGCTTGTATCCTCGTAAGCGGTGAGCGTTCCTGCGCTGGGCCATGATGTGATACGGCCGCATATCTCTTTGGTATTATCAGCGGGCAGTGAGAGATCGTTATAGGTGTAGCCTGCGCCATTGTCGCCAGTCGAAGGGATCAGTGAGCCAAGCACGCCAGATTTCGGCGTACCACAAACCCGCTGACCGCCTGACGACTGGTTCAGGTTGCGCAACATTTAAGCCACCGTGCCAGCGTGGTAATACACATGGTCGTCAGTTGCAGACGTGTTGCGCTTGGCGACTAGCAGGATTCCAGCGCCGGGCGTTAATCCGGTCACAGTCAGCACACCACCCGCACTCGTTGTCCCTGTGCCGTCGACTTCAGTTACAGCAGCCAGCGAGCCAATGCGCCCTGCGGGTAGCCAAGACCAATGCACCGATTGCGAGGCCAACACCGTCCCTGCGTTGTTGATCAGCACGTCCGATACAAATGAGCCGGACGCGGCAACCGATGCGCCACCTGAGAAAACAGTATCGGCGGTGGTGACTGCGAAGCTTGCTGTAACTGGAGCGCCAGCGACTTCTGCGCCGCCTGAAAATACGGCGTCTGCTGTGGTTACGGAGAAGGTTGCGGATGCGCCACTGCCCCCAGTCGACTCTTGTAGAGGCAAACCAAGGGCTTCAAGGCCGAGTGAATTTAGGCCAAGTGACATTATTTAAGCCGTCCGCAGCGCGATGATCGGGAGTTGTGCCAATGTTCTCCGCCCGCTCGTTACGTTTGCCGTAGCGGGTAGAGATAAAGCGGCGTTGGCTTCGTAAAATGCAGCGTCAGGTGGCATTACGCCACCCCCGTAAAGTAGTGCCTCGGCGATTCCAGATGTGCTAGGCGCGTTGCAAGTCGGGGCCGCCACGGAGCATGTGTAGGCGATAAAATGCAAACCGGTCTTGTAACGGCGCTTGGTTAATGCCGCAACCTTTTCTCCAGTGGTTGTAGTATCGATCGACGCGCTTTCATCAATTTTACTTTTTGGCTTTCCGTCAAGCCCAGCACTGTATATTCCGACTTTTGATACAGACCCGGCTCCCCCTGCTGTAGATACCCGGAAAACGATGGCGTCAATCGTTCGTAATGTGTTGATTATTAGTGGGATGTAAACAACAATATCCAGGAACATCACGGCAGTGCCAGAGCTGGCAGGGATGATGTGTCCGGTCGGGTAAATCGACGTTTTATTAGTGGATGTCAGCAGGTTGGTGCGAATTGCCCCTTGCTCTGCCGCACAGATAACCCGCTTGGTGCCAGCTCCTAACGCCGCAGTAGTAGGGTCGTTATCGTCGTAAGCGCCTGACACAAAAGTTGCCAGCACTTTGTCGCGTACCAGCGTAGTTGAATCGGATAGATGCCCGATACCAGACTCAATCGGCGTACCGTCCGCGTCGTTCAGTATTGAGTAATGGAAATGCTCACCAACGGAAAACTGATTAGCATAGGTCGGAAATCCGCTCACAGCGGCAAGCGTTAGATTGCCGGTGCCGGTTGAGGTAGTCGTTTGTTTAATCCAGTTGCCGAGCATGATATTTCCTTACGAAACGGTGAATAGGTATTTAGGCTGCAATGGCAGACCGAGCGTGTCGCCAGGGACGGTCTGATTGTCGTAGCAGACTTCGCTTGGTGTTGTTGTCGATCCGAATGGCGCATTTGCCATTGCGTAATCCATTGTGACAGTGCCCACAGGCGTTGCTGCGAGCGTCAATGTGATTGTGTTGCCCACTACAGCAGACGAATCTATTGTGACCGTAACCCCGTCGTCAAAGACGCGGAACGCCTGTTGGCCAGTGCCAACAAGAGCCGTGCCACCACGTTGAGTAATGTTTACTGTGATAACGCTACCTGCTCTGGATGCACCGGAAATAGCCGGGCCTTCGATGCCGTAAGTCGCCCCAGAGAATCGCCGTTTAAGCGCCTCTGTGTATCGGTAGCCTTGTCTTCCTAGCGTGTTGATGTGGATCGACGACGCATCGCCCAAATTCCCGTCAATGGCACTACCGGCAGAGAATGCGCCGTTGCTAGTGTTCGCCGCAATGAAATCCTGCTGCGCCTTACGAATCGGGGCCATCGTCCCTTCGGCGGACCATGCACCACCCCACGCACCGGAGGTAGTTAAGCCGGGCCCGACACCCACGACCCCAAAATTGAAGTCAGCCGAGCTGCGTCCCGTGTGCGATTTACAAGCGTTGAATATATTTTGCAGGTTGGCTTGATAGGTTTCCGCACTCACGCTACTTGCTGAATCGTTCTCGCCTTGATACCAAATTGCAGCTTCAAAATCTCCACCAACCACATCTAAGCCGTTAAAGAAGTTGGTTAGATAAGTTCCCCCTGGTTGCCATAAGGCGCTTGAAGTCCCTGATGCCGCATAGGTCAACAACAACACTGGACAGCCGTAAGCAGCGACCAGATCGTTTGCCATGATCACAATCGGATTGCCGTGAGTACGTGCAACACCTGACCCACTAACGCCAGTACCATAGACCGGAGACAAAGACGATGGCGGGAAAGCGTCATTGATGTTGCCTAGTCGGTAAATTGGATTTGTACTTTGTTTGACGAGCGCACCCTTGGCACCAAGGGGCCAGCCGACAATCGAAGAAAACGAATTTTCCATATTCGATTGACCGAGCATGGCAATAAAAATACCGACACCGAAAGCGTAAGTGCCTGATGCAGCCAAAGCTCGATTTACCCCGTCACGTACTTGAATAATCCAATCGTCGCCTTGCGGGACGTTGTAGTTTGCCGAGAACGTTCCACCCGCTGGGTTGATAACCAGATCAGACCAAAGATAGGTTGATTCAAGCATGTTTGTTGCTGTACCAACAGGACAATGACGCGCCTGAATTCTGGTTGGTGAGCCGCTATAGTTGCCGGATATGGTGATTTCTTTTGACGTACCCACCCGCTGATAAATTCGCGGGTGCGCAGTGTCATTAAGCGTGATGCCAGTGCCTGCAACCCCATTACTACGCCCGCCCGCAATCACCCCGCCGGATGCGCAGTTGTACGAATCAGCGACGGGGTAAGCCATGTTAGACGTTTCCTTCAGTAATCGAGCAAGGCGCAGTGAGCGTCACATCAACACCCGTTGTCACTGTCCCGGTGAATGGCATATTGCCGGGAATAGTCAAGGTGGCTACTGCCACATCTGCCGAGGTCGTGATCAAACAGAAGGTTGGCGTACCGGATACATGGCTGCTATTCGTCTGCGTGATGGTTTCGTTGATGTCGATTACACCGGAGGTTGCCGTACCGAGCGCACCTGTGACATTCAGCGTTGCAAGCAAAGTACCTGCCGGGGAAAGTGATTCAGTCCCGGTGTAGAACTTGTATTTCGGGTTCGTGCCAGCGGCGGTAATGATGTCGGTAGCGCGGGTGTTGCGGAGTGCGGTAGTAAGTTTCATACTTATTCCTAGTAGTAAGTTTAAGAATCTCTAGCACCAAGAAAGATTAACTTTCTTTCTTTCTTTGTCGCACGCCTGATCGTCAGGTAATACACATAGGCTCGCCCATTGCTGGTTAGAAGTGGGTGAATTTGAGGGTGATTGGGGCGACGCTGTAAGTGCCGCCTGAACTGGCGACAGGTGCGCCGAAATCCGACAGCCCGATGATTCGATTGGACGAGCTTGAGTCGTAACAGACCGCACCCGTTGCGCTGATCGTCGTTGATCCAGACCACACTGCCGGCGTGATGACAATGGTGGTCCAGTGGTTGGTGGTATCGGCGGCGGTGACGATAGAGGTGACGGTTTGGCCGCCTGCGGTATAGCCGGTGCCGGTAACTTGGGTTACGTCGGCGAGATAGAGATCAACGGCGCGGTCATAGCTCGTGATGTCAATCAGCGCACACTTGATGACGCCGGTGCTTAGGTTGCCGCCACCGGTCAGGTAGGAGGCGAGGAAGGCATCAGGGATGTGGATGGTTGCTGCGTTGGCGGCAACGGAAATTGCAATCAGGGCGATGGTGGCGATTTTGGTGAAAATAGTTTTCATGGTTATTCCTTAAATTTGGAAATAGATTGAACCGTCTGGCTTTCCGTCTGCGTCGTCGGGTGCGTCAATACCGGACGAGATAACAGCATCTTGCCCTGCCCTAAATTCAATCACCTCGGTGAGTTCATTAGCTACAGCCGTAACAACCGGCAAGGTTTCAGAGCCCTCACGAAGCCCGTCAAAGGTGCCATTTGGTTTGCGTTTCACCTGCACCATGTCAAGTGAATTAAGTGCTGCATAAAGTGCGCCAGTGTCCATTACCAACCCCTAGTTAATTTACAGCAGATGATATCACTATTTTATACTGCGTGTCTTTTCATAGGTGCGTGTCTTTTCATAGGTGCGGTAAGCACCAAGACCCAACACTCCGAAGGTGAGGGTCATCAAGGTCTCCATCTCCAAGCTGGGCATAGTTGTCCAGTGCCACATATTCTCGGCGAACCACGAAAAGATTGGGCGGAATAAAAGTTGGTAGGAGAAACCACCACCACAAACCCACCCGATGTAGGGGCGCCAACCCGACTTGAAGAGGGAGTCGGACTTCGCCTCTTCAATATTGATGCTGGTTTGGTTGGTGTCGGATTGACCAAGCACCTCAAACATTTTGAATTCGCCGGCTTGCTGCATGTTCAGCAGTTCAAGCTGAGCCTTGGCACGTTGTTCCGGATCAGGGAACAGCTTGTCGATGATCTTACCACCAATGCCGAATATGGCCGAGATTGTAATTGGGTCCATCATTTGACTCCATTCCATTCCATAGAATAATGATTCCCGTCTTTGAAGCGGCCACCCCAGCGTGCTTGCGGGTGCTGCTTCTCCCACCACTCACCCAACTCACGGTGCGCCTCGGTGTCGGCCAAGAACCGACCACCTTTGAATAGGTTCAGGTCAATGGCCAATCGTTGTTTATGGGCACTGCTGCGATGGCCATACCCAGCCAGAACACCCACGGCGCCGAACGCGCGGGGGTCACGATACGCATCCCCAAGGGTCACCTCGTTCCCAAGGGCGATCGCCTTGTCGATCAGGCGCGGGATGAGTGCGGCAAATTCAGATTGTAATTGGCGTAGTGTCATTTTTGATCCCCTTGTTGGTGACGGGCGATGATCTCACCCAAGCGGTCAAACTTTAACCCCAAATCCTTGAGACCATCCGTGAAGGCTCTCTCAAGTTTGTCGAACTTGTTGTCCATTTCCTGCTTGACGTAGTGTTCCCGGGCTATTCGCTCCCTGAGTTCAGCCAACTCCCGGGCGTCGGCCTCATGCTTACTTAGCAGTTGAGCGTAATCATCGCGCTGTTTGGTCCAAAGTTGATCAAACCGCTTTTCAACCTCCAACTTACGAATCTCCCTGTAAGTATCGGTTGTGTGGATGAACTCTTGCAACTCACGTTGCTGCTTGTCATCCTTATTCCTCAGTAACCACCAGAGCACGACGAAGATACCAATTACACCAGCCTCAAATAAGTGTTCAAACATTACAGTTCCAAGTGACATTACGTTACCCCCTTGATAGGGTGATGAAATAACGGAGCCCGAAGGCCCCGTCACGATTTAACCTCGACCCCGTTCGCGGTTGAATGCCGCGGCGAAGGCGTCATCTTCTGTTACAGGTGCTTGAACAGGTTTGGCGCCGGTGACCGGTAGTACCGCATTGGTCAAGCGTGTGGTGCGGGCTGACGTGATCGGGACAACCGGGGCTGGGGTTGGATTGGCTGCGGCGACCGCGACCTCCCGCCACTTCTTGAACTCGGTCAGGCGTTGGCTGATGAAGCTGGAGTCTTCGGAGAACATCAGCTTGTTACCCTCTTCAGGGCCAAGCACGTTGTCGCGCCACAGTGCAAACTCGTTCGTCCGGATGACCTTATTCCAATCCGGATGCACGATCGTCAGCACCTTGACTTCCATCTGCTCAGTCAGGTTCGCTTGAGTCGCTTGCAGGCGGGTGGCCAGTGCGGTGTCAAACTGTTCTTGGGTGATTCCTGCCGGCGCCGTGACCGGTAACTCACCACCCCCACCCTGCAAGCCGGCGAGGTCTTCACGAAGAAGGTTGGCCAGTTCAGGGAAAGCTCCGCTCAGTTTTTCCAGCTTTAGGTCAAGCGCCTTTTGGGCCTGCTGGGTTGTCGGTGGGTTGGTGCGTAGGGAGTCGATCTGCTGCATGAGTTGGCCGATACGACCAGCCATCTTATCCACGGTACCTTGCAAGGAGCCGCTGCGAGCCAGTGCCGCTTGAAGCTGCTCTTCGGTCAGGCCGGCAAACAGTTTCGGCGTTTCGACCACTGGATCAGCCGCCGTTTCTGGAGTAGCTGGAGCCTCAACCCCACCCACGCCCCCAGCAACAGGCTCTTCCGCTGGGGCGGGTTCCGCATCTGTCTTTGTCGGCTCTTCGCCGCGTGTCTCGCTAAATGAAGCCGCGAACGCTGCGTCCTCTGCCGCATTGGCCTCGGGGCTTTCCGCGACGCTGATAAGGTCATCATCCATGACGCCCCCTTAGAAAAAGGTTGGCTGTGCAACGCTGCGGGTCAGGGCCATGAGGCCCGTCTGCAAGTCCGTTGCACCGATGGATACCCAGCGCTGGTCGATGTGATCGGTCTCAGCGCGCAGCTTCTCAACCAGTTCGCCGAGTTCGGCACCCTTGGTCTTGATCTCGTTCATGAGGGCGATCTCTTCAGCCGTCAGTTCGCGATAACCCTTGATCTTGCGATGTTGATTGTCCATTCTCTTTCTCCTGTTCAGCCCGGAATCTCAATATCGGATTCAACGAGCGGTGTTTTATCACCTGCCAATTCTAGCAGAAGTTTGCACTCACGCAAGGAGGCGCGCACCTTCATGGTTTCATCGTAGTTGATGTCACCCTCCAAGCGGTTGCGCAACTCTCGCATGCGGGTGGCGAGGTGAGTTTCAATCGCCCGCCATGTCGGGCTGTAGGGGTCGATTCTCATTTCAGACGCTTGAGTTTGTAGATCGCCTTGGCGTAGGCGTGGGTGATCCCGTCATGCAGGTTCTCTAGAGTGGGGTTTCCCTGACACGCAACATCCCGACCATCCACCAACTGCACATAGCTCGCTTCAAGGCGGGCCAGCATGTCGGGCTCACGGTCTTCAGGTGGTGGCAGGTCAAGACCGATCGCTGCCTCGGTGAAGGCATCAACCGCTTCACGGGCGCTGGCGTA
>Ga0209507_1000282_pt1 | contig 62333 bp, 62 predicted proteins | sample AD_UKC028_MetaG_FD_184414 | JGI IMG/M metagenome (GOLD analysis project Ga0209507, IMG submission 184414) | Active sludge microbial communities of municipal wastewater-treating anaerobic digesters from USA - AD_UKC028_MetaG (SPAdes) (version 2) | ecosystem: Engineered > Bioreactor > Anaerobic >...
GAAAATAAAACATTTATGCAGGTTAAATGCAGTTTTTTCAATTTCCTCAATAAAAGAGTTTTTAATTTTAAAAAACCCCATTGGTACTTGAATATTCCACAACCTGTATAGGAATGCTATAGTGACATAGCGACTCAAAATACACTTCGAACCAACTTGGCATTTCTCCCTGATTGATGCGCCATCACCAATAAGTGTATTAGAACCAATCTCCACATCATAATATATAACAGCGTGAGGGCTAATTGAACACTCTTCGCCAATTTTAACGTGTAAGTCGAATTCAGGCTTTCTGGCCAAAGCTCCAGCCCCTTTAGGTTCTTTTCCAATAAAAGCCCCAGGAAAAACTTCAGTACGCGCCCCTAAATCTACACCATCAGCAATCACTACATGAGGATGAATAATACATTCATTTCCAATAGAAGATTTTCCAATTACTGCATAAGGACTAATGATCACATTTTCACCAATTACTGCATCAGGATGAACAATTGAAGTCTCATGGATTTTTAAAGTCATTACTATTTTCTCTACGCGTTAGGAGTTATTAACTTGGTCATGCCGGATTTCACGGTCACGCGATCACCGATGATCACCTCATTCTCAATCAGGCAATGCGCGCAAATATTGCAATCACGACCGATCCTGGCCTTGGGCAAAATAACCACGAATTGCCAAATCCGGGTACCCTCACCAAGGTTTGGGCTTTGCACGTCCGACATCGGGTGAATCATCACAGTCATCCGCGTTTCTTGATCCTCAAAACCCCCAACCCAGCGCACTGCCTCCTCCGGAAAGGCCAAAGGCGAAAAAAGTCTCACAACGTCTCCACCTCGGTCGAATCGCCGTAAGTCTCGATCCCCAGCCGCTCGGCCACCTTCCGCGCCCGGGCCTCAATCATCGGCGAAATCACGATCAGCCGGTTCGCGGTCCGCTGGTGCCGTTGTTCGTAAAACCGCGCCTTGCGCTCGAAGCTGTACATCCCGGCCTTGTCGATGGACGATTTAAGTTCGTAAATCAACAGTAAGCCATTCTTGACGATCACGTCCAGTTTCACCTGATCGGGTCGCCCGAACACCTCGCCCTGATCATCGTACTCGTTGACGTTGATCACCTGCACACCAAAGTTCTGTTCCAGAATCCCCGCCAGCGCGTCGCGGAACGCCTTCTCGGATTGCAGGCCCCAGCGCGACCCCAAGGCCCCGATACCTCGCTCGTGTTTCTTGGGCCTGGGCCATGATCTCTTCGTGCAGCCCCCACAATTCCACCTGGTTCGCTTCCCACCGCCGGTTCTGCTCGTCCTTATATTCGTCCCATTCGCGCGCCCGTTCCTCCCGGTCGTTCAGTGCTCCGCAAGATACCAAAGAGCCGAAGTTGAGCTAATCTAAATAGCGATCTTCCTCTTCCTGACGACGGATGTAGTCACGAACCATCACTTCGTCTCGACTCACAGTCGAGACGAAGTAGTCCCGCGCCCACAAGTGTTGCCCGGTAAAGTTGCGCCGACGCTCTCTGTAGATCCGCGCTACCTGGATCGCACACATGCTCGCCACCAAACCATCTGCTCGCCCTCATCAGGGCGATGAACTCGCTCGGGACAGCGCGTTCTCATCTTGGCTAAAGCCTGTCGCGTGCAAGAAGGATGAGATCGTAATACCATTTCTCAGGATTGTTGCGCAGCAGACTATTGCCATTGAGGAGCCTGAACCCTATGCCTGTATCGAACACTTTCATGAAGAAAAGATTTTTTCCCCGGACGATGGAGCGTAAGCCATGATGTACGTCACTGGAACCATCGCCGACGTGGTGAATGATGGCCCGATAGCGACGCTGATTCTGGACGCCGGAGGTCGCAAGCATCATCTGCAAGCTGACGCGCAACTGCTGACCGAAGCCCTGACAACGCTGTTCGGCGATGACTGCATTGGCAAGTCGGCGGCGGTTCAATGCAATGGCGTCATGATCACCAGTATCGAAATACCCGGCGTCGCCCCGAACTACTCCATTTAGCTCAGCGCTGCTCGCAAATCCCCTGCCGTGATCCGCCAGACCGACAGTCCCCGGTGATCTGGCGATCAGTTCTCCAGAGTTCTATGCTCTTTGCATGATCGAGAGAGGCTAAAAGCGGATGCTCATCAATACTGAACTGGCCGAAACGCTACGCAAAGTTCAACGCTACGGTAATTACTACACCGCTGGCGCTCTTGAAATCTTCGTGCCTCGCATAGAAATCGACGGAGTCGGCCCCATCGCCCTGCCGCTTCTGCCCGCCCAGGCTAAGCAACTCATCGCCGTCGCCGAACGCGCCCCCTACGGGCGGGGTCCGGAAACCCTGATCGACACCGAGGTTAGGCGCACCTGGCAAATCAGCCCTGATCAGGTGCGAATCAGCCAGCGTTGGGAACGTACCCTCAAAGATATCGTAACACGGGTCAAAACCGGTCTCGGCGTCACTGGCATCGTGGTCGCCGAATTTTACAAGGTTCTGGTGTACGACGAGGGCAGCTTCTTCGTGAGTCATCGCGACACGGAAAAAGCCCCGGGCATGTTCGCCACGTTGGTCATCGTCCTGCCTTCGATCTACACTGGCGGTCAACTCATCGTGCGCCATGAAGACCGGGAGGCGCGACTTGACCTGTATTCGTCAGAGCCGTCCGTAGCGACTTTTGCCGCCTTTTATGCGGACTGTGTCCATGAAATCTTGCCCGTGACTTCCGGCTGTCGGCTGACGTTCGTCTATAACCTGTTGCGTCAGAGCGGGAGCTGGCTGCCCAATTCCCCTAACTATAGCGTTGAACAGGCCCGTCTTGCAGAACTGTTGCGCCAGTGGTCTGCCGCCAAGCAATCGCCCGACGACGAATCACCGGAAAAACTGGTTTACCCTCTGGAACACGCCTACACCGAGGCAGAAGTTTCCTTCGACATGCTCAAGGGCGCTGACATCGCCCGCGCCGAGGTCCTCATCGCCGCCACCGAACAAGCTGAGTGCGACCTGCACCTGGCGCTGGTTTCTATCGAAGAGAGCGGCTACGCCGAATACACCGGCGACTATTACGGTTCGCGCCGCCGTAAATGGTCGGATGACGACGATGACGACGATGACGACGATGACGACGACTTCGAAATCGGTGAAGTGACCGAGCGAAGCGCTATCCTTTCCGAATGGCAACGTCCAGATGGTCAGCCTGCGGCGTTCGGCGATTTTCCCTTCGAGGCAGAAGAACTCTGTCCGCCCGGCGCACTGGATAACATGGAGCCAGACGAGACGCACTTCCAGGAAGCTGCCGGCAACGAAGGCGCGTCCTTCGACCGCACCTACCAGCGCGCAGCTCTGGTTATCTGGCCGCGTCATCGCCGGCTGGCCGTACTCAATCAAGCCGGTTTGGCAACGACGCTGCCCCACCTGACCGAAATAGCGCAGCATTGGGCCAAGAGCGGTCAAGGTCCAGAATCGCCTCTATGGCGTCAAGCCCACGAACTCGCGGGGTTTATGCTGGATACCTGGTCGACACCTGGCACCTACTACGCCCGACCCGAAACACCCGCCATGCTGGCTGCTCTGATCCAACTGAAAGACACGGCGCATATCGAGGCTTTTCTCGCGGACATCTCTGCCGCCGGCGCTTATCGCAAAGACGATAATCCCGCGCTGGTCAAAGCCATCGACCTGTTGCCGCCGTTCCGGGCCACTGAATTGATCGAGCGCATCATCGCCGGCAATGCGGTAAAGGACCGCGACGCCTGTGGCGATCTACTGGTCCGAATCGCCACGGTCGCCCAGAAGGCGGGCCGCGTCGCCGAGTTGATCCCGGCAGCCAGGATTCTGGTCGATGCGTTACCCGGCGATCCAGCGCGATTGCCGCAGACGAACGAACTGCGCTGGCAACGTTCCCCGCCCTCGGTGGAATCCGGTTTTATCGTCGATCTGCTGACGGGTTTAGCGCTCGTCGATCCAACGTTGGCCGACCGTGCTGTGAGCTACATGCTGGCCTGGCCCAAGACTTATCCCCTGGACGCCACCTTGATTCCCGCTGCGCTGGAACTGACCAAAAAAGCCACGATCCGTGAATTGGCGGCCTTTCAGCGTCTGCGTAACGCCTGCCTGACACATCTGCGCAAGCGCATTGCTAAACCACTGGAACCGCCCTCCAACTGGACTCGGGCCAGTACGGTCTCCTGCAAATGTCCGCATTGCAACGAACTCAGCCGCTTCCTGGCCGACCCCAAACGCCAGAGCTGGGAGTTCCGCGCCATTCAGCGTAACCGCGAGCATGTCGAACAAGTGATCAAGCAGAATGGTTGCGACGTGGACTGCACCACCCACAGGCAAGGCCGTCCCTATGGTCTGATCTGTACTAAAAATCAGGCCAGTTATGAGCGACGGGTGCAGCAGCGCAAGAAAGATCTTAAGGAACAGAAGCAACTTAAATAGTCAGATTCAATAGATTTGATAACAAAAATCAACTTTAGCTATGGGTAAAAATGACTATTCTCTGGATCATCGTAACGAACACAGTTCCACACTCAGGAGGCTGCTGCGATGATCAAGACCCTCACTTTCGCCCTCGTTCACGTCATAGTCGCATTCACTGTCGTGTACGCCATGACAGGCAACGCCTTGGCCGGCGGCTTGGTCGCTTTGATCGAGCCGGTTTGCAATACGGTTGCCTATCATTTCCATGAAAAGCTCTGGGACTTCATCCGCCAACGACACCAGACGGTTAACGAGCCTGCCGTCTATGCGTAGGCATCCCCGTAACCTCTGTACCGGAATCCCCCTGAATGACTGAACTGACCGTTTATTTCAAGAAACCCGCCGACTGGGCCAACAACATCCACATTCACTACTGGGACACTCAGCCGGGGGGATCCGGCACCGACTGGCCGGGAATCTCCATGGTGGCAATAGACGACGGTTGGTTTGTCTATCGATTCAATGGCATCGAAGCCGCCAGCCTGATCTTCAGCGATGGCCAAGGCTGGCAAACCAGTGACCTGCGTCGGGAATGCGATGGTTTTTTTATGCACGGTCAGTGGTATGACCAACAACCCGATACTTCAACCGATTCACCGGACGGCGCGGCTGACAATCCCGAAGCTTCTCGGCAAACTGCCCTCATCCCGCCTGCCCGCGAGCCGATTGACCCCAACGGCCCACTGGGCGATTTCCGCGAAGAAACCATTTATTTTCTGTTAACCGCCCGCTTTTATGAAGGCGACCCCAGCATCAGCTTCTTCTGCCGCGACCGCATCAAATTCAACCCGGTCACCGGCCAACCCGAAGACCCGCACTGGCGCGGCGACTTCAAGGGTCTGATTCAGCGGCTCGACTACATCCGCGACCTCGGGTTCACCGCGATCTGGATCACCCCGCCGGTGGAAAACCGCAGCGGCCTTGATTATCACGGCTACCACGCCTACGACTGGACCCGGATTGATCCACGACTGGAATCGCCGGACGCCACTTACCAAAACCTGATCGACGAAGCCCACCAACGTGGCATCAAGATCATTCAGGACGTGGTGGTAAATCACTCCTGCCAGTACGGCATTCGCGGCAAGGTCCATATCGACCACCTGCCGATCAAATACTATGTTCCGCAAGGTTCGGAACACGGTCGCATTAACCACGGTCCCTATCAGGGCAATCTCGGCAATTACACTTGGCCGAATCGGGACGACATTGACAATTCGGTGGCGCCAGACTGGTACCAGGAACGACACAACTCCGACCCGGAGGGCAAAATCCCGTTGGTCGACCCCAAGTCCGGCGAGACCGTACCCAAGCCTGGTTACAACCCCGGCCGTTTCTTCGGCATCGACGCTCAGACTCTCGACCCGGAGTGGTACATGCAGCACGGCTTCATCTGCGGCGGCGACTGGGAAAGTGCCGCAGTGCAGTTGAAGCATATCGCCGGGGATTGCATCAATCTCGCCACCGACCGGCAAAATGTGAAGGACTACCTAATCGGCTCGATCAACCGCTACCTCGACATGGGCGTCGATGCGCTGCGTATCGACACGGTCAAGCACGTTCCCCGCGATAACCTGCTCGAATACGTCAACGCCTGGAAAGAACACAAGCCGGGCCTGTTCGTGTTCGGTGAAAATCTGGTTAAAGGCTATGGCTGGGGCGATCTGGGCGGTGGCGACAATGGTCCCTCCTTTATCCGGCCCTGGTGGTACACCCGGTTAGGCCACGACCCGCGTGATCCCAACTCCGGCGGTGATTCTGGCTTTCCGCAACTCGATTTCGGCCTGTTCTCCACCTTCCGCGACAATCTCAGCCGGGGCAGCTTCGATGGAGTAGGTCGAGTGTTGGAGATGGACTGGATTTATGGCAACGCCAGCACACTGGTTACCTTCCTGCAAAACCACGATGTCGGGCCGGACAATGATTTCCGCTTCCGTTTCAAGGGCGAGCAGTGGATGGCGGCGGCGGCCTACAACCTGCTGTGGACGGTGCGCGGCATTCCCTGCCTGTACTACGGTGAAGAAATCGAATTCATGAAGGGCGCGCCGCAGGATGTGATCGGCAATGATGACACCCTCGATCAAACAGGTCGCGCCTATTTCGGCGATCACCTCACTAACGAGCGGATAGGCGCGACGCAAAGCAACCCCTTATATCAGCACATCAAGCGCCTGAACCAGATTCGCCGCAGCGTCCCGGCCCTGCAAAAGGGCGCGATGAGCCACATCAATGAATGGGGCAGCGGCATGAGCTTTGTCCGCGATCACCATTACGGAGAAAGCTATGCCGTGGTGGGACTGGCCATTGGCGGCGATCAGGGCGTCAGTGTCGGCGGCATCCGTAACGGTGTTTACCGCGATGCAGTGACCGGCCACGAAATCCACGTTGGCGATGGCCACATCTCTTTCCAGGTACGCGCCAACTCGGCTGGCGTCTACGTGTTGAATGGTTCCGGTAAAATCGGGGTGGACGGTGTCTATTTGCGATAATGCCTGATACCGTGAGTCAGGCTTTGGTCTGACTCATTTCAACAACGAGAGATAAGATAACCTCCCTGATGGCGACCTCCCAACACCTGTTGGTGATTGATCTGGAAACCCGGCCTGATCTGGCAATTTTGCCCGCTGACCGTGACCCTGACACCTTCCCTAAACCGATCCAGCATGAGATCGTGACCTTGGGCTTCCTGCTGGCGCGGATCGAGCGGGAAGGTGAGCGCGAACGCTACCTGGTGCGCAAGCTGGGATCAGCCTCCATCGCTGACCGGGGCGAGCGGGAAATCCTGGCTGGGTTTTGGCAAATGATCGACAAGCAGAAGCCTCGGGTGGTGACCTGGAACGGCCGCAGCTTTGACGCCGCTGTGTTGAAGCAGCGCTCTCTGATCCACGGATTGACCGCTGTCAACTGGCACCGCACTGATCCCCGTTTTGGCTATGACTACCGCTACGAATCCAACTGGCACTGTGATTTGATGGATGTGTTGAGCGACTTTGGCGCTTCACCCCGACTGGGGCTGGACGAAGCGGCCGTGGCGCTGGGCCTGCCGGGCAAGTGGAACGGGCATGGGGAGAACGTTGCCGAGCAGGCCGCTGCCGGCGATTACGCCGCCATCAATCAGTACTGTGAAGGCGACGTACTCAACACCTACCTGCTGTATTTGCGCTGGGCGCATTTCAGCACCCGGCTCAGCGCCCACGGCCACAACGTCAGTGTGCAAAACTTGCGGGACTATCTTGAATCGGGCCGGATACAACACCCACACTGGGGGGAATTTCTGGATCGCTGGCAGGCCAGCACTCAGCCCTGCCCGGCTTCCGTACCCGAAGTGCTTGGCGAATTGGGACCGCAACCACCGGAGTCGCATTTACGTAGCGAAGATGTGCTGCCTTGACGCAACATAGCGCTCTTCACCCCCCCAAATCCTCTCGTCAGATTGCAAGGATTCTTGCGGAAGAACTTGACGGATGGCTAGTCATGGACTAGCTTTTGCCCGGTGTGGAAGCGAAACGATTGAAGATGATGCTATACGGAAAATTGATTGTGTATAGTTCGTAATTCTGTCCTTCCCATATCAATCCATTCGATCCATTCCAACTGTGTGGAATTTTGGAGACATAATGCAGCAAAACAAGATCTATGTGGGTAACTTCCCATACACTGTTGATGAATCACAGTTGCGGGAACTCTTTTCACCCTATGGTGAAATTGAGGATCTCGCCCTGATCATGGACAGGGCAACGGGACGGCCTAAGGGATTTGCCTTTATCACATTCTCTGCTCAGCAGTCCGCAGAAAAGGCGCTGGAACAAAATGGTAAAAACTTGGGAGGGCGCCCCCTTAAAGTCAATATGGCTACTGAAAAACCCGCAAGAGGGGGGCGCAGTGGCGGTAGTGGTGGTGGCGGCGGCGGTAGCCGATCGAGATGGTAACCGGTAGTTTCGCATAGTAAAAAATCAGCGGATAGTCACGCTCCTTGGCAGGTGCATGACTACCGCTGGTTGTAGCGCAAGTAACCCGGCAGCGAACATTCTGACAAAACTCACTTTCTGCATTGAAATTTCACGGGGCACCCCGTGGCGCTGAGCCGACTTTGTGTTTCGGCATCGTCGGTCGTCAAAACGTTGTTAGCCGCGTCCTGCCATCCAATTCCGCCTCCGCCATACACAACGGGTATCAGGCCGGTTCCTGCTACGACCGGCAAGTATTCAATATCATTAGAAATTTGGCCCCCCTCATTTTGAGGTTCGTGATATCGATCCCATCGAGGCCAGTTATCCGGGCTATCCTTACACACTATGACGTTTGCGGTAGCGTTCCAAAAAGCGGGCAAAGCGTCCGATGGCCTCGGTCAAATCGTCTTCGTGCGGCAGAAAAACGACCCGTAGATGATCGGGTTGGGGCCAGTTGAATCCCGTACCCTGTACGAGCAACACCTTTTCTTCCAGCAACAACTCCAAAACAAATTGCTGATCGTCAGCGATCGGATACATATGGGGATCGAGTCGGGGGAAGAGGTAAAGCGCCGCCTGCGGTTTAACGCAACTGACGCCGGGAATCTCGGTCAACAACTGGAAAGCCAGATCGCGTTGTTTGCCCAACCGTCCGGTCGGCAACACCAGATCGTTGATGCTTTGATAACCGCCCAGCGCGGTCTGGATCGCGTGCTGCGCCGGCACGTTAGCGCATAGCCGCATCGAAGCGAGGATGGTTAACCCTTCAATATAGTCCTGGGCGTGGCTCTTCTCGCCCGATACGACCATCCAGCCGGCGCGGTAGCCGCAGGCCCGGTAATTTTTCGACAGACCATTGAACGTTAGGCACAGCACATCATCGGCGAGCGAGGCGATGGAAGTATGCTGAACGCCGTCATACAGCACCTTGTCATAAATCTCGTCAGCATAGACGATGAGCTGATGGCGGCGGGCCAGGTCCAGAATCGCCTGCAACAACTCTACGGGATACAAGGCACCCGTCGGGTTATTGGGATTAATGATGACGATGGCGCGGGTATTAGGGGTGATTTTGCCCCGGATGTCATCCAGATCTGGCAGCCAGTCGGACGATTCGTCGCAATGGTAATGGCGCGGCAGCCCACCCGACAGACTAACCGCCGCGGTCCAGAGCGGATAGTCCGGAGCCGGGATCAACACTTCGTCGCCGTTATTGAGCAGCGCCTGCAAGACCATGACGATCAGCTCGGATACCCCGTTGCCGATGTAGATATCCTCGATTTGCACCCCGACAATCTGCTTTTGCTGGGTGTAGTGCATGATCGCCTTGCGCGCAGCGAATAAACCTTTGGAATCGCAGTAACCGGAAGCGTCCGGCAGGTTGCGAATCACGTCCTGCACGATTTCATCCGGCGCAGTGAACCCGAACGGCGCCGGGTTGCCAATATTCAACTTGACGATCCGCTGTCCTTCTTCTTCCATCTGTTTGGCCTGCGCCAGTACCGGCCCGCGAATGTCGTAGCAAACATTAGCCAGCTTGGCGGATTTAAGAACGGGTTGCATGAGAATCAATCCTGAGGAGGTTAAGCTGATATTATTCGCCAGTTCGCCAAGCACTCTCAAGTTTAAAGACAGCTTCATTATGTGGAGAATTGACTCATGCCCCATCGCCGCCATCACCGCCGTGCGCTGGACGATGCGATAGAACAGGCCAGCGAGGACGACACCCTGGATTTCCTGTCTTTCGGTCTCGATGAAGACGATCTGGAGTTTGATGATGATGCCGAAGCCCTGCTGGAGGAATTGTCTCATCTAAGCCCAGACTACCCGATCATGCGGCGCCGGTGGGTGCTGCGGGCCTGGCTGGAGGTGCGCCCGGAACGCATGGAGGCTTACCTGCGGCGTCACCGGCAAAGCCGGGTGCTGACCGTGCTGGGCATTCAGTTGCGCGGTCCGATCGGCTCCGCCCTGCAACGGCAGCTCAACAAGCTGGACCTGACCTCGGAGATTGCCGATCTCCGTCCCCCGTTTGGCAACGTCGCCGCCATTGCCGCCGCCCTGGGACTGGCGCCGCTGGAGCGTGAATTGTTGCTGCTGGCCGCCATGCTGCATCTCGATCCAACGCTGCACGCCGCCTGTCAACCTTTGGGTGAATTCAGTCGCCGGGGCGCTTGCACCGCGATGGCAACCATACTGGGCGCGCGTCCTGATGCGGTCTATCGGGCGCTGCTGCCTAACAGCCTGCTGGCCCGAACCGGGTTGATCCGGATCGACGACAGCCATCGCTATCACCTGAAAGCCAAGCTGGATATCCTCGATCACCTGCCGCAATTGCTCCTGAGCGAGCGGCTGGATACCGCCACCCTTTTCCAGCATTACGTCGCACCAGCCCACCCGGCCACTCTAACCGCCAGCGACTTTGCCCATCGGGCCGAGGACTTTGCTCTCGCTCGTCAGTTGCTGGCCAAGGCGGCCGCGAGTGGAACAGCAGGAGTTAACCTGCTGTTGTACGGCCCGCCCGGCACCGGCAAAACCGAATTGGCGCTGACTCTGGCGGAGGCGGCGGGCATTGCGCTGTTTACCGTACAGGCCAGCGATGAAGATGAGGATCCGCTCAACGCCCGCCAGCGCTTGTCCCGCTACAGTCTGGCCCAGCACTTGTTAACCCGACGCCACGAATGCGCCCTGCTGTTTGACGAGGCCGGCGATGTGCTCTCGGAAGGCGGCGAAATGGATTTACCCTTCTTTCTGCCCCGTGACAGCGGGATCAACAAAGGCTGGCTGAACGGAGTGCTGGAACAGAATCGGGTGCCGACGATTTGGGTAGTGAACCGCATTGATACGGTCGATCCAGCTTTTCTGCGTCGCTTCGATCTGCAACTGGCCCTGGACATTCCGCCTCGACCCGTGCGGGAACGAATCATCCGCCGCCATCTCGGCGAACTAGCCGTTGATGCGCGCTGGATTGCCGAGCGGGCGGAAAATCCCCATCTCAGTCCGGCGCTGGTGCAGAAAGCGGCGCGGTTGGCGCACCTGCTGCCGGAGGCGTTCGCCGAACAGGGCGAGGCGCTGCTGAGTCGGGTGCTGGATCACGCTCTGGCCGCTGTTCGGCATGGGGAACTGCCTTTCCAGCCGTCCACGGTAGGCATCAGCGACGACTACGATCCGGCCCTGATCAACTGCGATTGCGACCTGTCGAAACTGGTTCAAGGACTGAGCCGCCAGAGTCGAGGCCGAATCTGCCTGTACGGTCCATCGGGGACCGGCAAAAGCGCTTTTGCCACCTGGCTGGCTCGCCGGCTGGATCGGCCCCTGTTGTTGCGGACCGCCTCCGACCTGCTCAATCCACTGGTCGGCGTGACCGAGGAGCGGATTGCCGGGATGTTTCAGGAAGCCCGCCAGAGTCGGGCGGTGCTGCTGATTGACGAGGCGGACTCCTTCCTGCGCGCCCGGCAGTACGCCCGACAAACTTGGGAAGTCACTCAGGTCAACGAATTGCTGGTGCGGATGGAGCAGTTCGATGGCATTTTGCTGTGCGCCACCAACCGGGTCAGCGACCTCGACCCCGCAGTGCGACGACGGTTTGATGTCAAGGTGCGGTTCTGGCCGCTGGCCGCCGAGCAAGCGGAACAGTGTTTGCGTCGCGTTCTGCGTGAAGCGGGGACTTGGCCGGATGAAGGCTTATCCGAGGAGGCTCAGACCCGGTTCTGGGCGCTGGGGCCACTGACCCTGGGCGATTTCGCCACCATTCGCCGCCGCGCCGCTTTGTTTGATCAACCACTGACGCCGGAATTATTGCTGGCCGCGCTGGCTGAAGAAGCCGATCTGCGGCGGCAAATGGAAGAATAGTTCGGCTTTTCAACCTCTGGATATGCTGATGTCTGATGCCAATACCGCCGGCCTGACCCTGTTGGGCCGGGCGCAAACCGACTACCCCCGCGAATATGCGCCGCAGGTTCTGGAGCGGTTCGCCAATCGCTATCCCCAGCAAGACTATCTGGTGGAACTGGACTGCCCGGAGTTTACCTGTCTGTGTCCGGTCACCGGTCAGCCCGATCTGGCGCGAATCACCATCCGTTACAGTCCACGCGACTGGCTGGTGGAATCAAAATCGCTGAAACTGTACCTGTTCAGCTTTCGCAACCAGGGTTCGTTCAGCGAGGACAGCATCAATTGCATTGCTCTCGATCTGTTCGCGCTGTTGCAACCACGCTGGCTGGAGGTACGCGGCGATTTCGCTCCGCGCGGCGGCATCGCCATCAAACCCAGTGTGCGATTGAATGGCGAGCCGGGGTAGTTAAATATGAGTCAGGCCCTCGTTGTCCTGTCCGGCGGGCAGGATTCCACCACCTGCCTGTACTGGGCGCTGCAACGGTTCGGGGTCGGCCAAATTGAGGCGGTGACGTTTGACTATGGCCAGCGGCATCGCCGCGAACTGGACTGTGCGGCGCGGGTCGCCGCCCGGGCGGGCGCGCCACAAACTGTGTTGCCAATCAACACCTTCGCGGCTCTCGGCGGCAATGCGCTGATCGATGCGGGCATTCCGGTTCAGGACGGAGTGAATGCCCAGACCCGGTTGCCCAATACCTTTGTGCCTGGCCGCAATCTGATCTTTCTGACTTTCGCCGCCGCTTTCGCCTATCCACGAGGTATTCGCCATTTGGTCACCGGCGTGGCGCAAACGGACTACAGCGGCTATCCCGATTGCCGACAGGCGACGCTCCAGACGCTGGAGCAAGCGCTTCGGCTGGGGATGGAGTACGAAATCACGATTCATGCGCCGCTGATGTTCAAATCCAAGGCCGACACCGTGCGACTGGCCAGTGAATTGGGGGCGCTGCCGGCATTGGCCGATACCCACACCTGCTATAACGGCGTTTATCCCCCCTGTGGCGAATGTCCGTCCTGCCAGTTACGGGCGCGAGGGTTTGCGGAAGCCGGCTTGGTCGATCCGCTGCTCGCCCTCAATGTCGTATGAACGATCGACTTTATTTCATGGCAGCGGCGTCCTTTGAAGCGGCTCGCCGGTTAGAAAGGTTATCGGATGAACAGCGATTGCACGGGCATAGTTTCCTGGCGCGGGTTCGGGCGGAGCTTCCGACAGGCTTTGCACCCTTTCCTGGCGCAGAGGCCGAGGAGCTGACTGAACGGTTGCGAAAAACGGTAGCGCCACTGGATTACACCTTGCTCAATGAGCATGTACCGATGCCGACCGATGAGAACCTGGCCCGCTGGATTCAGGCGCGGCTGGAAATGTCAGGAATCGTACAGGTCAGCGTTCAGAGTGCAGGAGATCGGGGCGTGGCGGTGAACCGGGAGGGTCAGACTCACTGTTGGCAACGGTTCCGCTTTGAAGCGGCACACCAATTGCCGAATGTTCCGCCGGGCCATCAGTGCGGGCGGATGCACGGGCATGGCTTTGAAGTCATTCTGCGGGGGGCTGGGCCAGACTCTGCGCGGTTGAAAGCAGCGTGGATGCCGTTGCAAGAGCAGTTGCATTGGGCCTGTCTGAACGATCTGCCGGGATTGGAAAATCCGACCAGCGAGCGACTGGCGGCGTGGTTATGGGTGCGGTTGCAACCGACCCTGCCGGAACTGTCCCGGGTGACAGTATATGAAACAGCGACGGCGGGCTGTCATTACGACGGGAGCCGTTATCGGATATGGAAGGAGCGCGGTTTCGAGAGCGCCTTGCGCCTGAGTAGCGCGCTAAAAGGCGATGCCCGTCGCCGGTTACATGGACACAGTTATACGCTGCGCCTGCATCTGACCGCGCCGCTGAATGAAATCATGGGCTGGACGGTGGATTACGGCGAAGTCAGGGCGCGGTTTGAACCGCTCTATTGTCAACTGGATCATCACCGGCTGGATGAGTTGGCGGGCTTGGCGGAACCGACGGTGGCAGAGTTGCTAAGCTGGATACGGGCGCGAATGGCGATGGTATTGCCGCGATTGAATCGGATCGATCTGGAGCAAACGCCGGGCTGTGGCGCAATCCTGTGTTGGGATGACGATGAATGAGCTACAACGTTAAGGAAATCTTTTACACCCTGCAGGGGGAAGGCGCATGGACAGGGAGGCCAGCGGTATTTTGCCGGTTTGCCGGCTGCAATTTGTGGAGTGGGCGGGAGGCAGACCGGGCGATAGCAGTTTGTCGGTTTTGCGATACCGATTTTGTCGGCGTGGATGGACCCGGCGGGGGAAAATTCACCACACCCGAGATGCTGGCTTCTGCGGTGACTGCCTGCTGGCCGACGGACGTTACCCGCGCCCGGCCCTATGTGGTCTGCACCGGCGGCGAACCGTTGCTGCAATTGGATAGGTCGTTGATCGCCGAGTTTCACCAGCGGGGTTTTGAGGTAGCGGTAGAGACAAACGGTACGCTGCCGCCCCCGCCTGATCTGGACTGGATTTGTGTCAGCCCCAAAGCCGCTGCGCTGTTGCGGCTGACCTGGGGCGATGAGTTGAAGCTGGTTTACCCACAGCACGAGCCGGAGGCGCAACCGGAGCGGTTTATCCATCTGGCGTTCCGGCATTTCTTTCTGCAACCGCTGGACAGTCCCGAACGGGAGTCGCATCTCCAGGCCGCCCTGGCCTATTGTCTGGCCCATCCCCAATGGCGGCTCAGCCTGCAAACCCACAAGCAACTAGGGATTGCCTGAAATCATAAGGGTTCAGCGTTGTGGCAGCGGACTGTGCACCCGGCCTTTAACCCGTTTGAGATGGATGATCCCAAACCAGGCCGCCCTGTACGAGGCCTTCGAACCAGCCAGAGTCCGCTCCCTCATTGAACGGCTCGAGATTCATCACACCCCTAAACAGGGTAGTTGGCTGAATAGGGCCGAGATCGAACTGCGCATCCTCGTCAACGAGCGCGGCTGTGCGGAAATTGAGCGGAATGCCCGTCCAGGTCGAGGCAAAACCGGGTTTTTTGTAGCGTGTCAAGGTATGGTTATCTTTAATAATCAATTGATTTTAAATAGATCCTGTCATGTAACCAATCCTTCATCAAACCGTCATTGCGCTGTTGCCGCCGCCCCGGAAAATCCGGGGCATGGCTACCCAACCGCACTTTGACTCTCTCCATCGCCGGTTGTGCATCGGCATCGTCACGGAAACCTATCCGCCGGAAATTAATGGCGTCGCTCTGACCATCGCCCGCTGGGTCGAGGGTCTGCGCCAGCGCGGCCACGCCGTGCAACTGATCCGGGTGCGTCAGAGCGGGAACGATCAACCGCTTCCGGTCGATACGCTGGAAACCCTATCGCTGCCCGGCTTCCATATCCCCGGTTATCCCCAATTGCAGGGCGGCTGGCCGGCGACAAAGGTGCTGTCGACGCTCTGGCGGCAGCACCGTCCCGACCTCATCCACATCGTCACTGAGGGACCGCTGGGCTACTCTGCTCTGCGCGCTGCCCGATGCTTGGCGATCCCGGTCTCGACCAGTTTCCACACCCATTTTCAGAACTACAGCCGCCACTACCATCTCGGCGTGTTGGCGACGCCGATCATGGCCTATCTGCGGCATTTCCATAATCAGGGCGTACAAACCCTGGTGCCTACGCTTGAACTCGCCCGGCAACTTCAGGCCAGCGGCTTTCTCCGCACCCAGGTACTGGCGCGAGGCGTTGATACCCGGCTGTTTTCGCCCGAACGCCGTGATCCAGCGTTGCGCGCTCAGTGGGATGCGGCTCCGAATGCCCCGGTTGCGCTCTATGTGGGACGACTGGCGGCGGAGAAGAATCTGGAACTGGTGATCGCCGCATTCCAGGCGATTCAACGCGCTCAACCGACCGCCCGGCTGGTGCTGGTCGGCGACGGCCCGCTGATGCCCCGGTGGCGCGCCCGTCATCCTGAATTCATCTACTGCGGCATGAAACAGGGCGAAGAGCTGGCGACCCACTATGCCTCTGCCGATCTGTTCCTGTTCCCTAGCCTGACGGAAACCTTCGGCAATGTGACTTTGGAAGCGCTGGCCAGCGGGCTGGCGGTCGCGGCGTTCGACTACGCTGCCGCCCGCGCCCATGTAGAACCCGGATATAGCGGTCTGCTCGCACCGTTTGGCGACGCCCAAGCGTTCATCACCGCCGCTACGGCGCTGGCGGAAGACTTCCCTGCTCTCCGGCACATGGGCCAGGCGGCCCGCCGGGCGATGCGGCAACTGGATAGCGAACATGTTTACGACCGTCTGGAAACCCTGTTTCTCAACGCCGTCACTAGAGAGACCCATGTCCGATTCTCGGCTGAATGACGTGATTGAACGCCCCGTTCCGACAGGGTCACGCCTGACTGAAAAGGAACTGGATTGGTGCCTGCGCTTTCAACAGACCGTCCATCAACGCGGCATCGTGCGGCTGTTCGCCGTGGTCAGCCGACTCGGCGACGGTATCTTCTGGTATGCGCTGATGGCGGCATTGTTGCTGAGCGAGGGCTGGGCGGCGGCACCCGCGGTCGGAAAGATGCTGCTCGTCGGCGCGATGTGTCTCGGCCTGTACAAATGGCTGAAGGCCCGTACCACCCGCCCCCGGCCCTGCGCCCGGCATGATCGCATTCAACGCCGGGTTGCGCCACTGGATGAATACAGTTTTCCCTCCGGCCACACGTTGCACGCCGTGGCGTTCACCCTGGTCGCTCTGCATCACTATCCTGGGCTGGCCTGGCTGCTGTTGCCGTTCACCGTGCTGGTGGCCCTGTCGCGGGTCGCATTGGGCCTGCATTATCCGAGCGACGTCGTGGCTGGCGCACTGATCGGCGCCGGTCTGGCGCTGCTGACGATGCAATGGCCGTTCATGCAGATTTAACCTTCTGTTCAACAAGCTGCAATGTGGCGTTTTTAACCTGCGTCGCATCTTGAAAGGTTCTCTGTGGAGGCTGCCTTGAGCAACGAATCACTGGTGATCACCGACTTCGCCCGCGCTTTTCCCGCAACGGCCCTGTTGCCCGCTGCCGAAGCGCGATCCCTTCGCGTGGAACTGGCCCGGTCCCGCGAAGAAATCCAGGCGGCGCAGCGCTTGCGCTATGAGATTTTCGCCGGGGAAATGGGCGCACGGTTGCATAACCGGATTCCCCACCTCGACCACGACCGCTTTGATCAGTATTGCCAGCACCTGATCGTGCGCGACGCGCTGGATCAAGTGGTGGGTTGCACCCGCATCCTCACCGCCCAAGCAGCGCGGCGGGTGGGCGGTTTCTACTCACAAACCGAGTTTGATCTGGCTCCGGTGCTGGCCCTGCCGGGACGGTTCATGGAAATTGGCCGCACCTGCGTCCGCGCTGACTACCGCAATGGCCCGACCATCAGCGCGCTTTGGTCAGGGTTAGCTGCGTTCATCGCCGAGCAACGCATCGACTACCTGATCGGCTGCGCCAGCATTCCCTTGGGCGAGAACGGTCTGGAAGCGCAGGCGTTATATGCGGAACTGGCGCGACGCAGCCTGGTTCCAGAGTCGCTGCGGGTCAAGCCCCATCTGCCCGTGCCGCGCCGCGATGGCCTGGCGCCACGACGTTGTGCCGTGCCGCCGTTGTTGAAAGCATATCTGCGGCTGGGCGCGCAGATCGGCGGAGAACCCTGCCTCGATCCGGATTTCCAGGTGGCCGATGTGTTCATCCTGTTGTCCACGCATCACATCGAGCGACGCTACGCCCGGCATTTCCTGGATCGCGACCAGTAATGCGTTCATCTCACCGCCACGCCCCTCACTCCCGGCCCCACCAACGGGCGCAGTTCGCCAGCGGTTACCGGCAACGCCTGGCCCGTGCGGGCCGGCGCAGTGTGCGAATGCCGTTGCTGGCTCTGCACATTCTGGCGGGCGTGTTGATCGCCGCTGCGCTGGGGCCGGGTCGGCGCCGCCGCTACGTTTCTACCCGACCGCTGACCTGGTGGAGTCGGGGTCTGTGCCGGATTCTGGGGGTGCGCCTGCAAACCCAGGGGACGCTGTATTCCAGCTCTGCGCTGTTCGTGGCTAACCATATTTCCTGGCTGGACATCTTCTGCATTGCGGCAGTTTGCCCGACGCACTTTCTCGCCAAGCAGGAGGTCGCCCACTGGCCGTTATTCGGCTGGCTGTGCCAGCGAGCCGGAACCGCTTTCATCCGTCGCGGCGGTGAAAATGGCGCCGGTGAAGCGATGGAACAACTGGTTTGGCGCTTGCGGCAAGGCGAACGGGTACTGGTGTTTCCGGAAGGCACCTCGACGACCGGGGAAACTGTGCGGCGGTTTTTTCCCCGCCTGTTTCAGGCGGCGATCCTGGCCCGCTGTCCGGTGCAGGCTATCGCCCTGCGCTATCCCCATCCCGCCGGCGTCCATCCAAAGGTTCCCTTCGTCGATGACGACGCCCTGTTACCGCACCTGTGGCAATTGCTGGGTGAATCGGACATCGTTGCCGAACTGCATTTTGCATCGGTCTACACCGCGCCACATCCTTCCCGCGATGCGCTGGCCCGGTTGACCCAAGCCGAGATTAGCGAACGGGTCACGTTGCACGATACGATCCCGGTCGCGGTTCACCCCATCATCCAAGGTTTCAACTGGTAGAACGCTCGTTCTGTGGAGTCGCCGTCCCGCTGAATTCGGGCAACTGCCGCTCGTACTCGGCGATGACCTGCGCACCCAGCAGGATGATGAGACTGATCGCGTACAAGGTCATCAAGACGATAATGACGCCGGCCAGCGAACCATAAATCGCGTTGACCGAGGACAGGTTGGCGAAATACCACGCCAGCACGTAGCGCGTCCCTTCCCACAGCAAAGACGCGGCAATGCTGCCGATCAGGGCATGTCGCCACGGCAATCGGCCTACCGGCATCAGCATGTAAATCAGTGTCAGTCCCCCAATTTGACTCAGCGGACCGATGACGTAAAAAATATTGATGATCATTTTGTTAGGCGACCATTCCCAACTGAACAGACGAATATCGCTGGTCGCCCAAGTCTGTAACACGCCATTGAGCAGGGTGATCGTCAACAGCCCAAAACCGACCAGCAGCACATAGAGATAAGGCAGCAGCAGGGCAGTGACCATGCCCCGTGCATGGACCTTGTCCCGATGGGCAAAGATCACCTTCATGGCGTTTTGCAGCACGCCAAAGGCGGCGGCGCTGAAAACCAGCAGCGTTCCCGCCATGGTCCAGCCAAGAACCCGCCGATGCTCCAGAAACTGCTGCACTTGCCTTAAAATAAGGTCCGATTTGCTCGGCATCAACTGCTCCAGATAACGATGCAGCACCTCCAATAATTGGGCTTCGCTCACCACTTGGGACAGGGCCACCAGCAACAGGATCACCAGGGGAATCAGTGACAGCAATGCGTTATAGGCAATCGCCCCGGCCAGTAAGGTTCCCTGATTCGCCTGGAAGCGCTGAAAGACTTGCCTGGCGAAGGTCAATGGATAGCGAAGCCATCGGTAAAGATCTTTGAACCCCATGGTAAGGCGTCCTCAATACGTTGAGATTTTTGCAGGATCAGGCGATTTTCCGAAAGATAGCACGGTACTCTACTTGTTAGCGTTTTCACCCTACCCCAACCCGGATGGTGCGCATCATGCGCCAAACGGTCATCGCAGCGTCATCATTCTTTTACCATTTCCCTCCATGCTTTCTCACCAGTTCCTATCCCAACTTGGCTCAAGGCGGCATGGTCAAACAACTCGGCATCCAACTCGGCAATCGCGCCCACGATCTACTGTTTAAAACGATTCACCAGCGTTATCTGATCTACAACATGTGCTGGGAAGATCCCCGGATCGACCGGCAATTGCTGGGTCTGGATCAGCACAGTCAGGTCGTGGTGTTGACCAGCGCCGGTTGCAATGCGCTGGACTACCTGCTGGACGCGCCGGCGGCGATTCACGCCGTCGATGTGAATCCCCGGCAAAACGCCCTGTTGCAACTCAAGCTGGCGCTGATCGAACGCGGTGATTTTGGCGACCTGGAACAGATGTTCCGCCAGGGCGCGCATCCGCAATTTCACGCGCTGTATCAAAGTGTGCGTCCCCAACTTCCCCCGTATGCGGTGGCGTTCTGGGACAAGAAAATCGCCTACTTCGACGCCGCCAACCGCAAGCGCTCGTTCTACTATCACGGCACCTGCGGCGCGGTGGCCTGGCTGGTCAGCCGCCAATTGCTTAAATCGGGACGCAAGCTGCGCGAATACCTGTTCGATCTGCTGGACGCCCGGAATTTGGCGGAACAGCGCCTCCTCTATGAGCGGATCGAACCGGCGCTCTGGGGCCGATTCAGCACCTGGCTGCTGCGGCAACCGACCGCCTTGGCCATGCTGGGCGTGCCGCGTCCACAAATCCGGCTGATTCAACAACAATATCCCGGCGGCATCATCGGCTACATCAGCGACAAGCTGCGCCATGTCCTGACCGAAGTGCTGATTGACGACAACTACTTCTGGCGGGCCTATCTGACCGGCGCCTACACCGGACAATGTTGCCCCAACTATCTCCGGGAAGAAAATTTCGCCCTGCTGCGCGCCCATCGCGACCGGGTGCATACCCACAACGCCACGGTCAGCGATTTCCTGCGCCAGCATCCCGGCCCCTACAGCCACTTTGTGTTGCTCGACCATCAGGACTGGCTGGCCTGGCATCAGCCCCAGGCGCTGGCCGAAGAATGGCGGTTGATTCTGGACAACAGCGCGCCCGGCAGCCGCATCCTGTTGCGTTCCGCCAGTGACCATCTCGACTTCCTGCCGGACTGGACCCGCCGGGCGCTGCGGTTCTTCCCGGATGTGACCGAACCGCTGCATCGTCAGGATCGGGTCGGCACTTATGGCAGCCTGCATTTCGCGGAGGTGTTATGACCGGGCCGAACGACACGGTTTGCGTGAACTCCACCGAAGCGGCTGCCGACAATGCTGCTGCCCTGACCCGCTATTACCGCTGGCACGCCCGGTTGTATGACGCCACCCGTTGGAGTTTCTTGTTCGGGCGGGCAGCGCTGATTGGCTCTGCCGCACAACTTCCCGACCCGCCGCGCCATATTCTCGAAATCGGCTGCGGCACCGGCGACAACCTGCTCCGGTTAACCCGCCAGTTTCCCGACGCCGAGCTGACCGGTCTGGATTTGTCGGCGGACATGCTGGCGCGGGCGCAGCGCAAGCTGGCAAAGCGCCCCATGCCGGTCACTCTGCGGCAACAGCGCTATGACCGGCCCCTGTCCCCGGAACCGGCCTTCGATCTGATCGTCTTTTCCTACTGCCTGTCGATGATCAATCCCGGCTGGCGTCAGGTGCTGGACTCCGCGCTGCGGGATTTACGTCCGGGCGGGCGGCTGGCGGTGGTGGATTTTCACGACACGCGGTTCCCGATCTTCCAGCGCTGGATGGCGGTCAACCATGTGCGGATGAACGGGCATTTGCTGCCTAATCTGAACGCGCACTGCGCGCCGTTGCTCCAGACCACCAGCGCAGTCTATGGCGGTTTGTGGCGCTATTTCCGCTTCATCGGGCAAAAACGCGACGAGTAGGTTCATCTCATGGCTCCTCTCCATTGCCGTTCCCTGTGGATTTCCGATGTCCATCTCGGTTTCAAGGAATGCAAGGCCGAATTCCTCCTCGACTTTCTGCGCCAGTGCGAATGCGAACAGCTCTATCTGGTGGGCGATCTGATCGACTTCTGGAACCTGCAAAAGGGTGGGCGCTGGCCGGCGGCGCACGGCGAGGTACTCAAGGCGATTCTGGCCAAGGCGCAAGCCGGCGTCCGAGTGTGGTATGTGCCGGGCAATCACGATGAAGCGGCCCGCGACTATCTGGGCCTGTCCGTAGGCGGCATCGAGATCGTCCCGGAAATCATTCACTGCACGGCGGATGGTCGCCGCTTTCTGGTCACGCACGGCGATGACTGCGATTCGGCGGTACGCTGCGGCGGGCCGCTGCTGAACTGGCTGGGCGATGGCGCCTACGATCTGCTGCTATTCGCCAACCGCTGGTATAACCGCTGGCGGCGGCGCTGGAATCATCCTTACTGGTCGCTGTCCAGCTTTCTCAAACAGCGCATTGGCCGGGCTGCCGCCTACATTGCCCGCTTTGAAGCGGCGGTGGCCCATGAAGCGGCGCGGCGGGGTCTGGACGGGGTGATCTGCGGCCATATTCATCACGCCGCCCTGCGCGATATTCATGGTGTGCTGTACTGCAATGACGGCGACTGGGTGGAAAGCTGCACCGCTTTGGTGGAGCGTCCCGACGGCGCGCTGGAAATCCTGTGCTGGACCGCGCAACAGGCGGCAATCATCGCCCGTGAACCGCACATTTTACCGGAGACTGCTCCAGCACCGGGTTGGGCGGCGGGTTGAGAACCGTTATCTGATGCAGAAGATTGTTATTACTGACCGATCCTTGGCGACCCTTGATGATCTACACTTGAATTCGCTAAGGAAAGCGTATCCAGGAGTGGGAGTACTGCCGATCTATCGTGGAGATGCATCATGAAAACACACCCTGCATTATCGTCTGTGATCATCACCTGGTCCTCGTTGAGGAGGCTGGGCGCGGTCAGTTTAATCCTGTGGGGCGGGAGTAGCGGACTCCCGGTCTGGGCGGCGTCTGTCGATGCGGATTTAACGGCGCGCGGAGCTTATCTGGTGACCGCCTTTGGCTGTGCGGATTGCCATACGCCGCTCAAACCGGGACCCCACGGCCCAGTGCCGGACTTGTCACGGGCCTTGTCCGGCCACCCGGAAAACGTCCAGTTGTCGCCGCCGCCCAAGGCGGATGCGTCTTGGACTTGGTTCGGCGCCGCCACCAATACCGCCTTTGCCGGTCCCTGGGGGATCACTTACGCCAGTAATCTAACTCCGGACCCGGACACCGGGCTAGGTCGCTGGAAAACCGAGGACTTTGTGCGAGCGATAAAAACCGGTAAACATGTGGGCGTCGCCCGACTGATCATGCCGCCCATGCCGTGGCCAGCCTTGTCGCATCTGACCGAGGACGACTTGCGGGCGATGTTTCAGTATCTGCACACCTTACCGCCGATTCGCAATCGAGTACCGGATTACCAGCCGCCAAGCCCATAAGATTCAACGGGATTTAAAACCAGGCAACCTGTAGTCAGAGATCCCGCTGCTACCCGCTGTTTGCGCAGCTAACGCAGCGTGGATTTTGCCGTTTTCTGCAGTGCCCCCTACTTCAACTTGTAGGCCTGGAGCTGTGCGTTCCCCCGATTGCCAAGCATATAGTCGATCCCTGGCAGGTACCGCAGCGTATCAGTCGTGATACCACGAATTTTATTCCAGCGTAAATCGCATGACCTTGCGGTGCGCGGTCCACCCGTCCCCATCATTCAAGCCCGGTTCAGGCAGGGCTAGATAAGGTGCATCCTCATAGGCCTGACTGAGGATTTCTCGATGATCAAGACGCTGCTGATAATCGCCACGACGGTGGCAATGCTGGCTGGACCGACCCTGTTGGTTCGCGCCGACGAAGACCATACTCGTGAAACACGCAAATCCTGGGAACCGCAGCAAAGGGACGCTCGCAAGGCCCGTGAAGAACGCGAGCGCGAAGCCAACAAAACCCGCGAAGCGCAGCAAAGGGACGCTCGCAAAGCCCGTGAAGAACGCGAGCGCGAAGCCTATAAAACCCGCGAAGCGCAGCAAAGGGATGCTCGCAAAGCCCGTGAAGCGCAACAAAGAGACGCTCGCAAGGCGCGGGAGCGGCAACAGCGCGAAGCCCGGAAAGAGGGTTATTCCTCTCACCAGGACCCGATGCTGACGCTTCCGCACCATTCCCGAGACTCCCAACCATCCTACCGGCAGCGGTAAGCGCGGTGCGCGCCGCCGGCAATCTTACCGTGGTGGATACCGCCCGCAACGTCTGCCTGCCGCGCACCCTGTTAGCTCGCACCTAACCACCCACTTGATGATAATTTTAATTCGCCACTTTGAACCTTGTTGTGTTCACCGGGGAATTACCCAGTAAGCGAACGAATCCTAGACGAACCTGGCCGGTCAGGCAGGTCGATAGGAACGCCCTCACTGACTGGTCCACCGGATAACGAGGAGATTTTGTGATGAGCGATGAATCTGAGCGCCGCAAACCCACCGAAATGGCGAAGATATTTTTCAGCGCCGCTGCCAATACAGCCTTCCCTGGCGTTATGGGAAATGGCATAGGACCTAAAGAACTGGCTAATGTTTTACACAAAATGGCCGCCGGTCTTGAGGAGATGGCCACCGGCCTGCGCGCAACCTACATCCTGCTTGCGGAAGTCAAAGAACTCATTCGGCGTCAGAACGCGGCTTCGTCCAGCCGGTGACGACTTGCCCTACTGAGAACTTTTGAATCCCTAAATGGAGATCATCATGAGTACGCCAGAGAATTACCTTCGGGCGGTCGTCGCCATGAACGAGCGTATGTGGCCTCAAGCGGAATCGCTGCAAAAGCAGCTCCAGAAGTTAGAGTCGGAATATCAGGCGGCGCGCCAGCGTCCCATCACCGATGTGATCGCACGGGGAGTCGCAGCACTGCTCGAGGCGCAAATCAACGATGTCGTCAGAAAGCTCAACACCGTCTATGAGGAATGGCAACGGAACCTCACGTTGATTGCTCCGCCGCCGTCCAAGAATCCGGCAAGCAACTGGACCAGCAAAATACCCTGGCCGAAGGCCGTGCCGCCCGACGTGCGCAAACAGCTACTCCGTATCATTCAGCAAGGGGGAATTCCCATCAGCCACCGGGTAACAGTGAAGCCGGTGAAATTCCCCTCTGGCGGCCAAGGCATCGCGGTCGAATTCAGCAAATGGTAGCGGCTACGCCCCGCCCATCTCCACGATTGCGCTGAAATCACGCGGTTTTTCCAACGGTGCAAGATGCATGGTGCTGGCCCTTCCAGTCATGGACAGCGCCCGATTCGTCAACCACACTTCAACAGTGTGCAAAGGCGCATCTTCCTCCGGAGGAGAACCCTGGTGAGCGAAACCCCAACCGCGACTGACGATCTGGAGTTGATGCGCGCCGTGGCGTGTCAGGACCGCCAAGCCTTTAAAGTGTTATACGACCGCTACGCGCCACGGATTGGCCGCTACCTCATGAAGTTGTTGAAGCAACCTCAACGGGTGGATGAAGCCGTGAACGATACGATGTTGGCGGTCTGGCAGAATGCCAGCCGCTTCGATCCTGCTCAGGGCCGTCTGCTGACCTGGCTGCTGGGCATCGCCCACCACAAGGGTCTCAAAGGATTGCGGGGGGCGAAGCGATTCTCCGCCGAGGTGTCGTTCGACACCTTACCGCCCGCCAACCTGGATGATAGCGAAGCGCAGGACGACACCTCACTGGCCGTTGCGCCGCATGATCCCGAGCGCACCGTGATGAGCTGGGAACTGGGCCAGGCGCTGGGCTGGGCGCTGGACCGGCTGTCGCTGGAGCAGCGTGTCGTCATCGAACTGGCCTTTGGCGAGGATCGTTCCTATTTAGAGATCGCAGCCATTCTCGACTGCCCGCTGAATACCGTCAAAACCCGGGTGTTTCACGCCCGCAAGAAACTGGCTCAACTGCTGACCCAATGCGGTCATGCTGACTTCACTACGGCCCGGGATTAACTGCCATGACTGCACTGATAACCGACTTCCCCACAGTGAACCCGCATCGGGAAATTCAAGAACTGTTGCCCTGGCACGCCAATGATACGCTGACCCCGGATGAGAGGCTGACGGTCGAGCGCCATATCGAACAGTGCCGCGCCTGCCGAACGGAACTGGAACAGTGCCGCGCCTTGGCGACCCGGCTTCACGAACCCTCTGAAGAAACGTGGCGGCTACCCACCGACCATTTCGATCGACTGATGGCTGATATCGACCGCCTGACACCACCGCCAGCCCAAACCAAGATCGCTTCCGTCTGGTGGCAACGTATTCTGGAGGGATTGCAAGCCACTCCGGCACCAGTACGCTGGACCCTGGCTTTTCAAAGTTTGGCCGTGGCCGGGTTGCTGCTGGCGCTGCTGCCGGCAACGCGGCTGAACGATCCGGGCTACGAGACGCTGTCTGCCAATGAAGCGCCCCCGGCAACGAGAGAACCACGGTTACGGGTCGCATTCGCCGAACCGATGACGGTTGGCGAGCTGCGCACTCTGCTACGTGATATCAGCGGCCAGATCGTCGCAGGTCCCACCGCGTTAGGCATCTATACCATCGCCGTGACCGGCGGCGAACGGCCCGCCGAGGCGCAGGACCGGGCGATGACCGCGCTGCGTGCCCATGAACAGGTGCGGCTGGCCGAGCCGTTGCCGCCGCGCTGAGGGAGCCGGACGGTCATGTGGAAGGGGAATGTTCGCCGGGGGATCAGCCTCGCCTGCGCCGCGTTGTTGGCTCTGGGGGCCTGTGTAGCTCCGCTGGAGCAAACACCGCCGGAGACGATCTCTGAACCAGGGGTGCCCAAGCAGTTGCAATCCCGCCAGATCATTGTGGCGCTGGCTGAGAAGGAGCGACCGCAGTGGCCCGCCATCACCCAGGAATTGCAGGGCCGCTATCAGCTTCGGTCGGTGGGCGAATTCCCCCTGACTTCCATCGGTGTGCAATGTCTGGTGTTTCAGGTTCCCTCTGGTCAGTCGCTGGAAGCGACCATCGACCAGTTGCAGGCCGATCCACGGATCGCATTAGCGCAGCCTAACCAGGCGTTTGAGGGTTTGCAGGCCGCAGATGACTCGACTGTCGGATACGTCGCGCTGGCCTACGGCGTGAAACTGATCGGTGCCGATCGGGCCTGGCGGGTCAGCACGGGACGGGGCGTACCGGTGGTGGTGATCGACACGGGCGCGGACATCGACCATCCCGCCCTGCGCAGTCAGGGAATCAAAACCGCCAATTTCGTGGAGGGCGGCGAGTCCTCCTTTGCGACTGACCGCCATGGGACTGCTATTGCCGGCGTGATCAGCGCTCACCCGATCGCTGGCGTCAGGATCGATGGCGTTGCACCGGATGTGGCGCTCACCGTGGCCAAGGCTTGTTGGTATCCGGAACCGACCAGCGCCAAGGCCCGTTGCAGTAGCTGGACTTTGGCCAAGGCCATCGACTTCGCCATCAACGGCGGCGCGCGCGTGATCAACCTGAGCCTCGGCGGACGCCCCGACGAGTTGCTGGCCCGACTGTTGACCGCCGCCGAACACCGTGGCGTCACTGTCGTAGCCGCGACCTTGGAGAACCAAGACGATCCCGGCTTTCCCGCCGCCCTAGACACAGTAATTCCCGTGATCGCCTGTGATGCGGACCGACGGGTCGCTTGGCCCCGCTGGCGCACTCTGCCCTTCGTAGTGGCGGCCCCTGGCGTTGAAATTGTCGCCCCCGCTCCGCACAACCGCTATGACCTGCTATCCGGCAGTTCGCTGGCCGCTGCTCATGTAACCGGAGTAGTCGCCCTGCTCGTGCAGCAGGAGCCGCAACGCCGACCCGACCAGATCCGGGAAATTCTGCGCGCAACGGCCCAGCAGGCGACCACTGTCAGCCACTCAACCCCACTGGCTATCGGAATCGTCGATGCCTGCGCCGCACTGGCCCGTCATACTCCGCTGCTCGCTTGCTATTGAATGTACAGCACCGAAGTCCCTGGAACAGCACTTTGTCCATAGCGCCCCTGCCCTATTCCCTCGTTACGTCGACGGTGTATCGGGTCCGCCAAGCCTTTATGGAATTTCCTGGCGACTTTCGTAAAACTAAGAGGACATCCGGCACAGAATGTGCTTGATTGATCAAGCGGCTTCAAGTTTTCTGGATAGCATCAATGCGCAGGCGAAGTGAATCATAGCCAAGTAGTTTTTGGCCTTACACAAGTAGCGGGTCCGAATCACCCGAAAGCCTTTCATCCAGGCGATGGTTCGCTCGACGACCCAGCGCCGGGCGGGATGGATTTTCTCTCCATCGGAGATTTTTTCCTCGCCGATGCGGCGAATGTGCGGGATATAGGCATGACCGGCCAGTTCCTGTTCGATGCGGGCATAGTCGTATCCCTTGTCCAAGCACATAGTCTGGGGATGCTCGGGCGTCGGTTTGGGACGCGGGAGGATATCGGTGGCCAACGTCGAGGACACCAACCGGCTGTCATGGATGTTGGCCCCGACCCGGGTCACCCCCAGCGGGATCCCGTTTTGATCCACGTGCCAATGGGTCTTGCTGCCACTGCGTCCCCGGTCGGTCGGATTGCGCCCCAGCGCCTCGTCCTCCAGGCACACCGGCTGACCGCGCACCGGCGCTTGCACCAACGCCCCGTCCATGGCCTGCCATTCCCATCGAATCCCATGAAGTTCTTGATATTTTTCGGCATTCAAGCGGAAAATCTCGGCAAACACGCCGGCGCTCGCCCAGTGCTGAAAATGCTCGTGGACGGTGCTTTTGGAACCATAGCACGGCGGCAGATAGTGCCACTGACAGCCGGTCTTCAGAACGTAGAAGATGCCGTTCAAGATGAGCCGGAAGTCCAGGGGCAGGCTGCCACCCGATTTTTTCCGCTTGAAGGGCGCTAACAAGGGTTCCACTTTTTTCCAAAAATCATCGGAAATTTCTTGGTATGCCATCGCGTCCTCCACCGAGTGATTGCCACGCCCTACCCCTCAAGAGCTTACGAAATTTTACAGCCCTAAGCATCTTTTGTGCCAGATGTCCTCTAAGGCGCCGACTCGAACCGCAACGGTTCAACCAGCAACGGCGCATAGTCCGGAAAATAGGTTCCGCCCTGCTCAAACGGCCGCTCAGGATCAATCAGCGTTTCCGCAATCCCCACGCCATAGGTGATCAGCGCCGGGTTTTCCAGATCGACCGGTCGATCAGTAATCACCTCGCCTGCCTGATAAAGCCGGCCATCCTGATGGGCAAACCCTTCCCCCTCCTCCCGGAAATAGCGGAACGTCACCGGCGTTTCCGGGAACACGTTCTTACCCTTGACGTAGCGTTGCGTAACCACGACCTGCCGATAGCGGCGGGCGGCGGCCAAAGCGTCGGCCTTGGGTGGATACAACAATTCGCCGCGAATCGCGCCGTCCGCCGTCAAATAGCCGCCTCGCACGGTGAATTCCCGCAGCAGCGTTTGCCGCAACGCCTGACTCTGTTGAAAACCTGCCACGCTGGCGGTATCCAGCGCCGGCCAAGCGGCGGAATAGCCTTGGGCAGGCTGAATCCGTTCGGCCAGGAATCGCTCGATGGCGGCGGGCATGTCGCCGTACAGACTGGCACCGACCACGTTATCTAGGAAGTGGCGGAATTCGCCCTTGTTCAAACCTCGGTTCAACGGATCGCCCAGCCGGGCCTGACCCGGCGTTTCATCCGGCCCGGCGTCGGCTTTAGCCAGATAGCTCAGATAATCCATTTCTCGCCAGCCTGATTCACCGGGGAATTTACGCGGCAATGACCAGGTAGAATCCACCGTATTGCCGACCCCGGAGGTGAATACCGGAAACTCAGTCGCGGAAACGCCGCTGTGGCAGCCAATGCACTGCGCCAGTTCTTCCCGATTCTGTGGCCGCAACGCGCCGCTTTTATCCTCGATAAAGCCGGCCAGATACCAGCCGACGCCATTATCCACCCAGCCCTGTTCATCGTTGCCGTAAACCGGCGCGCCCTCCTCCTTGACGCCGGGACGGAATTGCGTCGGATAAAACAGCTTCCACTTATACATGTAGCGGATTTCCTTAACCCGACGGGCGCGGGTTCCCGGATAGGGACTCACCGCCAGATCGCGGCCATCCGCCGCCACATCCACATAATGCAGGGGATGAGCGAATTCCGCGCCGACCGGATACAGACCGCGCTCAATCGCAACCGTCCGCGCCGCGCCCTGGTAAACCTCGCCATCCTCAGCGCGCAGACGATCCTGAATCGCCCGCTCCAGCAAATCGAGATTCCGGGCGTAAACCGCCAGATCGAAACTGCCGTCTTCACGCTGCATGAACGATTTGGGCAGGCGAAGATAGATGCCGGATACCGAACCGGTCATCGGGGTGAAAATGCCATAGGGCATGAAATTCACCGCCCGCCAACCGGTGATCCAGCGCCCGTCGCTATCCTGGAAAAAGCCGTTACGCGACGTACTGGAACGAACGAAACCATCGGCATCGGCGGGCAAATCCGCCGGGGCCAGTCCGGGAAACAGCCGGAACCGGCTATCGCCACCGCCGCCGTCCCAATTCCGGGGATCGCCGGGGCGCTGCTGGAACGCCGCCCGCCAATTCTCTTCCCGGACATAGGCTTGCATGTCCCAAGTCTGCGGATCGAGGCCCAGCGCCGCCACTGCTTCGCGCAGCTTCTCCGGGGTCAGGGTGTTCTCCCAAGGATTGCGGCTCGGCGAGGCGGTGAAAGGACTGATCGGCGTAAAGGAATATTCCAGTTGCAGATTGCCGAGGCGCGGTTCCGCGCCGGCCTGCGGAAAGTTGTTGCCCAGTCCGGCCTTATAAACGCCGTTGGTGTGGCAAAACAGGCAGGCGTTCTGTGCGCCCCGCGAGGTTTCAATATGGCACTGGGCGTAGGGATTGGAAAAGGTGATGGGACTGCGAAAATCGCCCTGTGGATAGCTGACTGTCGTTGAGGCCACGGACGCGCCAGCGGTCTGCGCGTTCGCCTGACCCTGACTGTCGCTGCATCCGGTCAGCATCGCGCTCAGGATTAAAGCGGTCGTCGCCGGGTTCAAGAAAGTTGGCCGATCACTCATACGGAATTTTCCTCACTGAAAAAACAAAAAAGCTGGCAGTTTGTTACCGCCAGCGTCTGCATTTCACCCCCTCCCCCCTTGTGGGGGAGGGTTGGGGTGGGGGGCTACAACACGGCGCTTACAGCCCCGGAATGCCGCCGATATACCCGACTGGCGCGTTGAACTTATCGATCATCGGCATCAGTTGGGTTTTCAGATCAGCGTTGATGCTGCCCGGAAAATCACCGTGGTGCTGTGCATTGCTCATGAGGTAGGCGTGGCTGTTCAGATTTTCCACCACCTGTAAACCGGTGGATTCCGCACCGGCGGTCAGGCTCAGAATGCGGGTCAACTTCTGCGTATCGACGTGGTACGCCCAGACGAAGTTGTTGATGTGCATTCCCGAATCCTCGCCGATGAACAATGTGCGCATCTTCGGCGAGAAGAACAGGTTGTCAGTGTTGGCAATCGCGTTGACATCGGCGGTGTTGCCGAGGGCGTCAGCGGCTATCGGCTTGCCGAGCAGTTTCGGCTCTACAGACATGCGGGTCGCCACCCAGTCGGAATTGATCGCGTTGCCCTGGGTATCCTTGATCCCAGCTTTCAACTCCAGCGTGTAGGTTGCACCGGCCTTGTTTTCCGGCAGGCGGATATGATCCGCCGGTTCGGTCGGGTCGGAGCGCATACTGCTTTCGATACGCGACATCGCCATGTACAGCTTGTGGTCGGCGGCGTTGATCGCCAGGCCTTCCATCTTGGTCCACTCGGTCGTTCCGCCGAGCAAGGCCGTGTAGCGCCGGGTTTCCAGGAAGGCGGCGGCTTGCTCCATGCCGGGCTTGAGCGTCAGACATTCGTCGGAAGCAGAACCGGCGCGCACCCGCGTATATCCGGCCGGACATTGCCCTTCACTGGGCGCTACGGCGTCGAAAATATCGTTGAAGGTCACCACCTCGGCCAGCGCCTTGATTCCCGCATCCGTGCCATGACCCAGCCGAATCCAGGTCAAATCCGCGCTGCCGCCGCCCTGATCACTGGTTTGATTCCATTTCGCCGTGTACAGCGTCCCGGCGGACAGATCAGCAGCGTTATCGGCCACAAACATCGTCATTTGCACATACGCGCCGTCATCGCCCAGGTAGGTGGTGCGGCTATCCGGCATGACCAGCGCTTGCTCCCAAGTGCCGCGCCCCATCGCATAATGCTTGACGACGCTAGTGGAGCCATCGGCCTTGACCGTGATTTCGGGAATGATGCCGTAATGGTAGGGATTGGCCTCCCGCTCGTCCTTGAAATACAGCTCGCGCATCGCCTTGAGGCCGGCGGCCGTCGTTCCATAGTTCTTGGAATCCAGCGGGTTATAAATCAGATCGTAGTCTTCCTCGGAACCCAGATGGGTGTTCCAGGGCGTTTGCGAACCGAAACAGGGAATCCAGATGCCGTTGACGCTGGAGAAATCAATCGGCCTGACCTTGGCCGCCGTCAGTTGACCATCGTTGGCCTGAGCGATGTCACTCAGGGTCATGGACATGGGCATCCGGGTATGCCAGCCGGGCGTGGTAAAGGCCACCGAGCCGTCGCTTAAAATCCAGTCATATTCATAATGCGTGACCAGAAACAGTTTGTCGTCTACTTTAAGCAGGCTGTTGGCGTCCGGGGTTTCGGCGACCACCGGGTTGCCCATCGGGTCGAGTAGCGGTTCCATCTGGTAGTTGTAAAGCTGGCCGGCAGGATGTTTCTTGCCGTTGACTTCGGCCACCGGGTCCTTGACGCTGAACAGCACGTTATAGGTCAGCGGTTTATCTTCCACGCGCCCATCCGCATAAGTCACTTTGGCGATGGACCGGGTATAGGTCTTGGCTAATTCATCAGTCGCAGCCGGCGCGGGCGTCTCGGTAAAATCCACTGCCTGAATCACCGCTGATCGATGATCGTTATCGCTATCATTGCAACCGGCCAGCCCCAGCGCGGACAAACACGCCACCGTCAATAACGTTACTTTCATTGGAAAGAACTCCCTGAATGGCAGAAAATTTTATTCAAGAAGCTATATTCCTTCACTAGGGTTGCTGAAAAATGACGGTTCAGTGAATGCTAGGTTGCATCATGCATCGTGAAGCACATCGACCGATGAGGACGGAACGACAATGAAAATCGTGATTGCTCCCAATGCGCTCAAGGGTTGTCTGACCGCTGCTGAAGCGGCGGAAGCTCTGGCGCGCGGCGTCGCACGGGTCAGCCCGGGCATCGACATCGTACAGGTCCCGGTCGCTGACGGCGGCGATGGCCTGGCCGATGTGCTGGTTAATGCCTTGCACGGTGTGGAACGAACAGCACTCGTCACTGGCCCGCTCGGCGATCCGGTGTCTGCCACGTTTTGCCATGTCCCCGCCCGCCGGCTGGCGGCCATCGAAATGGCGACGGCCAGCGGCCTGGCCCTGCTGGGGAAAGATCGCCTCAATCCCCTGCTGACCACCACGTTCGGGACGGGTGAACTGATCAAGGCTGCTTTGGACTTGGGGATTTCCCATCTCATCGTCGGCATCGGCGGCAGCGCGACGAATGACGGCGGCATCGGCATGGCTGCGGCGCTGGGAGCGCGATTCCTGGATGGAAACGGCCAGCCAGTCGAACCGGTCGGCGGCGCGCTGGGGATGATCCAGCGTATCGACCTGAGCGGTCTCGATTCCCGGCTGGCGGCGGTGCGGATCGAAGTGATCTGCGATGTGGATAATCCGCTGCTCGGCGAACGCGGCGCGGCGCACGTTTACGGCCCCCAGAAGGGCGCAACACCCGAACAGGTGCGGAGGTTGGATGCCGGTCTGGCGAACCTGGCGACGATCATCGACCGTGATCTTGGGCTGGACGTGCGCGACCTGCCCGGCGCGGGCGCAGCGGGCGGGCTGGGTGCAGGTTTAAAAGCCTTTCTCAAGGCCGAATTGCGACGCGGCGTGGATTTGGTGCTGGACTTGGTCGGGCTAAACGAACAGTTGCGGGGTGCAGATCTGGTCCTCACCGCCGAGGGGCAAATCGATTTTCAAACGGCATTCAGCAAGGCGCCGGCGGGTGTGGCGGAACGCGCCCGCGCCAACAGCGTCCCCTGCATCGCCATCGCCGGCAGTGTCGGCAGGGGCCTGGACGCGCTGCACGAATTGGGAATCAACGCCGTGTTCAGTCTGTGCCCGGGACCGGTCAGCCTGGAGCAAGCGATGGCGTCCGGCGGCGATTATCTCGCTGCTGCCGCTGAACAGGCGGTGCGCGCCTTCCTCGCGGGCCGTCGTTAACCTCGCTAACCAGGCGTAATACCTCATTCACAGGGACGCCAGTCAACCGCCGGCTGCCAAACGCCACCCGATAAATCCCGCGCTGATGGCCAAAGTGGCCAAGGTCACTGGCGCCCCAACACGGACGTGAACGCGCCAGTCGAGGCGCAGACCACGCCGCATCGCTGCATCCGCGACGATCAGGTTGGCGATGCTGCCCACCAACAGCAGGTTGCCTGCCAAGGTGCTAGCCAAGGCTAAAATCAGCCCGGCCTGGGGATGGGTCGCCGCCGGCAACAGCAACATCACCGCCGGGACGTTGGAAACCAGATTGCTCAACAGCACCGCCGCTGCAAACAGGAATCCCGGCTGTTCCAGAGGTATCCCGGCTGCCGCCAGCGCCGCTACGGCCTCGGCCACCAAGCCAGTCTCCTGCAAGGCGTGATTCACCACGAACAGGCCAGTGAACAACACCAGCAGTTCCCAGTCCACCAGCCCCAGCATCTTCCGCGAATGCAGTTTACGACTGGTCAGCAACACCCCGGCCCCGACCAGCGCCGCCGCCTCGCGCGGCCAGGTTGTGAACAAAAATGCCGCCAGCAACGCCGCTGCAACGATCAAACCCTTGGTCGTCTGCCACGGGTCGAAGGCAGGCCAGTCCGTCGCCCGGCGGGCCGGTAGAGGGGCGTCCGCGTCTGGTTGCCGCGCCCAACGCCCGCGCGTTTGCCCAACGATGATTCCCCAAATCGCCAGCAGGCCAAGCAGCACCGGCGCGAGGGCGTCGATGGCATAGCCGCTGAACGACAGACGCAGCGTCTCGCCGAGCAGCATGTTCTGCGGGTTGCCGATCAGCGTCGCCGCTGAACCGATGTTTGCCGCGCAAGCCAGCGCCAGCAGATAAGGCATGGGGTCCAGATCGCGCTGCCGGCAGACGTCAATCAGCACCGGCGCGACGGCCAAGCAGACGATGTCATTGCTGAACACCGCTGACAGCGCCGCAATGACGACAATCAGCACACCCAGCAACTGGGGCGGCGGTAATGGCAGCGCCGCCAGTTTCCAGGTCACCCAAGCGTAGAAACCGCCCAGCCGCATCTGCGCCGACAACACCATGAACGCGAACAGCAATATCAAGGTCGGCAGATGCAGCGATTGCACCGCCGCCTCTGGACTCACCGCGCCGATGCCCACCAGCGCCATCGCGCCCAACAAGGCAATTCCGGTTCGGTCGAGTTGCAGAAAGGGCAAGCCGCCCAGCAACATGCCGAGATAAACGAAGCCGAAAACGAGAACGATCACTGCGGTCATGCAAGGCGCGCTTTATCGGTTTTTAGGCGGTTCCAGGGCCTGCATGAACTGCGCAGGGCTGCTCAAGTTCCCAGCCTGAAGCAGCGGCGACGTCCTGCTGCTTCAGAATGCGTTTCTCTTAAAGTTCAATCTTCGTGCCCAGCACTCGCAGGAATTGAGCAAGCCATTCCGGATGAGCTGGCCAAGCTGGCGCTGTGACCAACAGGCCGTCCACATGGGCTTTGTCCACCGGCAGATCGATGTACGCGCCACCCGCAAGCGTGACATCAGGCCCGACGGCTGGATAAGCCGAGCAGGCTTTGCCCTCGATTACTCCGGCAGCGGCTAGCAGTTGTGCGCCATGACAGATGGAAGCGATGGGCTTGTTGGCTTGCGAAAAGTGCTGCACTATTTTCAATACAGTCTCGTTCAAGCGAAGGTATTCCGGCGCCCGCCCGCCAGGGATGACCAGCGCATCGTATTCTTCAGCCTTGACCTCGGCAAAAGTCGCATTCAATGTGAAATTGTGACCCGGTTTTTCGCTGTAGGTCTGGTCTCCCTCGAAATCGTGGATCGCCGTGCGCACCTGCTCGCCGGCTTTTTTGTTGGGACAAACCGCGTGGACGGTATGCCCCACCATCCTCAGCGCCTGGAAGGGCACCATGACCTCGTAGTCTTCCACGTAGTCGCCGACGAGCATCAAGATTTTCTTTGCACTCATAGTGAACTCCTGAATGGACGGACTTAAACCCCCAACGAGGGCCACACCAACGACGTTAAATCCAATGGCGGATTATAGGTCATTCTGGCCTGAACGCTCACTGGCACAACGCCTCGCACGGCGTTCCATCTTTATCCCGATCCAGCCGGTTCAACCCGCATTCCGTTAGATAAAACTGCGCCTCTTCGCAGGAGGTCATCTCCTTGCAGGTGCTTTTCACCCCACAGCGCCCCGTGAAAACTCCTGGCGCTGACCGCTCCGACGCCTGTTGGGACTGGCCGCTGTGCCGCCAATCCCACGGCGGCTTCGGATTCGCCTCGGCCCACAACCCGCGCCGGGCAGCTTTCGCCTCCGCTTCCAGCGCCAACAACTGCGAATCATGGCTGTACTGACGATAGACCCACGCCAACCCGCGCCGAACCTGTTCCGCCTCGACATTCAACCCGGCCACTGTCACCGTGCCAATCGTGCGGCCATAATCATCGATCTTCTGCACCGCTACGCTCGCTGTCCGGTTCAATGCCATCCGGGACAGGCTTTGCCCGGACTTCTCGCCGAACGGCTGATCGCGTTCCGGCGCATCAATCCCAGCCAGCCGCACCTTGACGCGCTGCCCAGCGACCAGCACGGTCAAGGTATCGCCATCCTGGACGCTCACCACCCGGCCTATCCACGTTTCCGCCAAAGCCGGGACTTCTGCCACAACCAGCAGCAATGCCAGTCCTAACCCGAGTCCATTCACTACCATGTCTCGGTCAAACAACAGGGGTTGGCGGTATTTCGCCACCGCCCAACAGCTTTAACCATACGCTCGTTGCTATGCTGTTTCATCGGTCTGCTCCCCGATCTCGGTTGACGATGTTTGACGATATCGCTCATTGTGACCGCTTTGGACTCGCTGGGGAGAGCGAGACGGACCCTCCTATTAGTCTTTTAGGTGCCTCTGGATAAGACGCTGTTCATCGTTGGACCTCAAAGGGCACGGGTGTCGACCCCCTGAGTTTGCTCCGGACGAAAGCCACCAAGGGACAAATTTGGTCAACGAAAAGCGCTGTTCAGAAAAAGCCGGGATTCGACAGTAGCGCCCGCCAACTTGACCGGCTAAAACCGAGACAAAACATTGCCGACATTGACGAACCTGGTGATCTCATCCGACTGCCCGCTGCATGGCAAGCCACTCTGGCATCCCCGTGTTAACCGGCGCCAACCGATCCTCAGCCAAGAACGATGCAAACTTGCATTCACTCAATTATTTCGATAATATTGGAAATATGGATAAGTCAACCGCTATCAACGTACTCAGCGCTCTGGCCCAGGACACGCGACTGGAAATCTTCCGCCATCTGGCGCAAACCGGCCCGCAACCGGCGGGCCAGATCGGCGAGCCTTTCGGCCTGCCGCTGGCGACGCTGTCGTTCCATCTGAAAACCCTGCAACAGGCCGGCTTGCTCAATTGCCGCCGCGAAGGGCGGCAACTGATCTATCAGGCCCGCTGCGGGGTGATCGTCGAACTGCTGGCGTACCTGACCGAGCATTGCTGCAACCTGCCGGCGGTTGAATCCACAATCTCCCTTACTCCTTTGGAAAACTTCACCCGGAAACCCGCCGCCATGCCTCAAGACTCGATTTACAACGTGCTGTTTCTCTGCACCGGCAACTCAGCCCGCAGCATCCTCGCCGAAGTGCTGATGAATCACCACGGTCAGGGTCGCTTCCGTGCCTTCAGCGCCGGCAGCCATCCAACCGGTCGGGTTAATCCTTACGCCGTTCGGTTGCTGGAATTGCAGGGCCTCTCGATTGAGGGACTCCGCAGCAAGAGTTGGGACGAGTTCGCCACCCCGGAAGCGCCGTCACTGGACTTCGTTTTCACCGTCTGCGACAACGCCGCCGGCGAGGTCTGTCCGTTCTGGCCTGGCCAGCCGATGACGGCGCATTGGGGAGTGGAAGACCCGGCGGCGATAGAAAGTAATGACGTGCAGAAAATGCTGGCGTTCCGCAAGGCGTTCCGCGAACTGGAAAACCGCATCAAGATTTTCGCCAGCCTGCCCATCCCGTCGCTGGACAAGATCCGCTTGCAGGCCCGGCTCGACGAGATTGGGCGAACCGTCCTGGAGCATAACGAATGAGCGCCGCCTGCGAAGTCAACGCCAGAGCGACGGCAGACGGCGGTGGACTGGGATTTTTCGAGCGCTATCTGACGCTGTGGGTGGCGCTGTGCATCGTGGCCGGCATCGTGCTCGGCCATTTCCTGCCGGGGTTATTCCAGACTATCGGCAGGCTGGAAATCGCCCAAGTGAACCTGCCCGTAGCCGTGCTGATCTGGCTAATGATCATCCCCATGCTGGTCAAGATCGACTTCGCCGCACTGCGCGAGGTCGGGCAATACTGGCGCGGGATCGGCGTCACCCTGTTCATCAACTGGGGCGTCAAACCGTTCTCAATGGCGTTGCTGGGCTGGCTGTTTATTGGCGGACTCTTTGCGCCGCTGCTACCGGCGGATCAAATTGAATCCTACATCGCCGGGCTGATTCTGCTGGCCGCAGCGCCCTGCACCGCGATGGTGTTTGTGTGGAGTAACCTCACGAAAGGCGAGCCACATTTTACTTTGAGTCAGGTCGCACTCAATGACCTGATCATGGTGTTCGCTTTCGGCCCCATCGTCGGCCTGCTGCTCGGCCTGACTTCCATTGTCGTGCCGTGGGAAACCCTGTTCCTGTCCGTCGTGTTGTACATCGTCATTCCGTTGATCATCGCTCAAGGGGCGCGCACCGCGATCTTGCAATCCCAAGGTTCAGCGGGATTGGTGCGACTGCTGGAGCGTCTCGGCCCGACCTCACTGGTCGCGCTGCTGACGACGCTGGTATTGCTGTTTGGCTTTCAGGGCGAGCAGATTGTGGCGCAACCGCTAGTGATTCTGTTGCTGGCGATCCCGATCCTGTTCCAGGTGTTTTTCAACGCCGGGCTGGCGTACTGGTTGAACCGGAAAGTGGGATCGCCGCATTGTGTAGCGGGACCGTCGGCGCTGATCGGCGCGAGCAATTTCTTTGAACTCGCGGTGGCGGCAGCGATTGCATTATTCGGCTTCAACTCCGGCGCGGCGTTGGCGACCGTGGTCGGAGTGCTTATCGAAGTGCCGGTGATGCTATTGGTAGCCAACATCATCAATCGCAGTCGCGGCTGGTACGAACAAGGGGTCAATCTCCCCGCTACAGAAACCCATTAAATTTTTCGGAAAGATTCCATGAATACCCTCGAAATTGAATGGCGTCACCTGGACAAGGACGGGCGCACCTGCCTGCGCTGCTCCGACACCTTGCAATCCCTGCAACAGGTCGTCACCCAACTGGCCGCTGAATGCGCGCCGCACGGCGTCAATATCGCATACCGCGAAACAAAATTGTCACCCAAGCAATTGTCCCAATCCAATCTCATTCTGTTCAACGGCGTACCGCTAGAGTCGGTGTTGCCTGACGCTTTCGTATCGGAAAATGAATGTCTGTCCTGTGGCGACCTGTGCGGCCAGCCGAGTTTTTGCCGCACTGTTTCAGTCGGGGGCCATACGTTCGAGGCGATCCCCGCCACATTGATCCGGCAAGCGGCGTGCATTGCTGCTCAGTGCTGCTAGAAATCCACCCTTTCATAGCGGGCTTTCCCCAGGAGCGCTCTGCGATGACGACTTTCTCTGCTTCTCCCGCGTCAGCGGGCGCATTCGCTGACGCACTGCATCGGTTACGCACGACCGCGCAGGACCACCCGACCTAATTCAAATGGCTGGCCGGGATCATCACTGTATTTCTGCTGGTGTTCTTCATGCCGGTCGGCGCGGCGCGGTTCGATAACGCCATTTTGGAAGGGCTGGCGCTGCTGAACGGGTACGCCCGTGAGCATGTGATGCTCTGCCTCGTCCCGGCCTTCTTCATCGCCGGGGCCATCGCGGTGTTCATCAGTCAGAACGCGGTGATGAAATACCTCGGCCCCGCCGCAAACAAAATCGCCGCGTATGGAGTGGCCTCGGTGTCCGGTTCGATTCTGGCGGTGTGTTCCTGCACGGTGCTGCCGCTGTTCGGCGGTATCTACCGGCGCGGCGCGGGACTGGGACCCGCGATTGCCTTTCTCTATTCCGGCCCGGCGATCAACGTGCTGGCGATTGTGCTGACCGCCAAGATTCTCGGCGTGGAACTGGGAATCGCGCGGGCGGTGGGCGCGGTGAGCTTCGCGTTGATCATCGGCTTGATCATGCACTGGATTTACCACCGCGAAGAACAGACGCGGGCCGCGAATCAGAAGGGTTTCGCGCTCGGCGCCGATCAAGGCCGACCGTTAGCCGAGACGGCAACCTTTTTCGCGCTGATGGTCGCGGTGCTGGTCTTCGCCAACTGGGCACCGGCCAGCGCCGAGGATAGCGCGGTTTGGCACACGATTTTTGCCTGGAAATGGCCGCTGACGGCGTTAGCCAGCGTCGGGCTGGCCGGGCTGCTGGTTTGGCGCTGGCGGTGGGCTTGGCAACCGCTGGTTGCAACCGCCGCTACAGTCGCCGTTCTGGCCGGGCTGATTCCGCAGCATCCCGAACTGGCGTTCAGCGCCGGTCTGATCGGTTTAACGCTGACGGCGGCGACGCAACCCGGAGACGGTGAAGAGTGGCTGAGTCAAACCTGGAGCTTTGCCAAATTGATTATGCCGTTGCTGCTGGGCGGCGTGCTGCTGGCGGGGTTTCTGCTGGGTCGGCCCGGTCATGAGGGCATCATTCCGTCCGAATGGGTCGGCGCGGCGGTGGGCGGTAATTCGCTGGCGGCCAATTTCCTGGCCTCGCTGGTGGGCGCGTTCATGTATTTCGCCACCTTGACCGAAGTGCCGATTGTGCAAGGACTGATCGGCGCGGGCATGGGCAAGGGGCCGGCCCTCGCTCTGCTGCTGGCCGGGCCGGCACTGTCCTTGCCGAGTATGTTGGTCATTCGCGGCATTCTCGGTACGCAAAAGACCGTGGTTTATTGTGCGCTGGTAGTGGTCATGGCGACCCTCACCGGCGTGGTGTTCGGTATATTCTATCCCTAGAGGAGTGATGGCAATGATCAAGTTTCAAGTTCTCGGCAGCGGTTGCGCGAAATGCAAAACGCTCGGTCAACACACCGAAGCCGCTGCTCAAGCGTTGGGCCTGGCGTATGAAATGGAGAAAGTCACCGACATGAATGCCATCATCGACGCGGGGGTGATGAGTACCCCGGCGCTGACGGTGAACGGTGAAATCAAGAGTATGGGTAAGGTGTTGTCGGTGGATGAGATCAAGACGCTGTTGAGCGCCTGACCGCCCGAGCCGTCTGCCATGTCGCCCTCCAAAGAACCTGCTCACCACCACCACACTGCAACCACCGGTCGCCTCCTCTGGCTGGCGACCGCGCTAACCCTGGCCTATGCCGGGGTGGAAACCGGAGTGGGTTGGTGGGCCAGATCGTCTCATTAAACTGAACGAGTACCGACTGATGCGATCCTCGAACGCCACCCCAGCCACGCCGGAATCGTCTGGCGTCGTGATCGCCGTGCGCGGCAGCGTGGTGGATGTCCGTTTCCCTCACGAATTGCCGAACCTGCGTCAGCAATTGCGCGCCGGACGTGACGATCAGGTGACGATCGAAGTCAGCGCCCATTTAGCCACTGACACGGTGCGCGGTATCGCTTTGACCCCAACCCAGGGGTTAGCACGCGGCGATCCAGTGCGTGACTGCGAGGGACCGTTGACCGTTCCGGTTGGGCCGGAACTGCTGGGACGGATGATCAACGTCCAGGGCGAGACCATTGACGATGGATCGCCGTTGACCGGCCTGGAGCAACGGTCGATTCACCAGCCGCCCATTCCGCTAGCGCAGCGCCGGGTCGGGCTGGAAATTTTCGAAACCGGCATTAAGGTCATCGACCTGCTCTGTCCCCTGGAACGCGGCGGTAAGACCGGCCTGTTCGGTGGGGCTGGAGTGGGCAAGACCGTCATCATTACTGAATTGATCCACAACATGATGAGCCGCTACCAAGGCGTCAGCCTGTTCTGCGGCATCGGCGAGCGCTGTCGTGAAGCCGAGGAATTGTACCGGGAGATGCGCGATGCTGGCGTATTGCCCAACGCGGTGCTAGTGTTCGGCCAAATGGACGAGCCGCCGGGGGCGCGCTTTCGGGTCGGTCACGCGGCGCTGACCCTCGCCGAATATTTCCGGGATGTAGCTCGCCGCGATGTACTGCTGCTGATCGACAATATCTTCCGTTTTATCCAGGCCGGTTCTGAAGTGTCGGGGCTGATGGGGCGCATCCCCTCACGAGTCGGTTATCAGCCGACGCTGGGGACTGAGCTGGCGGAACTGGAGGAGCGGATTTGCAACACGGCGGGCGGTTCGATCACCTCGGTGCAGGCGGTCTATGTGCCGGCTGACGATTTCACTGATCCCGCCGCCGCACACACCTTCGCCCATCTGTCCGCGACCTTGGCGCTGTCGCGCAAGCGGGCCAGCCAGGGGTTCTATCCAGCGGTGGACCCGCTGGCCTCCGATTCCAAGCTATTGACCCCGGCGTTGGTCGGGGAGCGGCATTATCACATCGCCCAGGCGGTGCGCCGGACGCTGGTGGAGTATGAGGAACTGAAGGATTTAATCGCCATGCTGGGTCTGGAGGAGCTGTCGCTGACCGACCGCCGCACGGTCACCCGCGCCCGGCGACTGGAACGCTACCTGACGCAGCCGTTTTTTACGACTGAACACTTCACCGGGCGTCCCGGACAAAGCGTTCCCTTGCCGCGCGTGCTGGATGACTGTGAACAGATACTCGGTGACGGTTGCGCGGACTGGACGGAAGCGGCGCTGTATATGATCGGCGATTTAAGCGGGGCGCGGCGATAATGCGCTCGAAAGTGCTGACCCCGACATAAACGCTGGTCGATGGGATCGAGGTTTACGAGCAGCACTTCGGAGAAATCTCCGCTACCTGTCACTGGTTCGATGAGGGGAGCGGACATTTTCTAAATTGCGATGTTTGATTTCATTCCGGACCTGTTCATCAGATGAGCCTGCGCAACTCCGGTGCTGAACCGCTCTAATTCCTTAGCGCTCTTCGCAAGTGGAGAATTTTCCGATGCGACATTTCATTCGCCACCCCTCCGACATTCCTATCGAGTGCCATATCACGCACTGCGAACCCTGTCGACGGCATGGTCTGAAGGACATCAGCCTCGGCGGGCTGTGCTTTCAAACCCCTGACGCCCTTGAACGGGGTTGCGCCATCCAGATCAAAATCCCTGTGCGGGAACCACCTTTTGAAGTGACGGGGACTATTGTCTGGTGCCGTCGAGCGAACGGTCATTACCATGTCGGCGTTCAATTCGCGGACACGAACACCGAGTTCTCGGTGCGCATGATCGAACAGATTTGCCAGATCTGCCATTACCAGCGCGAAGTGCTGGAAAAAGAAGGGCGAGCCCTCTCGGGAGCGGAAGCCGCCGCTGAGTGGGTGGCGAAATATGCCCACAATTTTCCATCATAGCCGACGTTCGAAGAGCCGGGCGAAGCGAGACCGCCGCCGCCCGCATTGCAAAGCACGCCTGCCGCCTCAAAAAATTCCCGCGGTTCGTGATTGCTTCCCCGGACCCTGTCGCAGCACACGACTATGGCGTCACGTCTGGCGGTTCCACTTTGCCGGTCTTCTGGTTTTTGATCTGAATGGAGGCCACCATCTTGGTGTTAAACGTGACCAGGCAATCCTCATGCACGCCGAAGCAACCCACTTCGCCACCGATATCGGGCTTGTGAATCACCGAAGGCTGATCGTCGGCGTTGTATTCCTGCTCGATTCCGTGAATGGCCGCCAATGCCCCACCCTTGAGCTTCACAAAAAAGGCGCAATCGGTATCGGCCACACTGGTCGTGGCATTCAGAACGCCCAAGTCGAGGAACCACTTGTACTGCTCAAAAGAGATGCCCAACTTCTGGTAGAAGCCCCGCTGTTGCCGGATGTCGGCAGCCTCCCCGGAACTGCCATAGCGGCGCAGGTTGAACTGCTGGCCGGGCACCCCGCCCACGGCATGACAGGCCTGCACGAATTGCTGCTGGCGTGTCTCGGTGCCGGTTCGCTCCTTGGACCAGAATTCGACAATCGCGGCGAGCGTATCTGCTCCATCCCCCGCGCCTGGAATCTTGCGGTCAAAGATGCCGCTATCAATGGATTTATCGGCCGGCAGGTACGCAGCGTTTTGCTTGGCAGCCTGCAGTGTATTGACGACGGTATCGCGGATGCGCTTGCGGCGGTTGGAGTGGTTCACGGCGTTAGTAATATAGCCGTTGATGGCCTCCAGCAGGTAATCGATGTAGCCCACGATGTGGGCCTTAGCGAGAGGCTCCGGGACGCCAAGCAGCACACGATAGAAATGATGAGGGGACGGAATGGCAGCCGTGGCGTTAGCGATGAGGTTACCCAATCGCGCCGCCTGCACGTCTTGGGCGATCTGCTGATTGCCTTGGTTCTCAAGAGCGTTCACCTGCACGTCAATGACCGGCCACAGGCCATTCTTCCAGACATTGAACGCAGGACTCGGGGGCACGGTCACAGGAGGAGCGGGATGGAGGTTAGTGTACCCCGCGTATATCGTCTGCGCACGCGCCGCGGGCGTATGTACTCCGCGGCAAGTTGCGACGGCGCCGGGTAATGCCTTAATGTAGGCAGCAATAGAGACGGGAATATCCGCCAACTGTCTCGGAACGTAACCGTTGGCTACGCACCACTGTTGAAAGGGCATGGACCGTAAACTCCCAGAGAAGGAATAGGCCATTGCGGGAAGCAATCAGCCAAAGATAGGCCAAGTATAGTTGAGGATCGACAGAACCCCAATTAGGGGCCGATTGGAAATCAATGATTCGGCTCATCACCTGCTGACCGTGATCAACGACATTCTGGATATTTCAAAGCGTGGCTCAATCATCCTGCGAACCCGGATCATCGAGGAAAGCGACCAGGATGTAGTGCTGCTCCTCGAAGTACGCGACACCGGAGTGAGTATTGTGCCGGAGGCTCGGGAGCGCCTGTTCCAGGCGTTCGAACAGGCGGATAACTCGATCACCCGCCAGTATGGCGGCACCGGCCTTGGACTGGCGATTACCCGTCGGCTGGTGGAACTCATGGGCGGCGGCTTCGAATATGATCAAGCGCTGCAAACCCTGCGCAAAGCCGTAGCGCAGCAGTTCCCTGATTTGAGCCGGCCGGTCCACTGAACCACTCGCTCCTCAAGCCCATCGGTTCTCACCGATCCGGATCGATAGATGCGGACAGGGAACCGGCGCTGCGAACGATCAGTTCATTCAGTTCTGGATTGCACAACGCGATGAACTGATAAGCAAAGTTGCGCAGGTAGTGACCCTTGCGGACGGCGATCCATGTGGTGTTGTTCTCGAATAGATGCGCACTATCGAGCAGGCGCAGCCCTGTATCCCTGCTAGGGTTATAGGCCATCGCGGCGATGATGCCGATCCCCAGTTCCAGTTCCACATAGGTCTTGATCACGTCGGCATCCAGCGCTGAAATCACGATATCGGGCGCCAGCCCGGCCTGAGCGAAAGTGGCGTCGATCCGGGTGCGTCCAGTGAAACCTTCGTGATAGGTGATGATGGGATGTTCGGCAATCGCTTCAAGGGTGAGCGGCGTGACAGCCACCAAGGGATGCGACTCCGGTACAATGACCGCATGACGCCAGTCGTAAAAGGGAAAGGTCGCCAGTTCAGGGACGTCCGCCAACGCTTCGGTGGCGATGCCCATATCGGCTTCCCCGGACCGCAACATCGCAACAATTTCTGCGGGGCTGGCCTGATGCAGAACCAGGTGGACTTTCGGGAAAGTCGTCTTGAACCGGCTGACAATTTGCGGCAGGGCGTAGCGGGCCTGAGTGTGCGTGGTAGCGACGCAAAGTTGCCCTTGGTCGCTATGGGAAAACTGCGCGGCGAGATGGCGGATATTATTAGCGTCCAGCAACATCCGCTGGACAATCTTGATCAACTCCTTACCCGGTTCGGTCAGGCCCAGGAAGCGTTTGCCCCGGCGGACAAACAATTCCACGCCCAGTTCATCTTCCAGATCCTTGATATGCTTGCTCACCCCGGACTGTGAAGTGAACAGGGCGTTGGCCACCTCGGTCAGGTTGAAGTTGCAGCGAACCGCTTCCTGCACGATGCGAAGCTGTTGGAAGTTCAAATCCCTTCTCCATAAATTCCGGTCATGCTCCCTTCCGGCAGTATCCGTTCCGCCGATGGGGAATCCGGGGCGAACAGTCGCATCCGCGCCGGTTTCAGGCGCACGATTTGCCCCGGATTCAAGTCCAGGACCGCTGCGCGCTCACGCGGTAGCTCCACTTCATAATGACGATGAGTTCCGCCGCTGGCGCCGGTCAGTTCGATCCGGGCGGTCGCGCCCAGCGCCAGCACCCGCTCCACCCGCGCCTCGATGCCGGTGTGATCCGCCAGGTTGGTGTCGATGTCCAGTTCGTGGGGACGCACAAACCCCAGCGCCTCAGCACCGGGCTGAAATCCGCTGTCGCCCACCGGCAGATGATCGGCGCCGATTTGTAGTTGTTGATCCTGCACCCGGCCATGGAACAGGTTGACCGCGCCGAGAAAGCTGTACACAAACGGTGTGGTGGGCTGCTCATAGACCTCGTGGGGCGCGCCGATTTGCTCGACCCGGCCACGATTCATTAACACCACCTGATCCGACACTTCCAGCGCCTCTTCCTGATCATGGGTGACAAAAATGCTGGTGATATGCAGGGTGTTGTGCAACTGCCGCAACCAGCGCCGCAGTTCCTTACGCACCTTGGCGTCCAGCGCGCCGAACGGTTCATCGAGTAACAACACCCGGGGTTCGACAGCCAGCGCCCGGGCCAGAGCGACGCGCTGCCGTTGCCCGCCGGATAACTGGGTTGGATAACGCGCCGCCAGCCAGTCCAGTTGCACCAGTTCAAGGAGTTCCTGAACCCGGCGCCGAATCGACTCGGCGTTCGGGCGCTGTTTCCGGGGTTTGACCCGCAAGCCAAACGCCACGTTGTCGAACACAGTCATGTGCCGGAACAAAGCGTAATGCTGAAAGACGAAACCGACCTGCCGTTCGCGGACATGGGCTTTCGAGGCATCTTCGCCTTCGAGAAAGACCTGACCGTGGTCCGCCGCTTCCAGGCCGGCAATGATGCGCAACAAGGTGGTTTTGCCGCAGCCGGAGGGACCGAGCAGGCCAACCAGTTGACCCTGCGGGAAATCCAGCGTGACATCGTCAAGGGCGACGAAATCGCCAAAGCGCTTGACAATGTTTTTGACTTGAATGCTCATGAAATGACCTCGGAGGCTTCCTGAGAATGGTGCATGGACCGTCGGCCCTGCCATTCGACAAACGATTTAAGGACCAGCGTCAACAAGGCCAGCAGCGCCAGTAACGAAGCTACGGCGAAGGCCGCGGCGAACTGGTATTCGTTGTACAGAATCTCGACATGCAGGGGCAGGGTGTTGGTCCGTCCCCGGATGTGACCGGAGACGACCGAGACCGCGCCGAATTCGCCCATGGCCCGGGCATTGCATAACACCACGCCATAGATCAGTCCCCATTTAATGTTGGGCAGAGTGACGTACCAGAAGGTTTTCCAGCCCGAGGCTCCCAGCACGATGGCGGCTTCCTCTTCCTCCCGACCTTGGGCCTCCATCAACGGGATTAATTCACGCGCGACGAACGGAAAGGTGACGAAAATGGTTGCAAGCACCAGGCCGGGGACGGCGAAAATGATTTGTACGTCATGCTCGATGAGCCATGGCCCGAACCAGCCCTGCGCCCCGAAGATCAGCACATAGATCAGGCCGGCGATGACCGGTGAGACCGAGAATGGCAAGTCAATCAAGGTGGTGAGTAACTGCTTGCCGCGAAAATTGAATTTGGCGATGGCCCAGGCGGCGGTGACGCCAAACACGAGATTCAGCGGCACGGCGATGGCGGCGACCAGCAGGGTTAGCATCATCGCCGAGCGGGCGTCCGGTTCCACCAGCGCCGCGAAATAGACGGCCCATCCCTTACGGAACGCCTCGGCGAACACCGTAGCCAGCGGCAACAATAGAAACAGGCCGAAAAAGAGCAGGGCGATGGTGATCAGCACGCCCTTCAACCAGGTCGGTTCGCGGGTCGCGGCGTTGGCTTCGAAGCGCCGTGCGTGGATAGTCCAAGTTGAAACAACTCCTGCACCCATGGTCTAGGTCCTTACGCGACTGCGGTTGGCCCAGATTTGCAGGCCGTTGATCAGAAACAACAGGATAAAGGAAAACACCAGCATGACTACGGCAATGGCGGTCGCGCCGACATAGTCGTACTGCTCCAGCTTGGTGATAATGAGCAGTGGCGTGATTTCCGACACCATCGGAACGTTGCCGGCGATAAAGATCACTGAACCATATTCCCCAACGGCCCGGGCAAAGGCCAGGGCAAAACCGGTGAGCAGCGCCGGCGTCAGTACCGGCAAAATGACCCGCCAGAAAGTTTGCCCGCGATCCGCGCCGAGACTGGCAGCGGCTTCTTCGAGTTCCATCTCCAGATCTTCCAGCACCGGTTGCACGGTGCGCACCACAAAGGGCAGGCCGATGAAGGTCAGCGCAACCAGAATACCCAGCGGCGTGAAAGCGACCTTGAGACCGAGCGGCTCCAGCCATTGCCCCAGCCAGCCGTTGCCGGCATAGAGGGCCGTGAGCGCGATGCCCGCAACCGCCGTGGGCAAGGCAAAGGGCAAATCCACCAGCGCATCAATAATCCGCTTGCCGGGAAAGTGATAGCGCACCAGCACCCAGGCGAAGATCAGCCCGAACACGGCGTTGATGGCGGCGGCGAGCAGGGAGATACCGAAGCTGATTTTATAGGATGAGACCACACGCGGCGCGCTGATGATCGCCCAGAACTCTTCCAGGCTTAAGGACATAGATTTGAGGAATACGGCGCTCAGTGGAATCAGCACCACGAGGCTGAGATAGACCAGGGTGTAGCCCAGCGTCAGTGGGAACCCTGGCAAGACGCGATGGGTCTTGCTCCTGCTCATGGACGATTCACGATGATCTGATCGAAGACCCCGCTAACCGCAGTTAAAGTACGTATGATGTTGAATGTGCGGTTCATTGCGAAACTCCGAGAAGGTTATAATTAGATCAAATCTTAAGAATGAATAGTAATAATGGAAAATAAGATTTTGCGAAATCCTTATGCATTTTTCTGCAATAGCAGAAATTTTAGCAGCGTGATAGTGGCTAACCCATTATTGCTCTTGGTGTTGCGTTTATCGCAGAGCCTGCCTCAATGAATGACACTGCCGCCAACAACTCCCTTCCCGAAGCCGGCTCCCGACCGGCCACTGCCAGTTTCCGGGAAGCCTTCTGGTTTTGGCTGAAGCTGGGCTTCATCAGCTTCGGTGGCCCGGCTGGACAAATCGCCATCATGCACAGCGAACTGGTGGAGCGCCGGCGCTGGATCAGCGAGAGGCGGTTTCTGCACGCCCTCAATTACTGCATGGTGCTCCCCGGCCCGGAGGCGCAGCAACTCGCCACCTACATCGGTTGGCTGCTGCATCGCACCTGGGGTGGCATCGTCGCTGGGGTGCTATTCGTGCTGCCTTCGTTGTTCATTCTCATCGCGTTGTCCTGGATTTACATGGCCTTCGGTGACGCGCCGTGGGTCGCCGGCCTGTTCTACGGCATCAAACCGGCAGTGACCGCCATTGTCTTACAGGCCACCTATCGCATCGGCTCCCGCGCTTTGAAAAACCCGGCCTTGTGGGCAATCGCCACGGCTTCGTTCGTGGCGATCTTTGCGCTCAATGCGCCGTTCCCGGTCATTGTCATTGGTGCGGCGTCGATCGGTTACTTCGGCGGGCGTATCGCGCCGACCCTGTTTCAGGTCGGTGGCCACCATGGCCAGGTGGCCCCGGCGTTAGGCCCGGCTTTGATCGATGACAATACGCCGACGCCCGAACATGCCCGCTTTCATGCCGGTCGCCTGGCTTGGGTGGGAGTCATTGGGGGGGTGTTGTGGGCGGCGCCCCTGGCATCGCTGACTGTACTGTTCGGCTGGGGTGATACACTGACGCAAATGGGCTGGTTTTTCACCAAGGCGGCCCTGTTGACCTTCGGGGGTGCCTATGCGGTGCTGCCCTATGTCTATCAAGGCGCGGTGGGACACTACGGCTGGCTGACCCCGACGCAGATGATCGACGGGTTAGCGCTGGGCGAGACGACGCCGGGGCCGCTCATCATGGTGGTGGCCTTTGTCGGTTTCGTCGGGGGCTATGGGAAAGCGCTGTTCGGCCCGGACGCCTTGTTTCTTGCTGGAGCGGTTGCCGCTGTGCTGGTGACGTGGTTTACCTTCCTGCCGTCTTTTCTGTTCATCCTTGCGGGTGGCCCGCTGGTGGAAGCCACGCATGATGATCTCAAGTTCACCGCGCCGCTGACCACGATTACCGCCGCCGTGGTGGGCGTGATTCTGAATCTGGCGCTGTTTTTCGGCTACCACGTCCTCTGGCCCACTGGCTTCACCGGGGCCTTCGACGGATTCTCGGCATTCATCGCCCTAGCGGCGGCTATCGCGCTGTTCCGCTACAAATGCGACGTGATTCACACCATCGTCGCGTGCGCAGTAATGGGCCTGGTTCTGGAAATGCTGAGCGTGGGCGCATGACCGTGTACCTGCGTTAATCCATTTTTTTCATATAAAAATCATCAAATATTCTTTTTTATAATAAAAAAGACGGTTTATTATTATTTCCGGTTGTCAATCAGGTGGGTCTGTTTGCCGGGACTACGGTCCCGGCCTTTTTTACCGAGGAGGTTCACCATGTCGCTGGAGCAAATGGTCGCCCATTTCAACCGGCCCTTTCATCAGGTGGAGCGAGGGTTAGCGTCACTCACTCTGGAAGAAAATGTAGTGGTGGCGAAATTTCACGGCATTCGACTGGAGAGCGCCTTTGATGTGCTGCGCGATCCGGCGGGGCAGACGCTCGGTCATCAAGCTCAGCTCAGAGCCTTCAATCCACGCGGCAAAAACATTTCCGCCCGTGCGCCCTACGCCGTCGCCCTGGATGAGGACTCGATTGTTGATTTGGATCGGCTCATTCGTACCCTGCACGTTCTCAACGCGACCAGCCAGGGATTGACCGGACCGCTGTTTCTGGAGGTTCATCCCTGGCATATCGCCCGGGTGCCCCGCGATCACGGCGCAGTGTTCGAGAGCATTTTGCAATGCTGCGGCTGGTCACCGCGCCAAATCGTTCTGGAGATTGCCGACGCCGCTATTCAAGACCCTGATCACATGGTTAAGGCGATCCATAGCTTTCACGCCCGGGGTTTTCGCATCGCCCTGCACCAGCGCGGCATCCATGACGAAGAACTGGAACATCTATTAACGCTGAAACCGGACATCATCCAATTGGGACGGCAACATTTGTTAGCGGCGGAAGCCCGCGCTGACTACGGACGTGAACTCGCGCAACGCATCCAGCGGATTCAGCATCTTGGGGCACTCGCGTTCCTGGATGGCATCACCACGGAACATCAAGCCCAGATCGCCGGCTGGGTCGGCGCACACGGTTATCAGGACAGCATCCAGCATCCGCCGGAAGAGACGACCGTGATCGTCGTACCGGGATTGGGTAATTCCGGACCGGATCACTGGCAAACCCGGTGGGGCCAGGCCAACCCGGCGTATCGGCGGGTTCGTCAGCGGGACTGGGATCATCCCCAAGTCGATGAGTGGGTAGAGGCGCTGGATCGAGAGATCCGGCGCGCGCCCAGCGCGGCCATCCTGGTGGGGCATAGTCTGGGTTGCATCACTATCGCCGAGTGGGCGCAACGCTGCTGGACCGATATCCGGGGTGCATTGCTGGTGGCGCCCGCCGATGTCGACCGCCGGCCCTTTTTCGATACCGTGCCGCTATGGCCCCTGCCGTTCCCGAGTATTCTGGTCGCGAGTGAAAATGATCCGCATCTCGAACTGGAGCGGGCCAAACTCTTCGCCCGGCACTGGGGCAGCCGCTTGGTCAATCTGGGTCAGGCCGGTCACATCAACGTCGAATCGGGGTTTAGACCCTGGCCCGAGGGAGAGGCGTTATTGAGAGAGCTACGCACCGGCGCGTTGCAGGCACCCTCTGAAGCGCTGCCGATGAACGTGCGGGAACCCTGCCTCGTTGAATAGGCTCGTGGACCATGCCGTCGGGAAGCGCCAAGCTCCAATTTATTGGATTTTTATCCACTAAATAAGAAATATTCATTTAAAAATAAATAGTTGTATTATTTTTTGACCTTACTAGAATAGCTTTCCTTGTTAATTCTTCACCACATCGAAAGCGATTCATCTCATGTCCGACACGAACCAGATCCGCCATACGTTGGGCGAGTTGGCAGCCCGCCAGCTTGCGAACACCACCAAGACTGTCCCCCAGATGCAGGCGATTACGCCGCGCTGGCTGATTGCCTGCCTGCCGTGGGTCCCCGTCGAAGCCGGCACCTATCGGGTTAATCGGGTCGTCGAGACGCGCGCCGGGGCTCCCGCCGATGTCGAGTGCAGCCCCCAAGACGAGAGCGACCTGCCCGAGGCTTTCGTCGATTACGAGGAGCAACCGCACGAGTACACCCTGAACGCGATGACCACGGTCCTCGACGTGCAGACCCGCGTCTCCGATCTGTATCGCAGCCCCTATGACCAGATCCGGGAGCAACTCCGCCTCACCATCGAGAAGGTCAAGGAGAAGCAGGAAGGCGAGATCATCAACAATCCCGAGTACGGCCTGCTGAGTCAGGCTGCCGATTCCATGCGCGTTCAGACGCGGGCCGGCGCGCCGACACCCGATGATCTGGACGAACTGATTGCCCGGGTCTGGAAGGAACCAGCGTTTTTCCTCGCTCACCCGCTGGCGATTGCCGCCTTTGGCCGGGAATGCACCTACCGGGGCGTCCCACCGGCGACGGTCAATGTGTTCGGTTCGCCGTTCATTACCTGGCGCGGTATTCCGCTGATCCCCAGCGACAAGCTCTATGTGAATAACAATCAAACCAATATTCTGTTGATGCGCACCGGCGAAAAGCGCCAGGGCGTCGTCGGTCTGTTCCAGCCGGGCTTGCCGGGTGAGGTGTCGCCCAGCCTGTCCGTGCGCTTTATGGGCATCAACCGCAAAGCCATTGCTTCCTATCTGATCTCACTCTATTGCTCAGCAGCGGTTCTTACCGAGGATGCGCTGGGTGTCCTCGAAGGCGTCGAGGTCGGGCACTATCATGAGTATCAGTAATCTCGAAGCCGGGGGAGCGCCGTTCGATCCCGCGGTGATCGCCCAAATGGCCAACGAATTCTTCGCCGCGTTGCCGGGGCGTCCCGCGCCGCCGCCGGGCTTGGGCGTGGCCTCAGCGCCGCCCGCGACCCCACCGGTCGAAGTAGGAGCATTGCCCGTGGCTCCAGCCATTCCTCCATCATCCGCGGTGGGACCGCCGACCGAGGTTGAGTTTCGCTCGTTGCCGGCCACGGTGTCCGGCGCGACACTGCGGCCACCGCAAGCCGGCCTCACGCCGTCGGCCTTGCTCGGTCCTTACGACTTCCGCCCGGAACTGATCCCGAACGAGGGGTTCATGACCCTTCCGGGGGTCGCCTCAGCGCCGCCGGTCACGCCACCGGTCGAAATGGGCGTGTTATCCGCCGTGCCAACCGTGGCTCCAGCGTCAACCTTTGCCCCGCTAACCGAGGCTGAACTTCGTGCGCTCCCGGCCTCGCTGGCCAGCGCGCCGCCGCAACCGTCACCCGTTGCGCCGACCCCGCCGGCAGCGCCGGGATCGTCATTTTACTTCCTCGATGCCGCGCAGTTCCCGCCAGTCACGCCTGCGTTGCCGCACGGAGACTATGATTTCCACCCGGAAATGCTCCCCGACTTGGGGATCACGGCAGGTCCGTATGACCCGCATGTGGAGCGGCGTGACTTCCCGGTCCGCTCATAAAGCGCATCACCGCAGGATGCGGTGCTGGAGAATAAAATGTTAGCAACAACCCTGATGACCGGTGGTCCCGGAGCGGCTGCCTTACCCCCGGCCCCGCCGTTCCCGCCGGCCAGCGAGTACTTCTCCATACCCGGCTTACCGGGCTTGCAATCGCCGCCGGGTGTTCCAGCCCCGCCGTCATCGCCCAGTGCGTCGCCCTACTTTCTCGACCGAGAGCCGGCGCAGTCCCCGACCGCGATGTCGCCGCTCCGCGTGGAGTCTCTCGAACTGCGTCCCGACGCCGTACCGAATTTGGGTTTCACGGCCCGTCCTTTCGACCCCCAGGCGGTGCGCCGGGATTTCCCCATCCTGCAAGAGCAGGTGCATGGCCGGCCGCTGATCTGGCTCGATAACGCCGCTACCACCCAGAAGCCGAATGCGGTCATCGACCGGCTCTCCGAGTTCTACCGGCACGAGAACTCCAACATCCATCGGGCCGCCCACACCCTTGCAGCGCGGGCGACCGACGCCTACGAGTCTGCACGCGAGAAAGTACGGCGCTTCCTCAATGCGTCTTCCACCCGTGAAATCATCTTCGTCCGGGGTACGACGGAGGGCATCAACCTGATCGCCCAGAGTTGGGGTCGCCGCAACGTCGAACGGGACGACGAAATCGTGATCACCTGGCTGGAACATCACGCCAACATCGTACCGTGGCAACAGTTGTGCGCGGAGAAAGGCGCTCGGCTACGGGTTGCGCCGGTCGATGATCGGGGTCAGGTGATTCTGAAGGAATACGAGAAGCTGTTCAGTTCCCGGACGAAACTGGCCGCGTTCAGTCAGGTCTCAAACGCACTCGGCACGATTACGCCGGTGCGGGAAATGGTGGAAATTGCCCATCGCTACGGGGCGCGAGTGATGGTCGATGGCGCCCAGGCGGTTTCCCACCTGCGGGTGGATGTGCAAGCGCTCGATTGCGACTGGTATGTGTTTTCCGGCCACAAGGTGTTCGGCCCGACCGGTATTGGCGTCGTCTTTGGCAAGGAGGATCTGCTCAACGCCACCCCCCCTTGGCAAGGCGGCGGCAACATGATTGTGGATGTCACGTTCGAGAAGACCGTCTACCAGCCCGCGCCGGGGCGTTTCGAGGCCGGCACCGGCAACATTGCCGACGCGGTAGGATTGGGTGCGGCGCTCGACTACCTTGATCAAATCGGCATGGAGAACGTGAGCCGCTACGAGCACGAACTGCTGGTCTATGGAACTCAGGGTTTGTTGAGCGTCCCCGGCTTGCGCCTCATCGGCACTGCGGCTGAGAAAGCCAGTGTGCTGTCCTTCGTCCTGGACGGGTTCCGCACTGAAGATGTCGGTAAGGCACTTGACGAAGAGGGGATCGCGGTTCGCGCCGGCCACCATTGCGCGCAACCGATCCTGCGCCGGTTCGGTCTGGAGAGTACCGTCCGCCCCTCGCTGGCGTTATACAACACCTACGAGGATCTCGACGCGCTGGTCGCTGCCCTGTTGCGGATTCAGGCCGGGCGGAGCCATCGCGGGTTATGACTCCAACCCCCAATCCTCTCCCACAAGGGGAGGGGAAGCCCAGTAGCCCATCACTCCCAACCCCCATGCGCGTGGTCATCATAGGCGGCGGTTTCAGCGGCGTGATGGTAGCGACCCAATTATTGCGGCGGGCGCAGAACCCGCTGACGATCACCCTGATCGAACCACGGCTACTGTTGGGGCGGGGCCTTGCTTACAGTACTGTGCATGAAAACCATCTGCTCAATGTACCCGCAGAGAGGATGAGCGCGTTTCCCGATGATCCTGGGCATTTTCTCCACTGGCTCAATCAGCGGGGCAATGATCACGCCGGCTGTTTCGTACCCCGCAAGCTCTACGGTGTTTATGTGCAAGCGGTACTGGACACAGCTATCGATGAGGCTCCCGCTCATGCACGGATAGAGTGGATACCCAGCGAAGCGGTCGCTCTTCTTCCACAGGAGGGCAGGGCTGTCGTTCGTTTAGAGAACGGTCAAACGGTGCAAGCCGATCGGATCGTGCTGGCGCCAGGCCATTTCCCATCCGGTGATCCGACGGTTGCCGACGGCTCTTTCTACCAAAGTCAGCGATATATTCGTCAGGTCTGGGGACCGGATACGCTCAATCACCTGACGTCCACGGACGCGGTACTGCTGATCGGTTCCGGCTTGACCATGGTGGATATCGTGCTGGCGCTGCACGCCCAAGGCCACCAGGGGGTCATCCATGTCATCTCCAGGCATGGACTGCTGCCGCAAAGCCATCAGAGCAGTACGCCTTATCCAAGTTTCCTGAAGGTTCCCGAAAAACCCACCACGTTAAGGACTCTGCTGCGCCGCGTTCGTCAGGAAATCGTCGAGGCGACCCTTTTGGGCCGGGACTGGTGGGCGGTCATGGATGCCTTGCGTCCCCAGACCCAGGCACTCTGGCAAGCGTTACCCTTGAAGGAACAACAGCGGTTCCTGCGTCATCTCAGACCGTACTGGGACACCCATCGTCATCGCGCCGCGCCTGAAGTCGCCGCAGTTATTGATCAATTAAGGCAATCCCAACATCTCCAAATCCATGCCGGGAGAATTGCTGCCTACCAGGAACACGCCGATCGTGTTTGCGTGAGCTACCAACCGCGTCGGGGTAGCGGTCTGGCCCGCGTAAAGGTCAGCCGCGTTATTAACTGCACTGGCCCAAATGGTGACTATCGCCAGATCGAGCATCCGCTGATCCGTGATCTGCTCGCTTTGGGACGGGTCCGCCTCAATCCCCTGAATCTGGGGCTGGATACGGATGCCGAAGGGCGGTTACTGAACGCCCAAGGCAAAGCGTCATCGCTGCTGTACACCCTGGGTCCACCGCGTCAAGGCGGACTCTGGGAGACGATGGCGGTTCCTGAAATTCGGGTACAGGCTCAATCTCTGGCTCAGTCCCTTTTAACTCAGGATGCGTGAATTCTCCCGCACGCTATCCGGAGTCAGACCGACCCGTTACTCATGCGCTTTGATCTCTTTAGGTGATTTCCAGCAAAGAACTTACCCGAGCAGCGGGGACTCCCCCTTTGCAAAAGGGGGGCTGGGGGGGATTTTGCCACGGGATAGCGCCGCGCTGCCGCCAAAATCCCCCCTGACCCCCCTTTATTAAAGGGGGGAATCCAGCAGCGTTCTTGGTATATTCATTTAAGGAAATTGCCTTAAGTTTTGTAGGTTTGGAAAAAGCGCAGCGTTGCCCAATATTCAGAATATCAGCTAGAAGAATCATGATGTTGGGCTTCACAAGCTCAGCCCAACCTACGGAGTCTCAGGGTTTTCGGCCAGACAATAGCTCAATTTTCCTGATGGTTCAGCTTTGCTTCCAGGGTAATTTCTCAGCACGCCAACCACTCGCGCCCCGCTGGCCTTGGTCATTGATCGGACCCTCGAAACCATCGGTGACGTTGTAAGTGGTATAGCCGCGCTCGGCGAGAAATTCGGCGGCCGCCCGCGACCGGATGCCGCTGCGGCAAATCAGGTAGACCCGCTGCCCTAGTGTAATACCTTGAGCTTGCAACTCCCTCACGAACCGGGGATTGCGTTCCATGTTGGGGAACACCTGCCACTCCACCTGTAGTACAGACTTGCCTAACGTGGCAAGGTCGGGGCCCCCGACGAACGTCCATTCAGCGCGGGTGCGGATATCGACCAGCACCGCATCAACCTCGTGTTGCAGATTCTGCCAAACCTGGGCCGCACTGAGATCGCACAGAAACTGGCCCGGTACGGTGTGGGTCTCCCGGTTGACGGGCGGGCGGGATTCTACGGGAGTCCAATGCGATCTTTGTGCGGCGAAACCTCTAGCCATCTTCTCATCCTCCTGGTTAGCATGTGGGTCAACGGTCAACCGATGGTCTGCGCGTAGGTCATCACCAGATACATCACCGCTTCGGCGGGGCCGACATTGCGATAGGTATGCGCGACATCCGCGACAAACTGAATCGCATCGCCGGCGGTCAGCGCGTAGCGGTGTTCAGCGATGAGGATCTCGACCTCGCCACGGTTGACGACTAAATTTTCGAGGGTGCCCGGCGGATGCGGGTTGGCCGCTTCCTCCCCCCGGTTTTTGAGCCGCAATTCGTAAAATTCCACCCGCCGGGACTGGTCGAAGGGAAACAACGCTCGCGAGCAGAAGCGGCCGTCCTTGGAAAACAGCCACTTCGCGTTGGCGGCGGGCAAATACCAGAGGCTGTCCTCGCGACCTTCGCGCAAAAACGCCGAAATCGGCGCTTTCAGGGCGTAGGCAATCTTCCACAACACCGCGATGGTCGGCGTGCTGCGCCCCCGTTCGATCTGACTCAACATGGCCCGACTGACATGCGACCGCTGCGCCAGGGTTTCCAGCGATAGCCCCTGCTGCTTGCGCAACTGGCGGACATTGCCGCCAATGACGGCAGCCAGACCGGTCGTCTCCTCACTCGGCTCATGCTCCATCACTCGCACGACCCTATCAGCGTATGGAAAGGACAGGGAACGTTCGGCGGGTCTGAAGAGAGCCACTGACGATGTATCATTCATCTGCAGCATCCTTAAATCCCGGTACCGCCATTGAACACTTCGCTATGCACTTGCGCCTGCGAAACGGTGCTACCGGGCGGTACGCTGCGCGTTAGCCAGACATTGCCGCCGATGATCGACCCGCGGCCGATGGTGATGCGGCCCAGAATGGTGGCACCAGCGTAGATCACTACGTCATCTTCAACGATGGGATGCCGGGCATTCCCCTTCAACAATGAACCATCTTCATTGACCGAAAAGCGCTTGGCGCCCAAGGTCACGGCCTGATAAAGCCGTACCCGTTGACCGATGACTGCGGTAGCGCCGATCACTACGCCGGTGCCATGGTCGATGAAGAAACTGCCGCCGATCGTCGCGCCGGGATGAATATCGATGCCGGTCGCCGAATGCGCGATTTCAGCAATGATGCGGGCGATCAGCGGAACGCCCAATCGGTGCAGCCGATGCGCCAGCCGATGGTGAATGATCGCCGTCATGCCGGGATAGCAGGCCAGCACCTCATCCACGCTGCCGGCCGCTGGATCGCCTTCGTAGGCGGCGCGAAGATCGCTGTCCAGCAGGATGCGCACTTCGGGCAGTTGCGCGGCGAACGCCCGGATGATCTCCACAGCCTGATGATCGGCGTTATGAACGCCCTCCACTCCAGCGGCATACTGCAATTCCCGCTGCACCTGCCCCTGCAAGTGCCGCAGCGCTGTGTCCAAAGTATGCCCGACGTAGTAGTCAATGCTTTCCTCGCTGAGGTCATGCCCGCTCAGACGATTCGGAAACAGCGCCGCGCTCAGCCCCTCGACAATGCCGGTCAAGACCTTGTGTGAGGGCAGGCGCGGCGGTCGATGCACGCGCTGCCGCTCCGCCAGCGACCGTTCCCGCTGGTCGCGTAACTGGGCGACCAGGGTATCAATGTCCCCGCGCACACCGGGGAACGGTCGCCCATCGATCGATTGAATCCGAGCGCTCACGCCGCCAGCCCTTTGGCATCAAACACGCCTTCAAACAAGACGGAACTCAGGTAGCGTTCGCCGGAATCGGGTAGCACCACAACAATCGTTTTACCCGCACTCTGCGGGCGCTGAGCGATGCGGACCGCCACCGCGGCTGCCGCTCCGCAGGAAATGCCCGCCAGAATCCCTTCTTCCCGCGCCAGCCGATGGGCGTAGTGAATGGCCTCTTCGTTGCTCACCTGCTCGATCTCGTCCACCAGCGACAGATCGAGTACCTCCGGGACAAAACCTGCGCCAATGCCTTGAATCTTGTGGGGCGCGGGCTTGATCGATTCACCGGCCCGCTGCTGCGTCAGCACGGGACTGGCCACCGGTTCTACCGCGACCGACAGGATCGGCTTGCCTTGGGTCTGCTTGATGTAGCGCGAGACCCCGGTAATGGTGCCGCCGGTGCCCACCCCGGACACCAAAATGTCCACGGCGCCGTCCGTGTCGTTCCAGATTTCTGGCCCGGTGGTCTGTTCGTGAATCGCTGGGTTGGCCGGATTCTTGAACTGCTGAAGCAAGACGTAGCGTTCCGGGTCCGAAGCAGCGATCTCCTCAGCCTTGGCGATAGCGCCGCTCATGCCTTTGGCCCCTTCGGTCAACACCAGCTTCGCGCCGTAGGCTATGAGTAGCTTGCGGCGTTCCAGACTCATGGTTTCCGGCATGGTCAGGGTCAGTGGAATGCCCCGGGCGGCGGCGACAAACGCCAGCGCAATGCCGGTGTTACCGCTGGTCGGTTCAACCAGCTCCTTGCCAGGTCCTAATAGCCCCTGCCGTTCAGCATCCCAAATCATCGCCGCGCCAATCCGGCATTTCACCGAATAGGCCGGATTGCGCCCTTCAATCTTGGCCAGCACGGTGGCTGGCGCGCCTTCAGTGATTCGGTTCAGCCGCACCAGCGGGGTGCGCCCGATGGATTGGGAATTGTCTTCGTACCAATGCGCCATGGCGGATTCTCCGGGGACTCAACGGCCAGGTTGATAGATCTGGTCGAAAGTGCCGCCATCGTTAAAATGGGTTTTCTGCGCTTTCTGCCAACCGCCAAAAACCTCGTCGATGGTGAAGAGACTCACCTTGGAGAATTGATCGGCATACTTCGCCGCGACCTGGGGATCCCGCGGGCGGTAGTAATGCTTACCCGCAATGTTCTGCCCTTCCTGACTGTAGAGATAATTGAGATACGCTTCGGCGACCTTGCGCGTTCCCTTCTTGTCCACCACCTTGTCGATCACCGTCACCGGCGGCTCGGCCAGAATCGACAGCGAGGGCACGACGATCTCAAATTTGTCTGGCCCCAACTCCTTAGTCGCGAGAAACGCCTCGTTCTCCCAAGAAATGAACACATCGCCGATGCCGCGCTCGGTGAACGTGGTGGTCGAACCACGTGCGCCCGAATCGAGTACGGGAACATTTTTGTACAGCTTGGTCACAAAATCGCGGGCCTTGGCCTCGTCGCCACCGGGTTGCTTCAGGGCGTAACCCCAGGCGGCCAAGTAGTTCCAGCGCGCTCCGCCGGAGGTTTTCGGATTGGGGGTGATGACCGAAACATCCGGCTTGACCAGATCGTCCCAATCCTGGATGCCCTTGGGATTACCCTTACGCACCAGGAAGACAATGGTCGAAGTATAAGGCGAGCTGTTATTCGGCAGCCGCTTCTGCCAGTCGGTGGGAATCAGCTTGGCCTTTTCGGCGATGGCGTCGATGTCGTAGGCCAGAGCCAAGGTCACGACATCGGCTTCCAGGCCGTCGATCACCGCCCGCGCCTGCTTGCCGGCGCCGCCATGCGACTGCTGGACAGTCACCGTTTCGCCGGTTTGCGTCTTCCAATGTTTGGCGAACGCGGCGTTGAAGTCCTGATAGAGTTCACGGGTGGGATCGTAAGAGACGTTCAGCAGGGCCGTTTCTGCCCATGAGGGCAAACTCGCCCCGACGGTCAGGGCCATACCCAGGATGGCTTGAGCCAGGCGACTTTTTTTCATGGTGCAGTTCTCCAGGGAAGTGATGAACTGCTAATTTAAGTCACCACCCTCATAAGAGGAACGAATATTAATTAAATTGTTTATCTGAAATTCGCATAAAGGCGCCCCAAGACCATATGAGGTTAGTAACGGTGCTCTTTTTGCAAACTTTCCCACGAGGGGAGGAATCTGAACGCTGCCTCGTGTTTAGGTAGTGTCCCTGAACTGCTCCTAATAGTTATCCCCACATAGCTTATGCCAGAGACACTTGAGAACCCGCATATTGTTCTCTGGGAGTAGCCTTGTTAAGGTGGGGAAAGTAGAATCAACAGCTTACAGGGTCCGACAATCATTGGAACGAAAACTTGCGCTAAGGCTTAAGTAATTGATTCAGGACTTTCGCTCAATCTTCTCGATCAAGCGGGTTGATACACTGGAATACGCGGATTACGTAACTCATGACGTAAATACTCACTCCAGAGGTTGTTTTTAACTTGGTAGAGGGTTGTCTTCATCTT
>Ga0209507_1000286_pt1 | contig 61650 bp, 59 predicted proteins | sample AD_UKC028_MetaG_FD_184414 | JGI IMG/M metagenome (GOLD analysis project Ga0209507, IMG submission 184414) | Active sludge microbial communities of municipal wastewater-treating anaerobic digesters from USA - AD_UKC028_MetaG (SPAdes) (version 2) | ecosystem: Engineered > Bioreactor > Anaerobic >...
TTCTGTCATCGGGGTTTCCCTCATTTTATTGCTGTTTTTTTAACAGCATAAACCTATCAAAAAAATTTAGTAAAGCTTAAATGATACATGCTTGTACTCGACTCCACAAGAACAGTCCAAGAACCAAATAATTTACGGGGTAGCTAGGTTCTATTGACATTTCGCAGTACAGATCGGAAGGTTAAAATTTTTGCGGAACGACATGGACCGAACCTTCCTGACCGACGAACCATGGGCGGTGATTTTGCCGTTTCTGCTGAGCCATTCCCCTGTTTATGTGGGAACCCCCCTGGCCTGCCGAGCTTTTCTGGAGGCGGTGTTGTGGGTGCTGCGCAGCGGTGGTCAGTGGCGGTTGTTGCCCGCGACGCGGGGAGCGTGGAACAGCGTTTTCAAGCGCTTTGCCCGGTGGCAACGATGCGGCGTCTGGGCCGAGTTGCAGGCCCACGTCACGCGGGAACCCGACCTGCAACATCTGCTGATCGACAGTACGGTAGTCCGTGCCCACCCCTGCGCGGCGGGGGCGGAGCAGAGTTCCGCCGAGGCGGAAGCCTTGGGCCGTTCGCGGGGCGGCTTTGGCACTAAGATTCATGCCGTGACGGAAGCCTTGGGCAATCCCCTGGCCTTCATCCTCACCGGCGGGCCAGCGTCCGATATCGGGCAGGCGGAACGGCTGATCGGGGAATTCCCGGCCGAAGCCGTCATCGGCGATCAGGGTTACGATTCTGATGCGTTCGTGAAGGTCGTGGAGAAGCGCGGCATGCAAGTGGTCATTCCGCCCCGTTCCAACCGCTTGAATCCACGGACCTACGACCGGCATCTTTATAAGGAACGTCATCTCGTTGAATGCTTTTTCAACAAGATCAAGCACTATCGCCGCATCTTTTCGCGTTTTGAGAAAACCGCCAACCACTTCATGGCCTTCCTACACTTCGTTGCTTTCCTCATTTGGACTCGATGAAATGTCAACAGAACCTAAGCCCCCCAAGCCCCCTAGCTTTGAAAATTGTGGGGCACATTTTCCGTATTAAAATAAAAAAGCACTTAGCCTAGGTTTAAATTCTGACTAAGTGCTTGTTTTCATTGGTCGGGGCGAGAGGATTTGAACCTCCGACCACCTGCACCCCATGCAGGTGCGCTACCAGGCTGCGCTACGCCCCGTGGTTGACAGCGGGGGAGACCACCCGCTGTCGGGGAAAAGATGAATGTTAATGCAATCCAAGCGGCTTGCCAAGCCTTCGTGAACTACGCATCGCCCTTGAACCGATCCACCCGGGCCTTGAGTTTCTGCCCTGGCCGAAAGGTCACTACCCGCCGTGCGGTGATGGGGATTTCCTCCCCGGTTTTGGGATTGCGACCTGGCCGCTGGTTCTTGTCACGCAGGTCAAAATTACCAAACCCGGACAGTTTTACCTGATACCCCCGCTCCAGGGCGCCGCGAATCTCCTCGAAGAAGATTTCCACCAATTCCTTGGCTTCGCGCTTGTTGATGCCCAGTTCTTCGAACAACCGTTCCGCCATATCGGCTTTTGTCAGTGCCATGCTCTAAATCCTAAGCGTTGCGCCAAACTGTTCCGCCAGTCCCGCTAAAATGCCGGACACGGCATCCTCAACTACATGATCGGTAAGATTGCGCGAAAAATCCTGTAAATTCAACCCAAAAGCCAAACTTTTCCGTCCTTCGGCGATGCCCTTGCCCCGATAGACATCAAACAGCCACACTTCGCGCAGCAAATCGCCGCCTCGTTGACGAATCACGTCCTGCACAGCCTGGGCGGTCACGCGCTCATCGACCACAATCGCCAAATCACGGCGACTGGCCGGGAACCGGGACAATTCCCCGAACGTCGGCCGCCGCGCCGGCTGCACGCCCGCCAGCCGCAATTCAAATACACAGGCGTCGCCTTCCACATCCAGCTCCCGTGCGATCCGGGGATGCAGCGTCCCCAGCCAACCGACCGGCGAACCGGCCCGCTCAATGCGAGCGCTCTGGCCGGGATGCAACGCGGGATGTACGACGGCCACGAAGGCAAACGCCTCTGGTTCGCCAGTCAGGGCCAATAACGCCTCGACATCGGCTTTGAGATCGAAAAAATCCGCCGGGCGCACTGGAACGCTCCATTGTTCCGGCAATGCCGATCCAGCGATCACGCCGCCGATATACGACTCCTGACGCAAGGCGCCGCCTTCCGGGATGAAGTTGAGACCGTGTTCAAACAGCCGCACCCGCGTCTGTTGCCGCTTCTGATTATGGATCAGCGCCTTGAGCAGACCCGGCCACAGACTGGTGCGCATCACCGCCAGATCGGCGGAAATCGGATTCGCCAAGGCCAGCGGTTCCCGTTCCGGATCCAGCCATTGCTGAAAATCCGGATCAACAAAACTATAGGTGATCGCTTCCTGAAAACCACGTTGCACCAGGGTTTCCCGGAGCCGCGCTAATCGAATCTGTCCTTCCGGTTGCAGCGGCATCTCCAGCCGGGTCAGCGGCCGGTTGCCCGGTGCCCGGTCGTAACCGTAGACACGAATGATCTCTTCAATCAAGTCCACTTCCAGAGCAATATCGAAGCGGCTGCTGGACGGAACGACCAGCCAATGATCGACCTCAATCGACACCGCCATGCCCAACCGTCGCAGGATATCCTCGACCTGGGCGACCGGGACCGCCATGCCGAGCAGCTTGTTGAGTCGATCCGGGCGCAGGCGAATCGCTGGTTCCGCTGGCAAGTGTTCGGGCGACACCGCCTCAATGATCGGCCCCGGCTGGCCTCCGGCCATGTCAATCAGCAATTGGGTGGCGCGTTCGGCAGCGCGGCGTTGCAATTGCGGGTCCACGCCACGCTCGAAACGATATGAGGAATCGGTCTGCAAGCCATAGCGGCGGGCGCGGCCTGCAATGCTGGCCGGGGTGAAAAAGGCGCTTTCCAGGAACACGTCGCGAGTGGCGTCGGTGCAGGAACTGATCTCGCCGCCCATGATCCCGGCCAACGCCAGGGGGCCGTGATGATCGGCAATCAGCAAAGTTTCCGTATCCGGCTCGATGACCACGCCGTTGAGCAATTCCAGCCGGTCGCCGGGCCGGGCGCGGCGCACTTCAATGCCGCCCGTCAATCGCCCCAGATCGAAGGCGTGCAACGGCTGGCCGAGTTCCAGCATCACATAATTGGTCACGTCCACCAGCGGCCCCAGGCTGCGGACGCCGGCCCGGCGCAGCCGCTCTTTCATCCATAACGGGGTCTCAGCAGCGGGATTGACTCCGCGAATGACCCGGCCCACATAGCGCGGGCCGTCAGCGGGATCAAGCAACGTCACCGGAAAAACGTCGTTCAGCGTTGCCGGAACTTCATCGGCAGGCAGTGACCGGAATTCACAACGATTGAGCGCCGCTACTTCGCGGGCGATGCCTTCCATGCCCAGGCAGTCGCCGCGATTAGGCGTCAATTCGATCTCGATGATCGAATCGTCCAGCGCCAGCAGCTCGCGCACATTCTGACCGGGTCGGCTGTTCGCGGGCAACGGCAACAACCCGTCGGAGCTTTCCGCCAGGCCCAGTTCCTTGGCCGAACACAACATGCCCTGCGATTCGACGCCACGCAGTTTGGATTTCTTGATGTCCAGTCCGTTCGGCAATGCCGCGCCGATCAGCGCCGTCGGGGCGCACATGCCCACCGCGACATTGGGTGCGCCGCAGACAATTTGCAACGGTTCGGCCTGGCCGATGTCCACCGTCGCCACCCGCAGCCGGTCGGCGTCGGGATGCTGCATTAAAGCTATAACCCGGCCGACAACGACTTTTTCAAAGGGCGGCGCAGCAGGTTCAACGCGATCCACTTCCAGACCGGCCATGGTCAGTTGCGCGGCCAGTTCGTTACTGGAGAGCGGGGGATCGACCCATTCCCGCAGCCATTGTTCGCTGACTTTCATGATGATAAGCCTTACTGAAACTGCCGCAGAAAGCGCAGATCGTTGTCGAAGAACAGGCGCAGGTCATTGACGCCGTAGCGCAGCATGGTCAACCGCTCGACGCCCATGCCAAAGGCGTAACCGGTATAGCGTTCGCTGTCGATGCCCACTTTTTCAAAGACCGCCGGATGCACCATGCCACAGCCCAGCACCTCCAGCCAGCCGCTGTGCTTGCAGACCCGGCAGCCGTCGCCGCCGCAGATCACGCACTGGATATCCACTTCGGCGGACGGCTCGGTGAATGGGAAATAGGACGGGCGGAAACGCACCGCCAGATCGCGTTCGAAGAAGCAGCGCAGAAAATCGTCCAGTACGCCTTTCAAATCGGCAAAACTGACGTCCTCATCGACCAGCAATCCCTCGACCTGATGAAACATCGGGCTGTGGGTCACGTCAGAATCACAGCGATAGACCCGGCCCGGCGCGATGATGCGCACCGGCGGGGCCTGTTGTTCCATCACCCGGATCTGCACCGGCGAGGTATGGGTGCGCAGCAGGGTGTGAGCGTCGAAATAAAAGGTGTCGTGCATCGCCCGCGCCGGATGGTGCGGCGGGATATTGAGCGCCTCGAAGTTGCGAAAATCGTCCTCGACTTCCGGCCCTTCCGCGACCGTAAAGCCGATTCGGGCAAACAGCGCCTCGATGCGGGCTAGGGTTCGGCTGACCGGATGGTAGCCGCCCGGACGTTGCCCGCGCCCCGGCAAGGTGACGTCGATGGCTTCATGGGCCAGCCGGGCGTCCAGCGCTGCCGCTTCCAGTTCGATCTTGCGGGCGGCGAGCGCTGTTTCCAGCGCCTGCTTGGCCTCGTTGATCGCCTGACCGGCCTGACGCCGTTCCTCCGCAGGCAGTTTACCTAATTCCTTCAGACGCTCGGTCAGTACGCCTTTCTTGCCCAGATAGCGAACACGCGCCTGATCCAGCGCGGCGAGATCACCGGTTCCGGCAATAGCGGCCTGGGCGGTTTGCAACAATTCGGGCAATGCGTCCACGCGAGCGAGTCTCTTAATGATAACGAATAAAAAAGGGAAAGGACCGCGCCCTTTCCCCGTTTGAGCAGCCGTCGTCTTCAGACGATGCCGAGGGCAGTCTTGGCGCGGTTAGCCAGTTCGGCGAACGCCGGCTTGTCAAATACGGCCAGATCGGCCAGCACCTTGCGGTCGACTTCGATTGCAGCTTTTTTCAAACCGTTGATTAACCGGCTGTAGGACAGACCGTTCTCATGGGCGCCGGCATTAATGCGGACAATCCACAGCGCCCGGAATTCACGCTTCTTCTGGCGGCGGTCGCGATAGGCATATTGGCCGGCCTTGATCACGGCTTGTTTAGCGACCCGGTACACTTTGCTGCGGGCGCCGTAATAGCCTTTGGCCTGATCCAGGACTTTTTTATGACGGGCGTGGGCAGTAACGCCGCGTTTCACTCGGGACATGACTTAGGTTCTCCGATCCAGGAATATCAAGCGTAGGGCAACATCCGGCGCACGGCCGGGGTATCCACTGCGGCAACGATGGTCGTGCCGCGCAGTTGGCGTTTCCGCTTGGAACTCTTCTTGGTCAGGATGTGCCGGAGATGCGAGTGAGAACACCTGAACTTGCCGGACCCGGTACGGCTGAAGCGCTTGGCTGCGCCGCGATTGCTTTTCATTTTGGGCATTACATAACTCCGCAATTTTCAAAGGTAAATTCAACGATCGGCCCCGACCTGCGCCGGTAGCTGGAAAAAGTCAGAGTCTGGCCGGGAGAATTACTTCTTCTTGATCGGCGCGATGGTCATGACCATCTGCCGCCCTTCCATTCTGGGCCGTTGCTCCACCACACCGTAGGGGGTGAGATCGTCTTCGACGCGCTTGAGAAGGCTGACACCAATATCCTGGTGCGCCATTTCACGACCCCGAAACCGTAGCGTGATTTTGGCTTTGTCGCCTTCGCTCAGGAAACGGATCAGGTTGCGTAGTTTGACCTGATAGTCTCCTTCGTCCGTACCTGGACGAAACTTGATTTCCTTCACCTGGATCTGCTTTTGCTTCTTCCGGGCTTCACCTTGCTTCTTGGCCAGCTCGAACCGGTATTTACCGTAGTCCATGATGCGGCAGACCGGCGGCTTGGCGTTCGGGGAGATTTCCACCAAATCCAGTTCAGCTTCCTCGGCCATCCGCCTGGCTTGCACCAGGGGGACGACCCCCGCCTGCTCGCCGTCCTGATCGAGCAGGCGCACTTCGCGCCCGGTGATCTCTTCGTTGAGCCGGAGTTCGTTATTCGCTGCGATGTTACATTCCTCCAGTGGTTATTCGGTTCGCCCACGTCGGGCGATGTCAGCTTGCAGCCGTTCGACGAAAGCGGGCAGATTCATGCTGCCCAAGTCTTGACCGGTGCGGGTGCGCACGGCGAGAGTTTCCGTTTCCATCTCCCGGTCGCCGACGACCAGCAGATAGGGAATGCGCTGCAAGGTATGCTCGCGAATTTTAAAGCCGATTTTTTCGTTTCTCAAGTCAGACAGGGCGCGGAAACCTTGTTGCATCAGGACTTTTTCGACCTGATTGGCATAGTCGGCCTGATGATCCGTGATATTCAGCACCACCGCCTGCACCGGGGCCAGCCAGGCAGGTAACGCCCCGGCGTATTGTTCAATCAATATGCCGATAAACCGCTCCAGTGAGCCGAGAATGGCGCGATGCAGCATCACGGGAACCCGTTTGCTGCCGTCTTCAGCGATGTAGTGGGCGTCCAGCCGACCCGGCATGGAGAAATCGACCTGAATGGTGCCGCACTGCCAGAGCCTATCCAGGCAATCGCGCAGGACGAATTCGATTTTGGGACCATAAAACGCGCCTTCGCCGGGCTTGAGGGTCCACGGCTGACCGGTGCGGTTCAGCGCCAGTTCCAAAGCCTGTTCCGCTTTGTCCCAGACGTCATCGCTGCCGACCCGCTTTTCAGGACGGGTCGCCAAGGCTAATTGTACCTCGTTGAAACCAAAGTCAGCGTAGACCCGGAACAGCAGGTCCATGAACGCGGTGACTTCCGGCTGAATCTGCTCCTCCGTGCAAAAGATGTGCGCATCGTCCTGCACGAAGTTGCGCACCCGCATCAGCCCGTGCAGGGTGCCGGAGGGTTCATTGCGGTGACAGGAGCCGAATTCAGCAATCCGCAACGGCAGGTCGCGGTAACTCTTCAGCCCTTGGTTGAAAATCTGGATATGGCCGGGACAGTTCATCGGTTTCACCGCATAGTCGCGGTTTTCCGAGGCGGTGGTGAACATGTCGGCGCGGAATTTCTCCCAATGCCCGGAGCGTTCCCACAGACTGCGGTCGATGATCTGCGGGGTATGGACTTCCTGATAACCATGCCCGCGCAGCCTCTGGCGGATGTAGTTCTGCACCTCGACATAAATGCGCCAGCCCCGGTCGTGCCAGAACGCCATGCCGGGCGCTTCTTCCTGAACGTGGAACAGATCGAGCGCCTTGCCAACTTTGCGATGGTCACGCTTCTCGGCCTCTTCCAACCGGTGTAAATAGGCTTTCAACGCTTTCTGATCGGTCCAGGCGGTGCCGTAGATGCGTTGCAACATCTCGTTGCGGGAATCGCCGCGCCAGTAGGCGCCGGCCACCTTCATCAACTTGAAAGCTTTCAGCTTGCCAGTCGCAGGAACGTGCGGGCCACGACAGAGATCGATGAAATCATCCTGCCGGTAGAGCGAAATCGCTTGGTCAGACGGAATGTCAGCGATGATCTGCGCCTTGTACTCCTCGCCCATCTGGCGAAAAAACGCCACGGCTTCATCACGCGGCATCACCGACCGGCTGACCGGAATATCCCGCACCGCCAGTTCCTCCATCCGCGCCTGAATCCGCTCCAGGTCGTCGGGGGTGAAAGTGCGCCCAAAGGCGAAGTCGTAATAGAAGCCGTTTTCGATGACCGGGCCGATGGTGACCTGTGCGGCCGGATAAAGCTGCTTGACGGCGTGGGCTAATAAATGAGCGCTGGAATGGCGGATGATGTCCAGTCCTTCCGGGTCGCGATCAGTGATGATCGCCAGATTCGCGTCCTGATGCAGAACGTGCGAGACATCGACCAGCCGACCATCAACCTTGCCGGCCAGAGCGGCCTTGGCCAAGCCGGGGCCAATCGCGGCGGCGATGTCCCGGATGCTCACGGGATGGTCGAAGACCCGTTGATGTCCATCGGGAAGGGTGATAATCGGCATCGCGGCAATTCTCTTGATCTAAGGACGGTTTTCCGGGGAAATAGTAAAGGGCGCACCTTGATGCCCTTCTTTTGGAAGGAAGACGCGCCCTTTGGCAAACTATTCTGCTCTGCAACCTATAATATTGGTAGGCGCGATTGGACTCGAACCAACGACCCCCACCATGTCAAGGTGGTGCTCTAACCAACTGAGCTACGCGCCTAAGCGATAGGGGCGGAAGATTACCCAAAGAAAACCCGGTTGGCAAGGGTTGGATTATAAAAAGGCTATTTGCGCGGTCAGGCGATTTCCTGCAAAGTCTCACGCGAACCTTGTCCGCTTGGAACACGACTCCCAGGAACCTGCCCTATGAAATTTTGCAGCCAGTGCGGCGCTCCCGTCATCCTGCGCATCCCCACGGGCGATCATTTGCCCCGACATGTCTGCGTGTCTTGCGATACCGTTCATTACCAGAATCCGAAGATCGTTGCCGGGTGCATTCCTGAATGGGAGGGACGAATTTTGCTGTGTCGGCGCGCTATTGAGCCGCGCTACGGTCTGTGGACTTTGCCGGCGGGGTTCATGGAAAACAGCGAATCGGCGGTGACGGCGGCAGCGCGCGAGGCGCTGGAAGAAGCGAACGCAGTGGTCGAGAATCTCCAGTTGTATGGCCTGTATTCGCTACTCCACGTCAGTCAGGTCTATTTAATGTTTCGCGGCCAACTCAAAGACGGGCAGGCCAGTCCCGGCGAGGAGAGTTTGGAAGTGGGCCTGTTTGCCGAGGAAGAGATTCCCTGGGAGCAGATCGCTTTCACCGTGGTTCACGAGACCTTGCGCCAGTACTTCGCCGAGCGACGGGCTGGGGCGTTCCATTTGCATGTCGGCGATATTATCCGCGAGGCTGATCACTTCCGGATTCATCGTTATTCCTGAGTCCGTCGTGAGTCTCAGCGTGATGTATAGTTAGCAGTGATCCATCGTCCGAAGCAAACCGAAGGAGTGCTTGCCATGAAGCCCTATCTCATCATCGTAGAAGACCCCAGTTCCGACAAGCTGCTCAACGTTGCGGTCATTCACGCCGACAACGAGCTACAGGCTGAAGCCCAGGCGCAACAACTGTTTCCCGGCCTGCCCGAAGAGGATTTATGCGTGTACGACGTGCATGAACTGAACCACGACAATCCCGACGGCTGGACCTATCTGGATTGAATGTTTCCGCCCACCGTGCGCTGAGCAATGCGGTTTGCCGACCTTGGAGAATAAGCTGCGTGGAGACCCCAATCGCCGAGACCGACGACGGCGCAATGGTTGGAATGTCGTATGTGCTGAAGGAAGAGGCGCAATTAGCTCAGATCTGGAGCGCCCAGGACCAGGCTGAACACGAGCGAGGTGGGCAGGACATCGCTACCCGATTCAGCACGGTGCGCCAGCGTTTTGAAGGGCTGCGCGTCCGTGCGGATACAGTTTGGGAGCGGTTTGTCAGTCTGGCTCTGGAGCGCATTATGTCCCGGCAGATTCACGAATTCCTCGACGAGATCGATGGAGAGATCCAGACGCTGACCCAGCACCTGACCGAGATCGATTGTGAAATGGACCGGATTCGGGCGCGCGTTCATGATCGGCGACGGGCGCTGGCCGAGAAAATCACCCTGCTGGAGCCGTTGGCGCATCGCACGTCCACCCAGAACCATCTCAATATGATGCTGGCGCGAGTGGAAGGGCTGGAAGCCTATCTGCTGGGCAGAAAAGATGTGCCGCCGCAATCCTATGATCTTCACTATAAGCGGCATACCAACGCCTCAGGCGATTTGTCGTATTTGCGGGTGCGCTTGCTGACGACCCGGATCGCGTTGATCGCCGCCAATTTCAGCCAACAACTGAGCCGATTCGACGCCCGGCTCTCGGAATCATTGCTCGAAACTGAGCGATACAAAGTCGAACTTGCCCTGCTCGCCGCACGCATCGAGTGTATGAACGAGCTATCCCGCTACTGGTTACTGTATCTCGACATCGTCTTGGGCAAGAAGTATGACGAATGAAAACCAGGAGCTGGACGGCCTTGTCCGCTTCCTGACAAATGCCGAGCTTGCGTTGTGTGAAATCCCGCGTCATCGTTATGCTATCCCTTTAATAATTTGTTTTTAAATTAATTTTTTATTTGGCACAAGCTTTGCTGGGGTCTTGGTGACTCTATCGCATGAGGCTGCTGCCATGACCCCCGTTCCCCGCACCCTGGTGATCGATGACACCACCTTACGTGATGGCGAACAGTCTGCGGGCGTCGCTTTTACCCAAGCCGAGAAGCGCGCTATTGCCAGCGAACTGGTCGCGCTGGGCGTACCGGAACTGGAAATCGGCATTCCAGCGATGGGCGCCGAGGAACAGGACAGCATCTGCGACTTGGCAACTTCGGGACTGAACGCCCGGTTGTTGGTGTGGAGCCGGATGCGGGAGACCGATTTACGGTGGTGCCGCGATCTGGGGGTGTGGGGCGTGGACCTGTCCGTGCCGCTGTCCGATCAGCAACTGCGCCACAAACTGGGCTGGACCCGCGAACAGGCATTGGAGGCGATTCGCCGCTGCGTCCCTCAGGCGCGGGACTTGGGACTGGAAGTCATTGTCGGCGGTGAGGATGCCTCGCGGGCGGATGGCGACTTTCTGCTACAAGCCGCCGAAACCGCTCAACATGCCGGAGCGCGGCGGTTCCGCTTCGCTGACACGCTGGGGATTATGGAGCCGTTTGGCGTGCTGGCGGTCTTCCAACGCCTGCGTGCGGCGCTGGATATTGAACTGGAAATGCACGCCCACGATGACCTGGGACTGGCGACCGCTAACACCCTGGCCGCGGCGTTGGGCGGCGCGACCCATGCCAATACCACGGTCAACGGTTTGGGCGAGCGGGCCGGCAATGCCGCGCTGGAAGAAGTGGTGATGGGGCTGCGGCAACTGTACGGCTTCCAGATGAACATCGACCTGTCGCGCTTCCCGGCGCTGTCGCAACGGGTCGCCGCCGCCGCCAACCGCCCGTTGTCCTGGCAGAAAAGTTTGGTCGGCGAGGGCGTTTTCACCCATGAGGCCGGCATTCATGTCGATGGCCTGCTCAAACATCCGCTCAATTATCAGGGCGTCGACCCGGCGGTGCTGGGCCGCAGCCATCGACTGGTGCTTGGCAAGCATTCCGGCGCTCAGGCGGTGCGCACATTCTACCGCGATCTGGGTATTGTCCTGAACCCTCGCCAAACCGATGCAGTGTTGCAGCGCATCCGCACCTTCGTTGGCCAGCACAAACGTCTGCCGGACGCCGCTGATCTGCGGATGTTTCACCACGATCTCGCCATGGCCCCTCCCTCTTTTTCCGACCTTGCCGGGTGATCCCCATGACCACGACCTTTCTTGAAGATCTGACCGAGATGACTTCCGCCGAGGATTTTCTCGACTATTTCGGCATCGCCTTCGATCCCGCCGTGGTCGAAGTCAACCGCTTGCACATTCTCAAACGGTTTCACGATTATCTACAACGCACTGATCCAACGGATTGGGAGGATTACGCCCAAAGCTTGCGGCAGGCTTATCAGGATTTCGTGGTTTCCGATGCGCTTACTGAGAAGGTGTTCAAAGTTTTTCACCGGCAGGCCGGGCGGCGTGAGGTGCGAATTGCGCTGGCGGATATCGGCCATTCCGCATGATGCTGCAACCGCGCTTCACCAGCGACGATGAGGTGCGGGTGATTCGTAACATCCGCAACGATGGCACCTATCCGGGTCAGCCCACCGGCGCGTTGCTGGTGCGGCGCGGCAGTGTGGGCTACGTCCGCCATATCGGGGTGTTCCTGCAGGATCAGCTCATCTACGCCGTGCATTTTCTGCAGACCGGGAACCGCATCGTGGGTTGCCGGGAAGTTGAACTGATTCCGGCCGACGCTCCCTGGATTCCCAACCGCTTCGAACGGGGCGACCGGGTCACGGCCCGGCAGGGGCTGGCGATCAAAGGGACTGTAGTGGCGGCGGCGGGCGCGGTCGGCGAGATCGTCGCGGTCCTGCGCGATCCGGCGCCGGTTTATTATCACGTCCTCTTCGGCGCACGGGTGTTCCAGGTGCCGGAAAGCGGATTGGATGAATCGCCGAGCGAACCCGGTGCACGCTAGCCGTGGCAACGCTTCTATAAAGAGGTGGCTACCGTTGCCAGACCAACACGATCGGTAGAGCTGGCCGGTAATTCCAGCCAGCGTTATCACCGGTCTTTAGCTGGAGGTTCAGCCAGCGTAGCCCCCTGGCCGGTTTCCTCGTAAGTCTGCCCGTCCCGGATGTGGTAGAGCCGCTTGAAGGTCGGAATGATCTTCTCGTCGTGGGTTACCACGATAATCGCTGTCTGATAGTGCTGGGCCATCTCGTTCAAAATCCGCACGACGGCTAACGCCCGTTCACTGTCGAGCGGCGCGGTCGGTTCATCGGCCAGAACGATGGGTGGCTGGTTGGCCAGCGCCCGGGCGATAGCCACCCGCTGTTGTTCACCGCCCGACAATTGCGAAATGGCTGCTTGGGCGCGATGATCCACTTGCAACGCCGTCAGCAGTTCCCGCGCCCGTTGCCGCGCCTCCCGGTTCGAGCGTCCCGCCAGCATCAACGGTAAGGCCACGTTGTCGGTCACATCGAGAAACGGGATCAGATAAGGCGCCTGGAATACGAAACCGATGGAATCACGACGCAGGGCGCGGGGATCGCGGTTGCGCCAGCCGCCGTCATACACCGGCTTCCCGGACAGCGCGATGCGCCCGGCGCTGGGTTCGATGACCGCCCCCAGGCATTTGAGCAGGGTGCTTTTACCGGAACCGCTCGGCCCGATCAGACCCACCACTTCACCGGGGGCCACGGTGAGATCGACGCCCTTGAGCGCGTCTACCGCCGCATCTCCGGTTCCATAACGCTTGCGCAACCCGTGGACTTCAATCGCCGGTTGGGCGGGTGAAATGCTCATCTCAACCGCCAATCGCCGCCGCCGGATCCACGCGCAGCGCCGCCCGGATCGCCAGTGTGCTGGCAATGGCGCAGAGGGTCATGACTGCCGCGAAACCCCGCACGGCGTCGCCCGGCTCCAGCAAGACATATTTGGGAAAATAGGGCGCCCAAAGGGTCGCCACGGTCTTGCCAACCATGAAGCCGATCAGCCCCAGACCGAGCGCTTCTTGCAAGATCATGGCGGCAATGGTGCGGTCGCGGGCGCCGATCAGTTTCAGCACCGCGATTTCCCGCAGCTTGCCCAAGGTCATGGTGTAGATAATGAACGAGACGATAGCGGCGCTGACCACTGCCAGAATGACCAGAAACACCCCAATTTGCCGGGCCGAGGTCGCGATCAGCTTGGCGATCAGGATGTCTTCCATCTGCGGCACGGTATAGGTCTGCAAGCGTTTCCATCGGCGAATCGTTGCCGCAACCTCCTCGGCGGCCCAGCCGGGAGCAGTTTGCACCAGCACGGCATTCACCATGCGACTGCTTTCCTGACTACGGGAAATGGTCTCAGCCATCCCCGGCAAACCGGGCGGGTTCAACACCGGATTAGTCCGCACCCGCGCCCGCTCGTTGACGATGACATCGTTGTCTTTAAGAAACTGCGCTTCCTGGGCGTCCCGCAGCGGGATGAAGACCATGGGGTCGCCGCTGGCCGACACCATGCGCCGGGTCAGGCCGACGATCTCGTAGTCATGGCGGCGAATGCGGATACGGTCGCCGAGTTTAAAGCCGGTGTTGACATCGACTACGGCTTCATAGTGGGCGCGTTCGATCTGGCGTCCGGCAATCAGATAGCGCGGTTCGCCTGGCCCTCCCCGTTCAATGCCGACAACCATCACCCGTGCATCCTGGCTGCCGTGCTGAATTTGCATGGTCAAATAGGTGACGTTGGCGGCCCGCAGGACGCCCGGCAGACCGAGCAGACTGCGATAAATATCATCGCGCAGGCTGGACGGTTCCGCGTAGGGGCCGAGCGTATCGCGCTGCACCACCCAGAGGTCGGCGCCGCTGTTAGCCAACAAGGCTTTGCCATCGTCGACCATGCCGCGATAGATACCGGCCATGGACAAAGTGACGCCGATCAGCAACCCCAGTCCCAAACCCGTGAAGACATATTTTCCCCAGGAATGCAGGATGTCGCGTCCGGCCAGGCTGATCATCTGGCCACCCCATTCAGCGCAGCGCGGATTTCGACGGCTTCGCCGGCCCGCATGTCGCGTTCGCTGTAAACGATGATGCGGGCGTCGGGCGGCAGGGAATCCAGTAGTTGGGCGTAGCCGTCCAGCGTGCGGATACCGAACCGGAGCGGCTGGAATTGCGCCGCGCCATGATCCGTCATCCGCCAGACGCCGGGTTGTCCCGCGAGATAGCGCACGGCGGCATTGGGCAGAGTCAGGGCGTTGTTTACCGGCGGCAGGCGCAGGGTGACTTCCGCCAGCTCGCCGAGCGCCACGCCTTCCGGCAACGCATCGAAGGCCACCTGGGCGATTTTTTCCTCAGTCACACTGTCGCCGAGCCACTCCACCCGCGCCACCTGGCCGGGCCACCGTTCACCGGGGCGGGAACGCAGGACGATTTCAGCCGGCAGTCCGATCTGCAACCCTGCGGAGCGCGCCTGATCGATACGCACCCACAACCAGATGCTGGCCGGGTCGATGAGTTGCACGACGCTCTGGCCGGCGACGAGTGTTGAACCGGGTTCGGCGTCGCGGCTGGCGACGATGCCCGTAACCGGACTGAGCAGGCGCAAGTTGGCGCGCAGCTTTTCAACTGCCGCCTGTTCCGCCAGCAGTCGATCACGATCCTGGCGGGCAGCGTCCCGATTGGCCTGAGCAGCGGTCAACAGGGTTCGCGCTGCATTGGCGTCGTGTTGCCGGGCGTCGGCGATTTCCTGGGTCACATAGCCTTTGCGGCGCAGTTCGGTAAAGCGGCGGGCATTGGCTTCAGACAGATTCTGGCGGCTGGCCGCTTCCTGGATCAACGCCTCGGCGGCGGCCAAGGTATGGGCAGCGCGTTGCAGAGCCGCCTGGGCCGCAGCGATGCGGTCATCGAGATCGACGGGATCCATATCCGCAATCGGTTGACCGACCGTGACCGGATCGCCGACATCGACCTGTACAGTTTTCACCCGGCCCGCGGCGGTAGGACCAATGATGTAGGTCCGGCGGGCTTCGACCGTACCGATGCCGAAGAGCGCCGGCTCCAGATTTCGGCGTTCCGGACTGGCGACAGTGACGCGCACGGCGGCCAACGGGCCGGTCCGGGCGACGACGTAGCCGAAGCCGCCCAACAGGCTGATGATGAGCGTTGCCAGAAGGATGGGGCGCAGGCGTGGACGGTTCATGGTTGGCGAACTCCAATGCCACGCAGGTAGAGCGGCAGCAGGCGACCGGCGACCGGTTGCAGATGGGCAGGATCGCCGGCCAGCAGGGTTTGCATGACCAGACCCTGTATAGCGCCGATAAACAGGGTTGCAGCGGCAGCTTCGTCAAGATCAGCCGTGACCTGATTTTGGGCTTTGGCCTGAGTCAGTAGCGCAATTAGCCGGGTCCGGTAGTGTTGCAGCAGGCTACAGACCCGCTGCTTGACCAGGCTGTCAGCGGGTTTCTGCAATTCATTAAACATGAGGCGCGGCGCGGATGGATATTGGACAATGAAGGCGATATGCGCTTCGAACGTGCGTTGCAGGCGCTCTACAGGGTCGTAGATTTCGGCGATGGCGGCGGCGATAGCCTCGCTCAGGCTTTCTTCCAGCCAGTCCACGACGGCCAGCCAGATGGCTTCACGGGTCGGGAAGTGGCGAAAGACCGCGCCCTGGGTTAGCCCCATGTGTTCGGCGATAGCCTGAGTCGTGATGGCGTCGGGGCTATTTCCAGCAGCCAGCGCCAGCACTGCCCGAACGATTTCCAGTTGTCGCTCCCCAGCGCGAAGCCGGGTTTTGGCAAGAGCCATGGCATCCCTAATAGATAGTAATTAATTACTATCTTAGTATGGGGTAAAAATAGGCGATGTCAAGGGAAAGGTCAGGGCTACCCCAGTCGTGGCGTACCGGATGACGGGGGTTTTTAGATGAAATGGGTGCATTGGCCCGGTTTCTGCGCAGCCGCTGTTCAGGCTACGGAAACCGATCCAGGGAGTAGAGAACTGTTCACGCCGCCAGCGGCAGCGCCTCGTGGGTAAAGCAGGCTTTCGGGCAAACCCGCGAGCAGGCTTCACAACCGATGCAATCCATGGCGTTGGAAAGCGTCATAAAGGAATTGTCGCTATCGTCGTCATCGTCGTCATCGTCGTCTAGATCGACATCATCAATCGCCCGCTGCACGATGGTCAGCACATCGCGCGGACAGACCTTGTAACAGCGCCCGCAGCCGATGCACTTGGTTTCATTCAATGCGGTGACGAATAACGGAATCCAGACCGTGCCGCCACGGGTGATGCCGGTGATCGTGGGTTCAGCGCCCATACTGCATACCTCGCTTGCTTTGATAAATTCGTTATTCCTGCCAGCCTTCCGCTTCCATCGCCGCAAACCGCGTCTCAGTCCGGTCGTTGGTCTGGTGCTGGCGAGCGATGCTGCGATGGAGCCAGGCGGGCGCGTCGCTGCGTAGCGCCGCTTGTAATTCGGTCAGCAGGAAGGAAATAGAGGTGCCGGATGGGACCCGGAGCGGTTGAACGCCGGCAGTCAGCAATTGCTGGATGGCCGAGCCGCCGACCGCTTCGCAATACACCACGGCGCAACCGCGCAACAGGGCCAATTTCGTGGCCAGCTTGTCCTCATGGCGGTCCTGGTCGAGTTCGCCGAACTGGGCAAACTCCAGCAGGGTTGCCTGTTCCGGCGTCACCGCGTAAATCAGAAGGCCGCTGGCCGCGCCGAAGTGCTGATCGACTCGATGGCGGTCGCTGGTGGCGAAGGCCGCTTTGATGGTGGGCGTCATGCAGCGCTCCCTAATGCCGCCAGCCAGAATCCGCAGATGCCTGAGCAACGCCATGCCCTGCCTCCCGCCGATCATCGGCTTTGAGAGAATAAATCGAGTGATAGGGCGCCACTGCATGTTCAGCGTGGCCCAGCAAAGCATTGGCCAGATCGAACAGCGCCTGCCGCGCGCCCCGGTAGCCGATCCAGGCGCGTTGATAGCCACCGAACTGGTCATGGAGCGGATAACCGGCGCGCAGCAGCGGAATGTCCAGCCGTTGCGCAATGTCGAGCGCGTGAGAATTGCCAATGATCAATTCCGCCTCGCGTTCCCACGCCAAGGTTTCCAAATCGTCCAGATCGCCGATGTGAACTTGCACCAGCGGCAATTGCGCCAAGATAGGCGCGGTGGTGGGCGCGACGGCGGCAACGATCTCCGCGCCCATATCCGCCAACAACTGGCTGAAGCCATGCAGCAGATCGGGTTCAGCGGCAATAGCGACCCGCGCCCGACCTAGCAGAAAATGGGTATCGAGCATGGCGTCCTGCAACTGGGCGCGTTGCCGGACCAGTCGTGCCGGTACGGCTTGACCGGCAATCCCGGCCAGCGTCATCACCAGCCGGTCGGTGGCGTCCAGCCCAAACAGGTGCGGGAAACGATGGACGGGTGTCCCGGTGCGTTCGTGCAATAGATCCGCCGCTGGATACAGCGATGCGCCAATGACCAAAGTTGCCGCAGCATTGCCCAGCGTAGCGAAAGCCGCCAGCGGCGTCCCGCCGGTGGTCAGCGGCTGATAATCTTCGGCGTCCAGATGGCCGTCCAGAGAATCGGCCAGGTCGGGAATGAATACCGGGTGCAGGTCAAACCGTTCAATCAACTCACGCAGCGCTTCCAGATCGCCCGGCGTCAGGGAGGAGCCGCAAAGTACATTGATTTGGCGAGGGTGCCCTCCGCCCCAACTCTCACCCGCCGCAAGGGAGGAAGTCCATGGAAGGTGAAGATTCCCCTCCTTAGCTAAGGAGGGGTGGCGCGCAGCGCCGGGGTGGTTCGGCGGCGTCAGCGGAACCCACTCCGCCAACATCGCCTTGACCGTCGCGGCGAACCCGCTTTCCAGGCTGCCGCTGAAATCCGGGGTGTTGACCGGCACAATGCGGGTGGCCTGAAATTCCGGATAGCCTTCCCGAAACGCCTTGAGCACCCGCTGAATGTCCGTCCCCTGCGCCTCGGTCAAGCCGGTCGTCAGCAATCCCACTGCGGCGGGCCGATGTTTCTCGCAAACCGTGCGCAAACCGGCCAACAGGTTGTCGTCAGCCCCCATGATGCTGCTGATCGGGTCCAGAGCGCTGGTTTGCAGCGGAATCGGCTCGCGGAAATGGCGCACTAGAAAGACTTTGGCAAAGGCCGTACAGCCTTGCGCCCCATGCAGCAGCGGAATGGCGCGGTTCAATCCCAAAATCGCCAGGCTGGCCCCCAGCGGCTGGCTGCTCTTGAGCGGACTCACCGACAGTGGTTTGCTGCGTTTGACGATCTCAGCCATGGGTAGCCTCCATAGGCATCCAGGGTGCGGGACGGCGCACCGCCGCCCAGATCGGGCTTTCCAGCGAACGAGTCAATTCCCGCGCCAGGGTGATCATGCCGCGATAGCCGGCATAGCCGTGCTCCCGTTCCTGATTAACATCCAGAAAGGGCAACCGGGCCTTGAGCGCGGTGTACAGGTTGCGGCCACCCGCAATCAGAATATCGGCTTGATAGGCGCACGCTAGGTCGAGCAGACTGCGTGGATTACCCTCTTCGATCAGGTGCGCTTCTTCGCCCATCAGGTCGCGGATGCGGGCCTTGTCTTCCTCAGTAGATTTTTTCGTCCCGGTCGCTACCACAGTGACGCCCAATTCCTGCAAGGCGGACACGATAGACCAGGATTTAACGCCGCCGGTGTACAGCAGGGCGCGCTGCCCCTGTAACCGCTCCCGCCACGGGGCCAATGCTGCCTGAATCTGTGCTTCCTCGCGGGCGATCAATGCTTCAGTGCGCCGGGTTAAATCAGCGTCATTGAGCAGGCGAGCGAATTCGCGCAGCGCCGCCGAGACATCGTGGACGCCGTAAAAGCTGCCTTCAAACCAGGGCGCACCAAAGCGTTCCTGCAATTTGCGGGCGACGTTGAGCATGGCGCGGGAACACACGACCATATTGGCTTCGGCGCGATGCATGGTCTGAATTTCCCGGAACCGGGCGTCGCCGGACAGCGAACACAGCACCCGCAGCCCCAGCTCATCGAACAGCGGCAGGGTGTTCCATAAATCCCCGGCGATGTTGTACTCGCCAATCAGGTTGATGTCGTGAACCTTGAAACTGGGCCGGGCCGGATCGACCGGCGGCGGTTCCGGCTCGCGGCTGCCCACGACATACTTGACCATGGCTTCGCCGGCGATCCGGTTGCCGAGATTCTTGCTGCCGTAGAAACCGGCGGAATCGATGGGAATGACCGGCAAACCCCAGCGTTCGGCGGCGGCCTTGCAAATAGCTTCCAGATCATCGCCGATCAGCGCAGTGACGCAGGTGCTATAGACGAAAATCGCCGCCGGCGAATAGCGGTCGATGGCCTGCTTGATACCGTGGAACAGGCGCTTTTCGCTGCGCCCCATAATCACGTCCTGCTCATTCAGATCAGTGGTCATGCCGAGTTTGAACAGGGCGGGACCACTGGAGCGCGTACCGCGATTGTCCCAGGAGTTGCCGGCGCAGGCGATGGGGCCATGCACGATATGAGCGACATCGGCGATGGGCAGCAGCGCAATCTGCGCGCCATCGAAAGCGCAACCGCCCGCCGCCGCGCCGGGCGTTGGCCGGGCGCAACCGGACTTGGCCTGCTGCGTGTTATGCGCGCAGGCCGGTTCGTTTTTCAACGCGGCGATGTCGCTGGTTTTCATCAGAATGATCTCAACCCGCTACGGCCAGACCTAACAACTCCGGCTTGACCCATTCCAGCCATTCCTCGATCCGTTCGTCGGTCAAATCCGCCTGGTTGTCCTGATCAAGCACCAGACCGACGAATTCGCCATCGCGCAGCGCCTTGGATTTCTCGAACTCGTAACCGTCAACGGGCCAGCTTCCGATCAGTTGAGCGCCCATTTTCCGGAGTTTCTTGTGCAGAATGCCCAGCGCATCGACAAATTCGGTGGGATAACCTACCTGGTCGCCCAGTCCGAACAAGGCAATGGGCTTACCCTCAAGGTGGCGGGCTTCGAGTTGGCCCAGAAACTCGGTCAACGGATCGGGTAATTCGCCGTCGCCCAAAGTGGGCGTACCGATGATCAGCGCTTCACAGTTCAACATTTCTTCTGGCGTGGTCTTGGCCATATCGAACAGTTCCATCTCGCCTTCCGCAAACTGCTTCTTGATCCGCTTGGCGATCTTGCGGGTGTTGCCGGTGTCAGTAGCGTAAAACAAGCCGATCTTGGCCATGATGATTACCTCATGAGGTCAAAGGATGTCTTCGGGTACAGGGCGGCCCATGATCCGGGCCAGCCAGGGCGGCGGATGACCGGCTAACACCGGTTGCAATTCACGCAGCAGCGCCGAAATATCTTCAGCCTGCGGGCGTTTGAAGGGATGCACGCCGCTGTTGACGACGCGGGCGGCAGCCGGCCCGCCGATGGACAGGACACAGAGCAAATCGCAATCGCTGATCAACGCGACCCGCTCTGCGCTATGGTCAACGCTGAGCCGAGTGACCGCTGGCGCTGGACGCACCGCGATCAGTCGCGCCTCGGTCGCCGAAACCTGGTAGATCAGGAACCGGGCGCAGGAGCCGAAATGACCGTCCAGGCGCTCGCCATGATTAGAGGCGCAAGCGATCTGGATGGAATGGGGCAGGCGCAGCGCCAGGCCATCAGGGAGTGGACTGGCGTCGGTCATAACCGCTTCACCCGCACCGTTAACGGCAACCTGGGCGTTTCCGCGAAGGGTTCGAGATAGAACCGCGATCCATCGGACAATTGCATTTCCCCGCCCCAGGTTCCGGGTCCCGCGTGTTCTAGAGAAACGACGGTTTCCTCGTGATCCTTTTTGGTGATGTAGAACACCAGTTCACCGGCGGCGTTATTCCGCAACATGACGTTGGGCATGGCAATTTCCTACCGAACCAGGTCGAAGGCGTAGTCGGTTTCGCCCAATGTCATGGTCTCCTGATCGAGTTTTTCCATGACCGCATTCACCAGCAGCTTGAGCATGTGCATCGCGCCTTCGTAACCGAGCGTGGTATCGCGGTGCAGGTGGTGGCGGTCAAACAGCGGGAAGCCGATCCGAATCAGCGGCACCTCATGCTCTTTCCCTTTGTGCAGGGTGTCGCGCTGGATGAACTTGCCGTAGGAGTTGCCGATCAGGAAATCAGGCTTGTTGCTGAACACCAGCGAGCGCAAATGCCAGAGATCCTTGCCGGCGTAGACTTCGGCGTCCTGACCATAGGGTGAAGCCTTGAGCAGTTTGGTGATGTCCTTGGCCCAGCGCTTGTTACCGTTATGACACAGCACATGCAGCGGTTCAGCGCCCAATTCCATCAGGAATTGGCACATGCCGGTCACAAAATCGGGGTCGCCGAATACCGAGAAGCGTTTGCCGTGCAGCCAGGTGTGCGAGTCGGTCATCATGTCCAGCAACCGGCCGCGTTCCCGGGCCAGCGACTCGGGAATCGGCTGGCCAGTCAGTTCCGAAACTTTCATCAGGAAATCGTCGGTCCAGCTCAGGCCCATCGGGATGTTGATGGCGCTGGCGGGCTGATTCCAGGTCTCCTGGATGTACTTCTTGGTCTTGGGCAACTGCCAGGGTTGCAGCAGCAGGGTGTCGATGGCGTTGGGCGCGTCCTTGATTTCGTCCTGAGTGGTGCCGCCGGCGTACATGCGAAATTCGCCGTCGGCGGGCGTGTCCAGAATTTCCTCCGGGTCGGACAGGAAGGTATAAGCCACGCCCATCTCGTTCAGCATCCGCTTGATCACCCGGAAATTGCCGAGATAGCTTTCAAAGCCGGTCACGATGTTGAGCTTGCCATTGCTGCCCACCACCTTGCCTTCCATCGCATTGACCGTGAAGTAGCGCAGGATGCCTTCCAGCATGTTGTCCCAGCCGGTGATGTGGCTGCCGACGAAGCTGGGGGTATGAGCGAACGGAGTCGGGAAATCCATCGGCACCCGCCCATCCTTTTTGGCGTTGGTGATGAAGGCATTCAGGTCATCGCCGATCACCTCGGCCATGCAGGTGGTGGACACTGCGATCATTTCCGGCTGATACATGACCCTGGAGTTTTCCAACCCCTCGAACATGTTCTTCTGCCCGCCGAACACCGCCGCATCTTCCGTCATCGAATCGGAAACGGCGGCAATCGGTTCGCGGAAATGGCGGTTGAAATAGGTGCGGAAATAGGCCACGCAACCCTGCGAACCATGCACATAGGGCAGGGTTTTGTAGAAGCCCAGCGCACAGAGCACCGCACCCAGCGGTTGGCAGGCTTTGGCCGGATTGATGGTCAGCGCCTCGCGCTGAAAATTGAGTGCCTGGTAAGCCTCGGTCGTGGTCCAGTGAAACACTTCTTCCAGCTTCTCTTTCCCATAAGCTTCCTCGAACACCTGCTTGCGGGCAAAAGCCTGCTGGTATTCGTCGGTATTGAAGAGGGGATAACCGGGTTTGATGGCTTCAGCGTTTTGCATGGCGGATTCCTCAGGCGACCGATTGCAGCGCTTCGGCGCCGACGGGCTGTTTCCAAGGCGCTTGCAGTTTTTTCCAGCAGGGATTGTTAATCGTCATGTCCATATCGCGGGCAAAGATGGCGAAACCGTCGTAGCCGTGATAGGGGCCGGAATAATCCCAGGAATGCATCTGCCGGAACGGGATGCCCATCTTGTGGAAGACGTACTTTTCCTTGATACCGGAGCCGATCAAATCCGGCTTCAACCGTTCCACAAAGGATTCCAGCTCAAAACTGGTCGCGTCGTCATAGATCAGCGCGCCATCCTGCAATTCCTTGAAAGTTCGGTCGTAGTCATCGTTGTGGGCGAATTCGTAGCCCGCGCCGATAATTTCCATCCCCAAATCTTCGTAGGCGCCGATGACGTGGCGAGGCCGCAAACCGCCGACGAACAGCATGACCCGCTTGCCTTCCAGCCGGGGGCGGTATTTGGCGATGATCGCGTCCATCGTTGGCTGGTACTTGGCGATCACCCGCTCGGCGTTTTCTTGGATGGTTTCATCGAAAAACGCGGCGATCTTGCGCAGGCTGGCGGCGATCTGGGTCGGCCCAAAGAAGTTGTATTCCAGGTAGGGAATGCCGTACTTCTCTTCCAAATGGCGACTGATGTAATTCATCGAGCGGTAGCAGTGCAGCAGATTCAATTTGGCGTGGCGGGTGGTTTCCATTTCCGGCATGGAGCCGTCGCCCGACCACTGCGCGATCACCCGCAGCCCGATTTCTTCCATCAACACCCGCGAAGACCAGGCGTCGCCGCCGATGTTGTAGTCGCCGGTAATCGCCACGTCGTAAGGCGTGGACTTAAAACTGTCGTCGTCATCGCGGTTATGCAGCACCCAGTCGCGCAAGGAATCGTTGGCGACATGGTGACCCAGCGACTGCGACACGCCCCGGAAGCCTTCGCAGCGCACCGGCACGACGGTCTTGCCGATGTCCTTGGCCGACTTCTTGGCGACCGCTTCGATGTCATCGCCGATCAGGCCAATAGGGCATTCCGACTGGATCGTGATGCCCTTGGCCAGCGGAAACAGGGTGTCGATCTCGCTGATCAGCTTGGCCAGTTTCTTGTCGCCGCCGAACACCACATCCTTTTCCTGAAAATCGGAGGTGAAATTCAGGTCAGCGAACACGTTGACGCCGCTATGGCCGGTGACATAGTTGCGGCGACCGGCGCGGGAGAATTGTCCGCAGCCGACGGGGCCATGCGAGATATTGGCGACATCCTTGACCGGCCCCCACACGACGCCCTTGGCTCCGGCGTAAGCGCAACCCCGGGCCGTCATCACGCCGGGCAGCGCCTTCTTGTTGGCGACGATGCACTTGTTGGATTTTTCCAGCGTCGGGTCATTCGCCATCAGATGCTTGGCGCGCTGTTTACCGGTGGCTTCGGGATAGACTTCCAGCACTTCCTGGATGAGTTGTTCGGTTTCCTGGCGGTTCATGCTCATGAGGGGATCTCCGGTCAGTTCAGGCGGCGCACAGCGTGGCTTCAGCGGCGGCGGTCTTGCCGACGATGGATTCGTCTTCCTCGTCGAGAATGCCGAATTCCATGAGCAGTTCTTCCAGTTCATCCATGGTGAGCGGCTTGGGAATTACGAACTTCTTGTTATCGACGATCTTGCGCGCCAGTTCGCGGTATTCATCGGCCTGCTTGGCGGTCGGGTCGTACTCGATCACCGTCATCCGGCGAATTTCGGCCCGCTGCACCACGTTGTCGCGTGGCACGAAATGGATCATTTGGGTGCCCATTTTCGCGGCCAGCGCCTCGATCAATTCGGCCTCGCGGTCGGTCTTGCGCGAGTTGCAGATCAGGCCGGCCAGCCGTACCTTGCCGGATGTGGCGTATTTGCAGATACCCTTGGCGATATTGTTGGCGGCGTACATCGCCATCATTTCGCCGGACACCACGATGTAGATTTCCTGCGCCTTGTTCTCGCGGATCGGCATGGCGAAACCGCCGCAGACCACATCGCCCAGCACGTCGTAGAACACGAAGTCCAAATCTTCTTCGTAGGCGCCTTCTTCCTCCAGGAAATTGATGGCGGTGATGACGCCGCGACCGGCGCAGCCGACCCCCGGTTCCGGGCCACCGGACTCGACGCAGCGGATGCCGCCGTACCCGACTTTGAGAACTTCATCCAATTCCAGATCTTCGACGGTGCCGGCGTCCGCCGCCATTTGCATAATGGTGTTCTGGGCCTTGGCGTGCAGAATCAGGCGCGTCGAATCCGCTTTGGGATCACAACCGACAATCATGATTTTCTTGCCTTCGGCGGCGAGGCCGGCGACCAGGTTCTGGGTGGTGGTGGATTTACCAATGCCGCCTTTCCCGTAAATCGCGCATTGACGTATCATCGCCATGAGGCGTTCTCCTGTTTCTGAAGGATGAGCTTTACTTGACGTCCTCCCGTTCCAAATGCCGTGCCAAAAATAGCAGTTAAGGCAACTCGCTATTTTTTAATAACAATCGGTTTTAACGACGCTTTAACGCGGGTGGCATAGATGACAAATGCGGTGGTTTGTCGGATTGATCACAATTCCTGTGAAGCGCCGGACATCCCGATGCGCTTGCCTCGGAACGCCTGTCTGCCGATCAATCATTGCAACTTGCCTGCGGTGATCCTGGGCGGGCTGACCTTCCAGCGCCATCCCGCACCGCTGCTGCTCGATGGCGTGGCGGAACTGCATCACCGGCTGTTTGAGTCACTGGCGTCCTTGCCGGAACCCGACGAGCGGGCGCGGCGGTTTATGGATTACATGACGGTGTATTTCCGGCTGGCGGCGCTGGAGGAGGTGGGCTTGAGTCCGGGGCGGCCCAAGCTGCGGGGCCGGGCGGATTATTTGCGCATGGTGCGCGGCTGGGCGTTCGATCCCGACAGCCGGGAGGGCGCGGTGCTGAAAGGCTGGGTGGAATCGCGGTTTGGCCTGCTCACCCGCTATCACGGCGGGTTACTCGATGACCGCGCTCAGGAGGCGTATCTGCATTTTATGGAAGCGCGCAGTCATGGCCTGTACAGCACCAATGCCCTCGAAGCGCAACTCGATCTGCTCTATGCCTACGGTCAATATGAACTGCGTCGTTCGCAACCGACCGTGTCCCATCTGAGCCTGTATCGCGGCTTCAATCGCTTTAGCGACGATCAGGTGCTGGAGAAAATCGACCGTCGCCGCTGGATCGTGCTGCTCAACAACCTCAGTTCCTTCAGCGTTCGCCGAGAACGGGCCGAGGAATTCGGCGATCACCTGCTAAGAGTGCAAGTCCCTGCAACCAAGGTGTTTTTTTACAACCGGATGTTGCCGGGGATGCTCAAAGGCGAAGAGGAATATGTGGTGATCGGCGGGATTTACGAGGTGGAGCGGCTGGTGTGAGTCACATTTTCCCGATGTCCATCGCAGTCGCCAAACCCGTTTAAATCAGGCGGCGCTGGTCACGAGGTGATCCATAAACAGCAGTCCCGTTCCGCTTGTTGAACTTCCAGCTCGTTTAGGCTGGACGCTGGCGTATGAAACGACCTATGCCGACCCTCTCTGGCTTACGGTCCAGTTGATTCCCTCGTTCCCTGAATGTCATCCAACGATCAAGGAGACCGGTATCGTTCTCGATCTCCTCGAGTTGTTCAATTCTGCACGGCGTCCGGGAGGCTACTTCCTGCTCAACTGTACCTGTGGAGATCCATCAGATGTCGATATTAAAGACATGGTATTTGTCAGCCATCCTGATATAGACACGGTGATCTGGGAGCTTGATGTACACGGGCTAGGCCCCGCTTTGGAAGAATGTTGGTCGTTGCACCATGGCTTCCTGCGTCTGGTATTTAAACGTGAGGAGTACGAAGCCGACCTCCGCACCATGTTGCGCGATGTGCGCTCCGCGGGTAGCCCGGATCTTTCGGTGGAAGAACTCGATCCGGGTGGATGCGCTGCCTACGAATGGGCTATGGCATTGCACTGCGATGAGCCTTGGTTACAGGAACCCGTGTTACCCGCTGGAACCCGGCTTGAGTTCGGGTTGTTCGGCACGGACTTACTGATTATTGATGGAAAGCCGGATAGGGGTTGGCCGGTTCGCCTGTTCACCCGCTGGTCGGCGCAAGCCGCTTTTAAGCAGTGGATCGGCTATGTGACTCGTGGGTATGCGATACGCTATGAGCTTGGAGAGGAAGAGATGAGTAGCTTGAATTTGGCCTGGTTCTCTGCGCCTGAGCGGAGGAACAACTTTTTTCTCCTGCGTGAGTCTGAAAGAGCGGATTGCGACGAGGCTGGCGCGGCGCTAGTTCGCACACTGCAATCCTGTTTTGCAGAAGGAGTAACAGCCCCTGATGTCGAGGTCTGGTACCGAGCCTGCCGCAGCCCAGCGATTCTTTCGGAAGTCGTGCGGACGTATACCTAGAAGGCTGACGCGAAGGCTTTTCTGTTGAATTTTTTGGTGAGTGAAGTAGTGTCATACCGATTCTCATTAATTTGAACTCGAAAAAACCGATGAACCGCCAAGACGCCAAGGTCGCCAAGGAAAAGAAAGGTTCAGAATTTATTGAGAAATGGTATCAGGGGATACATATAAGCGGCATTAACACGTTGAATCTCCTGTCCAGCCCTATCAGCAACGCTCTATGCTGATGATTACCTAGTATTCTTTACATCACACCTCCGGCCCAAAGCAGACCGGGTAATCGCGACAAACTGCGCAGGACGGAGCGCGGCAGAGGTAGACGCCTTCCTGCTCGCAAAGCTGCTTGTAGAGAAACTTTTTCCACTTCATATCGCGGTCGTTTTTCGCCGCCAGTGTCGGGAAATTGCGGTTCATGAGATCGCTCAAATCCTGCCGCGACCACAAGCCCAGATCCTCCCAGAGATGATCGTTTGCCATGCACCCGGTAGCGACAATCACGCTCAGCCATTGTTCGGAGGCATCCTGTCCAGCCCGATGAAGAGCGAGCAGGTTGATCAGTTCTTCCTGTTCTTCCAGCAGGCGTGGATCCCAGCAGGGCGGCGGGCGATGTGGCGCATTCAACTTCGGCGGCAGGCCGGGAAAATGCCGCGCCAGCAAGGTGTTAAACGCTGCGGGTTCCAGTCCCAGCCCGAGCGGCAAGGCCCCACCGCCATTGACCTGGGTCGCCAGCATCCGCGCCAGCGTGTCGTCGTTGGGCAAGTCGCGGCTATGGCTCATTAACACGCTGTAAATTTCCCACCAGTGGTTGGCAGCGGGAAGTATCCAGGGTTCTTTCCGCAACGACGGCGACACGGGCGCTCACCGCTAGTATTCAACCAGGATGTCTTCGTCGCGCACGATCATCTGGCAAGCCAGTCGCCAGGATGGCGGAAGGTCATCGACCAGAATGCGGCTGATTTCCTCATCGGTGAGCTTGCCCAGTTGCTTGAGCAGATTTCTTTCCTTCTCGGTCGGCGGGCCGCTCATCCGGTCCTTTTTAGCGAGGCTCGACACTTTCACCAGGCAGGTGCCGCATTCACCGTCCTGGCAATCGAAGGCAATCGGAATCTGGTGGTTCTTGGCCAGGTTTAAAACCGTTTCCGTGTGGCTGCCGGCCACCGCGTAGACAGTTTTGATTTTATGTTCGGGATGGGAAAAAGTGACTAAGGGCATGAGCGCGTCTCCTTGTAAGGGTATTCAAGTGATGGGGGTCAGGCAGGGCGTACCGCCACGTCGCCCAGCACCTGGGCTTGGCAGGCCAGGCGGGTATCCCGCCCGGCGAAGTGTTCCTTGAGGATCCTGGCTTCCAGCGCCGACGGTTCAGTTAAATTTTCCATGCCTTCAACGACTTTCATCAGGCAGGTTCCACAATCGCCTTCGCGGCAGCCATAGATGATGCCGGAATTGAGCTTGTCCGAAATTTCGATCACCCGGGTGCCGGCTGGCACGGTCACGGTGACATTAATATCGGTAAAGCTGAGTTGTGCTTTCGCCATGTGGGGCGCTCTCGGGTAAAGGGATGAATAGGATAGACGGCTTGTTCAGCGCGACAGGCTGTCAGGTAAAACCGTTTTGCGCCCTGGAACGGGCACTGGCTGGCGTGAAATCGAGTCGCCCACTCTTTTGCCATTCCTGATAAACCGCCGGTAACGCCCCGGTGATCGATTCCATGGCATGTTCACTGTTGGGCTGAATGCCGGCATTTTCCAATGGACGCCACGGTTCAAAGCCGATGCGGGCGCAGAGCAGCACTGCGCAATCCTGTAGTGCCTGGATGGCGTCAGGCAGCGTGGCATTCCCATCACCACAGGTTGTCGGGCCGTTGCAATAGCGGCTGTTGAGTGAGCGGCGCTCCACCCACTGCGCGCCGTGGGGTGAAACGTCGTAGATCAGGAATTCGCGAACCTGGCCGAAATGGGCGTCGATGGTCTGGCCATCGGTGCTGCCGACCGCCACCCGCAAGGTGGGCGTTGCAGGAGTGGGCAGACGGCGGACGGTCCCGGATGGGCGGGTGGCGGACTGGAGAAAACGGGCTTGCATCGCCAGCCGTTGTTCAACCGCCGCACGCACTGCCGCCCGTTTGACGATGGCGGCTTGCCAGTCCACGGACAGGGCGGCGACTTTTTCCAGAGTGAATTCTGCGCCGCGATCCTGACCGAGCAGACCGACCGCATCCGCGCGGCATTGCTGGCAATGGTTCATCATTCCAGTCTCGCCGTCCTCACCCGCACAGACGTTCCGCAGCGCCGCCAGTTCAGCGTCCGTCGGTTCGCGCTGGCCGATCTTGCCGTAATGCGTGCCGTGTTCCGGGCGGGAAATCAGCGGCACGATGTTGTGCAAAAACACGCCTTTAGCCTTAACAACCCGATTGACTTCCACCAGGTGCTGATCGTTGACGCCGGGAATCAACACCGAGTTGATTTTCACCAGCACCCCGCGTGCGACCAGCAGATCGAGTCCCTGCAACTGACGGGTGATTAAAATCTCGGCAGCCTCACGCCCGCGCAGTCGGCGACCTTGCCAAACGATCCATGGATAAATTTGTGCGCCAATGTCGGGATCGACGCAGTTCACGGTGATGGTGACGTGGCCGACGTGGTGCTGGCACAGTTCGTCGATATGATCCGGCAACGCCAGGCCGTTGGTAGACAGGCATAAAGTCAGATCAGGAGCTTTTTCGGTCAGCGCCCGGAATACGGCGAACACCGCTTCGGGATTGGCCAGCGGATCGCCCGGCCCGGCGATGCCCACGACTGCTAAATGCGGAATGGCGGAACCGACCGCCAGGGTTTTTTGCACCGCCTGCTCCGGGGTCAGCAATTCCGAGACCACGCCGGGGCGTGATTCATTGGCGCAATCATGCTTGCGGTTGCAGTAATGGCACTGAATATTGCACTTCGGCGCTACCGCCAGATGCAGACGGGCAAAATGGCGGTGCGCCTGCTCGGAATAACAGGGGTGAAGCGCGGGCGATGCGCCGGGCGACGGGCTGATCAGTTCCATGTGCGATTCCCCCAAAGTCACGAAGTCAGGCGGAGCGGGTAACGGCTCGCCACCGGCCGGGATCGGGCAGCGAAACGCTCTTAGCAAACGCTATGCCGAATGGAGGAATATCGTTAATCCTTTGTCAGGATTAATTTTTTATTAGTGGGAGATGACCGGACTGTGGGCTTTGCCACAGTCCGGCGGTGGGAATTGTCGGTAAAGCCACAAGTCCAGAAACCTGAGGTTAAACTGGGCCTTTCGTACCCTGCAATCGGCGAAGATTGTCGCCTCCGCGCTCCTGGCAAAATGTGGAACGCTGTACTTAGAAGACCTGCAAGACGGTCAAACCATCGACGGACGGCTGATCATTCGGAACCCCTTCACCGTTCGCGCAAAGTTTTGAATAGGTCTTGTACAAAGACCTGCAATGATGTACAAATAATATCTAATATTTTTAGACAAACTTTTCGCGCCCGGAGGAGGAAATCCATTTGCACAGTTGCCTCTATGTAGGCCATGTCCGGCATCGGCGATTTTTCCCCCGCTGGCATAAATTCCGCTATAACCTGTTTATGGTCTACCTCGACCTCGCGGAACTGGATACGGCGTTCAAAAGCCGTTGGCTGTGGTCGGCGCGCCGCCCGGCGCTGGCTTGGTTCCGTCGAAAAGATCATTTCGGCGATTCCAATATTCCGCTGGATACCTATGTGCGCGATCTGGCGGAGCAGCAAACGGGCCGCCGTCCCCTGGGACCGATCCGCCTGCTGACCCATCTGCGCTACTTCGGCTATTACATGAACCCGATTGGCGTCTATTACTGTTTTAAACCCGATGGCGAGGCGCTGGATTTTCTCGTTGCCGAAGTGAGCAATACGCCCTGGGGGGAGAAAATCGGTTATGTGCTGGACGTAGCTAATCAGAACAGCGGCAACCAGCGCGCTGAATTCCAGAAAGCCATGCACGTTTCACCCTTCATGCCGATGAATCTGCGCTACGGCTGGCATTCCACCCCGCCTGGCCCGCATTTGGCGGTGCATCTGGATGTCCTCAAGGATCAGTCGCGGATGCTCGATGCCACGCTCAGCCTGCGCCACCGACCGCTCAATGGCCGCACCCTGGCCGGAGTGCTGGCGCGTTTTCCATTCATGACCCTCAACGTGATTGCCGCCATTCACTGGGAGGCGTTGCGGCTGTTCCTGAAACGCATCCCGGTGTTCTCCCATCCCCCGGCATCCGGCAAACCCATGGAGAATTGATCATGTCCCCCGAATCGGTGATGTCGTCCCCTCTCGAACTGTCCCCAAATTCCATGCAGCCGCACTGGAGCGAGCGCTGGCTGCGTCGCGCCGTGTTTCAGCGGCTGGAGAAGTTGGCACAGGGTTGCGTGACGGTTGTGGATGCTGATGGCGCCCATGCATTCGGCCAGGTCAGTGCCGATTGCCCGTTGCGCGCCACGGTGGTCATCCATGATCCCAACGCTTATCAGCGATTGGCCTTGCGCGGCAGCATCGGTGTCGGCGAGGGCTATATGCAAGGCGAATGGTCCTGCGACGATTTACCCAGCCTGGTGCGCATCTTCGTGATTAACCAAGACGCCCTGCTGGAACTGGAAAAGGGCTTGACCCGGTTGATGATGCCGCTGTTTCGGTGGCTCTACGCCCGCCGCGACAATAGCCAGCGGGGCAGCCGCGCCAATATCGCCGCCCACTATGACCTCGGCAATGAGTTCTACCGGCTGTTTCTGGACGAAACGTTGATGTATTCCTCCGCCATCTTCCCGACCCCGGACGCCGGACTGCGCGAGGCGTCCATCGCCAAGCTGGATTGTATTTGCCGCAAGCTGGACCTGAATCCCGAGGACCACCTGCTGGAAATCGGCTCGGGATGGGGCGGGTTTGCGCTCTATGCCGCGCAACATTACGGCTGTCGGGTCACGACCACCACCATCTCCCAGGAACAGTATCGGCTGACCTGTGAGCGGGTGCGGGAAGCGGGGCTGGAGGAGCAGATTACCGTGCTGTGTCAGGACTACCGCGACCTGCGCGGCCATTACGACAAACTGGTGTCTATCGAAATGATCGAAGCGGTCGGCGAGCGGCATTTGGAGACCTATTTCCGCACCTGTGCGCAATTGCTGAAACCGTGCGGGATGATGCTGTTGCAGGCGATCACCATCGCTGATCAAAAGTACGATCAGTATCGGCGTGAGGTGGATTTCATTCGCCACTACATTTTCCCCGGCGGCTTCCTGCCGTCGATCACCACCATCGCCGAAACGCTGACCCGCGCCACTGACCTGCGGGTTTTCCATCTGGAAGACATCGGCGCGCACTACGCCACTACCCTGCACCATTGGCGGGAACGATTCCTGATCAATCTGGATCGGGTGCAGGCGCTCGGGTTCCCGGAGACCTTCATCCGCATGTGGGACTATTACCTGTGCTACTGCGAGGGCGGCTTTCGTGAACGGGCCATCGGCACAGTGCAAGTGTTGATGACCAAGCCGTTATGTCGGCGCGAGCCGCTGACGTTAGCGCTGGGCTGACATTCCCCTTGCCATGCTATTCAACTTCATCGTTTTTCAAATCGGCTGGTTCGCCTGCGTCCTCGGCGGAGCTTACGGCTGGCCTATGCTGGGCGTCGCCGTCGCCGCCGTCATCATCGCCTTGCATCTGCACCGGGCAGCGCGGCCACGCCGGGAGGCCGCACTGATCGTGCTGAGCGGTCTGTTGGGATTTTTGGCAGATTCACTGCTGACCGGACTGGGTTTATTGCAATTTCCGTCCGGGCAATTCCACCCGCAATTGGCCCCGTACTGGATGGTCGCGATGTGGATGTTGTTCGCTACGACCTTCAACGTTTCGCTGCGCTGGTTGAAAGGGCGGCTGGGACTGGCCGCGCTGCTGGGCATGATCGCCGGGCCGCTGGCCTATTACGGCGGGGCGCAACTGGGTGGAGTGGCGTTCGCCAATCCGCTGGCCAGTTTGCTGGCCGTCGCCGGGGTCTGGACCTTGGCCCTGCCGCTGCTGCTGGCTATCGCCAATCGCTGTGACGATAGGGCAGAAACAGTTCTGACCAGTGCCGAACCTGGCAGGTCCGACAAAGCAGATAAGCCAGTGTGACGACATTGCCGAGCAGGAACAAGGCGATGATCCACACGATTGCCCGCCAGCGAACCGGCTCCACCAGCCATAACCAGACGGCGACAAACAGCAGACCCACTCCCAGGTCGATCAGGGTCACGACGCCCCAGGGATCGGCGATGATGTGGCGCAATCCAGCCAGGACGTGGCTGTGGTTGCTGGCGATCAGAATAGTGGCCGCCAGCAGGCCGAGCAGGATTCCGCAGATAATGACGGGGATACGCAGCATGGAGATTTCCGAGGCAATGAACAGGGCTTTCCAACAAGACCACATCAGCGGCGGGAAGTGCGTTGCTTGGCATGATTTGACCCCTCCCCCAACTCTCTTCCACAAAGGGGAGGGAGCTTTAGATGATAGGCATTGACCTGTTCATAGCCGGCTGGGCGCTGGCCGCGCTGTTGATGCTGCTGGCTTGGGCCGTGCAATGGCGCACCGCAGATGCTGGTATTGTCGATGTAGCTTGGGCGAGTGGACTGGGACTGCTGGCGGTCGGTTACGCCCTGCTGGCGGATGGTGATCCGTTGCGGCGGATGCTCATGGCGATCATGGCGGGTGGCTGGTCATTCCGGCTGGCCGGCTATCTGCTGGTGAACCGGGTCATCGGCAAGCCGGAAGACGGGCGTTATCAACGGCTGCGCGCGCACTGGCGCGAACAGACTCAACTCAAATTCCTCGGCTTCTTCCAGGCACAGGCGTTGCTCACCGCCATCTTCGCAGTTCCCTTTCTCATCGTGGCGCTGACCCCGGAGCGGCCGCCGCTTATCGCGGTACTGGTTGCGATCGCGCTCTGGCTGCTGGCCGTTGGCGGTGAAACGCTGGCTGATCGACAACTGGCAGCCTGGCGGGCGAATCCGGTCAACCGTGGCCGCACTTGCCGGGCTGGCCTGTGGCGCTATTCCCGCCACCCCAACTATTTCTTCGAGTGGCTGCACTGGTGGAGCTATCTGTTGCTGGCCTGGGGATCGCCAGAGTGGTGGTTAACCCTGCTGGGACCTGCATTGATGCTCTACACCTTGCTGAAAATCACCGGCATTCCCTATACCGAACAACAGGCGCTGGCCAGCCGGGGCGATGATTACCGAGCTTATCAACGCAGCACCAGCGCCTTTATTCCCTGGTTCCCAAAACCGGAGTTTCCCGATGTTCAAGACTGCGATTGATCTCATGGAACGGGGCTATGTCCCCGACTGGTTGACCCGGATCGGCATCCGTCGGCTGCTGGCTGAACGATTGCGGGTTGCAGAAACCAGCGATGATTCGGCGCGGGAGGCGGCGCTGGCCCGGCTGGAGGCTGAACTGCGCCATAGTCCGATAGCCCTACATACGGCTTCAGCGAACCAACAGCATTACGAAGTGCCTGCCGGCTTTTTCCAGAAGGCTCTGGGGCCACGCCTGAAATACAGTTCCTGCTGGTGGCCGGAGGGAGTCAAAGACCTGGAAACGGCGGAAGCGGTCATGCTGGCGCTGACCTGTGAACGGGCGGAACTGGGTTTCAATCAGGACATTCTGGAACTGGGTTGCGGCTGGGGGTCGTTGACTCTGTGGCTGGCGGAGTTTTATCCCGATGCGCGGATCGTCGCCGTGTCGAATTCCAACTCGCAGCGGGAATTTATCGAGGCGCGTTGCCGGGAGCGGGGTTTTGGCAACGTGCAGGTCATCACCGCCGATATGAACGAGTTTTACACTGACCGCCGTTTCGACCGGGTGTTATCGGTCGAAATGTTCGAGCACATGCGCAACTATCAGGCATTAATGGGGCGGATTCACGCTTGGCTGAAACCGGGCGGCAAATTGTTCGTCCACATCTTCACCCACCGGCAACTGGCCTATCCGTTTGAAACCGAAGGCGAGGACAACTGGATGGGACGGTATTTCTTCACCGGCGGCTTGATGCCGTCGCGGGATTTATTGCCGCGTTTCCAAGGCGATCTGCGCCTGGAGGAACAATGGCATTTCAACGGTCGCCACTATCAGCGCACGCTGGAAGCCTGGCTGGTCAATCAGGATCGGCATCGGGAAGACATTCTGGCGCTGTTTCGGGAAACTTATGGCCCTGACGACGCGGAACGCTGGTTTCAGCGCTGGCGGGTATTTTTTATGGCCTGCGCTGAGTTATTCGGCTACCGCGAAGGCGAGGAATGGGGCGTCTCGCATTACCGATTTGGGAAGGTCAGCGCCGCCGAAACGGCAGCATCCGGTGCAGAAAACCATCTTTGTCGAACCAATGGTGTTTAAGGCCCAGACCGACATGCCAAGCAATGAACACGACGGCGGCATAGCCCAAGACGATGTGCGCCGCCATCATCGGGGTCGCCAGCCAACCTTGCTTGCCAATCGGATTGGGCAGTTCGTACAGGCCAAACAGTTTGACCCCGAAACCGCCGGCCATGACGAACAGATAGCCGCTGAGGGGCAACAGGAACATGCACCAGTAAAGCCGCACTTCATTCCAGTGGGAAAATGCCTGTTCTGCCGATGACAGAGTTGGTGCCCAATCCGGCAGTGGCGTGGTCTTGCGCCAGATCAGCCGCGCCAGCGCCAGCGTCAGCAGCACCAATCCGATGGACTTATGCCAGTTGTAATAATCGCCCTGAGTCAGACTCAGCAGCGTTTTGTCCCGCCCTAAATGGGTCATGATCGCCGCGCTCAGATATTGCCAGAGGAACAGCAAAACCATCGACCAGTGCAGAAAACGGGTCACCGAACCGTAGTGGGTCGCAGAGTTCTTCAGGGGCATGGCTGAATCCTCGTGGTTTGAGCGGCTTCACTAGAATTATGGCTGATTCTTCAGCGATCAGCCGGTCAATCCGTCTAAACCTTAGCAAAGCTGGATAAAAACGCTTTCCCTTCCGCCCGGTTGAATCAGCTCTAACGACTATATTCGCCGCAGCAGCACATAAACTGCCCCGGTTCCGCCATCCATCGCTCGCGCTGAACAAAACGCCAGCACTTCATCGCGCTGGCGCAGCCAATAGTTCACCTTTTGCTTCAAAATCGGTCCTCGGTGACGGGAACCTTTGCCTTTACCGTGGATAATCCGCACACAATGCCGGTCATCGCGGCGGGCCTGATGGAGGAAAGCAGTAAACGCCTCCTTGGCCGCAACGACGGTCATTCCATGTAAATCGAGTACCGCGCCGACTTGGAAGTGACCCCGCCGCAATTTGCGTAGCACGGTCTGCTGCACCCCTTCACGGCGGTAGTACAATTCCTCGCCGGTATCCAGATCCGCCGGCTCGAAATAATCCGAGATCATGTCGGCCAACACTTGACGTTCGTCAGCCAGAGTAAAACGCGGAATCGGCGCGGGATGGGCGGGCGCAGGATCAATCCGGTCGCAGTGCAACGGCTTGACCGCGCCGACCGTTTGCCTGAACAGTTCCCGATCCTGGGGATCGAGCGTGAACAACCGCTTCATGAGCATCTCGCTGAATGTGAAGAATCGGCACAGCCAAAGGATATCGACAATATGCTTATTTTGATCAGCAATGACGACGGCTATCAGGCGCCGGGGTTGCTCTGCCTCACCGCTGCCCTGCGCGAACTGGCCGAGGTGATTGTCGTTGCGCCTGACCGCGACCGCAGCGGCGCCAGTAACTCGCTGAGTCTCAAAAATCCCCTGTATGTGACCCGGCATGACCATGGAGTCTACAGCGTCGAGGGCACGCCCACTGACTGTGTTCACGTCGCCATCACCGGCCTGCTGGAGCAAGAGCCGGACATGGTGGTTTCCGGCATCAACGCCGGCCCCAATCTGGGGGACGATGTGATCTATTCCGGCACGGTAGCGGCGGCGATGGAAGGCCGCTTTCTGGGCCTACCCGCTATTGCCCTCTCGCAAGCCTCATTCCAGCCCCAGCATTTCGCCACCGCCGCCCGCATCGCCGTTTGGCTGGTGCGCCGCCTGCAGAAACGGCCCTTGCCGCCTGACACCATCTTGAATGTCAATGTTCCCGACCGGCCCTGGGAAGCGCTGGTCGGCATCCAGGCCACCCGGCTCGGTCATCGCCATAAGGCCGAACCGGTCATCAAGAGCGTCGACCCACGGGGCCGACCGATCTACTGGATTGGCCCCGCTGGCCCCGAACAGGAGGCCGGTCCCGGCACCGATTTTCACGCGGTGCGCGCCGGTTATGTCTCGATTACGCCCCTGCACGTTGACCTCACCCGCCACCGGGTCATCGACGCCCTGAGTCAATGGCTAAACGAATAAGTCTGGAACAACCGGGTCAATTCAGGAAAACAGACTTAAAATAGCTACATACGCCAGTAGACTTCCCGGTTTTGAAAAGCTTATTATTGTTGGGCGTTTTCAGTGCGGTGCAGGGATTCGCATCATCCGCCATTTTTCGGCGCGAGCAAAAGCCAACGGTGCAAGATCACCACCGTTCAGCCCATGCCGATGCCAACGATCAGAAAGAATAAACAAAGACGCCTGCCGACAGTTCGTGGCCCGGCGTCAACACCGAAGTTCCACCAAGCGAAGCGTGTCTGGAGGTTATCGATGTCCCGACGGATGAGTGCCTGTCTGCAAGAAGTAATTGTGTGTGACGATGAATTGATCATGGAAGATCCTTTGCTGGATGAAGACAAGCTGGAAGAAACCGAAGACGGGATCGCTGCTGTAGGGGAAGGATTGGAGGAAACAGTCGATACCCCTTGGTCATCCCCTGCTGCCGCTCCCAGGGAAGTGACTCTGGAAGAGTTAGACGCTACTCGCATGTACCTGAGCGAAATTGGTTTTTCGCCATTGCTGACTGCTCAGGAAGAAGTTTACTTCGCCCGCCGGGTGATTCAGGGCGACGCCGCCGCCCGTAACCGCATGGTCGAAAGCAATCTGCGACTGGTGGTCAAAATCGCCCGCCGCTACATGAACCGGGGCCTCAGCCTGCTCGACCTGATCGAAGAAGGCAATCTGGGGCTGATCCACGCCGTCGAGAAATTCGATCCTGAACGCGGCTTTCGGTTCTCGACCTACGCCACCTGGTGGATTCGGCAAACCATTGAACGGGCGCTGATGAATCAGACTCGCACGATCCGCCTGCCGATTCACATCATCAAGGAAATCAACGGTTATCTCCGCACTGCCCGACATCTGACGCAGACCCTGGATCACGAACCCGGCTCCGAGGAGATCGCTCAGGCAATGGGCAAGTCGGTGGCGGAAGTGAAGCGGATGCTACAGCTCAATGAGCGGGTCACGTCGGTCGATACCCCGATCGGCAAGGATGAAGACCGTTCGCTGCTGGACGCCATTCCTGACGACAACAACGCTGACCCTTCGCAGTTACTGCAAGATGCCGACCTCAACGAAAAGCTCGATTCCTGGCTCGACCAGTTGAACGACAAGCAGCGGACGGTGGTGAAACGGCGCTTCGGGTTGGGCGGCGTGGAAAAGGCTACGCTGGAGCAGGTCGGCAACGAGATCGGCGTGACCCGCGAGCGGGTGCGGCAAATCCAGATCGATGCCCTGCGCCGGTTACGCAAGATCCTGGAAAACGAAGGGTTTTGCCAGGCTTTTCTGTAGATTGACGGTCACTGTTCCAGCCTCGCTCCAAACCTCCACCTTATGATGTTCAAGAAAATAATCCAGTAGGGTACGCAATGCGTACCCTGGCCGGTTAGCAGCTAACCTTACCGGATTAAATAATTGAAGATCATAAGGGGGAGAAAACGGAGCGTTAATCCCCCATCATCAGCAAGGCCGCCGCTACCCGGCGGTCTTCCATCATAATGATGTTGTAGGTCCGGCAAGCGGCGGACGTGTCCATCACTTCCACGCCGACGCCGCGCGCCAACAGCGCCTGAGTCAACTTCGGATGTGGAAACCGCTGACGGTCGCCGGTGCCCAGTAGCACGATTTCCGGTTCCAGTTCGAGGATGGCGGCAAAATGCATCTCCTCCAAATCGGCGAAGGTCTGCGGCGGCCAATCGGTCACCAGCCGATCCGGAGCGACGATCACACTGCGGTGGAGTTCCTGCTCATTGACGTTGATCCAACCCGGGCCGTAGCTTTTGATAAAATATCTCCGGGCATCGATATCGAGATTAAAACGCATGAAAAATCCCTCAGGACAGCGGGGAAAGGGCCAGGGGTTCGATCATGGCTAAATGCCGTGATCAAAGCAATCCGCTTTTCTGAGTCGCTACCGCCGTGAATGTTCCAACGTTGCTGTTTATACGCTTCGCGATCACTTTGACGACTATGGAGACCGCATGATGACCGACGCGCCGCGTCATACCATTCACGCCCTGGAATTGGGCCGCATGGGCAATTTTATCTATGTGATCCATGATCACGCCACCGACCGCGCGGCGGTGGTCGATCCCGCCTGGGACGTGCCGGCCATCCTGGCGGTGACTGAGCGGCGTGGACTGCGCATCACCGATATTCTACTGACCCACAGCCATTTTGATCACATCAACGGGGTTGAAGCGTTGCTGAACGCCAGCGACGCTCAGCTACATCTGTTGCGGGCCGAAGCAGCATTCTGGGACCGTTATCTCGAAGTGCCGACTTTGCATGAGGGCGGCGACCGTATCGAGTTGGGCGAAACCGGGATTGAAATTCTGCACACGCCCGGCCACACGCCGGGTTCCGCCTGCTACCGGCTGGGCAATCAGGTGTTGACCGGCGACACGCTGTTTGTGTTCGGCTGCGGGCGCTGCGACCTGCGCGGCGGCGACCCGGAGCAGATGTACCAGAGTCTGCGTCGGCTGGGCGAACGGCTGCCGGGCGATACGCTGATCCGCCCCGGCCACAATTACGGGATCACACCGACGACTTCGATGGCGGAACAGCTCGCTGGCAATCCCTTCCTGCACTTCGATGACCGCGCTGGATTCGTTGAATATCGGATGCACCTGCATGACCGCGAGGAACCGTACCGGCCCGAACCGCACCCGCATCAGCATCCCCATTGAGCGGATGATGATGGCAACGCTATGCCCCGCTTTGAACCGATTGGCGTGATCCATTCCTGCTTCCGGGAGAAGTTCGGCATTCCCCGCCAACCGGGATTAGTGTCGGAGGCGCGGGCGACGTTGGAGTTATTGCCGCCCTATAACTCGCCTGAAGCGGTGCGCGGGCTGGAGGGTTTTTCCCACCTGTGGCTGATCTTCGTCTTTCATGGGATACCAGTGGGTCAATGGCAACCGATGGTGCGTCCGCCGCGCCTGGGCGGCAACCAGCGTCTGGGTGTATTCGCCACTCGTTCACCCTTCCGGCCTAATCCCATCGGGCTGTCGGTGGTCCAGTTGGAACGGGTAGAGATCCATCAGGGCCGGGTGATGCTGCATTTGGCGGGTGTGGACCTGTTGGATGGAACACCGGTGCTGGATATCAAGCCCTATGTACCCTATGCCGACCGTATTCCTGATGCAACCGGTGGATTTGCCGCCGAAGCGCCAGAAACTGCGTTTGTGGTCGAGTTCAGCCCATCAGCGACGGCGTTCTGCGCCGCTTGGCCGGAGGGTGATTTACGGGCATTGATCACCCAGATTCTGCGTCAGGACCCCCGTCCGGCCTACGAGCGAGAGAATACTGCTCCGCGCCGCTACGGCATGAAACTGTACGATTTCGACCTGCGCTGGGAGATGCGCGGCAACACGGCGACCGTGATCGACATCATCCCGAACGAGCGGAAAAATCAATGCGCGGATCAATCAGGTGATAGGTCAGATCGCTGATTAGATTGAGCAACAGGCCGATCAGGCTAAACATATAGAGCGTTCCGAACATCACCGGATAATCCCGCTTCACCACCGCCTCAAATCCCAATAAACCTAACCCGTCCAGCGAAAAAATTACCTCAATCAGCAGCGAACCGGTAAACAACATGTTGACCAGGGTTGCGGGAAAACCAGCGATGACCAAGAGCATAGCGTTGCGGAACACATGCCCGTACAACACGCGATGCTCGCTCAAGCCCTTGGCGCGGGCCGTCACCACATACTGCTTGTTGATCTCGTCCAGAAAGGCGTTCTTGGTCAACATGGTTAATGACGCAAAGCCGCCGATGACCATCGCCGTCACCGGCAGGGTCAGATGCCAGAAGTAATCGGCAATCCGCGCCGGCCAGCTTAAATCCGTCCAATTGTCCGAAATCAGGCCCCGCAGCGGAAACCAGTCCAGATAGCGCCCGCCAGCGAACAGGATGATCAGCAGAATGGCGAACAGGAATGCCGGAATCGCATAACCGATGATTACCGCCGCACTGCTCAGCACATCGAAACGTGAACCATCGCGCACCGCCTTGGCGATGCCCAACGGAATCGAGATGACATAGATCAGCAAGGTACTCCATACCCCCAGCGAGATGGACACCGGTAGCTTGTCCAGCACCAAATCCAGCACCGCCCGGTCGCGGAAATAGCTCTTGCCGAGATTGAAGGTCAGATAGTCGCCAATCATTCGCCCGAAGCGCACATAGGCCGGTTGGTCAAAGCCAAACTGGCGGTTCAATTCCGCAATGAAGGCCGGGTCCAGGCCCTGTGCGCCGCGATAGGCGCTTGCGCCGCTATTGCCGCTTTGTGCTGCGCCACCCCCGCGCCCCGCTTCCACACCCTCTCCGCCACCGACCCGGGCGGTTGCGGAAACGGCGGTATGCCGGAGTTGCGCCAGCAATTGTTCCACTGGCCCGCCGGGGGCGATCTGTACAATGGCGAAATTGATGGCGATGATGCCGAGCAGGGTTAGCGGAATGAGCGCGAGACGACGGAGGAAGTAGGCGTACATGGGATTATTGAGCAGGCGTTGGCGTGGGGTGGGGAGGAAATTTTAACGAATCGGCCATTCCCCAATAGCTTCATCAATAGCTTGCTGTATTTGCAAAGTCCGTTGGAGCGTAGCGACAATCCGCTGATAGTGAATTAGCTCATCGAAATTCAGAACGCGGCCTTTGCGATCTTTCAACCATTTGGCTAATACCTGGTAGCCGCCAATGTGGAAGTTCCAGACCTCCGGGGGAATACCCTGGAAATATTGGGTAGTGTTAATCCACACTCGCCCCAGAGTTGCATCGGTCGGTTCGGCATAACGAACGGCATCGACTCGATGGGTTCCGGCAACGGGATAGCTGGCAATAGCTGGAGCATCGCGCTCCATTAAATGCAGGGCAGTGAGTTCCGCGCCGAGGACGCACAATCGCCGGAACAACGCTTGATCCGAGGTTAGTGGCAGGCGTGGGAAGTCGATTTTAAGAAAGGTGGCGTAACGGTTGCGGTAGGTGGGGGAATGGAAAATGGCGTAGGTGTAGTAGAAGATGTCTTCTGGGCCAAAAGTTTTTTCCAGATCGCCGGTTTTATCTTCTACATAGACTAGGTTCAGGCTTGCTGCGTAAATCTGGATCAATTCCGGTGCAAGATTAGCGCGGCGGCCCTGGATTGAATGCGCTTCGGCCTCGTCCATCAGATCGCCTTTGCCGTCAGGGTAAAGGTATAAAGGGAACACCGAAGAGCCGTCCTTGATTTCTACAAACACCGCCGGAGCAGGTTTGTCAGTCACCATGGCATGTTGCCAATACGCCGCTTTGGTCTGACGCACTATATTCAGGCAAAGATTATCTTTATTTTCCACATGCTGCTTGAGTTCGCGACGCGGATAATCCATCGCCACTTCACTAAAATAGCACCAACGCATATCAAAAGGCCGATAAGCACACTGGAGAATTTTCTGTTGCCAATCTTTATCTGTACGTAGCTGTTTTCGTGCTTCAGGAAGTTGCCAATCACGGTTATCTCTAAGTAAATAGAGTTCGGCAAACTCCCGATCCGCAATATCCTCATCCCGCATTGTCTGAATGCGTTGTTGCAAACTATCACGGTCGATATCAATAGCAAATGGGTCGCGGTGCGATTGAAAGCCCAGTACGTTGACGGGCATCATCTCTGTAATTTTCCAGCCCTGTTCATACTCGCCCAGCAAATCTACATTTTGCGGTATGAACAGATAATAAGGCGCTTGCGGTTCGATCTGCCGCCATGCGGTACTTCCGATCTCATTCTCCAATAGCCACTGATATTTTCCTTCCCGCTCGCCCCATAACTCGGCATGGTGTACTCGACACTCCGCCTTCAATGCCTCTCCCGCTGGGCGATGGGAACGCACAAACAGCCCAATTGCGACGCCCTGTTGAATATCGAACACATTGTCATCCTTGCCGCCGTCCGGCGCCTTCTCCTTCTTCTTGCTGTTGCCGTGCAAGTCCAGCAGATACAGATCGTCGAAGGTTTCCATCAGGCTGCGCCGCATTCCCCGGAACGTGGGATTGTCCAGATAGCCATGATTGGTGATGACCGCCAGAATGCCGTAGCCGGTGCGCTCGATCCGCCATTGGGCGAAGCGGATGAACTTGACGTAATCATCGTTCAGCCACTTGGGATTGCGTTCCTTGAGCGGCTCGCCATCGACCCGGAAATAACTGCCGGTGCGCTGACCGCTCAGCCCATCCAGCCCGCGTAACAGGCCGGCGATCCATTCGCCCTGATTAGCGGAATGCCCGGAATACGGTGGATTGCCCAGCACCACCATAATCGGCGCATTTTGCTTAACGCGGGTCGCGTGGCGCGCTTCCTTGACCAGCCACTCGCCAAACAGCGGCAGATGGGTCAATTCCCGGGGCTGCTCCAGGGTGTTGGTCAGGTAAACCCGCAGCCGGTCATCGCCGGCGAAGTCATAGCCGGTTTCCCGCAACAGCAGGCCCAGCTTCAAATGGGCAACGGTGTACGGGGCCATCAGCAACTCAAAGCCATACAGGCGCGGCAGCAGATGCTCGCGCACATAGCCGGACCACAGACCCTGATTGTCCGCAAATGCGGCGTGAATCTGCGCGATCACCGCATAAAGAAACGTGCCGGTTCCGGTTGCCGGGTCGAGAATCTGCACCCGATGGGTGGAAACCTCCTGATCACCCTCCTGGACGGTCATTTTGCTCGCATCAGCCAGACCCATTGGCAAGGCAAACGCCTGTTTCAGCACCGCATCGACACTGCGCACCAGCCAGGACACCACCGGCTCCGGGGTGTAATACACGCCCCGCGTTTCCCGCAACGCCGGGTCATACGCCGCCAGGAAGGTTTCATAAAAATGCACCACCGGGTCTTCCCGGCGGGTGCGTTGCCCAAAATCCTGCAAAATCGCTGTAATGTCCGACCGGGCCAGCAATTCCGCGACGTCATCCACCGCCCAGGCGATCTCCTCATTCAGCTCCGGCCCGGCGATATGGTTGAACAGCGTGCGGAGAAACGGGTGGGTCTTGGGCAGATCGTAAGCGGCGTGCTGACGGGTAAAGTGCGTGCCCGGTTTGGCATGGCACCGGGCGGTAAACAAGCCGTAACACAGCGTTTGGGCGTACAGGTCACTGAACTGTTCCACGGTCAACTGTGGCAACAACACCGCCTGAATGGCCTGCAACTGCCCGTGCAGCGAACCCTCGACGGGTTCTGCCGCCAATGCTCGCTCAATCAACCCGCGTAACAACCGCGCCTGCGCCGCCAGCCGCAACGCCAACTCGCGGGGCGTCGCAATGGTCGGAACTGTCGCCGTGAGGAATTGGGTGAATAGCTCGGCAACGGATTCAACGGCGGCAGGCGTTGCTTTTAAGGGATAAACCACCCCGGCGCTTCGCGCCACCCCTCCTTGAAAAGGAGGGGAATGTAAAGTGGCGGTTAGACGCCGCTCCCCGCCCACATACCAGCGAAATTCCAGATAGTCGGTCAGCAGCAAATTGGCGAGGCCCGCCCGATAACGCCGCAACTGCTCGCTGTTTTCCACCGCATCGAGATCGACCCCGACATCCTTGGCCTCGATATAGCCCAGCGGCAACTCCCCCCGCGTCACGATGTAATCTGGTGCGCCGCAGGCGATCCGCTTTGGTTCGTTAGTGGCGGTAATCGTGGCGTCCAGCGCTTCGACCAGCGCCTTCAGCGCCGGGCGGTGGGTGTGTTCAGTGGCGTTGCCGGCTTTCAGTGCGGCGGACAACTGCTGGAGATAGGCGCGGAAGGGCTGGAAATTCATCAGAATTAAGGTTTGGCCGGATCAGCCTTCTCTGCCCCCGCTCCTCGCTGGCCCAGCGCCGCCGCCTTGGCCGGATCAATCCACCAGGCGTTCAACTGCACACCCTGCAACGGCGTCACGGCCGGATAGCCGAATTTGTCCCAGAAGGCAATGCGGTCGTAGGGAATATGCCAATGCGGAATGACCAGATAATTCCATTGCAGCGCCCGGTCGAGCGCCCGCACCCGCGTCACCAGACTGGCCCGATCTGGCGCGGCGATGAGCTGATCCACCAACTGATCGACCGCCGGATTCTTCAACCCCGCCAGATTACGACTCCCCGGTTGATCGGCGGCAGCACTGCTCCAAAACTCCCGCTGTTCATTGCCCGGCGACAGCGATTGGCCCCAGACATTCACCACCATGTCAAAATCGAAATCGCGCACCCGGTTCTCATACTGGGCCGAATCGACGCTGCGCACGGTCATTTCAATGCCCAGCCGCTCCAGATTGCGGGCGAACGGCAACCCGATCCGCTCCCAGGTTGGCTCGTCAATCAGCAGTTCAAAGCGGAACGGCTCACCGGTCTTGGCGTTCACCAGCTTACGGTCGCGGAAGGTCCAGCCAGCCTCCTGCAACAATTCCAGCGCCTTGCGCAAATTAGCCCGTAGTTGCCCGTCATCTTGTGCGACTGGCGGTTGATATTCAGCCGTTAACACTTCAGGCGGCAACTCTTTGCGCAACGGCTCCAGCAGCGCCAGTTCCTCCGGCGACGGTAAACCCCGGGCTGCCAGTTCGGAATTGTCGAAATAGCTGCGGGTCCGCCGGTACTGGTCATGAAACAGGTTGCGATTGCTCCATTCGAAATCGAACGCATAGGCCAATGCCTGACGCACCTTGGGATTCTGGAACAAGGGTCGGCGCAGGTTGTAAACGAAGCCCTGCATTCCCGAAGTCCGTTGGTGAGGGAAAATCTCCTTCTTGACCCGTCCCTCCCGCAGCGCCGGGAAGTCGTAGCCGGTCGCCCACTGCTTGGCGACGTTTTCCACCCGCAGGTCATAGGCTCCGGCCTTGAACGCCTCCAGCGCCACGGTGACATCACGGTAATAGTCATACCGCAGCCGGTCGATGTTGTGCTGGCCCCGGTTAACCGGCAAATCCTTGCCCCAATAATTTTCATCGCGCTGGTAGACGACAAACCGGCCCGGTTCAAAACGCTCGATCCGATATGGACCGCTGCCCATCGGAATGTCCAGTGTCGTCGCGGCAAAGTCCCGGCTTTCCCAATACTTTTTCGACAGCACCGGCATCTGGCCGATAATCAGCGGCAATTCCCGGTTCTCACCGGGGGCGAAGGTGAATTTCACCCGCCGCTCATCCAGTCGTTCAGCGCTGGCGATGCTGGTGTAATAGAACCGGTAGGACGGATTGCCCTTGCTCTTCAACGTCGCGAAGGAAAACAGCACGTCATCGGCAGTGATAGGGCTGCCATCATGAAATTTCGCTTGCGGGCGAATCGTGAACGTCACCGAACTCCGATCTTCGGGGATATCCACGCTCTCGGCGATCAAGCCATACTCGCTGAACGGCTCGTCGGCGCTGCTGGTCATCAGGCTTTCAAACAGTTGACCGATGCCAACCACGGGTTGCCCTTTGATATTGAAAGGGTTAAAGGTATCGAAACTGCCAATTTCGGAGAAACGCGCCTCGCCACCCTTGGGCGCTTGAGGATTGACGTAATCGAGATGGGTGAAATCCGGGCCGTATTTCGGTTGACCATGTAGAGCGAGGCCATGCACCGGTTCGCCTAACGCGACCATCGACGACAGACTGACGCTCAATAGGAGAACGCCAGTCAGCCACGGAAGAAAACGGAATTTTGCGCGATTCATGCGGTATCCTTTACAGTCCGTCATTCATTAATAACCCGTTAAAACGATACCTAAATCCGATAGGAGTTCATTATGGGCTTTCTCGCCGGCAAACGCGCCCTGATTCTGGGAGTCGCCAGCAACCGTTCCATCGCCTGGGGCATCGCCCAGGCCATGCATCGGGAGGGCGCCGAACTCGCCTTGACTTATCAAAACGACAAGTTGCAACCCCGCGCTGAAAAAATGGCCGCCGAACTGGGCAGTGCGATCACCCTGCCCTGCGACGTGGAGCGTGACGCTGATATTGATGGCCTGTTCGAAGCACTCAAGCAGCATTGGGATGGATTGGATATTTTGGTCCATTCCATCGCCTATGCACCGCGCGAGGCGCTGGAAGGCGATTTTCTCGAAGGGATCAGCCGGGACAATTTCCGCATCGCCCACGACATCAGTTCCTACAGCTTCGCGGCGCTGGCCAAAGCGGCCCGGCCCTTGATGCAAGGTCGGCGGGGATCGCTGATCACTATGACCTATCTGGGCGGAGTGCGGTCGGTGCCGAATTACAACGTCATGGGTTTGGCCAAAGCCAGCCTGGACGCCAACGTGCGCTATCTGGCGCAAACGCTGGGGCCGGAAGGAACGCGGGTCAACGCGATTTCCGCCGGGCCGATTCGCACCCTGGCGGCGTCCGGTATTAAGAACTTCCGCAAGATGCTGGACACTTTCGAACACGTTGCACCGCTGCGTAAGTGCGTGACCATCGAGGAAGTCGGTAATACCGCGGCGTTCCTGTGTTCCGATCTGGCATCCGGCATCACCGGCGAAATTCTCTACGTCGATAGCGGATTTAATACCGTCGCATTAGGGGCGATGGAATAGGGCATTTTCTACCCCCCAACCCTCCCCCCGCGAGGGGGAGGGAGTTTTACGTCGAGGGAGAGGGAGGAGCCATTCCTACAGCCGATCGCTGTACATCACGACCTTGGTCTTGACCCGCACACTGTCCAGCAGCCCCTCAAACTGTCCGGAACCCGTCTGCTGCGCCAGTTGTTGCGTCAGCATCTTACGCTCATCCTCGGTCAGATCATCCTTCTTCCCGGCTACGACCCGCGCTACGACCAGCACTGCCTGATCGCCATTGGCTAACACCGCCGAACCCAGAGTCACTTTTCCTTCTTCCGGCGACGGCAAACGAAATACGGTCTCCAGCACAGCGCTGTCAACGGATGGCGCGTCGCGGCCTATCAAGCCGGCATTCTTGAATTCGCCGCCGAACTCCTTAGCGAGTGCTTGCAAATGTTCACCTTGGACAGCTCGGGCTTTTAACGTTGCGATATCCTTAGCCAGCGCTTCGCGGGCCTGCTGCTCGCGCAAGATTTTGGCGATCTCCTCACGGGATTCTTCCAGGGTGCGCGGGGTTGCGTCCTTATATTCCTTGACCCGGAGCATCACGACATGCCCCGGCTCCAATTCGAGCGGTTCACTGTTCAACCCCCGCTTGCGTACATCCTCGCTGAAAGCGCTGTCAATGACCTTGGGCTGCTTGGCGATCCCCTCTCTCCCTTGACGATTGAACCAGTCGCTGTCCTGAATCGTTAATTCCAAGGTCTTCGCCGCTGGCTCCAGACTATCGGGATGTTCGTAGCCCAAGTTAGCCAGCATCTGGGTGATTTCGTAGAAACGATTTTCCGCCTGCTGTTGGCGCAGCTCCTGGGCGATGCTATCGCGGACTTCCTCGAACGGTTTGACCTGGGCTGGCGTGATGCTATCCAAGCGAAGGATGTGGAATCCGGACGACATCCGCACCGGTTCACTGACCTCGCTTGGCTTTTGCAACGCATACAGGGCATTCTCAAGGGCTGGATTGTCAAACATGCCTTTGCTGATTACACCCAGATCGCCACCTTCCACCTGACCGGACGGATCGGATCTAACCTCCTGCAACGCCTGATCGAAAGTCTTGGCGCCGGAGCGGATTTCACCGGCGATACGCTGTGCTCTGGTCTGAGCTTGATCGACCGCGGTCTGGGCAGCGCCGGGCGGCAGTTTGACCAGAATATGCGAAGCTGAGCGCTCCTCGGGCCGGCCATACTTGGCGATCTGTGCTTGATAGGCCGCCTGCAATTCATCCTCGCCAACCGTGATCGGGTTCGCAATGTTCGACAGTTTCAGTTCGATGAACTGTACACGCACTTGTTCGGGATTCACAAAGCGCTCCGCGTTCTTCGCGAAGTAGTTCTGGATGGCGACATCCTCCACCTTCACCTTGGCGACATACTGCGCCAGCGGCAACGTCAGCAAGTATACCTCCCGTTGCTGTTTGAGCAGCGCGATCAGTTGTTCCAGCTCCGTCGGCGTGGCCAGCGCTGAGGCGATCACCCCGTTTCGTAATTGTTCGGTCGCCAGCGACTGCCGCAGGCCCTCCTCGAACAGGGCAGCGGTATAGCCCTGATTGCGCAACAGCCGTTCGTATAGCTCCTTGTTAAAGCCACCACTCTGCTGGAAAACCGGCAGCGTTAGCAGTGCATTGCGCAACTGCTGGTCGCTGACCCGCATACCCTGATCGTTGATCAGTTGTGCGAGTACTCGTTCGTCGATCAATTGCCGCAATACATCCTGCTTTAAACGCGGTCCTTCGAGCAGGGCCGGGTCCATGTTATTGCCCATCATCGCTTGCAGGCGCTGCCGCTGTTGCTGATAGGCTCGCTGATATTCCTGCAGCGAAATCTTGCTGCCGCCCACAATAGCGGCGTCGACTGGCCCACCTCCCTCGAAGTAATAATTGATGCCCCACACGGCGAACGGGATAGTCAACAAACCGATAATGATGTAGGCGAACCAGCCTTGGGCGTGATCACGGATTTTTTGTAACATGGCGAATTACCCGGCTTCAAAGCGGATGATGGGGAAAAGTGGAATTCGGAACCATGCGGCGAACGCGCATAAAAAAAGGTGTCTGGACGACACCCCTGGAATATGGCGGAGCGGACGGGACTCGAACCCGCGACCCTCGGCGTGACAGGCCGATATTCTAACCGACTGAACTACCGCTCCGAACAGAAAATTATGACATTCACGGTCTGGAAAATCTGGAAGAATGTGGCGGAGCGGACGGGACTCGAACCCGCGACCCCCGGCGTGACAGGCCGGTATTCTAACCGACTGAACTACCGCTCCGGTATTGCAAACCGTGGTGGGTGCTGAGGGGCTTGAACCCCCGACCCTCGCCTTGTAAGGGCGATGCTCTCCCAACTGAGCTAAGCACCCTGGGAAAGAAGGTTACTTTATCGCATCCTTGAGTGTTTTGCCAGCCTTGAAAACCGGCGCTCTGCTCGCGTTGATTTCCATCGGCTCACCGGTTTTCGGATTGTGGCCGGTTCGCGCCGGACGCTCCCGCACGGAGAAAGTGCCAAACCCGGTGATGACCACCGAATCTCCCTCCTTGAGGGCCTTGCCAATCGCCGTGGTCATCGCGTCAATGGCCTTGCCTGCCGCCGCTTTGGGCAAATCGGACGTTTGCGCAACGGCCTCGACCAGTTCAGTCTTGTTCATAAGCCCTTTCCTTTGCAATGTTATCGGTTGTTGAGTAGGGACATCGCCCGGCATGATGCACGGAAGCCTGCACCTCGGGGAATCACAGCAAGGCTGCCTTATAACAGGGCGTTCAAAGCAGTGTCAATTAGCGCCTGAAAACATTCTTACTCAGTTTCAGTGGGCGCGCACGCCCTCCAGTGCGCTGCCTGGTTTGATCACCGCTTCCGTTACGGTTTCTGCAGTTTCGGTCGTTTCGCGGGGCTTAGGTTGCGGCAATGTCTGCAGAGCGATCTCCAATACCTGATCAATCCAGCGCACTGGCCGCACGTCGAGCTTGGCCAGAATATTCTCCGGAATTTCCGTCAAATCCTTGCGGTTTTCCTCGGGGATCACCACCGTAGTCACACTGCCCCGGTGAGCCGCCAGCAGTTTCTCTTTCAGTCCACCGATCGGCAATACCTCACCACGTAAGGTGATCTCGCCGGTCATAGCAACATTAGCCCGCGCCGGAATTCGGGTGAGTGCCGAGACCAGCGCTGTACACATACCGATGCCGGCGCTGGGGCCATCCTTGGGCGTTGCCCCTTCCGGGACGTGAATATGCACATCGCATTTCTGGTGAAAATCCGGATCAATACCCAGCGACTCAGCGCGGCTGCGCACAACCGTCATCGCGGCCTGAATGGACTCCTGCATGACTTCGCCCAGTTGGCCGGTATGGATCAGCTTGCCCTTGCCTGGCACCAGCGCTGCTTCGATGCTCAGCAACTCGCCACCGACTTCGGTCCAGGCCAATCCGGTCACTTGCCCGATTTGATCCTGTTCCTCGGCCAGACCGTAGCGGAATCGCCGTACCCCCAGATATTTCTGCAACATATCCGGCTGGATCGTGATTGCGCCCTCCACCGGTTTGAGCGTGACTTCCTTAACAACCTTGCGGCAAATCTTGGCGATTTCCCGCTCCAGATTACGCACTCCCGCTTCACGGGTATAAAAGCGGATGATATCGAGGAGGGTCTCATCGATGATCGCCAGTTCCCCCTTCTTCAAACCGTTGTCGGTGATTTGCTTGGGAACCAGATAGCGGGAGGCAATATTGAGCTTTTCATCTTCGGTGTAGCCGGGAATGCGAATCACTTCCATGCGATCCAGCAACGGCGGCGGGATGTTCAGCGAGTTGGCGGTCGCTACGAACATGACATCCGACAGATCGAAATCCACTTCCAGGTAGTGGTCGCTGAAGGTGTTGTTCTGTTCAGGGTCAAGGACTTCCAGCAGCGCCGATGATGGGTCACCGCGAAAATCCATCGACATCTTGTCGATTTCGTCGAACAGAAACAATGGATTGCGCACCTCGACCTTGGCTAAATTCTGGATAATCTTGCCTGGCAGCGAACCGATGTAGGTGCGGCGATGACCGCGAATTTCCGCCTCATCGCGCACTCCGCCCAGCGACATCCGTACAAACTTGCGATTCGTTGCACGGGCGATGGACCGTCCCAGCGAGGTTTTACCCACCCCGGGTGGCCCCACCAGACAGAGGATCGGCCCCTTGAGTTTGCGCGCCCGCTGCTGCACAGCCAGATATTCGAGAATCCGTTCCTTAACTTTTTCCAGCCCGTAATGGTCGGCTTCCAGAATACCCTCGGCTTCGACCAGATCCTGATGAATCTTGGTGCGTTTCTTCCAGGGAACGCTGACCAGCCAGTCGACATAGTTACGTACCACCGTCGCCTCGGCGGACATCGGCGGCATCATTTTCAGCTTATTGAGTTCCGCCTTAGCCTTGTCCTTGGCTTCCTTGGGCATTCCGGCTTTCTCGATCCGCTGGGCCAGATCCTCAATTTCGTTCGGCACATCCTCCAGATCGCCCAATTCCTTCTGAATGGCTTTCATCTGCTCATTCAGATAGTACTCGCGCTGGGTTTTTTCCATCTGCTGTTTGACGCGCGAGCGGATGCGCTTTTCGACCTGGAGGATGTCGATTTCACCTTCCACCAAGCCGAGCAGATGTTCAAGACGTTCCTGCAAGTCCTGAATTTCCAGAATCTTCTGTTTCTCGTCCAGCTTGAGCGTCATGTGCGCGGCGATGGTGTCGGTCAGCCGAACCGGGTCTTCAATCCCGGAAATCGACGCGAGGACTTCGCTGGGAATTTTCTTGTTGAGCTTGACATATTGATCAAAAGCACCCAGCAACGAACGCACCAGCGCATGGACTTCCGGCGACTCACTCGCTTCGGGATTCGCTTCCAGCAACGACACACTGGCGATGAAACAGGCTTCGGTTTCGGTGAAGCGATGAATACGCACCCGCTGGCTGCCCTCCACCAGCACCTTGACCGTACCATCCGGCAGCCGCAGCAACTGCAACACGTTCGACAGGGTGCCGATGTCGTACAAATCTCCAGTTTCGGGGTCGTCGACCTCGGCGCTCCGCTGCGCGATCAGCACGATGCGTTTGTTGCTCTGCATGGACAAATCAAGCGCGTGGATGGATTTCCCCCGACCAACGAACAGGGGAATGACCATGTGTGGATAAATCACGACATCGCGCAGTGGCAAAACTGGCATTGATGCCGGGCTGAGCAAACGCTCGGGCTTGGCGTTCTGCTTCATCAATTTCTCCACGGCGAACCGGATGGGTGAGTCGACGATGACGGAGGGCGGTTTTCAGGTATCGTGCCCGACTGCCCGCCGCTCGACGCTTTCGTAGACGAAATAGGGTTTGGCGTGACCTGTAACGACGGAGTCATCAATGACCACCTTGCAGACATTTTGCATACTGGGCAGGTCATACATCGTATCCAGTAGAATTTGCTCAAGAATAGTTCTGAGACCGCGTGCGCCGGTCTTGCGTTCCATGGCCCGGTGCGCCACGGCCTTCAGGGCTTCATCGCGCAGCTCCAGTTCGCTGCCTTCCATCTCGAACAGCTTTTTGAACTGCTTGACGATCGCGTTCTTCGGTTCGGTCAGAATCCGCACCAGGGCGTGTTCGTCCAGTTCAGTTAACGTCGCCACCACCGGCAATCGCCCGACAAACTCCGGGATCAGGCCGTATTTGATCAGGTCTTCCGGCTCGACCTCCATCAGCACTTCACCGACGTTCTTGCTATTGTCCTTGCTTTTCACGTCAGCGGAGAAGCCAATGCCGCCCTTTTCCGAACGGCTGCGGATCACCTTGTCCAGCCCGGCGAACGCCCCGCCACAAATAAACAGGATATTGCTGGTGTCGACCTGCAAAAATTCCTGCTGGGGGTGCTTGCGCCCGCCCTGTGGCGGCACCGAGGCGGTTGTCCCTTCAATCAGTTTGAGTAGCGCCTGCTGCACCCCTTCGCCGGAAACGTCACGGGTGATCGAAGGGTTATCCGATTTGCGGGAGATCTTGTCGATTTCGTCGATGTAGACGATACCCGTCTGCGCCTTCTCGACATCGTAGTCACACTTTTGCAGCAACTTTTGAATGATGTTCTCGACATCCTCGCCGACATAACCCGCTTCGGTCAGGGTGGTGGCGTCAGCGATGGTGAACGGAACATTCAACAGACGGGCGAGGGTTTCAGCTAACAGGGTCTTACCCGAACCGGTGGGGCCAATCAGCAGGATATTGCTCTTGGCGACTTCGATGTCCGGGTCCCGGCTACCCCGGTTGGTCCGTTGCAACTCCAGCCGCTTGTAGTGGTTATAGAGCGCGACCGACAGCACTTTCTTGGCGCGTTCCTGGCCAATGACATATTCATCAAGAACCTGGTTGATGTCGTGCGGTTTGGGCAACCGACTGGCGGCGGGAGGCGCATTTTCCTCCATCTCCTCACGAATGATGTCATTGCACAGTTCAACGCACTCATCGCAAATGAACACGTTCGGTCCGGCAATCAGCTTGCGCACTTCGTGCTGACTTTTGCCGCAAAACGAACAATACAGCAGTTTATCGTGGTCACTGCGGTCACTGCGATCTCTAGCCATCATGCCATCCTCATCATCGAGCGGTCGTGGAAGCCAGTGGCCCCGAATGGAATCAGGTCGTTGCCGGGAGGCGCTGGCTTAGTACGGCGTCGATCAGGCCGTATTCGGCAGCCTCAGCGCCGCCCATGAAATTGTCGCGGTCGGTATCGACAGCGATCTTTTCCACCGGTTGACCCGTGTGCCGAGCCAGAATGCGGTTGAGCCGATCCCGAACCAGCAGGATCTCCCGGGCGTGGATATCGATGTCGCTGGCCTGACCCTGGAACCCGCCCAAGGGCTGGTGAATCATGATGCGCGAGTGCGGCAGGCAGAACCGCTTGCCCGCCGCGCCACCAGCCAGCAACAACGCGCCCATGCTGGCCGCCTGGCCGACGCACATAGTGCTGATATCCGGCTTGATGAACTGCATAGTGTCATAGATCGCCAGACCAGCGCTGACCGAACCGCCGGGCGAGTTGATATAGAGATGGATGTCTTTGTCCGGATTCTCGGCCTCGAGAAACAGGAGTTGGGCAACAATCAGATTGGCGCCGTAATCCTCGACCGGCCCGACCAGGAACACTACCCGCTCCTTCAGCAGTCGGGAGTAAATGTCATAGGCCCGCTCGCCGCGTGCGGTCTGCTCGACGACGATCGGGACAAGGTTGAGCGCCCGGGTCGTGGCGGCGGAAGCGTAGGAGTCACTCATGGGGGGCAGGCTCCGGATCGAGTTGCACCGCAGCATCCTGTTCGTCCGGTGCAGAAAGTTCTGGCACTCCCGGAATGACCGGTCGTTGAGGATTCATGATCTCGGCAAAGGTACTGGCCTTTTCCGTAACTTGCGCCCGCTCCAGCAGCCAGTCCACAATCTGATCTTCCAGCGCCAGGGCGCGCGCATTTTCCATCATCTGCGGGTCCTGCTCATACGCACGGATGACTGCCTCGGGTTCCTGATAGGCTGCTGCCTGCGCTTCCAGAATTTCGCGCACCCGCTGCTCATCGACCTGGATGCCCTCCCGCTTGACCAGTTCGGACATCAGCAGGCCCAGTGCGACCCGGTGGTAGGCTTGGGCGCCGAACATCTGAGCTTTAAGCTGCTGCTTCTGTTCATTGGAGAGTTCATTCGGGAATTGCAGTTGGCTTGCCAGATTTTCAATTTCGACCGCAACCAGCGCACGCGACAAGGGAACACGATTGGCTTGGAACAAGCCTTGGGTCACTTGGCGTTTGATGATCGCTTTGATGCTGTCACGTAAATTGCGCTTCATGTTATCCAGCAGCGATTCACGCAAGGCCGCTAAGCCACCTTCCCGGATATCAAATTTTTCGGCGAAGGCATCATCCACTTCGGGCAGCGTCGCCTCCTCAACGGAGTGCAGCCTGATCTGGAAATGGGCTGTTTTGCCAGCAAGGTCTTTGTTGGGATAGCTGTCGGGGAGCGTAAAATCGAATTTCGCCTCCGCACCCGCATTCAGACCCAACAATCGCTCTTCGAAATCCCTAAAGAGCGTCTTTCCATCTAGGACGAACTCCGCATTTTCGCCCTTGCTACCCGGAAATTCCTGACCGTCAATTTTGCCTTCGAAATCGAGGCGAACTCGGTCTTTCTGACCGGCTGGACGTTCCACTGTGCTCCAGACTGCCTGTTGCCAGCGCAGGTTTTCGATCATGTCGTCCACATCCTGCGCGGTAACTTCCGTGACCGGTCGCACGACCTGGATGGTCTCGAATCCCGTCGGATCGACCTGAGGCGCCACTTCAAAGGTGGCGGAATACTCGAAATCCTCTCCCTCGGTCAATGGCTTAGGTTCGATATTGGGTTGACTCAGCGGATTGAGATTTTCCTGGGTCAATGCCTGGCGCAGGCTGTTTTCCATCAATTCGCCGACGGTCTCAAGCCAGGCCTGCTGCCCATATAACTGCTTGATCACTTTGAGCGGTACCTTGCCCGGACGAAAGCCGTGGACTTTGACCTTCCGGGACAGGGTCTGCAGCCGGCTCTGGATTTCCGTAGCGACCGTTTCGGCGGGCACCCGCACGGTAACCCGGCGTTCCAGAGCGCTCAGCGTCTCAACTGAAACCTGCATCGATGCACCTCAAAAATCAGTTCAATCGTTATCGTGTTGGCCAACCTGCCGACAGGATTTTCTGCGCGCTGATCGAGGCGCGGGCCGGGGCCATGTTTCCTGAATGTACGGCGTGGATGGTGCGAAAGGAGAGACTCGAACTCTCACGGGTTGCCCCACTGGAACCTAAATCCAGCGCGTCTACCAGTTCCGCCACTCTCGCAAGAGGACGCGGCTCGCGGCGAAAATCGGCAAAGGCTCTTCGCCAACGGCTACCATTGGTGAACAGTATACAAGACAGAGTCCGACCCGGCACAGAAATCCGCTGACGGCACTGCTCGAATCGGTTAACAGCAGGAGAAGAAATAACAGGCACTGGGAGATGTGATGAAATGGTGGGCCGTGTAGGACTCGAACCTACAACCAATTGATTAAGAGTCAACTGCTCTACCAATTGAGCTAACGGCCCAATAACGGTTGCGCATGGAACCAGAAAACGCTCCAGAACGCAAGTGTGCGTTGGGGTGGACGATGGGACTCGAACCCACGACGACCGGAATCACAATCCGGGGCTCTACCAACTGAGCTACGCCCACCATTAAACTTCTACAAACAGGTCTGACCGGGTGGCGCGCCCGGCAGGACTCGAACCTGCTACCCTCAGCTTAGAAGGCTGATGCTCTATCCGCATGAGCTACGGGCGCGGAGTCATCTTGTCGCCGCTGTACCCGCGCAATGGTCGGGGTAGAGGGATTCGAACCCACGACCCCCTGCTCCCAAAGCAGGTGCGCTACCAGACTGCGCTATACCCCGTTGCTGCGTGCTTCTTTGCGGGAAAAGAGATTCTATTTTCAAAACCCCGCCAGCGTCAAGCCAGTTTTCATTCCCGTCGCCAGAGGGTTCCCTTCGTTGTGTCCTCCAACACAATACCGGCGTCCTGCAATACCGTGCGAATACGATCCGCCTCCGCCCAGTTTTTTGCTTGGCGGGCAGCGGTGCGTTCGGCGATCATCGTTTCGATGCGTTCAGGCGGATACTCTTCGCTCAATGACTCAACAGTTTCAACGCTTTCCCCACCTTGCAGGAACGCTTCGGGATCGGCCTGTAACAAACCCAGCCATTCGCCCAGTTGTCGCAGAGTAGCGCCCAACTGAGCGGCTGCCGTTTCATCCTCGACTCGCAAGCGGTTGATTTCACGCGCTAATTCAAATAACGCTGCCAAGGCTTCAGGGGTATTGAAATCGTCGTCCATCGCTTGTTCGAAGCGCAGTTTCCAAGTTTCGTCGATGGGCGCATCGGTGATTGGCAGACCGCGCAGGGCGGTATACAGCCGGGTCAGCGACGCCTTGGCGTGGTCGAGGTTTTCATCAGCGTAGTTCAGCGGCCCTCGATAATGGCTGGACAAAATAAAGAACCGCACGACTTCCGGCGGATAACGGCGCAACACCTCACGCACGGTGAAGAAATTGCCCAGCGATTTGGACATTTTCTCGTTATCCACCTGGACAAAGCCGTTGTGCATCCAGACGTTGACGTAGCGCTGACCGCTGGCGGCTTCGGACTGGGCGATCTCATTCTCGTGGTGCGGGAATTTGAGATCCATGCCGCCGCCGTGAATGTCGAAATGCTCGCCCAGGCAGCGGGTGGACATGGCGGAACATTCAATATGCCAGCCGGGCCGACCCGAACCCCAGGGCGAAGGCCAGCTCGGTTCGCCGGGCTTGGCGGCTTTCCACAGCACGAAATCCAGCGGATCATCTTTGGCTTCTTCGACCTCAATCCGTGCGCCGGCCCGCAAATCGTTCAGTTTCTTGTTCGCCAATTGTCCGTAGCGGTCGAAGCAGCTCACGTCGTAATACACATCGCCGCTGCTGCCGACGTAGGCATAACCCTTGGCCAGCAAGGTCTCGATCATCGTGATGATGTCAGCCATCGCCGCCGTAGCGTGCGGTTCCTGCGTCGGCGGCAGAATGCCGAGTGCGTCCAGGTCTTCATGCATGGCTTGGATAAAACGGTTGGTCAAGGCATGGAAATCTTCACCGTTTTCCTGAGCGCGGCGGATGATCTTGTCGTCGATGTCGGTGATATTACGCACATAGGTGACGTCATAGCCCTTGACCCGCAGCCAGCGCAGCACGATATCGAAGACCACCATGACTCGGGCGTGACCGACATGGCAATGGTCGTAAACCGTCATCCCGCAGACGTACATCCGTACTTTGCCCGGCTCGATAGGGCGGAATTCTTCTTTTTGGCGGGTCAGGCTGTTGAAAATCTGGAGCATGGCAGGGTCTCTTGAGCGAAAGGGCGTAATAGTCAGCTACTTTTACTGTGCCAGCTTAGTGAACAGTTGATCAAGCTGCGGGTTACTGGTGATCAGCAGTAACTGCTTGATCGTCGCTGTCTGGTTGATTTCCAGCCGCGCAAAGTATTCGCCGCCGGCAGGCGAGGTCTGCTTGCGGATCAACTGGATACGCCCGAACAAATGCCCCTGTTGCTCCGCAAAACGCGCTAATCCTGTGGCCTTCTCGAAGTTGTCGGCCAGACTGGGATCGTGGGGTTCCAGAATGTCGACGGTGAAATCTGCGCCGGTTTGGCGAACCATCACCAGATCCGGGAACATCGGGCGCGCTGCACCGCCCGTGTGATAGGGAATTTCCAGTGACCATGGCTTGCGGTCTACATTGCGCAGCCAGCCGACGACCGAGGCATTGGCCAATTCTTCCTGCAACACCCCGGCTTCCCATGAACCGAGTTCCGCACGGAATTGACCGTCATTCTCCACGTACAGGTGCCGCTCCCGGAGGGGCGCGGTGGGCAGCCGGCGAAAGTCGATGGTTTCGGGCAAACGCCAAGGTATAGCCTGCGGCTGGACGGTCGCCAACCGTAATTTTTCATAGACCGCGCGCCGCTGTTCCCTGAGCTTGCCAATGGCTTTTTTATGCGCATCGTACAGTGCGTCAAAGGCCCGATCGGCGGTGGACTCCAGCGCCATCATCGCCGGGCGATGGCGCGCCAGGGCAATCACTTCGACCTTGACCTTCAGCGCATCGCGGTCGGCGTGGGCTTGCCAGTAAGTGTGATGCAGCCCATGGCTCAAGGCGCGGCCGGCTTCTTCAAACAACCGGTCGATGTCCACTTCCGAAGCCGCGATAGAGTAATCGGCTTCGAGTTCGGTGATGTCCGCGCCGTTTTGCACGGCGAGTGTTTTCAAGCCCACCTGCGTCATGGCCTGTTCAGTCGCGGCGAACGGACCCTCGGCTTTCATCACGGCGAGTTGATCGCCCATCCAGGCGATAATCTGCTGTTTGGCGCGGTCCCAGGCGGCATCATCGATTTCGTCCAGGGTCAGGCTGCGGGAAATCGCCATGAACCGCCGCAGCGGGCTTTGGACGCGGGCGGCGTTGACGCGGTACGTGACCAGCGAGGCCAGCGCGGCGAAGAGCGCTTCAGCGCCTTCCCGCCGGCGGAGTACCACCAGTTCACGGCTGGAGCCGGTTTCGGACGGCGGCACCTCTTCAACATTGTGCAGTGAATCGATCACGCTGAGGACCGCCGCCGTGTCGAAGTACGGCAGGAACAGATGCACATCGTTCAGCGCCGCATCCCGCTCAATGCGCCGGGCGAGCGGCGTGCGCACCATCCGCCCGAGCAGTTGCGCGATGTAGGTGTGGTCTTCGGCGCGACGGAACGACATCATCACTTCGGCGCGTGGGCAGTCCCAGCCGGTGGACAGGCTGGTTTTGAAGAACACCACGCCGATGTTCTTGTCGGCAGCGATACGCGAGGCGTCCACCTTGCGCAATTTTCGACCGCCGATATCCAGGTCGCCAGCGTCATGCATGGCGTGCGCCGCTTCGTCTTCATGGAGCGGGCGACCCAGGGCGCGTTCGATCACGTCCAGCGCATCGGTCAGGCTGGTTTTGGTGAGTTGTTGATCAGTGCCGTTTTCGATCTGCACGACCAGCGCTGGCCAAACGGTCTGTTCCTTTTCTGCTTCGCAATAGCGCTTCCAGCCGTGGGTCATCTGCGCCCAGCGGCGCGTCGCTTCTTCCAGCAACGCCATTTCCGCCGTGGTGGCTGAATCGGGGTGATGGATCAGGATGCGGTCTTTGAGCAGCCCCGACTGGCGCACGTCATCCGGGGGAATAGCGACCTTGTGGACGGTATGGGGGGCGTGTTCCAGCAGGTCCATGAAGCGCTTGGGCGTGGCCGAAACGCCGATCACCAGCGGCATTTTGACCAAGCCGACTTCGGGGTAGCCCAGCAGAAAGCGTTGCATCAGCGTCTGGGCTTCTTTGGCGCCACGACCGCTGGCCATCCCCCGGTGCGCCTCGTCGATGACCACATAGAAACGGTCAGGCTTGGCCTGGGCAGTATTGCTCAACGTGGTCCAGAGGGAATACTGGCGGCCGTCGCCGACTTTGGTCAGTCGTTTGTCGTTGCCCAGTTTCTGCGTGTTGATGAAATACACCCGCCCGCCCGGCAGTTGTTCGGCGTCGAACGTGGCGTCAATCGGGATGAGCTGATGGACCCGGTAGATGCGATCCGACTGGCTTTCGATCTTGAGCCGGGTTTGCTCGTTGAGTTCGGGCATATCCGATACCCACAGAATGACAGCATTCGGTTGCGGCAACCAGTCCAGCGGCCAGGCCAGTTGCTCGTCGGGCTGGTCGAGAAGGGCCTCGAACAGCGCCGTCATGATGACGGTTTTGCCGCTGCCCGTGGGGGCGGAAAAGGCGAGAGCTTGCGGGTTGTGGTAGTGTCCCTCAACTGCCTTGATGAACGTCGTTGTCGAGAGGTGGAAACAGGTGCTCGATCGTAGCCAGAGTGTCCAAGAAGGAGGCGGGCACGCGATAGGACAGCAACTCGGTGGTCGTCCACA
>Ga0209507_1000287_pt1 | contig 61385 bp, 71 predicted proteins | sample AD_UKC028_MetaG_FD_184414 | JGI IMG/M metagenome (GOLD analysis project Ga0209507, IMG submission 184414) | Active sludge microbial communities of municipal wastewater-treating anaerobic digesters from USA - AD_UKC028_MetaG (SPAdes) (version 2) | ecosystem: Engineered > Bioreactor > Anaerobic >...
ACCTTGTAGTACGCGCCGTCGAGACGCGCGGCGACGACCTGCGCCAGTTGGTTCGCCACCGCGCCGGTCGCCCCCCGGGCCTGCTTGAGATGCACGGCCCGGGCGTGGCGCGCGGTATTGCGCTGGTGCGGATGGTTAGGGAGCGCAATCCACGCCTCCACCGGCATTTCCGCGGTGACGACGCCGCCGGCGTCCGCCAGAATGCGGAAATCGGGTTCGGAAACGGCGTTCGGGACCACCAAAGGCTCGGTAGTCCGCTCCCGCTCGGACGCTTTTCGCAAGGGTTTTCTGGGCAAGGTCTCTCATCCTCGTGACAAGATTTTCCCGATTATAGATTATTTTTTTAAAAAAGCGTTCCGAAAACTTGAATTCATCCGTTTTCCGTTTTTACTATAGGGCAGTACGCCCGTAAAAAAACCGGGGATAGCCCGATGCCGGATCGGAGCGTGCGTGGGGGTACCCTATCTCGGGCTATTTTTGACAAGATAACCCCTCTCCATAGTTCGGACCGTTGGGAGGGCATCGATCCAGGGCTGGGCCTCGGTACCCGTTATTAAATCCCACGGGGGCGTTTTCCTGAGTTTGATCAAATCAAAACAGTCCGAACCCTTGACGATAGGTAGGGAAGAAATCTTTATCAGCAATTATATTGATTATTAAAGATATTTTAACGGAGAACTCATGCCAACACGCACACGATCCGAACGATTCGACCGGTGGCGAAGTGGGCGCCGCGCGGGTCCGGCCTCCGCCGACGCACCGACGATCACCGGGCTATTATCAACCGCCGCCCCGTGGGGGACCCGGCGGCCCCCACCGGTAACCACGGTGAGGACCTGACCCCCACCGCATCCGAGGTGCCATGATGTCTACTCACCACCCACCGGGGACGACGTTCGCGCCGGATTTCGCGTTTCAAGTGGCGCTAGGCGTACTGGAAGCGTCCGATGCGCTCGCCGCTCGCCGTCGACCGATCACCCCGCAGGCCATCGCCCGTCAGTTCCGCGCTCACCTCTTCCCCACACGTCCCACCCTCGCGCAGATCAAACACGGCCTGATCCAAGTTCAGTGCTGGCACGACCAGGTGCTCACCCGTGACCTCCTTCACCATCGAAGCCAGCTTGTAACCCTGGGCACCCAGTTGCAAGCGCAACGGCGGCAGTTGGATGAGGATCAGTTTTATCTCGACAAAATGCTGCGGGAGACCGACGCCCTGCTCCACCATACCCTGACGGCACCCCACGGGACGGACGCTGTTTCAACCACCGCCGCTTCCGAAATCCATGGGTGATAGACACCGCCGGGGAAAACGCAGGACGGCGGGCTGGCCCTGCGGGCCTCCGGGCCTCGCCACCGCCCCGGGGGCGGATCCGGCGGGGGCCCGGGAGACGTTAGCGGATTGCGCCCTAAGGGCGTTCACCCGCTATAATGGAGACCATAACCCGATGTCCACTCCGGGCACACCGACTGATGAGGTCCGACGACCGCCGAAGATAAAGATCGCCACCCGAAAACCGCAAAACCCCCGCGTTTCGAGCGCGAGGGTTCGTTGGGAACATTTGAAAGTCGCCGTCCGTCGCTCCGCTAAGGACGACAATCAGAAACTATGAGCTGGTTCTGATTATAGCGGACTGACAGTGACTTTCAAGACCCCAGCAAGGTGGCTGTACGCCTTTAAAAAGGGGATTGCATGAAAGTCCATACTGACAGAACGTCGAATCAGGGTGCAGCCGGCGCCCCGGCGGCGTGTGCGCCCGGCCTGCTGGCGCCCCCTCATCGGCCAGCCGGCGCTGGTGCTTCTGGCCGCCACGGCAGTCATGATCCGAGCGCAGCGCCATTCGCTCTCGGCGCCGACCGCGGCGCCGCGGGGCCGTGTACGCTGCGGGGGCGGTCATGAACCCGCTCGACGACGCGCTGACCGCCCTGGAACGGGTCACCGGCTATCGCCCGGTCAAATCCGGCGACGGCTACAAAGCCCGCTGTCCCTGCCACGAGGACCATAATCCGTCCCTGTCGGTCAAAATGAATGGTCGACTGTTGCTGCACTGTTTCGCCGGCTGTTCCTACGACCATATCCTCGCCGCTCTCGACCTGACCCCGGAACCGCCACCCGGTCGGCGGGCAATCGTGGCGACGTACAGTTACCGTGACGTGGCTGGCGTCGAAGTCCGTCAGAAAATCCGCTATGCCCCTAAGGACTTCCGCATCCGCCATCGCGGAGCCGCCGGCGAATGGATCTACAAAGCCGGCCCCGGTCCCGCCGTGCTCTACCGCCTCCCGGAACTCCGCTCCGCCATCGCCCAGAGCGCCACGGTCTTCGTGGTGGAGGGTGAAAAGGACTGCGACCGCCTCGCCGCCAGTGGCCTGACCGCCACCACTAATATCGAAGGCGCCGCGAAGCCCGATCAGAAAGCTAAGTGGCGCCGGGAATACACCGCCCAACTGGCCGGAGCGGCGTGCGTGATCCTAATACCCGATCATGACGAGCCGGGCCGGGCGCACATGCAAACCCTCGTCCACGCCCTCCGCGGCCAGGTGGGCGAGGTGCGGATGCTGGAACTGCCGGGGCTACCCGCCAAAGGCGACGTGTCGGACTGGCTGAATCAGGGCCACACCTTGGAGGAACTTCAAGCGCTGACGGCCACTGCGCCGGTGTTCGCCGCGCCACCCGTTCCCGCTCCGGCACCCGCTCGCCCGAGCACCCCAACCGGCCAGGCCGAGGTCGTCTACTGTCCCCCGACCGTCAGTCCCTGCACCCATCTGGCAAACTCGCACCGGATCCGCCACTACTACCAAGGCCGCATTTGGTATGCGCTCGGACTCGGCTGGGTGCTCTGGACCGGCCAGTTCTGGCGGCCCGATCCCACCAGCGAAGGGTCTATCGCCACCGGCTTCGTCGACGGTCTCTCGCGCCTCATCGCCCGGGAATCCGCCACCCTCGCCCGCCGCGCCGCCGATGAAGCGGATGAAGACCGGCGCAAGTCGCTCATGATCCAAGCCGAGGCCCTGCTGAAATGGGCGGTGCAATCCGAGCACGAACGCACCATCGCGGCAGGATTGAAGCTGTCGAAACACGCGCTGCTGATCGAATACGGCGACCTCAACGCCGATCCTTGGCTGTTCAACGTCCAGAATGGCACCGTCGACCTCCGTACCGGCCAATTGCGTCCCCACGACCCTGCCGACCGCATCACCTTCATCGCTCCCATCACTTACGACCCGGCCGCCACCTGCCCGATGTGGCTCTTGTTTTTGTCTCAAGTGTTTGCCGGCGACGACGCCCTGGTGGCTTTCATTCAGCGTGCAGTCGGTTGGTCGCTGACCGGCGTGGTCAAGGAACGCGCCCTGTTCTTCCTGTACGGCGACACCGGCAAAAACGGCAAGACCACCCTGGTGGAGGCCATCATGAAGCTGGTCGGTAACTGCGGCGAATCCAGTTATGGCTACGGCCGCAAGGTGGGTGCCGACACCTTCATGAAGTCGAAAAACCCGGAGGATAACCAGCGCAAGGCGGCGACCTTAGCCGGGCCGCGCTTCGTCTGCACCAGCGAAGTCGATGAAGAACACCGACTCAATGAGCAGTTGATCAAGGACATCACCGGCGGCGACACCATCGAAGGGCGTCGCCTCTATCAGGAAGCCTTCACCTTCAAACCGCAGTTCAAACCGTGGATGTACGGCAACCACAAACCGGAAATCCGCGGCACCGATGACGCCATCTGGTCGCGCGTGCGGCTGGTGCCCTTCGAGGTGAGTTTTAAAGGCCGCGAAAACCTCAACCTCCCCGACCAGTTAGAAGCGGAACTACCGGGAATTCTGAATTGGGCCATCCGTGGCTGCCTGGATTGGCAACGCCACGGGCTGCAACCCCCCGCCAAAGTGCAGGCCGCAACTCAAGCCTATCGCGAGGAAATGGATGTGTTTGGGCCGTTCATCGCTGAGTGTTGCATTATTCATCGCAACGCGGAAGTGTTGTCGAGCCAGCTATGGGCCGCTTACCGGGATTGGTGCGCCGCAAACGGTGTGAAGGAAGAGAGTCAGACAAAATTAGGTAAATATATGACTTATAAAGGATTTTATTTGAAAAAGACCGTAGGAAAAATCAAGCGATTGGGAATTGGACTTATTGCTCTGGACGGTGGGGGGCATTAGGGATAGTAGGGAGGGTAGGGAGGGTTATTCCGAAAAGTCCCTATAGAAGCTTTCTTAAGGGAACTTTCTGGAATAACTATCCCTACCCTCCCTACCCTCCCTACTATCCCTATCCTCCAGAATCATCCCAACCCTGTAAAAAGGTTAATGTGTAGGTGTAGGTGTACGTCTAACTTGGCCCAAGCGATGACCTTGAAGCTTGGTGCTACGCTTCTAACTTGGAATAGGTCATGATGACTAAAAATAGTTAAAAATAAATAATTTATATAAAAAACTATAAGATTGTTTGTTTTTTACAGCTTCTCAGTCGCCGCTAGCGACCGTCCAGTAGCGTTGGTTACTGGAACTGGCGCACGCCGACCGATATGGAGACAATCCGGCACTTACCGGGGGTGGCACGGGGAAGCGCGCCGAAGGCCCGTTGCAACACGGCCCATCAAGGCACTATCGTTACTCGCCTCAATTTCCCAACGGCTCGCCCCCTGAAGTGCCTAACCCCGCCCCACCTTAACCCGAACCCATGAGCAAGAGCGACAAACGCACGGTCAACGCCGTCCACACTCTGTTGAGGGATCGCTTTCCAAAGGCGTTTCCCAAAGACTATGACGCGATTCGACCGCTCAAGACCGGGATTCACGCTGACCTGATTCAACGGTTGCCGGAGATTGATCCCGGGCTGTTGCGCCGGGCGCTGGCGAATCACACCGACCGGGATGGCTACCGGCTGGCCTTGCTTCACCATCGGGGAGATCGGCGTTACGACCTAGACGGCCAGCCGGTGGGCACCGTCACCGAGGCCGACCGGGCCGAAGCCGCCCGCCTGCTGGAAGCCTCCACCCAGCGCGGGCAAGCCAAGGTCGAACGGGTGCGGACCCACAAGAAGCGGGAGGATAAGCACCGCCAGCAGCGCGAGATCGAACGGCGCAACCGCGAGGCCAAGGCCGCCCGCAAGGCGGAACACGAGCGGGCGGCGCGCGGGCACCAGGGGCCGAGACCGGCGCCCGGCCGCCGGTCGCCCCGGCCCCGCGTCACGAGCGGCTACCGGATCGTGCCGACCCCGCCCCCGCCCCCGGCTCCGTCGATGCCGCACGTCGAGTTCCGAAAGAGGCGCCGGTTCGTGCCGCCCGACGAGAAAGTACCGTCCTAACCGTGTCGCGTGACACGGTTTCGAGGTGGCGCGACATCCCGCTTGTCATTTCCAGCAGTCGTTGCGACTTTTCACAGCAGCGGTGGCGACTTCAGGCATGATCATGCCGCTCATCAATTTAACCCGTTGAAATAATATCCAATCAAAATGGCCGAACCGGAATCCAGTCGCAATCAATGCTGTAATTTTGCATCCGGTCGAAACCACTGCTGTAGATTGTCGCAATGACTTCTGGAGAACAGTCACCTAACCCCTTGATCGGTGGTCGTCGGAGTCGCACCTACTTTTGGAGATGAGAGTTGGGGTACTTGCCTTGATTCTTTGAAGGAAGATTTCTGGTATCACTACGAGGCAATTATTCACTACAATGCTACTTACTTTGCAAAATTCACAAAAAATCTCTTTTATGACGAAAGTAAGCTCTACCGGCAAAAAATTACGCAAGCATGAAACAGGCATGACTGATGCTATCGCCGAGCAGTCAAGGCTTGAGTCAGGGATGGTAGCCCCTGCCCTTGCTATTGCGGGAATCGATATTGCGCTCGATGAAATTCGAGACATCGAGCAACGTTCCTACCGGGTCATCGAGCGTTTACGAGAGACAGTGTTCGAACCTGGCAAGCAGAAGCGGCTGAAGATTGGTTTCAGCATTTCCGAAGCGGCACGCATGGTCGGACGGACACCGACCGCGATCCGAGATGCGGAAAAGTCAGGTCGCTTGCCGGAGCCGCGCAAGGACAGTCATGGCCGCCGTTTCGGTTATACGCTGACGGACATCAATATCATGCGTCGGGAATTTGAAACTCTGCCATGGCGCGGTGAAAACGACGAGCCCTTGGTGCTAGCCGTTTCTAACTTCAAGGGCGGGGTCGGGAAAAGTACCCTAGTGGCGCACGTCGCTCAGTATCTGGCGTTGCGAGGTTACCGCGTCTGCGCTATTGACTGCGACCCACAAAGCAGCTTGACCAGCCTGTTCGGATTTAATCCGGATTACGAATTAGAGACCCAGAATACCCTCTTCCCCTTCCTGATGCGTGAGCGGGATACTCTGTCGTATGCGTTACGCCCAACCTACTGGGATCAGCTTTCTCTCATCCCAGCTAACCTGTCGCTTTACAGCATTGAATATCAACTGGCTGCGCGACTACCGGCCAATCCCTTGATGCTGGAACGACTACGCTTGGGCATCGACACGATCAAGGACGGTTTTGATGTCGTCATCATTGATCCGCCCCCCGCATTGGGCATGTTGTCGCTCAGCGTGGTCCGGGCGGCAACGGCCTTGGTGGTGCCGGTACGCCCCGCGACGGTCGATTTTGGCTCCACTGCGCACTTTTTCACCTTGCTAGTCGAAGCGCTCGAAACGTTGGCAGCCCAGGGTCTTCAACCGCGTTACAAATTTCTCAAGGTATTGATCAATGCCATGGATGAGACCAAATCGGCCCACACCGAGATTACCCGGATGATGCGCCAGGTTTATCAAACCGCCATGTTTAACACGGTCATGAAGGATTCAGCGGAAATCGATAATGCTGGCGCGCGGCTGATGTCGGTTTACGAGTTGGAAGAAGCCACGACTTCGCGCGAGACCTACCGACGCTGCAAGGCGTATCTCGATGCCGTCAATCGGGAAATTGAACTGTTGATTCGGAAAACTTGGCCCAGTCACCACGAAGCCCTGCGCCGCGAAGGTGTGATTTGAGGAAACATGCATGGCTGCTCGGAACAAAGTGTTGTTTGAAGATCTAGCGGGCGAGCTGACAACCGGTCCATCGGAGACTAGTGATTCTGTATCGGCTCGAAAGCGAACCATCGGCTATCTTCAGGAGCGAGAAAACCATCTGGCGCAATTGGCTAACGGTGAGATCATCGAAAAAACGCTGCTGTGGGTGGAGCCAGAACGCTGCCGGTTATGGACGCGACATAACCGGCGCTATGACCTGTTAAATGAGCAACGCTGCGCCGACCTGATCCAAGGCATCAAAGCGCAGGGGCGACAGGAATTTCCGGCCATCGTTCGCCGCGTGCAGGGTGATCCACAACACGATTTCGAAGTAATTTGCGGTGCTCGCCGACACTGGGCCATCGATTGGCTACGTCGAAATAATTACCCGCAATTGATGTTTCTGATTGAGGTTCGCGCCCTGACCGATGAGGAAGCCTTCCGACTGAGCGACTGCGAAAACCGGGAACGGGAGGATATTAGCGACTTCGAGCGGGCGCTGGATTATCGACAGGCGCTGGAGTCGTACTACCGGTCACAGCGGGATATGGCCGAACGTCTGGAGGTCTCCGAAGCCTGGCTGAGTCGCTATCTAGACTTGGCGGTCCTGCCGGACGGGATCATCCAGGCGTATGCGGATATTACGGAACTCAAAGCCAATCACGCCCGAGAACTGAAGCCGCTACTGAAGGATCCACAAATTCGCCGCCGCATTCTAGCTCGCGCGGATGAACTTTACGCTCGGCAACAGCAGGCTCTTCAAGCAGGACAGGGGCTCCTGACTGGACAACAGATTCTGCAACTTCTTAAATCCGCTGCTAAGAACCGGGCCACCAAGCCAAAGCAAACACCTCTGGAATATCGGGCTGCGACAGGGCAGAAAATGCTGACCGCTATCCGTCGTCCACGCGGCGGGTTGCTGATCGAAGTGCTACCGCGTAGTGGAGCTAACCGAGAAGAAGTGTTGAAGGCGTTCGGTGATGTGCTCCAGATGCTCGCCGAATAAGAAATTGCCAATTGGCAATTTTTAAAAAACTACATGAATTTTATGATAAAAATATAAAATATCACCAGAAATTTTCAATGAGGATTGCAAGCAACTTGAGGTACGAGAAGCGAGTATTCACCATGAAAAATTGCCAATTGGCAATTATCAACTCATCCTATTGAGTTGGTTATAAAAAATAGAGATCAAACACTGGGAAATCCCTCATGTTGATCAAACTAATGTGACTACCATGCTGGACGACCGCTGCCCGCGTGGCGGAGCGCTCCATACCGCGTCGCCGAGTTAAGCCCGCTCGGAACCTCATTTCTCTGACTTGCACTGAACGAAACCGTAGGCTATGACCGACCCCAATCCCGCAGCGCAAGCCAGATCGTCACCGAACCGACGCCCGCGCCCGCCACCGTCCTGCCGGCGCTGATCGAGGCGTGCCCCGCCTGCTTCGACAGGGAGCAGCCCCGGCCGCTTAAAATCGGCATCCACCAGGATTGAGTGGCGGCGGGCTTCGAGAAATCCGCCATCAAGCGCGCGCTGGGCCGCTACTGTAACCGGCCGCTCTATCGGGGGGCGCTACAAGCCGGCGCGGTTCGGATGGACTTGCAGGGCCAGGCGGGTGGCGTGGTGTCGGAGGACGAGGTTCGGACCGCGCCCCGCCGACCACGCCGGAACCCATCCTCGACGGCAAAAGCCGCGCTTCTCGCCAACGCTACCCCCCTCCTGAAGGAGTCCCTCGTAGCTGGCCGACTCGAACTCACCGTCAAATTCTCCAAATTACCCCAGCCGCTCCCCGTGCAGGGCGGCCTCAAGATCGGCGTCCAGACGCAGGAGGGCACCGTCACGGCGATCCGGCCGGCGAAGGTTTGGAAGAAATTCGAGCAAGCCGCCCAGACGTATTCCCACGGGGTGGCCGCGCTGATCGGCCCGGCCAGAATCTTCACCCTCGAAACCCAGATCTACCCTAAGCCGACCCAGGGTAAGCCGGAGATCGTCTACGATGGCGCACGGATCACCCTCGCTGGCCATGTCCCCGACCGCGATCCTATGGTGCAAGGGAAGGCTCAAGCCCATGGGCTGCAAAACGTGCTCCGGGAATCGACCGGACCACGGTTCGAGGTCCAGCCGGTCGTGCTGTATCCGGGCGGGTTCGTCAAGACGACGGCCCAGTGGAACGGAGATGCTCCTTGGATCCTGAACCCCAAGGCATGGCCGGCCTTCCTGGAACACCGCCCGACCCCGCTATCCCATGCGGATGCCCCACTGGCAACCGATCATCTCAGCCGGTTCATACGCACCGCAGCGAAATAGCCTCTCTTCTCGGCAACCGGCCCTGACCCACAAAACCTACCCTGATCCGTCCCGCCCGACTCTCGACGACCTGGACCCGGAAAGCGTCACCCCTGACCGGAGGGTGGCAAGGGTTCGTAGCCACCGCGAGAGGGCAGACTACCCGACTGCCGAACCCTTGCTGGGCAATCTGCTGGTCGTGTGGCGGGCGCTGTGCGATCCTGTTTTTTCAGGCCACGCCACCGCGCTGGATACCGCTTACCCGTGGGCACCGATGATCGACGCCGTTGAAAACTATCACGGCAAACCCCAACGGCCCCGACCCACACACTAACGACACTGCATAAAAAACCCTCTCCCGTCAGGGGGAGAGGGGCAGAGGTGAGATGAGTTTTTCAATCCGCTGGCACGCCCAAGGTCGTACAAAAACGCCTTTAAACGGCTACCGCCGCCGGGTGCTGCATCAACGCCTTCAAGGCGGCTTGTCCCTCCGCCCGAGTATGGACTTCAGGAACGGCGATGCCCCGAAGGGACGCCAGGTGGGCAATCTGGCGTTGCAACAACGGCAGCGCCCTCTCCTCGGCGGCGGCGGCGGTCGCCGCGCCCCAGGCTACCCGGGAGGGCGTATCGACGGGCGTTTCCACCGGCGCTACAGCAACCGCCTGGGCGGAGGCGGATAGGGTGGTCGCCGGGTCTTCTGTCGCGGGCGACGCGGAAGTCGCCATCGCCCCGCCTTCGTCGACCGGCGTTGCAGGCGCAGGGTCCGCGCCCGCTACGGCCCGCGTTTCAGTCCCCGGCAGAGGCGCTTGAACCCCCGGCGCGGTGAGGCCCTGATCCCTCTCATCCCGCTGATCAGGGGCTTCGTCCACGTCGACGAGGTCGTCGCCCAAGCCTAAAGCGGCCAGCAACCGTTGCCGAGCCGCGGTTTCCAGCCCTTCCACCGCTGGGCCCGCTGGGGCGGCGGCGGTTGCGGTCGCGAGGACGCAACCGTGGGGATCACGCAAGACGGCCCGACAAATCAGGGCGGGTTCCCGGCTCAGCAGCGGGGGGAGTCCCAGGGATTCCGGTGAATGCCCGCCGTGCAAGGCGATTTCATACAGCTTCATCAAGCCGGGGTTCAGACTCAACGCATCCAGAATTTCGGTTTGCACCGAGAATCCCTCCGCGGGACTGTAGCGTTGCAGGAATTCAGGCCAGCGCGCTGACCCGCTCTTCAAGGGTTCCATACGGTTCTCCAAAGAGGTCGGGGAGAACGCCCGGCGCCACCCCCGTGCGGGAATGACGCATCGCGCGTGCTCTCCCGAACGGGTTGAGGTCAATTCAAAACAGGCGTGTGGAGTCCGACACTCCTCACACGGCCTGCGTCAACCGCTGTTCCAACAGCGTGAACAGCATCGGCGCGAGTTCCTGAAGGGTCTGGATCGCGACGGCATCCCGACGACCAAACAGGTCTTCCACCTCCTCCAAGGCTTGGCCGATGCCTAAACCCAGCACCTCCAGGCCACTGGCGCGGCACCGGGCCAGGATCGAGCGTGCGAGGTCTAGCTGATCGGGTTGTCCATCCGTCGCCACGATCAACAGGCGGCGCGGCTCCGCACGTCCAATCAATTCCCAACCGGCGCGCAAGAGCGCGCCCGCCAACGGCGTCCCGCCATGACTGCTCACCGCGAACCGTCCGGCGATGCGGAAGGCGCGCTCTTGGAAGTGCTTGAGCGGGATGACCTGGTGTTCCTGCCCACCGGGAAACGCCGCGGCCCAGCACGCCACCCCGGGCAGGTCGTCCAGGGCCAGCGCCAGGGCCAGCATCGCCTGATTCACCAGCGTCATGTTGGAAGCCATCGAGCCGCTGCAATCCAACAGCAGCGCGACCGCCGTATCCGTCGCCCACCGCTCGACGCGCCGGTCAAACAGACGGGCTTGCGGCCACGGGACGCTGTACAGCCGGCGCGTAGCCAGTCGCCGACCTTGACCCGCCGCCCAATGCTCCGACGCCTGATGGGTTTGCACCAGTCCGCCCAACCGATGACGCAGGGCGGCGGTGGCCGCCCGCGCCTGCCGGGCCTTCTCCTGGGGCGCGGTGTTCGGCGGCGGCGGGTCGTACCCGGCGATGACGACCCGCGCCTCGGAAGTTTCTGCGGCGGCGGCCGTCAGCCGGGTGCGGGTTTGCGCGCCGAGGTCCGGGCCCTCGGTAGACGACGGATCGGCGGCCAACAAGGCGGTCAAGGTTTCGGTCTTACCCGGGCCGCCCGGTGGCGCGCAGGCCTCCTGGGATCCGGTCTGCGAAGACGCTGCCGAGGAGGAGGCTTTCGCCTCTGGACGCGGCGCGCCGGTTCCAGCGTCGGGTGAGGACGCGGAAGTCGCGGGGTCTTGTGGGCTTCCCTTCGGTTCCGGGGTTCCAGCGTCGGGTGAGGACGCTGAAACAGCGGTGCTAGGAGGAACCGTCTCACCCGCGCCCGGGCCGCCCGGTGGCGCGTCGGGTCGGTCGGTCGGCGTGGGCGCTTTCGCCGCGTCTTCCTCTTCCTTGAGCATCTCGACGATGCGCAGCGCCAAATCCCGCACAGCGGTCGTCGAGGTCGCATGACGCACCTCAAAGGCCAGCGCCAGGAGCTTGATCACCACGCCTTCCGGGAGCAGCGCGTCCAGTCGTGCTTCCAGATCATCGGCCTGCTGGGCCAGAAGGCCCTGGTGCAAAACGCGGGCGCGCAGCAGTTTGTGGAGCGCGGACAAGACCTGAACCGCGACCGGGGGTTCCGGGCTCGGCTCGGCGGCTGGGTCGTCGGGGTGATGCTCCAGATAGTCCACCAGCGCGGCCAGATTGTGACGGCTGCCCGGATAGTCCACGCCGAGCGCCTGCTCGATGCGGATATCCTCCAAGATATTGGTCAACAATTTCGCCAGGCCGGGCGGCACCGGAACCGTGAAGTCCGTATACCGAATATGCGCGGCCTCATGATCAATGAAGCCGTTGGCCAGAATCGCCAGCGGCGTGCTTTCCAGCGGCAAGCGGGGCAAATGGAGGGTTTGCCCATCGGTATAGGCTTCATCTCCACCGATCTCGACCTTCACGCCGAGCTTGCGGCCCAGCATCTGGGCGATCAGGGGCAAGGCGCCCACTAAGGGATTTCTTCTCATGCCAACCTCCAAAGAAAGGAGGCGCGCCGCTCCCCCACGACGGGGAAGACGCGCGCCCCGCGGTGGGTAAAAAATCAATCAGTAAAACCAGTCGCCGCCGGCGTCGATCCCTTCGGCCTCAGCCGGGGGCTGTGGCCTGGATTCCACCGCCTCACTGAACGGGGGAGATGCAGCGTCCTCGCTGAAGGGCAGAGCCAGGGCTAAATCCGGCTGGATACCGGCCCAGAGTTCATCGACGACCGGAATCGCCTGCGCAGCCCAGGTCTGCAGCCCTTGCGGCTGAGAAGCCAGGCACAGAAATTGCCGTAAACCTTCCAAGACCCGGCCCTGAATCGGTAGACGGTCCGGGATGCCGGCCAGCAGCCGATCGATTTCCCGCACCACCGCCCGAAAGCCACTGTCCACAAACGACAGGCCCTCGAGCTTGTCGCGCAGGGCTTTCAACGGGCTGAGCGCCCGCCGGGTCACGGTCGTTTTCCCCTGGAAGGACTCTTCCAGGGTTTCACGCGCCTGTTGGCTGATCTCGGACAAAATTTGCCCCGATAAACCCGACAGGGCCTTTTCCAGGCCCGGATGCGCGACCACTTGGGGTGAAGGCGCGCTAAAACGCACCGCCTGAACGGCAAAATGGAGCCGTCCACCCACGTACTCGGCAGGCACCAGGGCTTCTCGAATCAGCTTCTGCCACTCCAGCGGTTGCTGATCGGCCCAGGCCGCCAGCTGACCGTCATAGGTATCCAGAAACGCTGTGCGCACGGTTTGATAGCGCTGTTCCAGCACCGTGAGCTGGTCGAGCAGCCCTTGGGCTTTGGCGCTGGGCACGGCGTAACCCCCCATAAACCGTGTTCCCACCACCAGACAGTGGCGGCGGGCGGCGCTGCGGATCGTGGTGAATTCCCGCAGCGCCTCTGGATTAATCAACTGCTTTTCGCCCAGGGAGACCAAGGTTTCGGGCGGGAGTTGCGACCGATCCAGGCCCAAATCTTCCGGGGTCAAGCTCTTTTTCCCGCTCCAGCAGGAAATATCGAGGTTGACGAAAACCAACTCGTTCGCCAACAGGGTCAAGGGTTGCGCGTGCATCAAAACCTCCTTCTCGTTGAAGAAAAAGGCGAACGCCCTCCGCCGGCCTGGGAGGCGGACGGAGGGTGTCCGCCCAAGACCGATTCTTAGTAGAACCACGCCTCTCCGGCCATGTCGGCCAGGAGGCGTTCTGTGCTCACCGGCTTTAACCCCAGAGTTTCCAGAATCTGATCCGACACCGGCAGTTCCTGGGGCCAATCCGTGATGACTTGCTGGTCTTCGTTGGCGACCCGGACCCCGGTGAAGCGGCGCGCCACCAGCAACAGAAAGGCGATCACCGGTTCGTAGCCGGGTAACAATTCCACTCGACCGTGGGTGGCTCCCGACCCGACGGGGGGCCAGAACCCATGGAACATGCTCTCTCCCGCGCCGTGGTTCGTGACTCGCCAGCCGACCGTTTCCAGTTGCCGAGCCACGGTCTGACCGACGTTTTCCAGAGCGGCCTCATCCGCCCGATCTTGAATCCGCAACCGCCAGTACAGAGCAGGCCCGATAGCGGGTGGCGTCGGGGTCGAGGCCGAGTGGATCATCGGCTCAGGCCCTGCGGGCGCAGGGGTGACGGGGCGCAAATCTCGGTGGTTATCGGCCAACCAATATTCGCCCAGTTCCCGATACCCTTTCGCCCGCTTTTCCCGAATGCGCTGCGGGGCTTCCGCGAACACGCTGCCGTTGCGACACGCGGATGCAGGCGTGTCCCGTTGGCGCAGCGTGGAACCGGTACGGCCAAAATAGACCGTGAAGTTCTGCGCATCCGACATCACCGGCGTGGGATACGCCCAATCCTTGGACCGTCCGTCGGGAAATTGATACCGAAGCAACATTACTTTAATGGGCATGGGCGGGTCCCCCGGCCGTCGAGGTTCCCGCCGCGTTCTGGGCGTCTTCCCCGGTGGAGGAGTTCGGTATCCCAAAAATGCGCCGGGTCATTCCCTCAATCGCTTCTGCGGTTTCGGGTTCTACCCGATTCGTCAACGCCCGTTGAAGCGTGCGCATCAACGGGTTCTTGTCGCCGGCGTACTGCACCGTCAGGTAAGCCCAACGGATCAGGGTGCGCGAGGACAAGGTGATGTCGAGCGACTCGACGTCCTCCCCTTCGCCCTGAAACAAGGCGCGGACTTCCGCCGCCACCTGGATCATGCCGCGCAAGAGTTCGTCCTTGATTTGCGGCACGCGCCGTTTGATCAGGGCAAACTCTTCTTCGCCGGTCAGGTAGTCCACCTTGACGACCCAAAACCGGTCCAGGAACGCCCCATTGAGACGTTGCACCCCGGCATACAGGCCGCTGCTATCGCCCAGGCCGACGGTATTGGCGGTGCAAATCAGCCCAAAACCGGGGGCGGGGAAAACCACTTCCCCCCCGTTCTCCGGGATGATCAGCGGCCCCCCATCCAGCAGGGTGTTCAATCCCGCCAGTTCGCCGGGGTCGATCAGATCGGCCTCGTTGATCAACAGCCAGGCGCCGTGGCGCACCGCCGTGGTCAGGGGACCGTCCTCGAACAGGACATCACCGCCTATGGCGGTCAGGTGCCCGACCCAATCGGCCACTTCCAGGCGCCGCTTGCCGTTGACCTCGACCAGATTGAGGTTCAGCCGGGCGGCGGTCTGCACGATGAGGCTGGACTTGCCCGATCCCATCGGGCCGGTCAACCACAGCCCGTCGTGGATGGGGCCGGACACAATCCCCCGATGCCATCCTAAAACGTCCGACAGCAGGTTCTGTCGGAACGTGTACTGCGGATCCATCCGAGGCGTCAGGGGACCCGGCATGGCCAAGCCGGAGACCCGAACCTGATCGGACGCGGCGATGCCAAAGGTTTTATTCACTTGAAATTCTTGAAATTCTTGCATGGCGATACCTCTTGACGGAGGCGGTTCCACGCACGGCTCCCCCTGCGGGGAATCGGTAGGAACCGTCCCCGAGGGGGTTTGCGAAAATCCCCGTCCGTTAGGGCGGGGAGGAGATTAAGAACGAAACGCCGGAAACCGCTAGCCGCGCGACCGGCGCAGAACTCGGCGCACTAGACCCTGCACGTCCTCGGCATCCAGCCGGGGGTCGTACAAAGCCAGGCACGCCTGGAAGCTGAAGGGTTCGGGATGCCGGACCTGCGGCGCATTCAGCCACCGCAGAATCTCCTCCCGTTCCTGCGGCTCGCTGGAAGCCAGGCTGCGCAACGAGGATTGGAGGAACACGAGATGCAGTTCCTCCCAGTGCTCGACCAGGCAGCCCACATCGGCGCGCCAATCGTGGTATTCGCCCTTTACATCCAGTGATCGTAAGGAGCGATGAGAGACTGGATGCGTTTTCACGCCCGGCGCGGGGGTTTCTTCAATCAAGAAGGTCGCTTGCATGAGTGTCCCCATAAAAAAAGGGGACACTCATCCCTTGGGGAGAAGGGTCCCCAAGGAAGGGCTTGACATCAAAAAACTCGTGGTATCCTCAGAATTATTTCCTGGAAGGAGGCGACCATGAGTTCAGAAACGCGCCTGGCCCTTGACGGCTATTTGCTTCTCGATCCGCAGACCCAGCGCATTCGCTTCACCCGAACCGGCCCAGCGGCTCTGGCCTCACGCTTCGCGCGCGTCGGCGTCGATATTCGACGGCTTCGCACGCTGGAGGAGGTCGAGGATGCGATGAGCAGCGTCTCCATGCGCGAATACCGACGGCTACCGCCGGATCAAAAGGACGATGACGACGCCAATAACGCCATTGATGATCTGCATTTCATCACCGATGGCGTTCGGGGAAGACGCCTGATGCCTCTTGAGGAACGGCGTCAACGGATGGCCGAGGGCATGGATAAACTATTGGCCCTCATCGGGGTGACGGTGTAGCCCGCGCAACCGCTCGCGGACGGCCCGCTCCTCGCGAGCCCGTTTCAGCGCTTCACGAGCCGCCTGGCGGAGGTCTTCGTCCACGCTGTCGATCAGGCGTTCGCAGTGGAGGATGAACCGTCGCAATGCTTCAACCGAACTGCTTTCCAGATAGTTTTTAACCGGCTTAAGCTCCATGGTATTCTCCTAAAAGGAGATCGACCCGGCCCCCAACCCGGGGACTGGGTAGACCCCCGATTGAGTTAGAACTTCACTTGATCAAGGCTGTTAGCGTCAGTCTTGATCCCTGCCTTCTTCGCCACCGAGCGAGAAAAGACCAACCCGCTCGGTGGCCCTATCCGCACCGCTTGCCAGGGGCCGATGGTGCCCAACGGCACCCACGTCTCTCCCGGTTGCAGAATGCGGATTATCCGGTCGCCGTGACCCGGCCCCTCTCTCAGTGGCACGGGCCGGAAGACCCTCACGTCTTCCACCACCCGGACATTCGACCGAGCGGCTGTCGGCCTGAACGATCCCTGGATGTGCGCGGAAATCTGCTCATCCAGGGATCGAATCGTGCTGCAACCGCTCAGGGCGACCACAGCAATCACCACTAACTTCTTCATCATCATCAAGTGCGCCTCCATAAAAAATGAGGACACCCCCCGCCCCCGCCGGGGAGGAGAGGTCCCCGACTGGGATGAACAACGACAACATCGCCGGTTGCGACTCGGCGACCGGATGCACGGCGACCGGCGCGGGCGGGTCTTCTAGGAAGATCAGCCCGGCTGGATCGCCGTCGTGGCACAGGCCGTTAAAGGCGCAGAACCCGCAGGGCGAGAGGTGCGTCATCCGGCTGTGCTGGGGAAGGGGCCGCAGGATCAACTCGATAAAGCCGAGAAGCTCTACCCGTGGTAGCCCCTAAGGATCGGCAGGAGTGTCCTCCCCGCCGGTGATCGGGTCGAAAGCCGCCCGCCCCTGCGGATCGGTCGGCGAGAGTCTCAAGACGCGCCCCCGGCCCACATCACGGCGTTGCCGTGCAACGGTGGCCGGCGAATCGTGACACCGGGGGAGGCCCCGCGACCGGCCACTGAACGGCCGTGGGGGCATTCGAGACGGCTGGAGCCGTGTGTATCGGCGCGGTTTCCGCTTCCGCCGCCGCCCGACGTGAGGCCGCCAGGCACTCGTAATGCGCCACGGCTTCCCCAAACGTCATGTTCAACGGCGTCCAGCGCGCAATCCCTCTCCCTTGAAGCAACACGCCGACAACCACCGGCTCCCGCTCCAGAGGCGGCAGGACCGGCTTGAACTCCCACACCTGGCAGACACCGGTGGGGAAAGGGATGGAACGGGATTGCTGGACGGTCATCCCCGATCCCGCGTGATGGGCGATTTCCATCACCGCTTTAAAAGCCGGCGACAAGCCGCTTAAATCCATGGGCGCCTCCATAAAAAAAGAGGACACGCCAAGCCCTTAACCGGGGACGGTGTCCCCGGTGGGGTTGCAAAATGAACCACTCATGCGATGCGGGCTCCAGCACTGGACTGGAGCGCGCGCATGAAAGACGGTAACGAAACCTCAATCCCCGACGATGATGAACCTGAACCGCTTGATCCTCTCGACGAGAGCGGATGGCTGATTTGGACGGACGAAGGGCGGCACGCCTATCGGCGGCGCTTCGCCCGCTTCGGCAATCGCATTGAGACTCTCCAGACGTTCGAGGACTACCGAACGGCCATGCGGCTCTCAGCCCGTGTCTTCATGGAGGACACGCTGGGACAATGGGCCGAACGCGCCGCCGGTAAGCCCTGGCACGAACTACGGGTGGCGGCCCTGACGGGCGACTCCGCGTCCGTCGAGCGGGCCCGACGACGTTACGAAACCCGGCAAAAACTTTTCGTTATTTCGTAAGCCGAGTCAGAATCTCCTCATCGACTTTGCGCATTAACCCGCGAACGTTTTGGCGAAATTTATGCCTCGCCACAGAATTCACATGCGGCTTGGCCGACACGGTCGCTTAGGAAAAAGCCCGCATCCCGGCGTAGCCGATCCAGCACCGGACCCACGCGCACCATCAGACCACGCGAGTGGGCTTCGAGCAGAATACCGACTACGCCCACCGTTTTCAGCCCGAATCGTTGTGCGGTGTGTCGGCCTTCCTTTTCATCCATCAGAATCAAAGGCGGTTGATGCTCCATCGCCAAGGCGATGGTTTCAGCTTCACCCCGATCCAGATGTTCCAGCAAAGCCGTCACCAAGGGTCGATTCGCTACCGTTTGCCGCGTGATCCAGTGGGCGCCGACCCCCTCATTGCGGCCCGGCCAGAATTTTCCACCGGCGTTCAGTTCTTCCCAGACCGCTTCGGCAATGAGCAATTCACCGAAAAGTGGTTGGAGTCGATCGAACTGGCCGATGGCGGCAAGATGGGTCAGTGGTGAGGTATGGCTGATCGCGACCGTCAAGAAAGGCGACCCCGTTCGCGCAAGGGGGTGAGGTCATCCCGCAATTCAGCGATGTCGTAGTGCGGTTCGATACGCCGCGTGGCGAGCCATTGCCGGAATTCCCATAGGGTCAGGCCAGCGAATGGGTGGGCCTGACCGAGCGACCGCCGATCTTGGGCATAGAGGGCGAGCGCCAACTCACGCCGCAGATCAAGAACGGTCAAGTGTGCAGCGTCCAACACGGCCTGCGGAATTTCGAGGGTCGCTATGGCTTCTCCAGTCATGGGTTCAACTCCTTTCAACTCAATGATTTTACTGATCTTCCCCCCGCTCTGGAAGATGGGGGTTCCTGGCTCAATTCAGGGCCGACGATGGACACGCCGCAGCGTCCGGGCGTTCTTGCTCGACCACGGCAGCTTGGCGGCTAAAAAGAGCGCGATAAAGAAGAGACGCGCCTCCTGCGTGCAGGGCGTGCGCGGGATGACGGGCGGCGCCTCCAAGGAGGACGCCCAGCATAACAAAGGATGTTTTGCGGCGTGGGGGTCTCCAAAATGCGGGGAACGCGCCCAGCCCTTCGCCGGGGATCAGAGATCCCCAGCGGGATAGAACGGTGATCGGCGGACGCCGAGGGTGGACCGCCTCGGCCTTCAGGCCAGGGAGACGGTTAAAAGACGCATCAAATCGGTCGATGTCGCCCCATACGACGTAATCGGCTAAAGCCGACACGAAGAATGGCTGATCCCCTCACGCTGCAAAAGAGCATCGATACTCTTTTGGCTCTCAGTGGAATCCTTCAGCCCGCACGGCGGATTTTACCGGGCTTCCCGCACGCCATCCCGGTTGCGCCCTCCTTGGTCAGTGGTTGAAATCGCAGAGCTTGGCGATGTCCTTGGGGCCTTTTTATACGCAGGGGCCTACTGCGATGTCCTGGGTTTATACAGGCAGGACACGCTGTTCCCAGTTTGCTGACGACGGTGCGGGAACACCCGGCCCAGGTTTATACAGGTAGGACACCCTGTTCCCGGTTTTTTGAAGAGGTGCGGGAGAACCTATTGAAGAAGCTAAACTATTACATCGGCGAACAGCGGGTGTCAATCCTCAGCAGCGCGGCGACGCCGGGACCGGAGAGTGGGTATGGGTTTGATGGATGGGTTATTTGGGAGGAAGAGCGATCCCCGGCCTCCTTCCCCGCCGGTCGCTTCCTTCCCCGTCGGCATTCCGGCGGCGGAGCAGCGGCGGGCGGCCTGCTGGTTTTCAGGCGAAGCGCCGGAAGAGATGGCCTTGGGCCAGGCCAGTCTGCGCGCCTTGGCTCAAGCCCGTCCGCAACCGGTCGATCCGCCACCGGGGAACGAGGATTCTCTGACGTGGCTTCAGGAGGCGTTGACTCGTCTGGAGGCGCTGTCCGAGCGGGTGGAGGCGTTGCGGCTACGGTACCCGGCAAACGCCCTCCCCTGGCGCTATCTGATTTTTATTCGCGTACTGTGCGATGCTCTGGAAACCGCCCATCAAGCCGCCTTACACCGCCACTCGCTCATGCGCTGCCCGCTGACGCGCATCGCCGATCCGCACCGTCCAGCGCGGGCGTGGCGCGCCGTATCGCCCCGGATTCAGGACGCCTATTCGGGTCTAGGCACCCTGCTGGCGGGCGTATGGCTACCCGAGGAAGGGCAAAAATGGATATTCTCCGCCGCCGCCCTGGGGATTGACTGGATGGATTCAGCCGCGTTCTGGGCGCAGGTGAACGCCACCGAGACGACGCCGGCGCAGTCCCCGTCCCTGCCGAACGCGGCTCCGGTCTCCACGACCGCTGCGCCGGCCGTGGCGGCGGCTGAACCCAGGGCGTCAGCGCCGACGACCGCCGCGCCTCGAAGAAAATGGGCCGCGTCCCCTCAGAGCGTGGCACGGGCCTCCACGACCGCTGCGCCGGCGCAGCCCCCGTCCCTGCCGGATGCTGAAGCCACGGCGGTCAAGACCCCGCCGCTTGAGGACGACGATCCGCTCGACGCTCACGAGAGGCCGTCTCACCCCACGGAATTGAGCCAAGCCGTGCGCCAGGTCTTGCAGGACCTGATTCGCCACCCGCTGTTTAACCGGCAACCGGGACCGGGCTGGCGTACTGAAGAAGCGTACTGGGTGACGGCGCGCCTGTTTGCTGAACAGCTGATGGAGCAGCCCTGGGTCCAAGCGCAACCGTTCCCGGAGCGCCGCGTGATCTACCATCGGATGGGCCGCCAGGGCTTGTTGCTGCCCCACGGTTCCAACGCCGTCTGGTCGATTTTCGTCACGGATCCGGGCGAAGCGCAGGCGCGTCTGGTCCCGGCACTGAAATTGCCGGCCTGCTTGCTTGAAAAACCGCTGGTGCTGCCGTATCAGGGGCGTTTGCAACTGGAGAATCCCTGGGTTCTGGAGTAGGAATTTCTGGCTCAAAGCGCCTTGCAACCGGGCCGAAGAGATCGTGCTCGAACCGCGATCCAAACACCGCCCCTGCTCCGGCCCCCAAGCCCCCACCGAGTCCAAAACCACATCCAGCCCGCCACCCGCCCGATCCAACCGGCACCCCGCCGACCCCGCCGTTGCCGCAGGTCCCGTACCCGAAGCGGCGGTTCGTTCCGCCGACCGGTGGTGGAAAGAACGACTCGCGTAGCGCCGATGACGACCCTCGTGGTGCATATTGCCGAAGCCGCCGCCGAAGCCGGTGAACAAGTAGCGATTGTGGATACTGAACCACGTCATGACGCCATGACGTTGTGCATCATCGACACGGCTCCGCACGCCGCACCGGATGCGACGCGAGTCGCCCGCGCGGTAGATGGAGTCGTGATCCCCTGTCGCCCGACCGCATTGGACAGGGCTGCAGCAGGAAATGCCGTGGACCTCATTAAAGCCGCCGGAACGCCCGCCGTATTCGTACGGTCCGCTGGTCCTTTCCGAGCGCCTGAAACGGCTGAATCTCGTCCGATCCTTTCCGACTATGGATTACGGGTTGCGCCGGTTACGCTCACCGAGCGGCGCGCTTTCGCGCGAGCGGTTGCCACCGGACGGGCGGTGACTGAGTTTGAACCGGATGGAAAAGCGGCTGAGGAAGTGAGAACCTTGTGGCCGTGGCTAAAGGAGCCACTCTCTTGAGCAAGCCGACTGGAACGGGTCTCGCCGCCTTTACCCGTAAAAAAGTAATGGATCAACCGGCGGGCGAAGAATTAGAAAGGGCCATGACTCCCACGCCACGAACACGAGGCAAAGACGATACCGTAGCGCTGACGGTCCGGCTCCCGCGTGCGGAGTGGGAACGCTTGCATCAGCGGGCGGTTACCGAGGGGACCCGCATTCAACAGCGGGCGGTTCGTGGATTATCACGCCTTTTCACGGATAAAGGCTTGCCTGGATTAGAATGACGCCATAACGCCATAACGTTTTAAAAATATCAGATGATCATGCCCATCCACCCCGATCTTCGCCCCCTCTACCCCCCCGACTGGCGGGCGCTGGCCGCTCGGATCAAATTCGAGCGGGCGGGCGGGCGCTGTGAAGGGTGCGGTCGCGAACACGGCGCGACGGTGCTGGTGATCGCCGGCGGCGGCGGGCTGGACCCGGAGACCGGCGAATGGTTTGATGATCGAGGGCAGTCGCTGGGCTGGTGCCGACCCTCGGACTGGCCGATGGGACGCCTGGTGAAAACGATCCTGACCTGTGCTCATCTGGATCAGAATCCCGCCCACAACGACCCGGCCCATCTGGCGGCGCTGTGCCCGCGCTGCCACTGGCGCCACGACCGGCGCCAGCACATCCAAAGCGCCTACCGGAACCGGCGCAAACCCTGGGCGGTTAAGGATCTGTTCGACGGATTGATCTCGAAGGATTGAGATCGGCCCGGCGTGGCGGGTCAAGGGTGTTATCCACATTTTTTGTGGATAAACTGGGTTGGTCCGCTGAGGATACCTGTTGAATCGCGGGGTTGCGTGCGGTCATCGAGTTGCGCAGAAAATGAGCAAGGCACTCCCACCGCCGCGATCCACTGTCCTTTAAAACGGTACTCCCCACCCTCCACGGTTCAGCGCACGGGATGCGGCGGCTTCGAGGTCAGGGCGGCCCGATACAGCAGCGCCACCCTATCCTCTCCGCGCCCGCGCCCGATCACCGGGGGTTGCGCCCGACCGTAAGGCCACAGCGCCGAGGCGGCGCAGCGGCCCCAACGGCCCTCCACTGAGTGATCTGGAGAAAGGCCGGCGCTGGATCGACTGGGAGTTATTGGAGCAGAGCGCCGGCGCGTTGCCATGCCGGATGGCGGACCTGCCGCCACCGGAAGATCACTGACGAGAAGCCGCGTGAGCGCAGCGCGAGGGCTTGGCGTGGTCGCTGCGCAAGGCCAAGAAATCGTTGTCGTATCCCACCCTGAGAATTTCCCCCTGACCTTTACTACCGAGCCGATTCACGACATCACCGCCCGCGCGCTTGAAGAGGGCCAGATCCCGTCACCGACCAGGGCCAGCCCCTCTGGACGCTCGCGGTGCGCGCCGCGATCTTCGGGTTAACCCCCGAGCCAGCCGAGGCCGAGAGGACCGCGTTCTTTCCGCCCATCGCCGAGGTCGCTGGTGGAGGGCCGATCCGACCCGCAGGGGAGGAGGGAACCGTTAACTCACGGAGGTAGCCAGCGGCGTCCGCAGCGCCGGTCCCTCGTGGCGCGGATGATTAACTTGGGAACTGACCGGCCAGAGCCGCAGCCGCTCGGGCGGGCACGGCGCCAGCAACGGGCGCAGGGCGGCGGGGTCGGTCGCGGCCGGATCGAGCCAGCGCGCCTCGTCTGCCGGGTCGAGGATCGCCGGCATCCGGTCGTGGATCGGGGCCACCAGGGCATTGGCCTGGGTCACCAGGATCGTGCAGGACTCGATGACTGGACCGTCCCGTTCCCAGCGTTCCCACAGTCCGGCGAACGCCATCGGTTGTCCGTCGGCTGGGGTGATGCAGTACGGTTGGTTACGGGCACCGAGTTTCACCCACTCGTAAAACCCGTCGGCGGGAATCAGGCAGCGCCGTCGGCGAAAGGCTTGGCGGTAGGTCGGTTTCTCGGCCACCGTCTCGGCGCGGGCGTTGATCGTGCTGTAAGCAGTCCGGGGTTCCGGTGACCAAGACGGAATCAGACCCCAGCGCAGGGGGACGAATTCCCGAACCCCACCCGCGGCGATCCGAACCGCCCCCACCGGCTGGCTGGGTGCGACGTTGTAGCGGGGCGCGAGGTCCGGCGGGGTGGCGAGTTGAAACCGCTCGGCCAGGACTTCGCCGGTGGTGGCTTGGATGAAACGGCCGCACATGGCATGGCGCTCCTCATGCTGAGCCGGTTGACGTGGGGTCGGGCAAGCGATGGACGTCCATCGGGGTCAGCACGGCGTGAGCCTCAGTTTTTCTCAAGCCGCGATGCGCCGCGCCGTCGCGCTCGGGGTGTCTCACGGCGTCCGATCGGTGATGGCGCACAGCGTGGCCCCCTGCGGGTCTTGCAGTACGCAGAACCGGCCAATGTCGGGAATATCTTCCGGGGGGCGCAGGAGTTTCCCGCCGAGGGTTTCCACCTGGCGGGCGGTCGCATCCACGTCGTCCACGGTGACGTAGACGCCCCAGGCGGGCGGCATCCCGGCGCATTCGGGCGGCAGGGCCATCATCCCGCCGACCGCTTCGCCGCCGACCTTGACCATCACGTAGCCCTCCCCGCTCGGATCGTCTTCGGTCTGCCAGCCGAAGAGCGCGCCATAAAACTGTTGGGCGGCAGCCACGTCGGTGGTCATCAACTCGTTCCAGCTCAACGCACCGTGTTTCATGAAGTTTTCGTTCATCGTCATCTCCTCGTCGGTTTGAAAAGAAACCCCCGTGACGGATCAGGAACAAAGCCGTCCGGGCCAGAGCCGGTGAATCACCCACCGCGCGACTCCCACCATCGTTGCTCCATCCAGCGGCGGGCCGAAGCCCGATTCCGCCGCGGGCACCCTCAACCGGCCTTGGGCGTCGCGGCTCAGGCGGGTGAGGACCGAGGCCCCGTCGACGATCGCCAGCACCACATTACCGGCCAGCGGCGGCGTCGCTCGATCCATGATCAGTAAATCCCCGTCGTGAAGCCCGGCCTCGGCCAGCGCCTCCCCGGCCACCCGCACCAGAAACGTACTCTCCGGGTTGCGGATCAGATGATCATTGAGGTTGAGAGACGGTTCAACGTCGTCATTTATCGAAGAGGGGAAGTCAGCCAGCCAAGGCCAGCCGCCAGGACTCGCTGAGGTCTCCTGCTCCTGATTCGAGTCCGGGTCCAGCCCAGGGGGAACGGCCCGCGCGGTCGCGGGTTCGGGGAGTACAGCCCGCATGGGGAATTACCTCCGATAGGATCGAATCAAGCCCACCACCACCCCAAAGACCTGCAAGCGGTCGCCGGGGCGCAGGACGGGATAAGCGGGGTTGGCGGGCTGCAACACGGCTTCGCCGTCCTCGACCGCCAGGGTCTTGAGCGTGAATTCGTTGTCGATGACGGCGATGACCGCATCGCCGGGCCGGGCCGGCGCATCGCGTTCCACGACCGCCACATCCCCGGGGTGAATCCCGGCCTCGATCATCGAATCGCCGGTGATCGGGATCAGCACGGTGCGCGAGGGATGGCGCACCAGCCAGGCGTCGATAGAACGGGTATCCCCGCTATCCGCGGTCGCCAGCGGCAGGCCGGCGGGAACGGGAACCTCGGCGTGGGGGCGCTCAAAGAACCGCCCGGTCGGGGTCCAGCGTTTGTCGGGGGTACGCGCTAAGAAGCCGGCGGCGTCCAACCGATGCAGCACTTTCTCGACCGCCGAGCGGGACGCTAACCCCAACACGGCTTGCAACGGGCCATAGGCCGGCAGACTGCGCCAGCGGGCGTAATAGTCCTGGAGGCGGGCCAGATAGGCGGGGTCATCGGCGACTTTGGGCATGGCGGCTCGTGATGAAGTACAAATGTACTCTTATCATAGGCGACACTCACTGGCCCGTCAAGCGGGAATCGGAAGGGGGGATTCAGTGGAGGTGCGAGGGCGGTGCGGGCGAGGGCGGGCAACCCTCAATAGCGTCAATGAGGGATGCGATCCGGTAAGCGACATCTAACGCGGTCGCTTCACCCGTCAGAACGTGATCGCACAGCGCCCGCAACACCACCGGCAGGTTGCCAAGCAGAGTTTCAGGGGTGGGATACTCCTCGCCTTGGCGGTGGCTGCGAACCATCGCGATCATGCGGTCGGTGGTGGTGGTTTCCGGGTCGAGGTTGTCGAGCGTGGGGCGATGCGGAGCGGAATAGGTCGTCATGGGTCGTTATTGAATAGAGACGAAAGGAAATCGCGCCTGCGCCAGCGCTTCGATATGATTGGCAATCAGCACACTGGCATCCGGCATTTCGGCCATCCGCCGCTGGCAGTGGCGCAAGGCAGTGGTCAGCGTGGGGTCGGGATGGAGGAGCGGCTCCAGTTCAGCGATCCAGCGTTCAGGATGCCGAGTCGTGCTGCTCCGACCGACGCCTAAGCGCACGACTCGCGCCGCGTTGTCGAACTGATCAAAGGCGAACGGCACGATGAGTTGTGGAATGCCTGCCGCCAGCGCCGCCGCCGTCGTGCCGATGCCGCCGTGATGGACCAGCGCCGCGACCTGCGGCAGCAAGCGGTCAAAGGGCAAATGATTAGCGACCATGACCTCAGCGGGTAAGGCGTCGGGTAGGGTTTCGGGAAAACGGGTGACGAACAGCGCCCGCTGTTGAAGCGCCGTAACCGTCTGAAGCGCGCCGGTGAAAAAAGTGTGCGCTTGCGTCATGCCGGTGCCGGCGGTGAAGAGCAGCGGCGGCGACCCCGCGCTCAGAAACGCTGGGACCGCCTCCGGCAGCGGCGATTCGGCAGGGGTGCGCAGCCGAGGAAAGCCGGTCACGACCGCGGAAGCCGGCCAGTCGGGTTGTGGCGCGGCGAACCAGTCGGGAAACGCGCCGAGGGTCAAGTCCGGCGAATGCAGCCAGCGCCGCATCACGGAGCGGACCGGGGGCAGGCCCCGCGTGGCCCGCAGCGCGTTCAGCGACCGGGCGCAGGTGGCGTCCAACATCCCCCGGTCGATGGCGGCCAACAGCACCCGCCGCGCCCACAACGGCATCCAACTCGGCAAGGGTCGCGCCGAGGTGACGGGAAACTCATAAGCCGACAGGAAGCAGTTGGGCGAGAGATGCACCATCGCCGCCGGAAGTCCGTGGCGTTCCTGGGCCAAGCGGGTCGCCAGGCTCAGGGTGGAACCGACCAGTACGGTCTGATGGGGGACGATCTGCGCTTCGAGGGTCGCCAGAATGCGCGGGGTCAGCTCCATCAACTGCCGCCAGATGACGGCAAAGCCCCGACGGGGATGCCAGATCTCCGGTTGACGCAGCGCGGCCAGATACTCGTCTTCCGTGCCCAGCGGGACCAGCGATAAGCCCGCTTGAGCGACCGCATCGGCAAAATGCGGATTCGCCAGCAGCGCGACCGTATGCCCGCGCTCCCGCAACACCTGACCGAGGGCGATAAAGGGGAATACATCGCCGCCACTGCCCAATGCCGTGATCACGATTTTCATGGGGAAAGACTCCTAAAACCACTAATCCGCGACTATGCTTCCATCAGCCGGAGCCATGCGCCAGTTTCAAGCCGACGATGCCGGCGATGATCAAGCCGACCGAAATCAGCCGCAACGCGCCCGCAGAATCGCCGTAGAACGCGATGCCGACCGCGAAAGTGCCTGCCGCGCCAATGCCGGTCCAGACCGCGTAGGCGGTGCCGATGGGAATGCTCCGCTGGGCCAGCCACAGGAAGGCCCCGCTGGCGGCCATGCACACCACGGCGATGATCACGCCCAACACGAACCGGCCCGGCGTCTGCGACAGCTTCAGGCCGACCGGCCAGCCGATTTCAAACAGGCCGGCCACGATCAGATAAACCCAGGCCATGGCGTTTTCCCCCCATGTCAGCGGCGACAGAGCGAGGCGCAGGGTATCCCATCGCCGTCCCGATCCAGGCTCTTCACCCCGCATTGTATGAGATGGAATTTGGCCTCGTCGCAACTGCTCATCTGCCCGCAAGTGGACTTGGCGCCGCAAGCCCAGCCCGCCGGGTGGGCAGCGACGAGCGCGGGGGCGGGCAATGTTGCCGGTGTCGATGGCGCGGGAGCGGCCTTGCCGAACAACGCCGCGTAGTTCTCGACAAAACGGTTGCCCTGGCCCTGAATGGCGGCGATACGCCGGGTGCGCTCGATCTCCCAGGCGTCGGGCGGGTCCTGTCGGCTCCAGGCGGTGAACAACTGCTCATCCTGGCGGGACAGGTTAAAACCGTAAGTATCGGCCATGTAGAACATGGTGCGGGCGATGTCGCCCTGAATGTTCTCCGGTGGTTCCACGCGGCGGATGCCGCTGTCTACCTCAAAGTTGCAAGCTCCGAACACGCGAGGCTCACCCGGAATCATCCCCCAGTTGAAATCACTCCGTTTGCCGTTGACCTCGCCCACGGCGGGAACCAAGTTCATCAAATCATTGTGAGCGGCCTCGAAGACCGGGTCTACCCGCTGGCAGCAGGCCCGGCCAGAGAGGGTTCGCCCGTCGCTCTTGGCGCACGCGGGGAAGTCGCCGGGACTGCGCCAGCACGGGCGAAAATTCCCGAATTGCGCGGCAGGGAAAAGGTGCTCGGCTTCGATCTGTTGCGCCCTGGGCTTGTCGGCCAGGGATTCCAGGCCGCAGCTTCCCAGGTCGATCCGGCGGTCGGCATCGTACCGGCAACCGCAATAGAACGTGATGCGGTGATCGGCGTAGACCTGCTCGTAAAGTGCTTTCTTGGCCGCCGTAAACGTGCCAGGCGTGTTCGGCAGGTTGCCGGGCGGGGGGGTGGTTCGCGCGACGGGCGGGCGTTCCGTCGGCGGGGCGGCGGGTTTCCCGTGAAACCAGTCCGTCTGGATGCCCAGGGCGGCGAGCACAGCCAGGGCAATGGCGGTGATGATGCCGGTTATGGTCTTGGGGAGGCGGGTCGAGGCGCGGGAGCGGGTGGAGCGTTTGGCCATGGAGGCGGTCCGGTCGGGGTGAAAGGACTAAACTGTAGCAAACAACCGCCCTGCGTTTTGACCCCGGAGACACCCGCCCATGCCCGATTTGGCCCTGCTGTACGACGATTTGGCGGAAACCTACGCCGCCGGCCGGCATCTCTTCGACACCACGCCGGTTCTGGAGGAGTTCGCGCGCTTTCTCCCGCCGGGCGTGCGCGTCCTGGATGCCGGTTGCGGGGCCGGGGAACCGGTCGCCCGCTACTTCGTCGAGCGGGGGGATACCGTGACCGGCATCGACCTCTCGGAACGGATGCTGGCGCTGGCCCGGCGGCAAGTGCCGGAAGCGACCTTCCAGCGGATGGACGTGCGCGCGCTGGAGTTCCCGCCGGCCTCCTTTGACGGCATCGCCGCTGTTTACGTGGTCTTCCATCTGCCCCGCGCTGAACATGCAGCCCTGTTTTCGGGGTTCGCGCGGGTGCTGACGCCAGGCGGGGCGCTGCTGCTGACGCTGGCGACGCGGGAGTACACCGGCCAGGACGAGTTCGACGGCGAGAGGGAGTTCCTGGGGCGGCGGCGGCCCTACAGCCACGACCGGCCCGAGGTCGGGCTGGGCAAGCTGCAAGCGGCGGGGCTGGCGGTGGTCAGCGCCCGGCTGATCGACACCGGCGGAGAGACCTTCTACTGGGTGATTGCCCGCAAGCCGGTGGAGCAGAAGGGTATCCCACCGGATCATGATACGCTTTAATCCCTGTTGACCTTTGACGATGATCAGGAGCTTCACCCTCATGAAACCCTCCGTTCAGCGTCCCACCGGCGCCTTTGTCGGCGCCTCTTGGGCGGCGCTGTTGATCGGCGCGAGCCGTTATGCGGATATCGGTCATGATCAGTGCTGACCTTGCCGTACATCTTCGCCAAGATGCCTATGCGCATTGGCTTGGCGCAACGATAGAAGCCATAGAGAGTGGCTACAGTCGTGTGTCCTTGGTGGTCACCGAGGATATGCTGAATTTTCATGGAACCACCCACGGTGGAATCATTTTTGGTTTAGGCGATATTGCCTTTGCGGCAGCGAGCCATTCACACGGTACAACAGCGGTGGCGCTCAATGTGAGGATTAACTTTCTTCGGGCGACTCAAGTTGGCGATCATTGGGTGGCTGAAGCCAGGGAAGTCCATTTGGGCGGCGCTACCGCGCTCTACGAGATCACCGTGACGGAAAAGAATCGCGACCCACTGATTGCCAAGAGTCAGGCGATGGTTTACCGCAAGCGGGAGAGTATTCTTGCCTCTGAATCAACAGTTCCCTGAGAGCAAATGATGATGCTTCAACCACAATGCCGGGTTCTCAGTGTACAAATCGGTAGGGCATTGCCACTTCAAATGGGCGACCGAACCGTATTGAGCGGTATGGGCAAACAAGCGGTTGAGGGACCCGTTGCCGTGAATAAACTGGGCCTCGATGGCGATGAACAAGCCGATTTGACGGTACACGGCGGCCTCTCGAAAGCGGTTTATGCTTATCCCGCAGAACATTACCCGTTTTGGCGGGCGCAAAGATCAGCAAGGGGACTATCTACCGAGTTGCCGTATGGAACTCTTGGCGAGAATTTAACGCTAACCGGTTTGCTGGAATCCATGCTGTATGTGGGAGATAGGCTGTGTTTTCCCGACTGTACCTTGCGAGTCACGCAACCCCGCGAACCCTGCGATAAATTCAATGCGGTGATGGGGGACTCCAAAGCCGCCAAAAAAATGGTTCAAAGTGGTTTTTGTGGTTTTTATTTAGCCGTAGAATTGCCCGGTCGCATCATGGCTGGACAATCCTTTGTAGTAGAGCCGGGTCAGCGTCAATTGCCAATCATGGCGTTATTTAAAAAAGCTAAGGCTAAATTGATCGACTAACGCCTTAGATACAGTAACGGACCGTTATGTCATTAATCGGATGCCTAAAGAAACCTGTGATTGAAGGAGTAACATGAGTTCTACTCTTTGGATCAATCTCCGGGACGGCGATCAATACGAAAGCAATGAATCCGATCACTCGGCTCTGTTGGATCTTGCCGAGCCACTGGAGCAGTTGGCCGTCAAACTTTCGGTCCAACCGTTGTCGGATTTCTACGATGATACCGACCTCCGCTACAATCTGGACGAAACCGGAGAGTTTGCAGAAGCGGAAGATGGCTGGCCGGCCGCCGCCGCCCAATGGTTTGACGCTGCTGAGGCGCTGCGTTCGGTTGAGACCCTCCTCACCTATCTACAAGCCCATGCCGGGGCCATGGCGGCGACTGAGGTCTGGACACAAGCGGATGTCGAAGCCGACTTGCTCGATTGCAAAGCGGAGCTTGAGCGGGCGGTAGCGGCAGGAAAGGCGATTCATTTTTGCATCGTGATGTAAGTCACTCAAGGATTTAAACCGTGACGGGTACCGCAGCTCATGAAGAATAATGGCAACGGCCTATTCCCCTCAGCCGTGAAACGCCCCGGGCGAGGCCAGGTAGGCGAGTTCCTCGGCGGTGCTGATCCGGCCCAAAATGGCGTTACGGTGCGGGAAGCGGCCAAACCGCTGGATCAGCGCGTGGTGATGACGGGCGAAGGGCAAGCTCTCCTCCAGGCCCGGTTGCTGGTATAGCCGCACCGAGCGCTCCTGATCGGCCAACGTCTCGCTGTGCATGAACGGTAAATACAGAAACTGGCGCTGCTCGGGCGGCAACGCTTGATCGAAGCCGTGGGCCATGGCGCGGTCGGCCACGACCCGGGCGGCCGCTTCGGTGGCGAAGCTGTCGGGCTGGCCCCGGAACAGGTTCAGTGGAAATTGATCGAGAACGATGACCAGCGCCAGCGCTCCCTCGGCGGTGGTGTCCCAGTCGGTCAACTGACCGGCCGCCGCCGCCCGATAGGTGGTCAGGAAGCGCGCCCGCAACCGCTCATCAAAGTCGGGCGTGGCGGCGAACCACAACGGCTGAACGTCCGGCGCAAACCAGAACGCCACCACGTCAGTGGGATAGGCCATGTTTTCCATGAGGGTCATCGGGGTTCCTCCTCAAGCATTCCGGTAACGGTTACAGTGGTCCCTGGCGGTATTGTTGCGCCCGTTGCCATGCCTGCTGCAACTCCGCGTCGCTCAATTCCGCCTGGAGGCCGGGCTGCCCCTCCAACGCCGCCTGTTCGCCCTGTTCAGCGGCCAGACCGAGCCAGGCGTAGGCTTCGATCCGGTCTTGCGGCACACCCTTCCCGGCCCAGTACAAGATCGCCAGGCTGCTTTGCGCCGGGGCGAAGCCTTGCAGGGCGGATTGTTGGAGCAGGCCAGCGGCCCGCCCGTAATCCTGGTGCGGTTCCAGGGTGTAATAGCTGCCCAACTCACACAAGGCAGCGGCGCTCCCCTGAGCGGCGGCGTTCCCGATCCAGCGCAACGCGGCCTGCTCATCAGGCGGAATCCCTGTGCCGGTGACGTAATGCAGTCCGAGTTCCAGTTGGGCGGCGGCATCGCCTCCAGCGGCCCGCTGGTGGAGTGCGGCCAGGGCCGGGGGGATGTCATCGCCGGGATTGGAGCAACCGGCGAGGGTCAGGCCGAGCAGCAGGACGGCGAGACGGCGGGTATTCAATGGACCTTCCGGGCATCGGCCGGCGCGTGCTCGATGCTGTCGATCAGTGCCGCTAGGGCGTAGGCCATTTCCCCAGCGTTCATCTTGCCGCCCAGGATCAGGTCGGCCAGGTCGCGCAACCGCTCCGGCAACCGGGCGAGCCACTGTTCGCCGGTCTCGTAGGGGATGCCCTGGCGCTGAGCATGGGCCAGCGCGATCAAGTCCTCGGTGGTGAGGGGCGGTTCAGCGCTGTCGGTGGGGCCGGTGCAGTAGGGAGGGGGGTCTTCCATCGTATCGGATTTCCAGCTTGGGTTATTCTGTCTTGCGCAACAGGTCGGCGTCAGCGCGTAGCCGTTCAATTCGGGTTTGTTGGTTGCGGATCAGTGTGTCGTATTTTTGGGTAACGGCGCTCATTTCAGCCGAAATGCTTTGTTCCCAGGTAGCGCCCGCCAGGTTGTTGTTAGCAAGCTGCTTTTTCTGTTGCAGGGCGCTCAATTCGTTGTTCATTGCTTGGCGGTAATTGGTGATCAATCCTTCCACACTGCCTATCTCGCGGTCGATGTCCTTCAGTCTGCGCTCGCGCTCCAGGGTGCTGGCGGTTTGCTGGATGCGTTTCAGTTCCTCTGCATCAGTCGGTGAGGTTACTGGGGCCGGAGGCGCTTTCTGGAGGGTGATCTCGCTACCTTTGGCTGTCGTCGGACAGGGCGCGCTTTGATAGACCACTTGACCGTGTTCGTTGACGCACTTGTTCACGGCCATCGCCGGCCCAGTTGTCAGAGAGAGCATGACCACGGATAACAGGCAGGCTGATTTCATGGGGGTTCCAATGGGGAGTCTGGTAACATATAACCATAATCACTATAGGGTAGCCCATGGCCTATAGCAACGCCGACAAGCAGCAGCGCTACCGCCAGCGCCTGAGCGCACGGGGCTTGGTGCATGTGCAGGGTTGGGTCACACCCGAGCAGGCCGAGGTCATCCGCCGGATCATGGCGGAGCGGGGCTGGGAAGCGGCGGGCAGGTGCGGCGTCGCGCCCCGTGCGGAGCAGCGAGCGGAGCAGAATGATCCCTAATCGCAATGAGGAACCGTTTTATGGGTAAAGTCACTGCGGGTGCCAAAATTCCCGGTCGGGTTTGCCGGACGCTGGATGTCGGGGACTTCTCCCTCCTGCATCAACTGACCTGGTTCAATATGGCCGTGCATAGCAATGCCGAGTATGCCAAGGGCACTTGGTTTAAGGAACGCTCCTTGGCCGGACCGGTCATCTTTGCCGTCGCCGACGGTCTGGTCCACCATGCGGATACCATCACCGAGTTTCTGGCCCAGGACGGCTATGAAATTTATGCCTACATCGGCGTGGACCGGATGAAGATCACGTCTCCGGTGTTGTTTGGAGATACCCTCCGTGCGGAGGCCGAAGTGGTCGAACTGCGCCCCACCAAACACCCGGAGCGATTCCTGTTCATCTACCAAAACAAAGCCTATAACCAGCGTGATCAGCCGGTGATTGAATACCAGACAACGATGCTGGTCGTTAAGAAAGACTGAGAAGGTTGTTGATTCGGTTCTTCGGGGCAATCGTTTCCGCAACCCCCCTGCGAGACACCTGGAGCGGCGCGAATCCACCCGCAACCGGCTACGGTTCTACACGATCACCGTGAGCCGAACCCTGTTCGACGGTTGGGCAGTGATTTGGGAGTAGCATCGAATCGGTGACTTGGCAGACACGACGGTGATGGAAGGATCGGTATGAGCATGAATGAATTTCGCCGATTGGCGGCAAAGATGGATGAGCACATGCACCAGCTTGCGGCCCAAGGGGTCAATGACGCTCCGGCCATCATCCATCGCATGATGGGCTATGTGCCCGAGTTGCACCGGATTTGGGTCGGGACCACCGACGATCAACTCCTGGCGCTGTCCCACGAATTCTCCGGTTTCTACCGCTATGCCCGCATCATGGAAGAGGCGTTTGAAGCCGAACGCCAGAAGGCATCGCGGCCCTATGACGGCCTGGCTCCGCTTTCTGAAGCGCACCAGCAACGTGCGGCTCAGTTACTGGCAACAGCGGCAACCCTGGAGCGCGGCTATCAGGCGTTTCTTGGGAGCGGCCACCGGCAAGTCGCTCAGCCTCAAGTTCGTGAGATGGATCAGCTCCATCAGCAATGGCTTTCCGATCTGGAAAGCTTCAAAAGCGCTTTACGTGCGCAGGGCGCAGAACCCAGGGCATTGGAGTACGTGAATGAAGCATTTGGACACCTTGCCGAGCGCATCAAGCAGCTTGCAGGCTAAAGGGGGTGTGACGGAATTTTCGGCGGTTCCGGCTGACAACCCTGGTTTGTCGCAGGCATCGGCGCTTGGCGTGGGTCAATCGTCTCCTTATATTGGCGAAAGTATCGCTAAAGCAGCAAATTAAGGGGGTCTGGGCGCTGCACAAAAACCCAGTAATGCACCATCTATATTCCAGTCTTTCTTTGTAGTAGGGTGTTCATACGTTCGCCATAAAAAATAACAACCGCAGTCCATAACACACCATGCCCACTGCCAAAACGGACACCCTCACCGCCCGTATTGACCCGGCCCTTAAGCAGGCCGTGCGTATCGCCGCCGCGCTGGAGCGCCGCAGTCTCTCCAACATGCTCGAAGTGATGATCTGCGCATATTGCCAGCAGCGCGGCCTGGCGATCCCGGATGCGACGCCTGACGCCAAGCTCTACCCTCACGATGCTCTGACCGCCTGATCGCGCCGGTCATGGCTGATCTCATCGAAAACCCAGTCATTAACTCCCCATTCGTGGGGCCGCAACGCCATTTCCGGTTTGACGAGAATGGCATCACCCATGAGATTCTGACCGGACGGCGCCACCGCCGGGTTGCGTCAACAGACCCTCATGCAAGCGCATGAAAACCGACTGAGGCCGTTACTGGACAGTACCAGCAAAACCTGCGGCGTGAATTGGATTGTGCAGCGGCAGCGGTATTTCGCTCATGGGGGATCACTGGGTAACCATTATGGCTAAACTGGAAGAGATCAAGGCTGGAGCCTATATCACGGGATTGACGCCCAGCGGAACCGCCAAAGTGGTTAATTTGGAGTGGTTTGGCGATCAGGCGATCAAAGTTACCTTTGAAGATACCGCAGGAAAAGTTGGGCAGCGTCTCGTTTATCGCAATGAGGAACCGACTCTGGAAGTCGTCCGGGAGGGTCGTCCCTGGTCATTCGATGGCGATGGCCACCTGTTGCGACTGGCTTCGGAAGCCTACCGCATTCGTCTCGCCTATCTGTTCGACCCCTATCTGGCCATTCACACCTCTCAAGTGGAGCCATTGCCGCATCAGATCACGGCGGTCTATGGCGAAATGCTGTCCCGGCAACCCCTGCGCTTCCTGCTGGCCGACGACCCCGGCGCCGGCAAGACCATCATGGCCGGGTTGTTGATCAAAGAGCTACGGATTCGCGGCGATTTGGAGCGGTGCCTGATCGTCACGCCCGGCAATCTGGTCGAGCAGTGGCAGGATGAACTGAAGCAAAAGTTTGGGTTGTCTTTCGACATTCTCACCCGCGACCGGATTGAAGCGTCCCGGACCGGCAATCCGTTCGCCGACCAGGCGCTGCTCATCGCCCGGCTGGACATGCTCAGTCGCAACCCAGATCTCCAGGAGAAATTCCGCACTGGACCGGAGTGGGATCTGGTGATTTGCGATGAAGCGCATCGGCTATCGGCTTCGTTCTTCGGCGGGGAGGTGAAATTCACCCAGCGGTATCGCCTGGGCCAAACGGTCGGTAGCCACTGCCGGCATTTCCTGTTGTTGACGGCCACACCCCATAACGGCAAGGAAGCGGATTTCCAACTGTTTATGGCCCTGCTGGATGGGGACCGATTTGAAGGGCGGTTTCGGGATGGGGTGCATCAAGCGGATACCCGCGATCTGATGCGGCGCTTGACCAAGGAGGAGTTGCTCAAGTTCGATGGCCGGCCGCTGTTTCCCGAGCGCCGGGCCTACACCGTGACCTATCATCTGGCGGACCCGGAAGCCGCGCTGTACGCGGCGGTGACCACTTACGTGCGCGAGGAAATGAATCGCGTCGAGCGCTTTGCCGGCGCCGACGATCAGCGCAAGCAAAACATCGGGTTCGCCCTGCAATCCCTGCAACGGCGGTTGGCCTCCTCGCCGGCGGCCATTCACGAATCCCTGCGTCGGCGCCGCGAACGGCTGGAACAGCGCCTCGCGGAAGAACGCCTGTTGGCGCGGGGAGGGTCGGCTCCGATCCGTCCGGAAGACCGTGGCAGCACGCTGAGCGCGGAGGAGCTGGAGGATTTGGCAGACGCCCCGGAGTCCGAAGTCGAAGCGGCGGAAGCGCGCATTCTGGATCGGGCGACGGCAGCCCGAACTCTGGCCGAACTGCAAGTGGAAATCGAAACGCTCAAGCAATTGGAAGCCCAAGCTAAAGCCTTGCGACAATCGGGCGTGGATGCCAAGTGGGTCCAGCTCAACAGCATCCTGGATCACCCCTTGATGACGGACGAGCAGGGCAACCGTCGCAAGCTGATCGTCTTCACCGAACCCCGCGACAGCCTGAACTATCTGGCGGACAAGATCCGCACCCGGCTGGGCCGCCCCGAAGCCGTGGTGGTCATTCACGGCGGGGTGGGCCGCGAAGAGCGGCGCAAGGCGGTGGAAGCGTTCACCCAGGATAAGGCGGTGCTGGTGCTGGTGGCCAACGACGCGGCCGGGGAAGGGATCAACCTGCAACGCGCACACCTGATGGTCAACTACGACCTGCCCTGGAATCCCAATCGCCTGGAGCAACGGTTCGGGCGGATTCACCGGATCGGCCAGCAGGAAGTCTGTCACCTGTGGAACCTGGTGGCCGCCGACACCCGCGAGGGCGAGGTGTATGCGCGCCTCTTGGAGAAGCTTGAAACCGCTCGGGAAGCGCTGGGGGGCCGGGTTTACGATGTGCTGGGCCGGCTCTTTGAGGGCAACGCCCTGCGCGATCTGCTGGTGGAAGCGATCCGCTACGGCGACCGGCCGGACGTGAAGGAGCGCCTGTTCCAGGCGGTGGACAACGCCGCCGACCGCCAGCATGTGCTGGATCTCCTGGCGGAACGCGCCCTGGTTCACGACACCTTGTCAGCGGGCCAGATCGCGGACATTCGGGAGCAAATGGAACGCGCTCAGGCCCGGCGTCTGCAACCCCATTTCATTCAGTCGTTCTTCCTGGAAGCCTTTACCCATCTCGGCGGGCGGATTTACCTGCGGGAACCCGGTCGCTGGGAAATTACCCAGGTTCCCGGTCCGATCCGCGAGCGGGATCGCCTCATCGGGATCGGCGAACCGGTGTTGTCGCGCTACGAGCGGGTGTGTTTCGAGAAGGAAAAAATCAACCAGACCCCAGTGGCTGCGTTCCTGTGTCCGGGCCATCCCTTGCTGGACGCGACCCTCGATCTCATCCTGGAGCGGCATCGGGAACTGCTGAAGCGGGGGGCGGTGTTGGTCGATGAGTTGGATGACGGGGAACAGGTGCGCGTGCTTTTTTACCTGGAGCACGCGGTCCAGGACGGACGCCAGGGACGCAATAAGGAACAACAAATCATCTCGCAGCGGCTGCAATTCGTGGAATATCGGGAAGACGGGATGATCGCCGATGCGGGGCCAGCGCCTTACCTGGATTACCGCCCGATCAACGTCGAAGAACGGGCGGCGGTGGAACCCTGGCTGGAAGCCGACTGGCTGTCCGCCGACATTGAAAACCCGGTTATCGGCCATGCGATTCAAACCGTGGTGCCCGGCCACGTTGCGGAGCTGCGGGCGCGCAAGCTGCCCTACATCGATAAGGTGGAACAGGAAGTCACGGCGCGGCTGAAGAAGGAAATCAATTTCTGGGATCGCCGAACTGAAGACCTCAAGGCCCAGGAGCGGGCGGGCCAGCAGACTCGCCTGAGTTCGGCGAACGCGGCGACCCGCGCCGACGAGTTGGCGGATCGTCTGCAACGCCGGTTGAATGAATTGGACCAGGAACGGCAGATCAGCGCCTTGCCCCCGGTGGTGCAAGGGGGCGCGATCGTCGTGCCGGGGGGGTTGATCCGGCAACTGCTCGTCTCCGCCGAACCGGTGGAACCCCCGGCGGACACGCTGGCGCGGGAAGAAGTCGAGCGCCTGGCCATGCAGGCGGTATTGGCGGCGGAACGGGCCTTGGGGCGGATGCCCCGCGATGTCTCCGCGCAGAAGGGCCTGGGATATGACATCGAGTCCAAAGACCCCGCGACGGGGACGCTGGTTTTCATCGAGGTGAAAGGTCGGTGGATCGGCAAGAACGACATCACGCTGACCAAAAATGAGATTCTCTGTTCGCGCAACGCGCCCGAGCAGTTCCGCCTGGCTCTGGTGATCGTGGCCGAGGAGGGCGCGCGGGCACCCCGGTACTTGCGGGGGTTTGGGTTTGGCGAACCGGATTTTGCCGAAACGACCCGCACCTTCAGTTTACAAAAATTACTGGAATACGCTGGGGAACCGAGGTGATTGCGCTGGACAAAGGTTTATATAAATATAAACTATGACTCTTGAATATCGAGGAACACGCCTCACTATTCGTTACTGTGAGCAGCCACCCGAGGGGGTTGAACCGGATGACTGGATCCCTCCGAGCTGGCAGAAAGCTTTGCAGCACATCCCTGCACCCAAGAAGCAAGCGAGTTGCTGGGCCAAGATGCTGGCTCGGCGCGAGCATCTTGCCAACCAGGGGCAGTTGCGGTCCCCCGATTACTGGAACACGGAGGGAATGCTGCCCGATGATAAGCATTTTTATGCCATTAAGGTTGACAGGCTGCGTGCTTATGGCTGGTTTTCCAGCCGTCACAAAAAGGTATTTTATATCAGCCACTTTGCTTGCAAAAAGGGGCAGAAACTTGCCCAAGAAGATACGAACCAAGTGATCAAGAATTGGCGATTGATCGAGGAGGGATAGACCATGACAGATTTCCTGGAGCATTGGGCGGACCAAAGTGACGCGAACGCCAAACTCGTTGCACAAGAGCGGTTCATTACCGAAGTGACCGAAACCATTTGGAAGGGGATGGAGGAATCCGGCATCAACAAAACCGATCTAGCCAACCGGATGGGTGCCACCAAGGGCTATGTCTCGCAGGTACTCAGTGGTTCCCGAAACATGACTCTGCGCACCCTTGCAGATATTTGTTTTGCATTGGACTTGAGTCCGAAATTTCGGGTGGAAATGCATGGGTGTGATCAGCCATGGGAGTCCTTGGGCCACAATGTTGTTGCTTTTAAATCACCGCAGCTCCGGTATGCCCCGCCCGGCAATGTCATTATGCCCGAACAGGATTGGCCAGCAGCAGCTTGATTTATGAATAGATTATTGATTGATCAAGCCATTCAAGCGTTGGACATTCAGACGGTTTCTCTGAATACGGCGACCATCAAGTGCAGGAAAGGATTTCTTCCACCCCTGATCGAAAGCGATTTGTTGCTGACTCCCCAACACCGGGCAGGCCCAACAGGTGAATTTAACGTTGTCGAGATAGCCCATAAAGAAGGTAAAGAAAATTTCAAAGTAGTCATTTTCTTTTTCTCAGCAGGTGTCCGCCTCGTCAATAACACGTCTTTGGATACGCTACGAAATCAGGCAGCGTCTGAGGATGAGGCCGTTTATGTTGAGATTACAGCCGAATTCAGTGTGCAGTACGTCCTGAAAAAAGATGTGACAGAAGAAAAGCTTCAGGATGCCTTGAAGGAATTTGCCCGCTATAACGTCGGCTATCACGTTTGGCCCTACTGGCGAGAGTATGTGCAAAGCACTTGTGGCCGTATCGGTATCCCGCCGATTCCTCTCCCGATGTATCAACTGCCCCAGTCGAATGTCAATCATGAGCCTGCCCCAGCATGACTCCTAAAAAAAAACTTATTGAAGTCGCCCTGCCGTTGGAGGCCATCAACGTGGCATCGGCGCGAGAGAAGTCGATCCGCCACGGGCATCCTTCGACTTTGCATCTCTGGTGGGCGCGGCGGCCCCTGGCGGCGGCGCGGGCGGTGATCTTCGCCCAGATGGTCGATGACCCCTCCGGTCACCCGGAGCGGTTTCCGACCGAAGCGGCCCAGGAACGGGAGCGCCAGCGCCTGTTCCGGCTGATCGAGGAGTTGGTCAAGTGGGAAAACACCACCAATGAAACGGTGCTCCAGCAGGCGCGCGACGAGATTTGGAGAAGCTGGCGGGTAACCTGTGCAGAGAATCAGGATCATCCCCGTGCGGCAGAACTGTTTGATCCGGAGAAGTTGCCGGCTTTCCATGATCCGTTCGCCGGCGGCGGGTCGTTGCCGCTGGAAGCGCAGCGGCTGGGGTTGGAGAGCTACGCCAGCGACTTGAATCCGGTGGCGGTGCTCATTAATAAGGCAATGATTGAGATTCCGCCCGGGTTCGCCGGGCGGGCACCGGTGAACCCGGAATCGCAGCGCAAATTGGGGGCATCCGGTTCATGGAAAGGGGCGCAAGGGCTGGCTGAGGATGTGCGCTATTACGGCAAGTGGATGCGCGATGAAGCTGAGAAGCGCATCGGCCACCTCTACCCCAAGATTGAGATCACGGGGGAAATGGCGCAGGAGCGCCCCGACTTGAAGAAGTACGTGGGCCGCAAGCTCACCGTAATCGCTTGGCTCTGGGCACGGACGGTGAAGAGTCCAAACCCGGCTTTCGCTCATGTGGATGTGCCTCTGGCCTCCACCTTCATGCTGTCTACCAAGGCTGGAAAAGAAGCCTATGTGGAGCCGGTGATCGAGGGTGACGGTTACCGGTTCACGGTGAAGGTGGGGAAGCCGAAGAATGCGGAAGCTGTGAAGAGCGGCACCAAGCTCGCGCGGGGGGCAAACTTCAAGTGCCTGATGTCGGGGATGCCGATTGCGGGCGACTACATCAAGGCTGAGGGCAAGGCTGGTTGCATGGGGGCGCGACTGATGGCCATCGTCGCTGAGGGTGAGCGCGGGCGGGTCTATCTCTCGCCGACACCGGAGCATGAGGCAGCAGCGAAAAAGGCGAAGCCAGAATGGAAGCCGGATGTGGAATTTTTTCAGCAGGCGCTCGGCTTTCGCGTCGGAAATTACGGAATGAGTCAGTGGAGCGAAATCTTCACTGATCGACAACTCACCGCACTCGCTACCTTTTCGGAACTCGTGGTAGAAGCGCGCAAGAAGGCGCAAGCTGCTGTTGCTGCTGCTGGTTTCGCAAGCGATGAAAAATCGTTGGAGGAAGATGGAAAAGGCGTGCTCGCATACGCTGATGCAGTCACGCTCTACCTTGCGTTCGGAGTCAATCGGCTAGCGAATCGTTTGGCAACACTATGCATCTGGAATCGAATAGGAGAAAAGATCGAACAGGTGTTCAAGATGCAGGTACTCACGATGACGTGGGATTATGCGGAAACGAACGCATTCTCGGATAGTAGCGGTGGGTGGTCCGGCTCGATGGAGTGGGTGCCGTCAGCAATTGAATATCTGCCTTCGACGGGGCACGAAGGCTGTGTCGTGCAACAAAGTGCGTTGAATCAATCGATCTCAAACGCGAAGGTAGTTTCCACCGATCCGCCCTATTACGACAACGTAGGCTACGCAGACCTCTCCGACTTTTTTTACGTGTGGCTTCGTCGCTCGCAACGGGAGGCATTTGCCAGTTTGTTCGACACACTAACCACCCCGAAAAATGAGGAACTTGTTGCAACGCCTGCACGACACAATGGCTCGGACGGCGCTGAAGCATTCTTTCTCAAAGGTATGAGTGAAGCGATGCACCGTCTCGCCGAGAAGGCGCACCCATCATTCCCTGTCACGATTTACTACGCCTTCAAACAATCGGAGCGCAAGAGTGATGTCGGCACATCGAGCACAGGCTGGGAGACCTTTCTCGACGCGGTAATTCGCGCCGGCTTTTCTGTTAGCGGTACATGGCCAGTGAAGACCGAGCGCGGTGGAGGTGTTCGTGATTTGGACCGCAACTCACTCGCTTCCAGCACCGTCCTCGTCTGCCGTCGCCGCCTTCCCGATGCCCCCATTACCACCCGCCGCGATTTCCTGAAGACGCTGAAACGCGAACTACCCGCCGCGCTCAAGACGCTCCAGCACGGCAACATCGCCCCGGTGGACATGGCGCAGGCTACTATCGGTCCCGGCATGGCCATCTTCACCCACTACGCTAAGGTGCTGGAATCCGACGACAGCCCGATGCAGGTGAGAACGGCGCTGCAACTGATCAACCAGGCCCTCGATGAATACCTCTCCGAACAGGAAGGCGAATACGATCCCGATACTCGCTTCGCTATCACCTGGTTTGAAACCCACGGCATGGACGAAGGCTCTTATGGAGTGGCGGAAACCCTGGCTACGGCCCGTGGCGTCGCGGTGAGCGGCGTGCAGGAGGCGGGCATCTTGATCGCCAAGGGCGGCAAGGTCCGCCTGCTTCGCCGCGAAGAACTGCCTGCCGACTGGAATCCGGCTACCGACACCCGCCCGACCGTCTGGGAAGCGGCTCAACACTTGATCCGGACCATGCAAACCCAAGGTGAAGTGGCGGCGGGCGCGCTGCTGCCCCAGCTCGGGGCACTGGCCGACACCGCCCGCGACCTGGCGTACCGGCTCTACGGGATCTGCGAGCGGAAGAAATGGGCGGATGAAGCCCTGGCCTATAACGCCCTGGTGATCGCCTGGCCCGAACTGACACGGCTGGCCGCCCAAGGATCAGTAAGCCGCCCGGTCTCAGGCGATCTGGGATTCTAAGGAGCAGCACCATGGCCCTATCCAATCGCGAGCGGGTTCACGACGCCATCGAGTTGCTGAGGGTGGGGCTGACGCCCTTCGTGGAACGCATGTTCCAGGCCCGGCTGGGTGAGACGTGGCCCGATCAATTTGACCAAAGTCGCCGTTATCCGCTAAAGCGTAATCCGGATGGCTCCCTGGCCTGGGATAGCCAGGCGCTTTTGAAGGCGATGGCCGATCACTGGCGCTCGGTCTTCGAGAGCGTCCTCGGTCGCACCGAACGCGCGCTGGTGGGCGAACTCAGCGAAGTGCGCAATGCCTTTGCCCACGAAGAACCGTTCTCCTCCGATGACACGTTGCGCGCCCTGGACAGCGTCAAGCGCCTTTTGGAAGCGGTCTCGGCCAAGGAGCAAGCCGACGCGGTGGATAAAAGCCGCCTGGAATTGCAACGCACGGTGTTTGCCGAACAAGCCCGGCAACAGACTCGCCGTAAGACCCTGACTGTGGAAGGAACGCCCAAAGCGGGTCTTCAACCGTGGCGGGAAGTGATTACGCCACACCCTGATGTTTCCTCCGGGCGCTACCAACAAGCGGAGTTTGCCGCCGACCTGGCTCAGGTTCACCGGGGTGAAGGGAGTGACGAGTATCGGGATCCTGTAGAGTTTTTTGGCCGCACCTACCTCACCGAAGGTCTCGAACACCTGCTCAAAAGCGCCTTGCTGCGGCTGTCCGGCCAAGGTGGAGATCCCGTGGTCGAACTGCAAACCAATTTCGGCGGTGGCAAGACGCACTCGATGCTGGCGACGTACCACTTGTTCGGTGCGGGTGCGGAACGGGCCTTACCCGGCGTCGAATCGTTGATGACGGCGGTCGGTATCTCCAAGGTGCCGAAAGCGTGCCGGGCGGTGATTGTGGGGACCGCGCTGTCCCCCGGTCAGGCGGAAACCAAAAAGGATGGGACGGTCATCCGCACCCTCTGGGGTCAGATGGCGTGGCAACTGGGTGGTGCGCCGGCCTACCGGATGATTGCGGAAGCGGATGCCAATGGCACCAGCCCGGGTTCGGCGGTCCTCGCCGAACTCTTTGAGAAATTTGGCCCGTGCCTGGTGCTGATCGATGAATGGGTGGCCTTCGTCCGCCAGCTCTACCACGTCAGCAATCTCCCCGCCGGTTCCTTCGATGCCAATCTGACCTTTGTGCAGGCTCTCACGGAAGCGGCCAAAGCGGTCTCTAATACTCTGGTGGTCGCCAGCCTGCCGGCTTCGCAGATCGAGATCGGCGGGGAAGGGGGGCAAGCGGCCCTGGCCCGGCTCAAGAATACGTTTTCCCGCGTGGAATCGAGCTGGCGGCCGGCCACGGCGGATGAAGGCTTTGAAATCGTGCGGCGGCGGCTGTTTCAGCCGATTACCGAACAAGCCCATTTCGCGGCGCGTGATGCGGTGATCCGCGCCTTCAGCCGGATGTATCAGGAGAACCGCGCCGAGTTCCCCCCAGGGTGTCCGGAAGGCGATTACCTGCGGCGACTGGAGAAAGCCTACCCCATCCATCCCGAACTATTCGACCGGCTCTACGAGGATTGGGGCGGGCTGGACAAGTTCCAGCGCACGCGCGGCGTGCTGCGCTTGATGGCGTCGGTGATTCACGCCTTGTGGTCGCAAGATGACCGGAGCTTGATGATCGTTCCGGCCTCGATCCCCATTGATTTGGCTGCCGTCCAGTCGGAACTGACCCGCTACATGGAGGAATCCTGGGATGCCGTGCTGGCCCGCGATGTGGACGGCGATACGTCATTACCGCTCCGGATCGACAAGGACAATCCCAACCTGGGCCGTTATTCGGCGACTCGGCGCGTCGCGCGCACGATCTACATGGGTTCGGCACCCGGTTACAAAGGGCAGAACCCCGGTATCGACGACCGGCAAGTGAAGCTGGGTTGCACCCAGCCGGGCGAAGCGCCCGCTACCTTCGGCGATGCGATCCGGCGCCTGGCCAACAGCGCCACCTACCTCCATAGCGACGGCGCTCGCTACTGGTATTCCACGCAGCCCAGCCTGAAGCGGTTGGCCGACGACCGAGCGGCCCAACTCGATGTCCACGATGTCTGGGCGCATTTAATCGGCGTGCTCCGCGAAGAGACCGGTGGCCGGGGCGAGTTCGCCGCCGTGCATCCGGTGCCAACCCATTCGGGCGAAGTACCGGACGAGCCGGAAGTGCGGCTCGTGATCGTTAGCCCGGAGCATCCCCATATCGCTAAGGATGAACAAAGCCCCGCGCTGGTCTTTGCTCGGGAGGTTTTGACCACGCGCGGCCACAGTCCCCGACTCTATCAGAACATGGTGGTGTTTTTGGCGCCGGACAAACAGCGCCTGCACGAACTGGAGGAAGCGACCCGGTTTCATCTGGCCTGGATGTCCATCGTCAATGACGGTTCCCTCGATTTGACGCAATCGCAGACTCATCAAGCCAAGGCTCGCCAAACGGAAATGCGGGATACGGTCAGTGCCCGGATCCGGGAAACCTGGGCCTGGCTTCTGGTTCCCAGCCAACCCGATCCGCGCGCCAAGGTGGAATATCTGCCCACCCGCTTGCAGGGCCAGGAAGAGATCGTCACGCGCGCCAGCAAGAAACTGGTGCATGAAGAAGCCTTGATTACCCGGATTGGCCCGGCCCGACTGAGTATCCCAATCAACAGCTACCTGTGGGGCAGTGGGAATCACGTCGGCACCAAAAAGTTATGGGATTACTTCGCCTCGTATCTCTATCTTCCCCGCTTGCGAGACAGGGCCGTCCTGGCGGAAGCCATACGGGAGGGCATCAGTAAACTCTTCTGCGAGCACTTCGCTTATGCGGAAGGCTACGATGAGTCGACAGACCGCTACCTTGGCCTGGTGACCGCCGGTGGCGGTTCGGTAGTCATCGATAGTTCCAGCGTGATCGTTAAGCCCGAGGTGGCGAGACAGCAAGAGGAAGCTGACAAAGCCAAACGACCGACGCCAGGGGGTGGTGAGGGTGGCCCCTCTAAGGAGGAGGAGGGTGACGGTCCGGTTCGGTCGGGAGGGGAAGCCAAGGAACCGGGTCCCAAGAAGCCCATTCTCCCTAAGCGATTCTTTGGGTCGGTGGAACTCAACCCAGACCGTCTGGGGAAGGAAGCTGGGCGCATCGCCGAAGAGGTTCTGCAACACCTCTCCACACTCCGTGGCGCTCAGATCAAAATCACTCTGGAAATCGAAGCCGCCATCCCCTCGGGGGTGGCGGAGGATATTCAACGGATCGTGACCGAGAACTGCCAGACGCTCGGGTTTGACAAGCAGGGGTTCGAGCAGTCGTAAAGCAAAGTTAGGAATTTCTTTGTCTGCCATGCCTATTTCATGGGAGGCGATAAGCCCTATGAAAAGCTGCAACGGGCGCTTAAGGCTGAGGTGGGTGAATCTGCCTGGGCGGAACTGTACGCCACTCAGTGCCGTTCGATCGGCCCGAGACCGGCAAGTTCGCGGTGAAGGTGATCAACCACTATGGGGATCAGGTGTTGAAGGTGTTTGGGGTGTAGGAGGCGATCAGGTGTTTGCGCTGGCCCACCGTTTCGTCTACGGTTCCTGTTAGGGGAGTGCCTGTAATTCAAATTAAGCAGTTTCCGTCTGGTGCCATATTTTATAGTTCTGTCTAACTAACTGTTGGCTTTTGATACATCAATGAACAAACGTATGCAGAATATTAGGTTTCATGGCAACTTAGTAATGCCAGATGAGGAACGAATATCCGTTGCTGTAAAAATCTCTTTCGACAAGCTAGATGCAACCAGTTTAGATATCGATCTCATGATTATCTCGGAATCTGAAAAACTGAGAGGCATTCATGAGAGGGTTTATAATAATAGAGGGAAGGATATTCTAATCGAAAATGCGTGGTCGGAAGGTGAAACGCTTATCATTAGTGGAATTTACGGAATATCAAAAAATAACGGCGGTATAATTAAAATATTCGCTCAATCTGTTTTATGTGGAATTGACAACCAAACTATACCAGATAATTGCCAATGTATAATGAAGGCAAAATTTACGCCCGGCGGTCTACTGTCAAAAAGCTCCGGTAGAATGCTCAATCCGAATGGAAGCATTGAAATCAACGAATTAAAACATGAAGGTTCATTCTGGGAAACGGATACAGGGAAGATCTATATAAATAAAGAAACAGAGTTTTTTGAGGATACCATTTTCAATAGAAGCTCGCTCCTCAGTACGGATAGTACAGCCGCATATATGGAGTGGAAAGAGTCTGGCAATTTAAGTTTAAGCACATTTCATATAAGCATCAGTAAACGTCTTGAAGTTATATGTAGTGTATTAAGCTTGGCATATAGGGTTCCTGTTCGTATTTATGAAATTAGCTACCTGTACATAAGGAATAATGTGCAAAGCGACTTGGCGCTTCCGTCGCTTCAAAGATTCAGATTGCTTGAAAATCAGGAGCAGATGAAAAGCGAACCACTCTTAGCAAGTTCGAATCTTTCTGGGTCGAAGTTTCACCAAATCGCAAACGCTATCGTTAATAGTAACATTTCTGATGCCATTAGAAAGGCTATATTGTATTTATCCCTATCGAGAACAAAATACCTTGAAGAAGCATATTTTCTATGTTTTATGTCGCTGGACTTTATTGCAGATGAAATTCTTCGAGTCAACAATGTTGATACCGCTATTCCGAGCGGTCCGTGGAAAAGAATTGAAAAATCCCTTAAAGAGTTTATTAAACAATCAGAGCAAAATGACCTATTGAAATACAGGTGCGACATTCTAGATAAAATTCCGGAGCTTAAGCGGTATTCATTTAACAAGAAACTTTTTCAATTAATTAGTTTTCTGGGCGTAGACACGAACGGGTTGTGGGTAGGAATATCTTTTGAAAACGGATTAATGAATGCAACCAGAATTAGAAATCAACTCTTTCATGCTGGGAAAGTATCTTCCCCTGGTGATATGCACGAGGATCTTATCCGCCTACAATTCTTGTCTGAACGCATAATAATTAAGGCGCTAAACTGGCATCAAGATAATATTTGGAAATGGAATGATATTGAGCTTAGAAATGCAAATCAAAGCTAATCGAGTCGCTGTAGGGTACGATAACGATTCCTTCATTTTGGGGCCATAGGTGGTCGGGTAGCCATCTATCAGCCATCCATCGTTTTGTCCCATGTTGGGGTTGCCAGCCGGAACCGCCGAAAATTCCGGTTTGATGGGCTGATCTCCGGCCACATAAGCCAATTCCACAGAAACCCTCGAAGAACCTCAAACTTGTTAGTAAAAGAAGGTACACTTCATTGAAAAGTATAGCCTTAAAAATTCTCCAGAAACTGGAAAAAAATGGCGAAATGACTCTTGAGGAAATTAGTAAGCTGATTCCAAAAATGTATGGCGATCATCGAGATTTCTATATTTTTTCGTCTCTGGTTTCAAATGGTTATTTAGATGATGATCTACTTGAGGACGAAAATCCAGACCCTAATCGACATAAAGATCAATTGCTTGCTAGGAAATACTACGCATGTAGCACTGCTGAGAAAATAGCTCAATTTGAAAATATGACATGGTCAATTCACGGTGGAAATCGTGCTTTGAAATATCAAAAATTCGCTCTTTCTGGTAAAGGCAGCCTTTATTTATCTGAATTCAGAGCGAGAAGGTTCGACCGAGTTTTTACATTAGCATCTGGCATCATTGTTGGTATTCTAGTGGCCCTAGTAGGAGCTTACTTTCGTAGTAAATTTGGTGCCTAACCGGATATCTGCTCAATATGCATGTAAATTTTATGGTTCCTTATTGATCGAAAACCATGGTTAATAGTCTCGTTCTATCCATCACCAAAGTTGCCTTAAAAATACGGTTATGAGTTTCAAGTTTCGATTGGTATTTTTCCATCAAAATCCCGGTTTTTTTCGTATAGACGAAAAATCAATTGATTATCAAGTTGATTCCAATATTATTATCACAATAGTCCCGCGTGACGCAAACAAACTGAATGAAGCCACAAAATACCATATAGAATCTGGCGGCTTTACCTCGATAGAAGAGGCCAGGAGTTGTGGAGAAAAAATACGAACTAGTTTGAGATTATTAAACTGCCTATTTCATCTTGGTTTGACAATCCCAATAGTAGATGGGATTAGCGGAAGTGTAAGCACTGCAATTAAAGACAAAGTACGTAAAGACGGCGGAGAACTAATAGATACTATTGTAGGTTTGCATGTTTATCCAGATGATGGGGTTCATTTTGAACACGTTGCTTCTTGTAAAATGAATGTTTACCCAAGCGACCCATTTTACGTGTTAAAAAGCATAAAAGATACATGGAGCAACAATTATAATCTTAATGAACAGGCTACTGATGTGATAGAAATCCTAAATATATCAGTTAGAGAAACATCACCTAAAATAAAATTTCTAGCTTCATATTTAGCTATGGAGCAGATTATAAATAGGGAAATGCGTACCAAAAAGGCTCAACAATTGATAGACGAATTTATCTGTATGGCAAATGATTCAGATATTTTAGACTCCGAAAAGACATCTCTGATTGGCGCATTAGGTCATTTGAAGGAGCAATCGTTCAGTAGTGCGTTTACCTCTTTTGCAAGGCGTATCACTTCGCCAAAAACAATTTTAAATATGCCAGTGGTAAAATTTGTTTCTGAGTGTATTAAAATTAGGAATAAAATAGCTCATAATGTAGCAATAGATAAAATTTTAGAATTAGATAATTTCACAAACAACTTAAGAAATATGGCAATGAGCATTCTTTGGTCTAAAAATAATTTTCCAGAACCATTAGCATATCGCCCAGCGGACCAAGTAGAAATGCAGAAATTTGAAGTCAGGTTTCTATAGAGATGCTATTACGCATAACTTGTGCTTAAAATCGGAGCGCAATAAGTGGGGTTTCGGTTTTCTATGTACCGCGTATTGCGTCCATTTAACCAGAGATTCCCGGTCTTTATTTTTTAAACGCTATTTAATTAATATAATTGGAAGTGCCGCCCCTCCAGGGCGTTGGTGCATAAATCTATCAATCCATTGATGTCATAGCATTTTTCATGTTTTGCAAATTGTGATATTTCATTTTAAATCAATTTGTTACGCGGAATTATGCACCAACGCCCCCCTCCAGCCGATCCAGTTCGCGGCGTTGCGCATCCGTGGGGTACTCGTTGCGCCAGCGGGCGAGTTGCTCGGCGAACACCCCGAGAAAATCCCGCTGTTCGGTGTGCAGCTTGATGCTGCGTTCCACGGTGGCGTCATCCAGGACATACGGTCGGTCACGCACCGATAGCAGGGTCGCATGGTGTTCCTGGCCGTCTGCCAGTTTGCCGTCGATGAGGGAGGCAATGAGCGGGAGCGCGGCGAGCGGTTGCCATTGGGGCGTGGGATTGTTCTTCACGTCAAATCTCCTTTCTTCTGAGTTCGTTAAGGCGAGCCGTTGATGCGCATCATTCAAGTACACACCACCAGCGACATTGAAGCGGTGCGGACTTTGTTTCGCGAGTATGAGCGATTCCTGGGCGTCGATCTCTGTTTCCAGGGTTTCGAGGAGGAACTGGCGACCTTGCCGGGACGCTATGCGCCGCCCCAGGGCCGCTTGTTGCTGGCGCAGGTGGGTGAACAGGCGGCGGGTTGTGTGGCGCTGCGTCCGTTGCAAGAGGCAGGGGTTTGTGAAATGAAGCGGCTATTTATCCGCCCGGCCTATCGCGGTCAGGGCCTGGGCCTGATGCTGGCCCAGCGGATCATCCATGCAGCCATCACCGTGGGTTATACCGTGATGCGCCTGGATACCCTGGACACGCTGGAGCGCGCGATGCAGATTTATGAAACCCTGGGCTTCCAGCGTTGCGCGCCCTATTACGCCAACCCGTTGCCGGGCGTGGTGTATTGGGAGCGAACCTTGTCAGAGCCTGCCTCTGTCGCTTCGATGAAGTAACCCTGTGCCCAGAAGTCTGTTGTTTATGCTGGCATGGCTGGCCGGTTGCGCCGTCGCCCCGCCGCCCGGCGTTAAACCGGTCAGTGATTTTGACCTCAACCGGTATTTGGGCTGTTGGTATGAGATCGCCCGGCTGGATCATTCCTTTGAACGCGGCCTGAGCCAAGTCAGTGCGACCTATGGCTTACGGGACGGGGGTGGCGTCCAGGTCCTCAATCGCGGGTATGACGAGCGGACTGGGGTTTGGAAAGAAGCCGAGGGCCGCGCCTTTTTCATCGGTGACCCGATGGTGGGTTCCCTGAAAGTGTCGTTCTTCGGCCCGTTCTATGGCGGTTATCACATTATCGCGCTGGATCAGGCGCAGTATGCCTGGGCCATGATCGCCGGCCCCAGTCGGGATTATCTGTGGATTTTGGCCAGAAGCCAACGGTTGCCGCCCGAAGTGCGAGAAAAGCTACTCCAACAGGCCCAGGCGCTGGGCTTTGCCACGGATCAGTTGATCTGGGTCCAACACGATCGCGAAGACGCTTGCGAGGGAGGTGTCCGCCTCGGTCTAGCCGGGCTATCATTAAGCGGTAGAGGAGATTTTCATGAAGACCTTGATTGAATACCCCCCTGAAGATCCTCCTGATTTGACCGACCGCAGAACCCGGATCCCGAGAGCCGCAGACGCCCGGCGGCTTCTCCATCATCCCGAAGGCGATCGGCCCTTTATGGAGGTGTTGCAGGAGGTGTTACCCGATGAAGAGGCGCGTCTCGCGTATTTGAATCATTTGGCTTGGCAGGCGCGATCATGATGAACCAACCACGCTACCCCGTGGACTCAAGATTTTGGCAGTGATCCTGGCGCGGTCAGAGCCGTACCTGAAGAGCGATACCGCCGCACATGAACCTGCTTCATCCGTTGCCTGACGACATCGCCGAGGAAGTTTTTACTGAACTGCTCCGGAATGATGCCGTGCGCATCCAGGGCAATCGCGCTATGAGGGGGATTGACAAGCGAGAGGGAAGCGGCTACGGAGGCAAAAACTGACCGGAGGGAGGCCCCCGATGTTACCGCGCTTGCTTGACCCACGCCCGTATTTTGCCCATCTCCCCGATCCCCGCTGGGAGACCCGCAACAAACTCCATTCCCTGCAAGATATGTTGATGATCGTCTTGAGTGCGGTCCTCAGTGGGATTGAAGATTGGGTGGGGATCCAAACCTTTGCCCAAGAACGGGAAGGATGGTTGCGAACCTTTCTGTCACTACCGAATGGGATTCCCTCCCATGATACCTTGAGCGATGTCATGGGCCGCATCGCTCCCGTCGCGTTTCGGTCGGCCTTCACGGCGTGGGCGACCGATGCATTGCCCCATTTGACGGACGAACAGGTCTGTGTGGATGGCAAAACCGTCCGCGGGAGCAGGAAGGGTAACCAGGCAGCGATCCATTTGGTCAGTGCCTTTGCCGGACAGGCGCGCTGGGTCTTGGCGCAACAGGCCGTCGCGGAGAAGTCCAATGAGATCACGGCCATTCCCGACCTGTTGAGCCTGCTGGACCTCGAAGGCGCGGTCGTGTCGATCGATGCCATGGGCTGCCAGAAAGCGATTGCGCAGACGATCATTGAGGGCGAGGCCGATTATGTGTTGGCGTTGAAAGAGAATCATCCGACCCTCTACGAGGAGGTCCAGTTGTGGTTGGACACTGAAGTTGCGCGTGAGCGGTTGCCGGTGTTGGAAACCGTTGAGAAAGACCATGGCCGGATTGAGATTCGGCGCACGGCCTTGAACTCGGCGATTGATGGGCTCGAGGCCAAGCCGGATTGGGCGGGATTGCAGGCCGTGGGACGCGTGGAATCGACCCGGATCCTCGGTGAGGAGGTGAGCACGGAATGCCGCTATTTCCTGTGTTCGTTCACCGATCCGGAACGGTTCGCAGCGACGGTCCGCGGGCATTGGGCGATTGAAAATCAACAACATTGGGTTCTGGATGTCCAATTTGGCGAAGATGCGTGTCGGACACGACGTGACCACTCCGCCGAAAATCTCGCGCTGATTCGCCGGGTCGCTTTGAACATCCTGCGCCACAATGGTCCCACCCGCGATAGCCTCCGTCAGCGCAAAATTCGTGCGGCTCTCAACGATCACTATCGGTTGAACCTCATCTTGGGCATCCTCACTCCAGCCACCACATAGCGCGATTGCCCTGCGTGCGCATCGAGCGCATTATCTCGAACGGCCACGCCTCCCCGGACGGCTTCTGGTACGATCAGGATGAACATGAATGGTTGTTGCTGCTGGAGGGTGAGGCCGAGATCGAATTCGCCGAGGGCGAGCGCGTTCACCTGACGCGAGGCGATGCGTTGAACCTGCCCGCCCATACGCGCCATCGGGTGACGTTCACCTCGTGCCCGGCTGTCTGGCTGGCGGTGTTTTACGCATGAGCAACCCCACTCCGACGTTGAAAATCGTCAGCGGTGGCCAGACCGGCGTCGACCGGGCGGCTCTTGATGTCGGGCTGGCCCTGGGCCTGGCGGTGGGCGGCGGGTGTCCCCGAGGACGGCGAGCCGAGGACGGGCAGATTCCCGACCGCTACCCCTTGACGGAAACCCCGGAGCGCAACTACCAAACCCGCACCCGGCGCAACATTGAGGATGCGGACGGGACGCTGATCCTGAATCTGGGTACGCTGGACGGCGGCACGGCGCTGACCGCCAGCCATGCCCGGCAGATTGGCAAACCCTGCCTGATCGTGGCGCTGGAAGAAGGGATTGCTCCGGCAGCATTCCGGGACTGGCGGGCAACAAACCACATCACCGTGCTGAACGTGGCCGGCCCGCGTGAGAGCAAGCGGCCGGGGGTGTATGCGGCGGCGATTCATTGCCTGGAGATATTGCTGCGGGGAGCAGCCTAGCCTGCGGGTTTTGGCCGTCTTTGGATTGCAGGGTGCGCTATAGTTGGCGAGAGCATCCTTCGCGAGGTCCGTCCATGCTCCGGGTCCGAGTCCGGCTCGCCCCAAGCCCCATTCACGGAATCGGCGTGTTTGCGGTCGATTCCATCCCGAGCGGCACCGAGGTCTGGCGCTTCACGCCGGGTCTTGATCTCGATCTTGACCCGAGCGTGATCGATGCCCAACCCCCGCTCGCGCGTGAGAGCCTGCTCCATTACGGTTATATCGATCTACGGCTCCACCGCTACATCCTCGGGTGCGATAACGTGCGATTTTTCAACCACAGCGACACGCCAAACGTCATGCCCGACTTCACGCTGGACCGTTACGGCGTCTACAGCGCCGTGCGCGACATCGTGGCGGGGGAAGAGATCACGGTGAACTACGAGTTGGTAGATGGCGAACGGCCAAAACCCGCCTATTCCCATTAACCGTAACTGGCTTATGGGGGAGATTGTTTAAGGGGTGACTACCGGCACAGCGTTTCACACGGCACACCGTCATGGTTGCCATCCAGGGAACGGACCCCGCAGGTATTGAGGTAGAACTTCGCCTCCTCGCAGCTCGTCATTTCCCGGCAATATCGCTTGCCGCTGCATGAAAAGCCGCCACTCGCTGCTGCTTTCGGCGCACTGACGGCTGGCGAAGCTGGCGATGAGGCCGGCACCGCTGAGGCCGTTGGACATGACCCCTTCCGCCAGTCCCAGGGCGGGCAGCGCTCGGTTTCTGGCAATCCCCACAGGCCACGTTTTGCGGCCTTGGCTTGCTGTTCAAGCGTCAGCAACGATTGATCTTTCAGGTATTGGCGGTACACCCACGCCGCGCCCTGCTTCACCATCTCGGCGTTCACGTCCACGCCGCCCACGAAGACCCGGCCCACGGTGCGGTCGTAGCGGTCGGTATCCTGCACCACGACGTGGGCCTGCTGGTTGTAGGCGAGATCGGAGAGTGCCTGCTTGGCGCGGTTGCCGTAGGGCTGGCGGGATTCCGGGGTGTCGATCTCTCCCAGCCGCACCTTGAACTGTTTGAAGCTGGCCCCCTCCGGCACGAGCAGGGTCAATGTGTCGCCATCGCTGATGCCGACGACCTTACCGGTCAGTTCGGCGGCCAGCAGCGGCCCGGACAAGACCATGAGAAATCCGAACCACCAAAACACACGACAGACAGGATTCATAGGGCGCGCTCCCGCAGCTTGATGAAGCTGTGGAGCATAGCACCCAAGGCGACGCGCCCACGCGGATAGGGCCGATCCTCCGGGTCCGGCGATTAACCCAACCGTTCCAGTAATCGCTGCCGATACCGATCTTCCAGTAAGAGATTCATGGGCTGACGACGGCTGGCGGCTAAGCGCAGTTGCAGTAGTTCCAGTCGGGCGCAGGCGCGGCTCCGGTCGCTTTCGGGGAGTTGCTGCAACAAATGCTCGGCTTCCCGCACGTCCCGGAGTAATTGCAGTTCGGGAGGCAAAAACCCGGCGTTCTTCAGCACACGATAGGCAACGCGCAATTCTTCCGGAATCGCTGAGTCATCCTCCAGGCGCAAGGGCTGACCCTCGCCCGGCAAGTCGCGCAATTCTCCCCGATCGATGGCTTCCTGAATCCGGGCTTCGGCGATTTGATCCAGAAGATTCATAGCCACCCCTTTCCTCCGATCAGGCGGGCCACCCCATGAACAGTCATCAAAAATTCTTAGGGTGAGTGAGGACTCAAAGCGTAGCATCAACCCGGTAACCGCACCCGGACTGCTGACTGGGGCTGCACGTCATCCAGTCCGGTCGTCTATCATGGATGGGTTAACCCACGAAGAGTGACCCGCCCCATTCGCCAGCCATGCTTCCGCCGCATTCCCTACGGCGAAGGTCTCAGTGACCGCCAGATGGGCTGGATTCGCCCGAAGCGGGTCAAGACCGCCGAGATCAATCCATGAGATACCTCGCCATCGCCGTACTCCTCGCCATCCTCGTCGGGGCCGCCCTTCACTACGCTCAGCACCGTGAGGACCTGCCAGCAGCCGAATCAAGCTCTGGATGGATGCAGCGATAACGGGCGGGGAGGCCCAAACCCCGCGGCGTTCCACTGGCTGGACGAGAACCCCCGTGCCGTCTTGAACATCGCCAGTCTCTGTGAAAGCCAGCGGTCGGGCCTGTAAATGCCGCTTCCTGACTCCTGGACACGCGGTTGCGCCACTCCGGCGCATCGCCCTTAACCCCCTCTGAAAGACCCATGCCCTCAGCCAGCCTGTTGGAAAAACTGGACCCCGATCGTTACCCGAACATGAGCCTGACCTTTGCCGCAATCCTGGGCTATGTCTGCGGAGAACAATGGACACAGCCTGTGATTTTGAGCATCGAAGTGGTCGATGACGTGATATTGGCGATGAGCGAGGGGCGGTGGCTGCCGAACTGCCTGGGGGAAGTCCCTGATGTGCGCGCTCATCTGCGCCGGTTGGGCATGGCGGCGGGGCTGACCCCAGAGGAATGGGTGGAATATCAGGCACTGACTAAGGAGCGGCTGCACCTGACGTTGTAGGGCGCTGGGCGGTGTTAGAGCCAGCCCAACCACCAGGCCAGGGGATGTCGCCACATGTCCGCCACGATCACCCGCCAGAGTTCCACAGCAAGATCAGACTCGTTCCCGTGCCGTTGATCATCGATTGACATGGTGGGAATACCTCGCAGAGACGAAAAACCCAGCCTGAGCAGGGTTTTTTGAACGTGACTGATCCATTTTTAATCAGGGCTAAAGGAAGACATGAGAGGCAGCCGCTATTGTCAAATACCGGGAAGCCCGATAGAAGTCTTAGAACCTGTCTTAAAAAAGCAATTCATGGTATGATCCAATTTAAGAATCATTACATTAAAATAAAAATTACGAGATAAAATATATGTACGATAGCGATTTGTCTAACAAAGAATGGGCAATTATTGAATATCATTTTAACCCAAAAGATCAACGAGGAAATGCTCATAAACACCCTAAAAAGCTCATTGTAGATGCAATCCTTTACGTCGTCAAAGGGGGTATCACTTGGCGGTTACTTCCTAACGACTTTCCCCCATGGAAAACCGTTTACAGTCACTTTAGCCGCTGGAATAAAAATGGCACCTGGACGGCTGTATTAAATAAACTGACCCGCTTCATCGTCAAAAAGAGGGGCGTGAACCCATGCCTAGTTATGGTATTATTGACTCACAAAGCATTAAAACTCAATATGATAGCGAACAACGCGGCATCGATGGCAATAAAAAAGTAAAGGGACATAAACGCCACATCGTTGTCGATATCTTAGGGAACCTTCTCCACGTTAAAGTCCATGCTGCGAATATTCCTGATACGATAGCGGCTGGACAAATTTTGAAGGATACCGTACAAATTTATCCCACTATTAAAGCCTTTTCAGGTGATTTAGGTTATCGAGGTACTGCTGTCAATTTCGTCAGCAAAGAACTCCAGTTGACACTTCATATTTCAGAAAAACCAGTGACTCAACCGGGTCAATTTAAAGTGATACCGAAACGTTGGATTGTCGAAAGAACGATTGCTTGGCTGGGCCATTTTCGGCGATTAGCGAAGGATTTCGAGATTCTCGTCACCACCGCAGAAAATAGGATTCGGATCGCTATACTTAAATTGACCATCGCCAAGTGTTTGTAATAAAACAGATTCTTTTTCAAGACAGCTTCTAAAGTAGTATATCAGCAAAAACCTTGTCAAACGGGTGAAGGTGAAACTATTAATTTGAATGTTGCCAAGCCAAGTATGGCAACAGAATTTGATAACGCTGCTGATTCATTAGAACGATCAGCAATTAAATTACGTAGTGCGTCTAAAAAATTCATAGAAGCCGGAAGCTCTTGGCAAGCAGAAGATGCGCTTCGTAAAGCAATAGAAGCCGAAAATAAAGCGGCAGAAGCGCGTGAGCAGGCACAAAAATTACGCCAGCAATCCAAAAGCCCATAGTCTCGCTAATAGTGAATCCTATATCTCAAAAAAATAACTTTCGAGCCTTTTGCAAAATTACTTTTCAGCATCTTTAAAATATAATTTTTACCCGGTTTTATACCTAAAAATTAAGTTTAAACCGGGTTTTTTCAATTTTTATGTTGGTAAAGCTAAAATAGTGAACTTATGGGTCCATTTTGGACATACCTCACCAATAGCTTAGGTTTTTCACCTAAGCTTGTGACTAAAAACCCATTTAATAAATCGAACGGCTAATTTAGCAAGCGCAATAACTGCTCAGCCGCAATCACCAAAATTCCATACATCAAATGTGCGTACACTTTCGTAGCACCACGGACCCGTACATGACGCCCCCCATGATTATCTTTCAAAGCGCTGTTGGTACGTTCTACTCCAGTACGGGCTTTGTAGCGTTCGGCTTCATGAGGCAAAAACTCAATCTTTTCACCACGGCGTGGATTGTGGTCAATCAGCGGGACATGTCCTAACTTCCGCGATTCTTCACGGATAATCCCACTACAATAACCGCTATCGGCGAGATCATATAAGGAGGTGACTCGTTGATTGCACAGGTTCATTAACGGTAAAGCCACTTGGCTATCATGCGTCGAGGCTGCACTGAGAAGGGCGGCGATGGGAATATCCCCATCCGCGGTGCTGATATGCAGTTTATAACCGACCCAACTTTCCGTATGACCTTGACTATTTTTCTTGGATCCGACATCACACGCTTTTGGAATGTTCGCCAGCATCTCGTCGAGCGTTTGATATTGCTGTTTTTCTAAAACCGTTTCGGGTTGCGGTGGACGTTCCTCCCCTTTACAAGGACGACCTCGCCGTCGTTTCACTTTCGGTTCCGGTTTCGGCTGGGCGATGGGTTTTTCACGCGCTTCAATTTGGGTCGCATCATGCAGGAGATGACCGATAATCTGATTCCCTAACTCGCGACCTATTAATAGGTTATGAGCTGTATCGGGTAAATTCAACTCGGCAAACTCCGCAAAGGCCCGTGAAAAAGTCCAAGCACCGGGAACCTCAAAGACGCTCTGAAACCCACAGATTCGGCGTAAGCTCAGATCGCTCTGGAGTCGGTCAATGAGCGCTTCCGTGGTCGGTATATCGAGAACCGCTTTGGCAACAAACGCCCGGGCAATGGGTGACCGATACTCGGCAGGTCGCCCAACGAGTCCTTGACTACTCGGCACAAACCGTTCAATATTAACAAATTCCAGAACCCGGATAACATCAATGAGTTTCGGCGTCAATATCAGAGGATCTTCTTGTTGCCAGTCCCATAAATTCTCCTGAAAATTCGTCATGAATTGCGAAAGCTGAGCGTTTAGTATAATATTCATGTAAGTAGTATTTTCAGAAATTTTCAATATTCTTATTTTACATAATCATATTCAATAGTGCTACTTTTTTATCTTCAGCTTCGCTGAAAAAATCCTGCACTTTTTATAATTATGCAATTACCTCTTTCAAATAAAAATTTAACAGGGCGCAAGCAGTCTTAAAATTTGGGTTTGAGTCGCAGTGGAACAGAAAACCGGGTTAAGCCAGCGCATCAGCGCCCCTTTGTCATCCGCAGCACGGCTTCGAGGCCCAGTTCCAGATCGCTTTTGGCCAGGACCCGCTCGATGGCGCCCTGCTGGAGTTCCTCGGCGAGTCCGAGAATAGCGCTCAGGGGGTGTAAGCCCAAACCGCCGAAATTTCCAAGCGGTGCCGAGCTGTTCGTAACCAATTGATGGATTGAAGTAATTAGCGCCTGGCCGAAAAGAAAAATCGGGGGTTCCGGCTTACATGCCCAACGTGCTGATTTCCGCCATGCGGTGAGCGACGGCGGCGTACATCGCGTCCACCACGGCGCCCGGCGAGAAAACGACCGTCAGCGACAGGCCCGGAATCCGCAGCAAAGTCGCCATCGCCGCCGGCCGGCTTCGGTCCTCGCGCCGGGTCGCGGGGCGAGCGAAAGCCCGGCGCGTGCGACCCTGGCGCCAAGATTCGAAAGACGACTGTCGGCCGCTCCGCGTGGAGCCGCCCGGACGAAGGACAAAACGATGACCACGACCATGACCTCGCGCTATCTGACCTGTGCGGACCGCGAACTGCATTTCGCCGAATGGGGGGCGGAACATCCGGACGCAGTGCTCTGCTGGCACGGCCTGGCGCGCACCGGACGCGACTTCGACGCGCTCGCCCGCCACCTGTCCGGGCGCTATCGGGTGATCTGTCCCGACCTGCTGGGGCGGGGGTCCAGCCAGTGGGCGCAGGAACCGGCGCGCGAATACCGCTTCGCCGTTTTCGGCCAGATGGCCCTGGAGCTGTGCCAGCAGCTCGGGATCGAGCGGCTGCGCTGGGTGGGCACCTCGATGGGCGGGATGCTGGGGATCATTTTGGCCGCCGGCGCATTGCAAGACCGGATCACCCATCTGGTTCTCAATGACGTCGGCCCAGAGATTCCCCCCGCCGCCGCCCGGCGGGTCGCCGCCTACGTGGGGAACCCGCCGACCGTGGCGACGCTGACCGCGCTGGAACAATGGCTGCGCACCGTCTACGCCCCCTTTGGCCCGCAAACCGACGCCACCTGGCGCCATTTGGCCGAGACCTCGTGGCGGCGCACCGACGCGGGCCAGATCACCGTGCATTACGACCCCCGGCTGGTGGAACATCTGACGGGCCAGCCCGACGACTGGGACCAGTGGGCCGCCTACGACCGCATCCGCTGCCCGACCCTCCTGTTGCGAGGCAAAACCTCGGACGTGCTGAGCCGCGAGGCGGCGGAAGCGATGACCCGGCGGGGGCCGCGTGGCCGCCTGGCGGAGATCGAGTATTGCGGCCACGCGCCCATGCTGAACACCACGATCGAATGGCGGCTCGTCGACGAATTCCTGGCGTCGAAACCCTCGGCCTGCTCGGCGGCATGAACTGGGAATCCACCGCGCCGTACTACCGGATCGTCGACGAAACCGTGCGGGGCCGGAGAATGATGCCATGATCGGCGCCCTGGCTGGCGACCTCATCGGGTCGGTGTACGAATCCGACCCGATCAAGACCAAGCACTTTCCCCTGTTCCAGCCACGCAGCCGGTTCACCGACGACAGCGTGCTGACCGTGGCCATCGCCGACGCCCTCCTCACCGGCCAGCCCTACCCGGATGCGGTCCGGGACTGGGGCCGCCGCTATCCGCGGGCCGGCTACGGCGGCGCGTTCTTCGAGTGGCTGTGCGCCGCCGATCCCCAGCCGTACCACAGTTGGGGCAACGGGTCCGCGATGCGGGTCAGCCCGGTGGGCTGGGCATTCGACTCCGAGGACGAGGTGCTGCGCCAGGCCCGACTCAGCGCGGCAATCACCCACGACCACCCCGAGGGGAT